>Ga0078972_1005093_pt1 | contig 34198 bp, 22 predicted proteins | sample YelNatPaOPGAMG01_FD_67568 | JGI IMG/M metagenome (GOLD analysis project Ga0078972, IMG submission 67568) | Hot spring thermophilic microbial communities from Obsidian Pool, Yellowstone National Park, USA - OP-RAMG-01 (SPADES assembly) (version 2) | ecosystem: Environmental > Aquatic > Thermal... | reverse complement strand
TGGGGGGGGGGGGGGTGGGTTTTGGCGGGGGGGGGGGGGGGGGGGTGCGCCCCCGCGTGTGGCGGGGGGGGGGGGGGGGGCCCCCCCCCCCCGCTCGCCCCTGTTTGTGTCAATCTCTACCGCGTCCCGTATACATCGTCACCTCCCACAGGCTTCTCGGCAATAATCTTGAATGCCTCCGTGGGCATCTGCTTGCTTTGCTTCTTGGATTTGCGTTTGTTCATCCGTATTCCTCCACAACCTGAATCGGCCTCCGTAGTCTGATAGTAGCGTTGAGATTAGATGACACCGGAAAAGATGGAGCATCTGAAGAACACCATCTGGCAACAGGGAGGCGTCATGGCAATACAGGGCATATGTGACGCACGCTTCCAACGTGTCCGCGACGAGTTTGCGCGCAATTTCGCCGAGCGCGGTGAGGTCGGCGCGTCTGTGTGCGTGATGATGGAAGGGCGAACCGTCGTTGATTTGTGGGGCGGCGTCGCCGATCGGCACACACGGCGGCCCTGGGAGCGCGACACCATCGGCTTGGTATGGTCCTGCACCAAGGGGGCGACGGCCTTGTGCGCCCACATGCTGATTGCACGCGGCTTGCTCGACCTCGATCGGACGGTGGCGTCGTATTGGCCGGAATTTGCGCAAGCGGGTAAGGAAAATATCACCGTGCGCATGTTGCTCAATCATCAGGCAGGTCTGCCAGCCCTGCGTCAACCGCTTGTTGCCGGCGGCTTGTACGATTGGTCATACATGACCAGTGTACTGGCCGCTGAGACGCCATTCTGGGAGCCGGGTACGCGGCAGGGCTATCATGCCACGACGTTCGGCCATTTGGTCGGCGAAGTAGTGCGGCGTGTATCGGGCAAACCCTTGGATGCGTTTTTCCGTGAGGAGGTAGCAGGACCGCTCGGCCTCGATTTTCACATCGGTTTATCGGAAGAACACGAGCCGCGTGTAGCACCGACCATTCGTGCCGATCCGCCGCCGCCGGGCGAGCCGCGTTCGCGCTTCCTCACGGTCATGGCCAATGATCCGCAGAGCATTCAGGCACGGACGGTGAAGAACACCGGCCGGCACGCAGCGGTCGGCGATCATGATTCGCGCGCGGCGCATCAGGCAGTGCTGCCCAGCCAGGGCGGCATCACCAACGCGCGCGGCCTGGCTGGTCTGTACACCCCTTTGGCCCTGGGAGGCGGACAACTCGTTGATGCCGATACCCTTAAACAGATGAGCGCTGTCAGCTCGGCTGTGGGTGTCGATGCGACACTGCTGATCGGCCTGCGTCTTGCCCTGGGTTTTTGGAAATCGTCGGACAATCGCCACGGCCCGCCCGATGCGCGCGATAGCATGATTCTCTCCGAAGAGGCGTTCGGCCATCCGGGCATGGGCGGCTCGTTGGGTTTTGCCGATCCCGGAGCACACATGGCATTTGGCTACACCATGAACAAACAAGGCCGCGGCGTTTGTCTCAACGAACGCGGGCAAAGTCTCGTCGATGCTGTATATCAGGCCCTGGGCTATCGCACCAACCGGCTGGGATGGTGGATGTGAGCATCTGCAAACCACAGAATAAGACAGGAACCGCAAACAATCCACAACACGGCGGCCCATTGTTCCAGGGTCAACGGTGTTAGGGCGAAGAAGCTGCCGACCGGCTGCCAGTACATCACAATCAGATACAGTGGCAGCGCCGCCGCGACCCACCGGCCCGCCGCGCCCGCAAGAGATAGTCCCCACCTTTCGCTATCGCTTAATGCACGCAGCAGCGTGGTCAATCCCAGCAACACCAGCAGCGATAAGAGCAGGGTTCGCTGTGTGTTTTCGTCATGTTGCCAGACGTGATGCGACAGCCAGAGCAACAGTAGACCGACGAGGCCGATGACGACGCCGGTGCGGAGCGCGAAGGAACCAACCTCGCGGAGAAAATGGGCAGCAGTGATCGGAGAAGCGCGTTGGCGGTTGAGCATGATAAGGAAAGTGGGCACACCGATGGTCAGAAAATTCAGCAGTGTTACCTGACGCGGCAGATACGGAAAGGGCAGGCCGAACACGCCTAAGCCGCCGACGATCAGGACCAGTGTGAAGACGTTTTTCACGAGAAATACCTTGCCGGCCCGGTACAAGTTACGCAGGATGGCCCGGCCTTCATCGAGTGTTTCCGGTAAGAGATCGAAATTGTTCGTTTCTAATACAATGCCGGCGACAGTCTTGCTGGCGGCGGCGCCGTCGCCCATCGCAATGCCGAGATGGGCGTTCTTGATGGACAGCACATCGTTGACGCCATCGCCAATCATGGCGACGCGATGGCCTTGTTTTTTCAGGACGGCAATGATTTGCGCCTTCTGCGTCGGCGAGACACGGCCAAAGACACAGCGCGTGAGTATCAACTCCGTGGGATCGGATGCAGTTTGCAGCTCATCGCCGGAGACTACTGGCGTTTCCGTCAGTGCCCTAACCGCAGGAGCATCGGTATCGGCTGCCAGCGGCGCGAGCAGTGCCCGCACCGTGTCGGCATGATCGCCGGACAGGATTTTGAAGCGTATGCCTTGGCTCGCCAGTTCTTCCAGGACGTGCCGCGCTTCCGGGCGCAGCTCATCGGCTAGCGCTACCAGCGCCAGCGGCCGCAGGACAAAGCCTTCCAGTGAGCCAGCAAAGGGACGTTGCGGAGGGTCCACGGCCTCGGCGAAGAGCAGCACCCGCAAGCCCGCCAAAGAAGATGCCTGAGACCGTTTGGTCGAAAACGATCCCAGACATCTTTTTTCCAATGCCTCGCACGCCCCCAAAACCAAAACATACTCGCTGCCACCATGGCGCACGCGCACCGCGCTGTAACGATTTTGCGACTTGAAGGGAACTTGATCGAGCAATTCCACTTCTCCTTGCCCTCCTCGCCATGAAGAAGAAGGGAGAGGGCCGAGCGCCGCGCGCAGAGCGGCGATGTTCTTATTGGAATGGTCTGGCGATGCCGACGCGAACAGGCGCAGCCGCTCACGGACTCCTTCCTCCGGCGCCTCGTCGTCCAGCACCAGTAATTTTTCCAGGTGCAGACGATTGGTCGTCAAGGTGCCGGTCTTGTCCATGCAGAGCGTATCGATGGAGGCCATCGATTCGACGGCGCTGAGGACCTGCACAAGAGCGCCGCGGCGGCTCATGCGCACAGCACCCAAGACGAAAGCAAAAGTAGCCATCACTACCAGCCCCTGTGGCACCATCGAGGTAATAGTGGCCGCGATCATCTTCCACAGATGGGTCCGCGATACCTCGCCCAGGCCGTAAAATACGCCGTAGCCGAGACAGAGAACGATGGCCGCAGCTGTGAGAACAATCAGAAGGCGATTGATGCTGTGTTGGATCGGACTGGCACTGTAGCGGTAGGAGCGCGCCTCGGCAGTGATTCGCGCCGTGAAGGAGTGGACGCCGACGCCTTCAGCCCGGTAAGCGCCCTCACCCGCCACACAGAAACTGCCCGATAGTAACCGTTCTCCGGCTTGGCGCGGCACAGGCTCCGACTCGCCGGTCAACAGTGCCTCGTCCACTTCCAGAAAGTGCGCTTCCAGCACGGTGCCATCAGCCACTACGGTATCGCCGGCGGACAACAACACCACATCGTCGCGCACCACATCTCCGGAAGGAACCACCTGGATTTGGCCGTCGCGCAGCACGCGTACGCGGGTTTCCGTCAAGAGCGTGAGGCGGTCGAGATGGCGTTTGGCGCGGACCTCCTGAACCAGCCCTAGCAATAGATTGGTCAGGGCCATACCGCTGACCGCGACCGCATCGCCGTATTCCCCTAGCAGGAACAAGGCCGCAGCCGCGGGAGCGACGAGGAGGTTGAAGAGGGTGAAGAGATTGCGGACGACAAGGGCGAGATATTCGGCCCAGTCGGAGCGCAAGACGCGGTTCTGGTCGCCGCGCGCGATACGCTCTGCAACTTCAGCGGCGGTCAAGCCCGAGTGGAGTTCGGGGCTTGGGGGCCTGGGGCCTGAGTCCAACGCCATAGGACGCAACACTCCAACCACCGGCCTCAGGACTCAGAAAGCCAGCGCAAGTAGCGCCTGCTCTGTTCGTGCAAAAGAACGTGGCGAAAGTCCAGTTGCTGCAAGCCTGCCTGTTCTTCTTGAGGGACCAACCAGGCGTTGAGGCGATCGACCTCAGGCACCCAATGCCTGCTGGATACGGTGAGATCGCGAGCGGTTTGAAAATGCTTGCGCGCCTCGGCACATCGGCCTGCCTCCAAGGCGAGCCAGCCACGCATGAAGTACCATTCAGACTGCTGCTTGGCGGCGATCAGACCGTTGACGAGGACTTCCAGGCGCCAGCGACGCCTCCAGAATTCGGAGGCGTTTTGGGCCCACCACGGTTGCTGAAAAAGGTCGGCAAGATTGTTCGGCAGCCAAGGCAGGCAAGGGGCCCCTAAGAGGCGCTGCCCTTCTGCTAGCAAAATCCGCCCAATCAGCGGGCCGATTTGGGAAGCAGGGTTGGCCAGATGCAACTGGCCCGACGACGACCAGGCACTTCGCAAGGCATCCTCAAGGAGGCGGTCTGCCTCGGCGTAATCGCCGCGGGCCGCGGCCAGGCGCACGTATAGTTCCAGCTCTTCCGGCTTCACCGGCTGGCCTTCGGGATCCGGAAGCAACTCCTGGGCCTTGTCCAGCCGACCCAGATCCAGGGCCACTCCCGTCACCACCTTGACCAGGGCCAGGTCGGTCGGACTGTTGACGTTCACGTTCGTATCTTGCTCCAACACGGCCAGAGCGGTCTCGCTCAACCCCTCTTGCAGCGCGGCCTGGACTTTTTCCAAGCCCGACTTGGCGGCCGCGTTCACCTCGTATCGGTTCCTCCGGCGTTCCAACTCGCTTTCCAAGCGAGTCAACTCCGTGGACATCTGATCGAGTGCCTGATTGTACTGCGTGGACGACATGCCTGGCGGCGGTCCTGCTGCCGTCCGCTTGTCCAGTTCTTGACGGCGGTGATAAACTGCGGCATCGAAGTAGTTGAGCTGTCCGTAGATTCGGAAGAGCGCCCCGTGTGCTTGCGCCGCTCTGTCGTCATCGGGCAGAAGGCGCAGGCAGTTCTGGAAAGCGGCGACCATTTGCGTGCGGCGGATAGCGTCCACCCATTGGAAGGCCAATTGCGGAGGCAAGTTGTACAGCTGGCTTTCCTGCGGCAGATTGCGCAAGTGTTGGTAAGTCTGTCCCAGACGGAAATAGGTAAGCTCGTCTTCGGGATTGAGCGCCAAGGCGCGGCGTGCGGCGCGAACGGCCAAATACAGCGAGGGCGCTTCGAAGAATTGGCTGTTCACGTAATTAGCCCAAGCCCGCATGGCTAATTCCTCGGAGGAGCGAGGCTGCCGTGCAGGTTGTACCGCTCCCGGAGGAAAGAGATCGTTATAAGTGCAAGACCAACTCCAAGCCAGCAAGCTATTGGGGAAGGGACCGTGCCCCAATGAGTGGGCCAGGGCCCCTGTCGCCACGGCCCCTTGCCAGATACGTGAATATTTGTGGATTTCTCGCGGTCTTTCCACGAATTCGTAGCGAAAATCATAGAGGGCGACGCTCTCGCGGGCGCTGGAGAGCGGGGGATCCGGCCGCCGCCACGCTTCCCAGCAAGCACGCCACCAATCGCGCGGCGGGGCCGGTTCGACGCCGTGCGGCGGCGCCGGCTCGGCGTCCGGCCCGAAAGCGGAACGCTTGAGATCCAACGCCAATCGTCGGATCGATGGATCCAACGTCGGCTGTTGCGGATCGTGCCAGGCGAAAATGGCAATGCGCCCCTCCAGATGACACAAGACCCATTCTTCCGGGTGTGTAAATAGGATCCAGCGAGCCACTACATCTGCTTGAGTATTGAAGGAATCGAAAATCCAAAAGCGGACATGCTGTGCCCGGAGGACCTTTTGCCAATCGGTTTTCAGAACGGCCAAATCGCGCTCCAGCTCCTGCTCCAGCCCCTGACGGATGGCCAGATAATCCTCGGTGGTTTTGCGAAAATACGGCAAGTTCTGATCGAGGAAGACCCGCTCACCGGGTGCGAACCAGGCCAGGTAATTGGCGATCTCGGAGTACATATTGAACCAGTGCGGTTGTTGCGGCAAAAGTCCTGCTTCGCGCCAACCGTGGATGGTCTCGGCCATCGCTTGAAGGGAAGGATCGACTACAACGCGCCAGGCCATGCGGTGGAAAGATGGTTGACTCCTTTGCAGCCAACCCGGCACCGTGACCATGAGCAGCACCAGGCCGAGCAGCAGCGTCCCGGCCCGTCCTGCCAGCGCCCAGCCGCGCCATGCGCCTGCTGGGTCTCTTCCTGGTCTCAGGGGAGAGACAGGGAGAGGCCGTACCGACCCGAAGGGCTGGGCGGCGAAGTCCAGCCAATTCCAAGCCGTAATAGGACCGGCCACGATGGCGAAGAAAGGAATGGCCCGCCAGTTGTACAGACTCATCAGGGCGAAGCCCGTCCATACCAACAGCCGCGGCCACGGCACGCGCCGGAACAGAAATACAAAGGAAACCAGACTGAGCAAGAACAACGGCCAATAAGCTAGTCCAGCCGGACTGAGGCCGAAGTACGGCTTGTAGTAGTTTTTCTCCAAAGGCGAGAGAAAAAGGGACAAAAACTGCGGGTCATGCGTCAGCAAATCGCCGGCCGCCGTCAGGCCGAATTCCGGCGGCAGGGTCCAGGCGCGGACGTGATGGGGATTGGCCAAGCACGCCGCCACAGCGATGACGAGCACCAGCCAACCCGTCGCGCCCCGTGCCGGCGCGGTGGGCTGGCGTAGCCATTCGCCTATCTGGTACAAGGCCAAAGTCAACGGTCCCAGGAAGAACCACGAATCACAATTGACCCACAGCGCGAACAAAGGCGGCAGCAGCCACCACCATCGCTTGTCTTCCCTGCTGACAATGCCAATGGTCACGCCCAAAAAAAGGGACGACAAGCAGGTCGATTGCAGGTACAAGGCGAAGCGGGGACTAGCGACAAGAATGGCCAAGGCCGTGCAAACGGCAGGCAGCCACAGGCTTTGCCCTGCCCGGTGGCCAGCAAAGAGCAGGACCGCCGCCAGCACGGTGCTCAAGAGCGCCTTAAAGATCACGACGAGAGCGCTGCCGGCAGGGAGTTGATAGAGTTGATACAGCAGCACGTCGAACAACCAGGAATGATTGACGAAGTAGGTATCGTCGGCCGTGTAGACAAACGGATCGACCCCGAAGTGGTATTGCCCCTGGCAAAGCAGTCGGCCCATGGCCACATGACGGAAGAAATCGGTGTTGGTCACTGGGAACGACACGACGAGGAAGGCAAATAGCAGGGCCACAAGGACGAGCGCGGTGTCCAGGCGGCGGCACAGGCGTCCCCATTGGGACGCTTCCCGCGCCGGCGTTTGAGGTAACGGCGACAGCGAGACCGCAGGCGCTTCGGCCGGGACCGGGTTTGTCTGGGGCGATGTTTGGGAATTTTCAAAAGGTGCCATGCGGATTAGCCTCGTGAGTCGTCCAATTCAGCCCAAGCCTGCGTCCTGTCATTCAACGGTAGATGGTTGTTACGGGCTGGTCAAGTTTTGTCTGTTCGCTCTACAATGGGAGCAAGCGCCCTTTGGGTCCGTTCCCTCCGTGCTGCTAAGGAGAACACTGATGTCTCCGCCTTCAGATTCGCCCTCTCTCTGCTGCCCGATCGCGAACGTACGTTGGTTGGTCCTCGCTGTTGCCGTTGGCCTTGCTTGCGCCGCCGGTTGGTATTTTCTGGCGCGCGGCGGAGCAGACAAGACAGCGGCAGCGCGCGAACCTGCAACGCCACAAGTGCCGCCCGAAGATAAGCGCCGGCGCATCGCGGTCCCAGAGCTGGAAGGAGGCGTCGCCTGGCTCAATACGGCTGGCCCTCTGCGCTTGAAAGACCTCCGCGGTAAAATCGTCTTGCTCGACTTCTGGACGCTGTGCTGCATCAACTGCATGCACGTCCTGCCCGACCTCGCCCGGTTGGAAAAGAAGTATCCCAACGAGTTGGTTGTCATCGGCATCCACACGGCTAAGTTCCCCAATGAGAAAAACACCGAAAGCATCCGCAAAGCCATCCTACGCTATGAAATTAGCCATCCGGTCGTCAACGACGCCGAACAACGCATCTGGGAAACGTTCGGTGCGCATTCGTGGCCGACCCTGTGCTTGATCGATCCCGAGGGCTACGCGGTCTGGGCCAGCTCCGGTGAGGGCCACTATGAAACGCTGGACCGCGAAATCAGCCGGCTCATCCAGATCCACAAAGCGAAGAAGACGCTCAACGACCGACCGCTGAAGTTCCAGCTGGCGCGCTTGCAGGAAAACGGCGACAGCCCGCTGTTCTTTCCCGGCAAAGTGCTGGCCGACGCCGCGGGCAAACGTTTGTTCATCGCCGACAGTACGCATCATCGTATCGTCATTACGGATCTCGACGGCAAAAAGATCGCCATTGCCGGCTGCGGCGAACCCGGCAGGACGGACGGCCCCTTTGCAGAGGCCCGCTTCAACGACCCGCAGGGCATGGCCCTCGGAGGGGACTTGCTCTATGTCGCTGATCGTAAAAACCATCTGATTCGTCTCCTTGATCTGAAAAGGCAAACCGTCCAGACGATTGCCGGCACCGGCGTGCAAGGACAAGACCGCGAGATGGGCGGGGTCGCTCTCAAAACCGGTCTCAATAGCCCTTGGGACTTGTTGTTGCACAAGGACCGCTTGTTCATCGCTATGGCGGGGCACCATCAGATCTGGGTGATGGACTTGGAGAAGGGAACGGTTGTCCCGTATGCCGGCGACGGCCGGGAAGACATCCGCGATGGTCCGCCGGCCCTGAGCCGTTTCGCCCAGCCCAGCGGTTTGGCGAGCGACGGCAAGACATTATGGGTGGCCGACAGCGAAGTTAGCGCCGTCCGCGCCGTTGGGCTGGACGGCGAAGGCGAGGTCAAAACGCTGGTTGGCAAAGGGTTGTTCAAGTTCGGCGACGTGGACGGCGAGGCGGATGCGGTACGCTTGCAGCACGCACTTGGGCTTGCTTATCACGACGGCAAACTGTATGTGGCCGACACGTACAATAGTAAAATCAAACTGCTCGATCCGATCCAGCGAACGTGCGTGACGTTTCTCGGCGGCAAGACGACATTCAGCGAACCCGGAGGCATCAGCTACGCCGATGGCAAACTCTACGTCGCCGACACCAACGCCCATCGCATCCGCGTTGTCGAGGTGAAGACAAAAACGGTAACGACGCTGAAACTACAAGGCGTCGAGGCGCCCGGAAGAAAAAAGTAAGGAACTGAGGACGAGCGGACTTTTCCCTCCTCCCCTTGGGAGGAGGGAGTTTTGTCCGGCGGCCCTAACCACAGGGCCGCAGAGAACACAGAGAAAGACAATTTGGAGAGATCTCCCATGCGCGCTCGTTTCTTTCCGGCCATCTTTCTTTTCTGGAGTTTGCTCTGTGTTCTCTGCGGCCCTGGGATTAATCTCTCGTATGCGGCGCCGCTGGAACAGCCCAAGCACATCGCTTTCCAAGTGACCCTCGGGCCGGTCGATCCCTTCTCGGACCAAAATGCCGTCGGGGCGGAAAACCATTTCGAGGTTCGCCGCGGCGAGACGTTCTTGGTGCAAATCGAAGGCACGCCGCAAGCGGGCTGGCACACTTATCCGATTGCCAAGCACACCGAGGTCCAGAGTACGGCCCAACTCAGTCAGGTGCGCCTGGGCGATAGCAAGGAGTTCGTCAGTCTCTGGCCTATCGTCGAGAGCGAGCCGGAACTCAAGGCGGAGGAAAGCAGTTCCGGCCTCATCTATGAGTACGAAAAGCCTTTCACCTGGATCATGGAAGTGCTGACCCGCCCCGAAGCCGCGCCGGGAATGCATAACCTGGAAATCCAGATCCGTTTGCAAGTCTGCGATCCCAAGGGCTGCCTAACCGAGAAGCAGACGCTTACGGTCCCTGTACGTGTCTCTGCGGCCCAGGCCGTCGCGCTGGCGCCTGCGGTGCAGAAGTTGTTGAAAAACTACGACGAAGCACGAACACGGACTCCGGAAAAGGGGACGGACGTTCCTCGCGGTTCACTGGCGGCATCTTCTGCTCAGACAACGTTTGACTGGCGCGAATACCAGGTGGTCAACAGTCCTTCGCTGGAAAGTGTCTCCGGCGGAAGGGGCCACGCGGGCTTGTGGGCCACGATTGTCACGGCCATTCTGGGCGGATTCATCTCGCTGTTGACTCCCTGTGTTTTCCCTATGATCCCGGTGACGGTCAGTTTCTTCCTCAAACAGAGCGAGCGCGTACACCATCGTCCGCTGACGATGGCGGCGGTATACTGCGCCACCATCGTCGCCGTGCTGACCGCTGGCGGCATCGCCCTGGTCCACGTCCTACAGATCATCAGCCAGCACTGGATCACTAATGTCTTTCTCACCGGCGTGTTTATTTTCTTCGCCTTGAGCCTTTTGGGCATGTATGAGATCGAATTGCCGTCGGGCTTGGCCAACTTGACCGGGGCGCGCGAAGGCAAAGGCGGCTTGGTCGGCATCATCTTCATGGCACTGACGTTCAGCATCATCAGTTTTGCTTGCGTCGGTCCCATTTACGGGGCGTTCATCACCCTGGAAGCTGCGCAATCCGTGGTCGGCTGGTTGCAGCGTGTTCTTGGCCCTTTGGCTTTTGCCTTGGCTTTCTCTTCGCCATTCTTCGTGCTGGCGCTGTTCCCTACCCTGTTGCGGTCGCTGCCCAAGAGCGGCTCGTGGATGAACTCCGTCAAGGTGGTGATGGGCTTTCTGGAATTGGCGGCGGCGTTCAAGTTCGTCCGCGCCGCCGAGCTGAACTTCCTGGGTAAAAGTGAATATTTCACGTTTGACCTGGTGTTGGGCATCTATGTCGCCTTGGCCGTAGCGTGCGGGCTGTATCTACTGAATGTATATCGTTTGCCGCATGATCACGATGTCGCCGAATCGATCGGCGTACCGCGTTTAGTCTTCGGGTTGGTGTTTTTGTCGTTCGCTTTCTATTTGTTGCCGGGCATCTTTAAGGATGACCACGGCCGGTCGCAGAAACCGCGCGGCGTAGTCTACGAATGGGTCAGTGCGTTTTTGCTGCCGGACGAGCGCTCCGAATGGGGGACCGACTTGCCCGCGGCGCTAGCGCGAGCGGAGCGCGAAAGCAAACCACTGTTCATCGACTTCACGGGCCTGGGTTGAAACAACTGCAAATTAAACGAGGGCCGTGTGCTCTCACAGCCAAGTATCGAAAACCTTTTGCAGCAGTTCGTGACTGTCCGTCTCTATGAGGACCGTGTTCCTCAAGGGACGAAACAAGTGCCCGATGCGGAAGAGGCACAAGATTTTGCGAGTCAGAAGCTCGGCAATTACGCCCGGCCCTATTATGTCGTGCTGAAGGTCAAGGGCAAGACGCTGACCAAGATAGCAGAATACGACAAGGGTTTGATCGACAGTCCCGAAGAATTTGCCGACTTCCTCAATAAAGCGCTGACAGTGAAATGACGACCTCCGTAGGGCCTTCTTTGTCTGGGTACCATGCTTTCTTCTGAACCCACTTTTTCGCGGCGTTTTATTCAGGACCACTACAACGGCCTGCCCGGCGCGCTGACAGCCGTGACAGGATTGGTAACGGGTCATGAGGCGTTGGCTGGACGGCTGATTCGTCCCGGCGCCTTTGACGTGCGCGGCTGCAAGCGCATTCTCGATGCAGGCTGTGGCAATGGCCGCTATTCGCGCTTCCTCCTCCGTCATGCCGACGCCGACGCCCTCATCACCAGCTTCGACCTGTCGCCGCACATGCTTCGTCGCGCCCAGGCCCGGCTCCGTAGTCCGCGCATCAGCCATGCCGTGGCCGATCTGACGCGCCTGCCCTATGCCGATGCCGCCTTCGACGCCGTAGTGTGCGGCTGGGTGCTGGAACACCTGCCCGATCCGCGGTTGGGTCTACGCGAACTGGCGCGCGTGTTGCAAAGGGGCGGCAAATTGCTGCTGTTGTCCACCGAGGACACGCTGACGGGGGCCATGTGCAGCCGATTGTGGCATTGCCGAACTTACAATCGCACCGAGCTGCGCCAGGTCTGCGGCGAGTGTGGTTTGCGTTGGGAACGCGAGATGTGGTTCTCCGCCCTGCACCGCTTGTTGAAACTCGGAGGTATCATTGTCGAATTGCACCGCGTTGAGGTATTGTGAGTTATCCTGGGCCACTCCCTAGCGGCGCGGCCCTGACTGCCGGGAGATCCATCCTCGCCATGAAGCGCATCTTGCTCATCTGGTTGCTGCTACTACAGAGGACCGCTGTTGCCGATGGTCCCGTCGGCGGCGACGATTGGAAGTACGATATTGTTTATCTCAAAAAAGGTGTCATTTATCGCGGACTGGTTTACCAGCGCGGCGGTGGCGTGCGAATGTGGTGTATCCTCCGCAATCCCGGCCGGCCCGCCGTCTTCTATCGCGTCGATTTCTCCGAGAATGAGGTCGCGCGTGTCGAGATGCTGCCCGATGAGGAACACGAAAAACTGCGGCAACGCTTCGAAATCCTGCGCGAAGAGCATCGCCGAATGCCCGATCCGTGGAAAGCGATCGAATCCGAGGAGACGGTCATCCCCGGCGCCGACAAAATCAAGCTCCAGGAGACGTCGTGGCCTGACAATGCTCAGACCAAGGTACTGGTCTATCGTTCTACTCATTTTGAACTGGAATCCAACGCTTCGCGGCGTATCGTTGTCGTCGCCGCCGAGCAGCTCGAACAGGTGTACGCAGCCTACGCTCGCTGTTTGCCGCCGCGTGCCAAGGGCCGACCGACAACTATCTTGCTGCCGCAATCGCGGGCCGACTATCAAGCGCTCGTGCGCGGTCAAGGCCGGAACTTGCTCAATCCCGCTTTCTTCGATCCCGGCAAGAATCAGATCGTCTGCGCCTTCGATTGGCAGCAGATGAGCGAGGAACTAAAGCGCATCCACAACGAACACGTCAAGCTGCGGGAAAAGGTGACAACGTGCGAAGCGGAGCTGCGCAAGGCTTACAAAGGCGATATTCCCGCCGAGTTGAAAGCGGCCTTGGTCGAACAGTGCCGCCGCATTCAGGCCGCCGAGACGAGCAATCAAGAGACGTGCGCTCGCGCCCGCCAGCGTTTGTTTCAGCGTTTGTTCCACGAAGCATTTCACGCTTATTTGCTGAACTTTGTCTATCCGCCGCGCGACGGCGAGCTGCCGCGCTGGCTCAACGAAGGCCTGGCGCAAATTTTCGAAACGGCTGTTTTTGAGGTAGGAGAGCTGCGCATCGGCCATGCCGACCGGGAGCGGCTGGAAGCCGTCCGCCGGGCGCTGGCCCAGAACACATTTTTGCCGCTGACCGACCTGCTGCGCTCCAAAGCGGACCAGTTCTTGGTGGCCCACAACGGCGATAAACAAGTATCGGATCGCTATTATCTGGCTTCGTGGGCCTTGGCCTTTTATCTGACTTTCGATCGCAAACTGCTCGGCACGCCGGCCCTCGATACCTACGTGCGCCAACTACAGCGCGGCGCCGACCCTCAGGAAGCGTTCTGCGAATTGACCGGCCAACCCCTTGCCAAGTTCGAGCATGCCTTTTTGCACTACCTCAACCATCTGCGTCCCGACGGCCACGTTGATATGAAATGACAACGAACCGGAAGCGCAAGCGACGGCGAAGTAACCGTCGCTCATGCTTCCGGCTCGTAATCAGTATTTAATGACACTCCGCTGTCAGTGGTTCGGCCAGTTCGCGCAGGTAGAACAGGCGTCCCGGCAACGTCGGCATGTAACTGCTGGGTATCCACGGCGTCGGCTCGTGCAGGAGCGTCAGGCGCAGCGATAAGCCCTGCCACTGCATGCCGCGGCCCAGTACGCCGTCCGCGCCGCCGATGATGCGGTCGGCGGCCAGAAACAACGCTGGGCCGATCGTGTTGGCAAAAGCCGGCACCAGCGTGGTACGGCTGCGAAAGCTCGTCAGCGCGTTCTGCTCGATCGTTAACGGATGCAGCCGTGCGCCCAGGCGATGCGTTTGTTTCTTCCATTCCGCTTCGCTGGCAAACTCGGCGGCGAAATGCGGCTCCCAGAAAGCGATGTGGCACACCCGGCCGATGCCGAACACCGTCACCAGCTTGGCGCCCTGTTTTTTCAAATCGGCGATCTGCTCGGCGTAGTGAGGCAGTTCCGCTTTCACCGCGAAATGGCGCTGCCGCGGCGGTACGGTGTTCTTGCCCAAAGGGCCGTAGAAGGCTTGTTCCATAGCGTGTTGGAAGGCCCCCGGCGTCTGGGGCGGCAGGGTTGTGCCCTCGGCGTCGGACCATTCGTCCATGTTGAAACCGTGGACATGTTCGCACGAGACATCCCACTCGTTGAGGAACCACACCGCCCAGCGATACATGCCCATCGGGCCGACAGGCAGGATGAAGACGATAGGCCGGCCTGCCTGGCGCGCCAACACAATCTCGCGGGCTATTTCGTGTCCCATATAGGTATCGAAGTCCTCGACGGAGGCGCATGCCACCGGCTCAAATTGCGGATGCCACCACGCTTGCCGGGCCGTCGCCTGTTCGGGCGGCACAGCGGCGAGGCGGTCGATCTTCCCCAAGTCCCAGCCGCGCGGCAGAAAACCTTCCATCAGGGAGCCGGAAATAGTTGTTAGCAGATTCATATACTCTCCTAACGTCCCCTCACATGGAACAGCGGAGCGTCACAGTTTCGGCGTTTGACTTCCTGCCCATTTTTATCTAACTCCACACAGAAATTGCTGCCGTAGCTGGCAACCAAGGTGCGACCGTTGGGCAGGCGCTGGGCGCACGTCGGCTGAGGATACGAGGCCGACCAAACTTTTCGCCCATGGTCATCAAACTCCACCACTTTGTTGTCGTAAAACAGTGGCACCAGGATATGTCCATTGGCCAGGCCCTGGATGTGCGTGCCATAGGGACGGAACAGGTGGCCGACGCGAAAGGAAGCCTGGACCTTGCCGCGGCGGTCTATGCGGACGAACTCGCCGTTGTGAGAGCAAATGCCGATCTCTCCCCCACGCAAGAGACAGGCCGAGAGCAGCCTCTCCGAATGTTTGTACGTCCAGACTTCCTTATCGTTTCGGTCCACCTCGAAGACGCGATTGGTCGTGGTGATGAGCGTATGGCCGCCTGGCAGCCGCTGGGCTTCCAGCGGGAGTTCCGGAACGTTGAAGCGGCGCAGAACGGCGCCTTCGTGATTGCGTTCGGTGACCTGACACAGTCGATATTCCGTCACTAAGACCCGTTTTTCATCGAGGACTTGAGCGTCTACAGGATAAGATACGTCCTTGATCTGCCAGCGCGTGCGGCCCAGGGCGTCGAGTTCGCGGATGCAGCCGCCGGACCGAATGCCGCGGCCGCGCAGGTTGGTCACGCCAATCACCAGCAGGTGGCCGCGCCAGCGCGGCTCCAACTCGACTTTCGCCAAATCGAGGCTGTCGCCGTGTTGCTTCCACCATTCGGCCCAGGCCGCACGATATGGGCTGCGAGAGTCGAGGCTTCCCTTCGGGGCAGCGTCGCCGCTGAGCTGCAAGAGTAGAGATTCGACATGTTCGGCTTCCGCAAGGGGCAGCTCCGCGAGCAACTCAATCAACACGGGAACGGCTGCTTTGTCCCGCGCCTCCAACAGCGCCAGCGCAACGCGACGGCGAACCTGGAGATGGGGATCACGTAACAGACGATGCACGGCAGACAGCTGCGTACGACAACCACTGCGGCCCAGTGCTGCGCCGGCAAGGGCTCGTTTGATCGCTGAGGGATCGGTCAAGGCCCGTACGAGATGCGGATCGGCATCGCCGCCGCGCACAGCAACCGAAGCCAGGGCCAAGCACAACTCCTCGGTGATTTCGGCATCGGTAGCGTGGGGAGCATAATCGAGCAGTACCTCGGCCAGCTGCGCTGGTTTGCGGCGGCCCAGCACATGCAAGGCCGCGGTCAATACATCAGTGGGCAGATCGTTCTGTTCGAGGATTGCCAGGACATCTTTGGCCCGCCGACGGATTTCGAGGTCCTCGTGATGCGTCGCTTGTCGCAGCAGTCCCACCGCGGCCACGCCGCATGCGGCCAACTCCTCACTGGCCTCCTCCCGTTCGGCGAACGAAGCGCTGCCGAGCTGGGCGATCAGCGACCGGATGCGGGTTTGGGCCTCAGCATCGGGCGTGCGCTTGCGGAACAGCGCCAACAAACCGGGACCATCCGCCGGCAATCCTACCCGACGCAGGATTTCCTCATCTGCCTCGGCTTCTCCTTCTGTGTCGGCAGCCACTCCACAAATGTTCGTTAGTATTAGCAAGGGAACCAAGATGACGTAACGAGATAGCATGGCGACGTCTCCGCAAAGGAAGGGTTGGTTGGCGAGGCTGCGTAAGAGCGTCGCTAACCCGCATTTCCTCAACGCTAGCGGCGGAGGGCGCGCGTGACGCGCGTGTCCGTCTTGAACTGCCAGATTTCTTTACCTGCCCGGTCCACTTCGACGGCCCGGTTCTCGCGCATCAGTGTAACCAACGTGTTGCCGTTGGGCAGGCGCACAGCGGCGATCGGTTGGTCCAACCTCACCTCCCAGACGCTCTGGCCGTCGGCATCGTATTCGACCACGCGGTTATTGTCCATCTCCGGAATGAGCACATGGCCATTGGCAAGTACATCGATCCGGCCGCCGGAAGTCCGCACCTGCACATCCCAGCTTTTGCTTTCCTTGAAGTCCTTGCCTGCTGGCGTCAGACGGACATAGCGCGACCGAACGACACCGCCAAACTGCACGATGCAAGCGATGTCGCCGTCATGCAGCTTCGTGGCCCGCATAAAGCTGCCGCCGTCGGGGCGACTGTAAGTCCATACTTCCTTGCCGTTTTTATCGACTTCCATCAGCTGGTGGGGCGTAGCAATGAAAGTATGTCCGCTGGGCAAACGCTGGGCCATCAACGGGCCGTCCACTGCCTTCTTCCAAACGGTCTCGCCCTTGAGGTTGCGCTCGCTGACGCATTTCGCCTGATATTCGGCGAGCAGCACATGCTGTCCGTCGGGCAACCATTGCACATCGAGCGGCATCAGAGCGTCGGTGATTTTCCAGCGAAGGTTCCCCGCCCTATCGAGGAGTTCAACCGTATTAAGATCGAGTAAGACGAGGAGAGTGAAGCCGAGTGCGCGAGAGGCCCGTTCAAGGTGGGCCGGTTCGATTTTGTCGTGGTGGTCCTTCCACCATGCTTCCCAGGCTTGGCGGCACTTCTGGGGCGCTTGCTGATCGGCCACGGGCATCCCCGGCGGCGGCTTACCGTCCGCCAGGCGATCGAGCAGCTCCAGGACCAGACCGTTGCGTTCCAGGGGGACTTCGTCGATCAAGCGAATGAGAACCGGCACAGCGTCTTTGTCCCCCCGGGCGGCCAAGGCCAGGCCGACGCGCAGCCGAACCTGAGCATCGGGATCGAGCAAAAGTTTGCGTACGCTCGGCCCTCGGGGCGCTAACGCAATCCCGCTGGCCTCGGCAAGGGGCAGACTGGCCAGAGCAGCGCCGGCGGCGGCGCGTTTGACGGCTGCTTGGTCGGTCAGGGCGGCGACGAGGGCCGGCTCAACCTTGCCGTCGCGCACGGCCAAGTCGGGCAGCACTTGATAGATGTTCTCGACGACGCGTTCATCTTCAGCAAAGGGCAGATAATTGAGCAAGACGGCGGCAGCAGCAGGTGGTCGCCGCCGCGCCAAGACGCGCACGGCCGCCGACAACGCTGTTACCGATGTGTCCTGCGCGATGCGCGCCAAGCAATCTTGAGCGCGGCGGACGATCTCAGCGTCCGAATCCTTGAGGGCGGCTTGCAAGAAAGGCCGCGCACGCGGGCCGAGCATCACCAGCTTCCGAGACGCCTCCTCGCGCGTCTTGAAATCATCATCGCCCAGGCGCCGTATCCATTCTTTGATGCGCTCCTCATTCGCAACCGTAGTGCTGCGCTTCTTGAAGTATGCCGCCAGTCCCGGCCCGTCTGTGGGGAGGCCTGCCGCCTTGAGCACGGCTTCCTCTGCCTCCTCCATTGTCTCTGCGGCATATGTTCCTAGCGGCAGAAGCACCCAGACGATCCATCCCAAGAGATAACGGTGCATCATCGGTCCCTTATGAAAGCCTTTTATCGTGTGCGGATGCGGTGTGGGAAATTGGGCAGATTGAGCTTACTCACTTGTTTTCCCGTCGAATCCATTTCGATCAGTTCGGAAGGCCACTGCTGGGGCGCCATCAGGAGATTGCCATTCTTCAGCCGCGTAGCAGCGTAGGGTTGATTGGCATGGAGGTCCAAAACGACTTTGCCGTCGGCGTCGTACTCGATGACCTTGTTCATCCAGAAGCCGGGGATGATGATGTGGCCGTTGGGCAGAATGTCCACGCCCGCTCCTTGCCAGGCCCATTGCAGGGGGAAACTCTTGAGCTGTTTGCCTGTAGCATCCATACGGATGCACTGCCGCTGGCTGCTGACAAGGATGATTTGGCCGTCACGCAAGCGGCAAGCGGCAATGACGTCGTGAGGGCGGCTAATGGAATAGATCTCGTGGCCGGCGCGATCTACCTCCAGCAGCTTGTTATTGCAGACAATAAAGGTATGGCCGTTCCGCAGCCGCTGCACACCAATGGGATAGGCCCCTGGAGTCGTCTTCTCCCAGATAATGTCGCCTTTGCGATTGCGTTCGGTGACGCGCTGAGCGCCCTGCTCGGCGACGAGGATGCGGTCGTTGCCGAGCACTTCCACGTCGCGTGGATTGGACAGGCCCGTCAGTTTCCAACGCTCTTTGCGATCGCGGTCCAGCTCCACAATCTCGCCGTTGTTGGCGAAAACCAGCAAAACATGGCCCAGATAGCGTTCCGTGCCGGCCGGCGGATAGCGTCCCACCAGTGGGATCCGCTCCCCGTTGGCCTTCCACCAAGCAGCCCAGGCTTGTTGGCGTTTCTTACGGGCGGTGTTGTCGTCGCCGCTGGGCAGGTTCGTCGGGGCGTGGTCGCCCGCGAGGCGTTGCAGATATTCTTCGGCCGCCTCCGCTTCGGTGCTGTTCAGCTGACCCAGAAGCTCAATGAGCGTCGGTACGGCATCGCGTTGGCCTATGCCGGCCAGAGCCAGGGCGACTTTGAGGCGCACAACAGGCTCTGGGTCGGTGAGCATTTTACGGATGGCGGGCAGGTGGGTACGGTCGCCGCCCAGGCACAGCGCCTCAGCTGCGGCTGCGCGCCGCGCTCCTTGGGAATCGCTCAAGGCACGGACCACGGCTGGTTCCGGTTGGCCATCCTTGAAGGCCACGGCGTTCAAGGCCCATTGCACTTCTGGCAGCACGGTCTCCTCATCCGCATAAGGGACGTAGGCCAACAGCGTCTCGGCAGCGCCAGCCGGTTTGCGCAGGGCGATCAGGCGCGGTATAACCAACGACAGCGGCAAATTCTTGTCGCGCTCCATAACGCTGAGGCAATCGCGCGCGCGGTTGCGGATCTCCAGATCGGCATGCCGCGTGGCGTTGCGCAAGAGCGGCACAATCAGCGACCCCATAGCTTTCACCTCTGCTTGCGCCTTCTCGCGGACGGCGAAATCGGCGTCGCCCAGCTGTTTGATGAGGCCCTCGCACTTTTGCCGCAGCGTCTCGGTCACGGTGCGCTTGCGTATTTCCTCGAGCAGGCGCTTGTCTTCCTCGCTGGCTTGCCACCAGGTCGCCCAGGCGTCGCGGCATTTCTGCCGCGTGGCGGCGTCGTTGCCTAGAGGGGTTTTGGGGGCCTGCTCACCGGCCAACTCGGTCAGATATTCTTCCGCTTGCCGTGCTTGTTCCAAGGGCAGTTCCGTCAGTAAGGTGATGAGCGTAGAGACGGCCTTGGCATCGTGGGCGCGGGACAAGACCAGAGCGGCCCGCAGCCGAACCATCGGATGGGGATCGTGCAGCAATTGGCGCAGCGGCGTCTGTTGCAATAGCGAAGGAGTGATGCCGTTATGGCACAGAGCATCGATAACCAGGGCACGGCGGAGCGGCGATTCGTCCTTTAAGGCCTTGAGCAAGACAGGCAGCATCGTTGCGTGACGGCCTTCGGTCGCGTGGAGCGAGCTGGCCGTCACGGCCACCAGCGCTAGGCGAATTTCCTCAACGACGGCATCCTCCTCGGCTAGCGGGGCAAACGCTAACAGCGCCTCAGCAGCGCCCGCTGGCTGGTACTGAGCAATCAAGCGCGTGGCGGCCGACGATAGTTGGCCGGGGCTTTGCTCCAGCACTTGCAAACAGCGCCGTGCCAGGCGGGCGACTTGGTGTCGGTCGGGGTCTTTGGCCGCCTGGCGCAGCATCGGAATTGCCGGCGCGCCGATGGCCGCCAATTCCCCGCACGCTTTCTGCGCCACAAGCAGGGAAGGAGCGCCCAGCTGCTCAAGAAGGGCGGTCAGCCGTTCGGGTTCGACCTCGCCGCGGCTGCGCAGGTGGAAAAACCGTAACAGGCCAGGACCGTCGGGGGAGAGACCTACCGAACGCAACAACCCCTCATCGCCGCCGTCTGTAGATGCGGGGTTCGGCGGCATCAGGGAGGATTCCTCGTCCATCACCACGAACCCTCCTCCTAGGCCATTCCAAAGGACCCGTTGCGCCGAGGCGGCCCCCTGCTCCATTAGGAACAGGGCGGCAAACAACGTTGTCCCAATAAAAGTGCGGTACATGACGTGGGCCTCGTGAATCAGGGGGCTTGGCGAGCAGAGTGCGACAATGCTCGGCTCGCTATTGGTCAACGGCGCCGGATGCGCCACGGACGGTATTCCAAGTCTTTTTTCTCTGCTATGATCTTCCCTTTACGATCCAGTTCATACAGATGGTTCATGCCGTTCTGCGCCACCAGTGTATGGCCGTTGGGCAAGCGGTGCGGCACGGCCGGGTTGACGAGGTTGCATTCCCAAACGCTCTTGCCCTGATCGTTGTACTCGGCGACGCGACCGATGTTGAGGGCGGCGACGACGCGATCGCCGGGCAGCACTTCGGCGTTCATGGCCACGCCGCCCGGCATGTTCACCTGATAGGCCATGACTTGCTTGCCGTTGGCGTCCAGACGAACGTATTGCCCCATCTGCGTGAACAGGCCGACGTGGCCGTTGGGATACTTGTAGCCGCCGATGATCCAGTTCAGGTGCGGCAGCTGTAGGGACGACACTTCTTTACCGTTTCTGTCGAACTCGCTGATCTGTTGGCGACAGGCGACGAAGAGGTTGCCGTTACGCAGTTGCTGGCAGTAGAAAGGCATGTTGCACGGTTTCTGCCAAATCTCCTTGCCCTGTCGGCTCCACAGGGAGACTTGGTTGTTGTTCTGTTGTACCACGAAGATATTGCCGTTGCGGCAGACCACGGCGTCCCACGGCCATTGCGGCCCCTGGAGCTTCCAGCGGACGCGGCCATCGCGGCTCACTTCCAACACCTGGCCGGCTTGCATGTCCACCGCCAATAACAGGCCGTTGCCACGCTCTGGATCCTTCAGTTGGGCCAGGTCCACGTTGCTCTCTTCTTTGCGCCACCAGGCTTTCCAGGCCGCGACGCTGGCGGTACGGCTGGCCTTGTCGTGGCCGACGTGTTGGGTTGGGGCCTTATCACCCGCCAGGGCCATCAACACGTCCTCCGCTTCCCACACCTGATCGAGCGGTAGATCGGCCAACAGGGCGATGAGGACCGGCACAGCGCTCTTGTCGCCCCGATGGACCAGGGCCCCGGCGGTGCGCAAACGAACGGTGGCGTCGGCATCGTCCAGCAACTTGCGGACAGCCGGCAGCTCCGCGTCGGCCTTGCCCTTGCACAGGGCCACGGCCGCAGCAGCGCGACGAACGCTCAGGGGGTCTGCCAACGCGCGGAGTAGGGCCGGATCCGCCCTCTCGCCGGAACAGCCGGTGGCAGCAAGCGTCTCCAGGAGTTGGGCGGCCAGCGTTTCGCTCTCAGCAAAAGGAACATAAGCCAGGAGCACTTCGACGGCGCCGCGTGGCCGGCGTAGGGCCAACAGGCGTAGTGCAGCTTCCGGCAGCGGCTTGCTCAAACCGCCCTCGACGGCCGCCAGACATTGCCGGAGCAGCCCTATCTGCCGATCCTCGCCGCCCTCGGAATTGCGCTGTTCCATTGCCTGCCGGAGCAGCGAGGACGCCCGCGGTCCCAGACCGATGAGGTTTTCGGCGGCCTTGGCGCGGACATCGACGGAAGCATCTTTGAGCTGGGCGATCCAATCGAGGGCGCGGCTGCGCTCCGCTTCCGAGAGGGTGCGCGTACGGAATTCGTCGAGCAATTGGTTGTCGTCAAAGGTGTGCCACCAGGCGCGCCACAGCTGGCGGCGGAGACGACCGGACACAGCATCGTTGCCTTGCGGCGTCTTGACCGCCCATTCGCCGGCCAGTTCCGTGAGATATTCTTCTACTCGCTTGCGCTCGTCGGGCGGCAGTTCCGCGAGGAGGTCGATGAGCACAAGCACGGCCTCAGCCTCATGCAGTTCGGCGAGGCTGAGAGCGGCCTGCATACGCACGCTCGGCTTGGCATCTTTGAGCAAAAGACGGACAGCGGCGTGTTCGGCGCTGCCGCCGATTTGGCAGAGCACGCGCGCCGCGATGCTGCGGCGGATGGGCGTAGCGTCGGTCAGCGCCCGCATTAGGGCCGGATCCGGTTTACCCTCGCGCTTCCCGATGGCGAGCAAGGCCGTCTCGATTTCTTGCACGACCGCCTCATCGTCCGCGAAAGGCAGATAATGAATCAGCGTTTCCGCAGCGCCTTCGGGATTGTGGGCGGCCAGCGCCCGCACCGCACTTTGGACCAAGGCCGAGCCTTCGACGCCCTCGATGGCTTGCAGGCACTTGCGGGCCCGGGCCAGCGTCTCTTCATTATCCGCATGGTTGACCGTTTGCCGCAACCCTCTCACAGCCAGTGGGCCTAGGCCGACTAACTCAGCCATTGCTTTGGCATGGACTTCTTCGGAAGGATCGCTCAGCTGCCGGGTCAACTTGGCTATCTGCTCCGCATCGACGCTTGCCGTCATGCGCTGACGAAAAAACGTCAACAAGGTCGGGCCGTTGACATCGCCAAAGACACTTTTGAGCATTTGCTCTTCGGAGACGGCGGCGGCAGCGGTCGAGGGAGACCGAGGGGCAGGCTTGGCAAGCGGCTGCGCGATTAGCAGGAACACCAGCGGGGCATACATCATGGTGCTTGCTCCACAAAAAGAGGGACCTCCCTGCTATGATAGACGATCCAGCGATAAAAAGTCACCCGTCCGCCGCACTGCCAGGAGAAATCTCTTCCTTGGCGGTGCGACGGACTGATTGGGTGTGGCGGGCTGGTTAGGAACATTACGGCAAGAGGATGCGAATGTCCGCCGTCTTGCGTTGCTGATTGAGGATGGACATTTTCATTTCCTCGACGCACAAATCGCGGACTTCCTGCTTGACCTTAGCATATTCGGAAGGACGGCCGGGATCGCGCTGCGTCACCTTAATCAGGTAAAGCCCAAACTCGCTGGTTAGTACGTCGCTGACCTGCCCCGGCTGCATCTTGAAGGCCAGCTCAACAATGTCATCGGGCAAGGGCAACAAGCCGCCCTTGAGGTGCGGCAGCCAGTCGAGATCTCCTCCCTGGTCCTTCGTCGGCGACTGCGAAAATTGGCGGGCGGCCTCTTCAAAGGTGATCTGGTTAGCGACGATCTTGTTGCGCAACTCTTGCAGGCGCTGCCGCGCCAGCTCGCGCTCGCTTGGCTCCGCTTGTGTGGGCACCCGCATCACGATTTCACTGACACGGACCCGGACCTGATCGAACAAGTCTTTATTTTCCTGATAGCACTTCTCCAGATCTTGTTCCGTAAGGTGCTTCTCGGCATAGGCATACCAGCGATGAATAGCGGCGATGTCGGCCCGTATTTGCGCTTCGCTGCGGTTCATCTCGCGGCAGAAATCGCTCAGGCTCCTTCCTTGTTGTCGCAATTGCGCCGCCAGACCGGCCATGTGCGTGTTGATGGCCTTCTCATCGATGGGCGGCGCATTCTTTTCCAGAAATTGCCGTAACAGCATTGCCTCGATGAGCGCGTTCAGGGCCATCTGTTGTTGTTGTTTGCGTTGCGCTTCGGGCAACTGTACGGGCAAAGGCCCCGCTTTTTTCAAAAGCGCATCCAACTCGCCCTTCGTGATGACTTCGCCGTTGACCGTGGCCGCTGGCGTGTTCGCATCTGTTTTCTGGGCTGGCGCTCTCCCTGCGGCGCACAACAGCACCAGTGCGCCGGCCATCCCCCCGACCGCCCACTTTCGCCCGTTCATCCGGACCTCCTGTTCTGCCAAAGCCCTTCAGCCTAAATAGGGAACTTTGGCCGCGGCTTATAGCAACTGTCGCCTTTCAAGGGGAGAGCAATTTTTTTCACCATTCTTCTTGGGTGAATCGCCGTTATCGATTACACTCAAAGAGAGAAGACATGCCGGAGGGCAAGCCATGTTCAGCCTTCTCGATAAAGGAACGCGCTTGTGTGACGGTCTGAACCGGCGCGAGTGGCTGCGGGTCGGCGGATTGGGCGCATTGGGGCTATCGCTGCCGACCCTCTTGGAAGCGCGGGCCGCCGACAGGACAAGAAGAGGCGCCGCACCGCTCTCGGCCGGCGCTTCCTTCGGCAAAGCCAAGTCGTGCATTCTGCTCTTCTACTTGGGTGGGCCGCCGCAACACGAAACGTGGGATCCCAAAGACGACGCCCCCGTCGAAGTGCGTGGCGAATCGCACTCGATCCCCAGCAACGTCCCCGGCATCCGTGTCGGCGAATGGATGCCGCGGACGGCCAAGTTGCTCGATCACATCTGCGTGTTGCGGGCCATGTCCACCCAGGACAACGCCCATTCGTCGAGCGGCTACTGGATGCTGACAGGCGTGCCGCATCAGCCAATGAACAGCGAAAACGCCAAGCCGGGCGCGCCCAACGATTGGCCGTGTACCGCCGCCGTCGTTCATCATCTGCGTCCCAGTAAGAACGGGTTGCCCTCAGCCATCGTCCTGCCGGAGCCGATCTGGAACACCGGCATGATTTATTGGCCGGGACAGGACGGCGGTTTCCTCGGCCGGACCGCCGACCCTTGGCTGATTCGTTGCGATCCTTCGTCGTCCGATTTTCAGATTCCTGGACTCAGCCTCTCCGCAGATCTGACGGCGCCCCGGCTGGGCGCCCGGCTATCGCTGTTGGAACAGGTCAATCGCGGTCTCGACCGTGTGGACCGTAGCGAAGCGATGGCACGTTTCGATCAGCGCAGTCAGCAAGCATTCGATCTGCTCCGCGCCGGCAAGGCCCGGCAGGCATTCGCTCTCGACCGCGAGCCAGCCGTGCTGCGCGATCGTTACGGCCGCAATCGCTGGGGCCAGAGCGTCTTGCTGGCACGGCGGCTCATCGAAGCGGGCGTGTCCTTGGTACAGGTCAACTGGATGCGCATGCCCGGCGATACGGACGATAGCCCGGCCTGGGACACGCACAACAAGAATGCCGAGCGTCTCAAGAACCACCTCATGCCGAAGATGGATCTGGCCTATTCGGCGTTGCTCGAAGACCTCGAGGGGCGAGGGCTGTTGGAGGAGACGCTGGTAGTGTGGATGGGCGAATTTGGCCGTTCCCCGAAGATCAACCGCGGCGGCGGCCGCGATCACTGGGGCCACGTCTTCTCGGTGGCCTTGGCCGGCGGAGGCGTCCGCGGCGGACAAGTTATTGGCTCTTCGGACAAGATCGGCGCTCTGCCCCGCGACGGCCGTGTGCAACCGCAAGATCTGACCGCAACCATTTTCCATTGCCTGGGCTTTTCTCCCCACACCGAAATGCGCGATACACTTGGCCGACCGTTCGTTCTCAGTCGCGGGGAAGTCATCCGCCAGGCCGTGTAGAAAAACCGACGCCTTGCTACGGAGGGATTATGCTGCGGTGAAGCCCCCTGGGAGGGCCACGCCGTCGCCGCTAAGATACCACGACGACGGCTGCATAACCGCCGATGGCTTTACAGGTGCTTCCCATGACCTCCCCGCAACGTCGCCGAGATCCCGCTTCTCGGTCCACGCCGCGCTTAACCAAGGCGGAACGCAAACGCCAACTCTTGGCCCATGCCAAGGAACTCTTCGTCACCCAGGGCTACCAGGCCACCACCACCGAGAAGATCGCCCAGGCTGCCGGCGTCAGCGAGCCGGTCCTCTATCGCCACTTCGCTAACAAAAAGGCCCTCTTCCTCGAAGTCCTCGAAGAAATTCGTGCCGCCACCCTCCAGCGCTGGAACGCCGAAACAGCCAGCCTGACCGATCCGCTCGCCAAGCTGCACGCCATCGCCGACATGTACCTCGGCTCGACGCGCGAACATGCTGTGGAATTCCGCATCATGCATCGCACTCTCGTGGAAACCGACGACGAAGAGATTGTCGCCCTGCTGCGCGCGTTCTACCTCGACAGTGAGGCCCTGTTGGCCAAGATCATCGCCGAGGGCCAGCAAGCCGGCGTCTTCCGTCGCTCGCTTGATCCACGCATCGGCGCCTGGGAAATGATCCGCGCCGCCCTGGCCTACACGCTGACCCTGCCGCTGGGCATTCCCTTATTCGCCGAAGAAAACTACATCCCGCAGGCCATCGATTGCCTTCTCCACTGCTTGTTGAAAACGGACGTCTGACTCCATCACCCAAAAAAAACATCGGAGGGCGAGCGGGGGGTGTTCACCCCCCGGTTGTACAACCGGGGGGGTGAACCCTCTGGTAGCACAACCGGGGGGTTAACACCCCCCGCTCGCCTATGCTACCGGGGAGTGAACCCTCTGGTAGCACAACCGGGGGGCTAACACCCCCCGCTCGCCTATGCTACCGGGGGGTTCACACCCCCCGCTCGCCCTTGGAGCGCTCACGTAACCCCGCTCGCCGGTCATGGAACGTGTTGGTTATTTCTTCTTCAGGTGCTTGTCGAAGAAGTCTCCGATCAACTTTCGGCTTTCGGGACTGCTGAAGGCTGGTCCGCCGTGGCCGGCGCCGGGTAGGATCTTCAGCGTGACCTCGACACCGGCTTTCTTCAGTGCGTCCGCGAAGATTTCGCTCTGCTCCGGCGGCACCGTCTTATCGTCGGCCCCATGCATAATCAGGAACGGCGGATCGTCGCTGGAGACGTAGGTGATGGGGCTTGCCTTTTTCGCCTTTTCCAGGTTGTCCGCAACTGGGCCGCCGAGAAGACGGCTGATCGGACCATTCGCTTTCTGGCTCGTCGCGGTGATACGGGTGAAGTCCGTTGGTCCATACCAATCACAGACCGCTTGCACCCGGCTGGATTGATCGGTATTGCCGCCCAAGGTTTCCCATTCCTTGACGTTGTTCGCCGTACCCAAAAGGGCGACGAGATGGCCTCCCGCGGAGCCGCCCCAGACGCCGATGTGCTGCGCATCGAGGTTGTATTCCTTGGCATGGGCCCGCAGCCAGCGAATGGCCGCTTTGCAGTCCTCGATCTGGGCTGGGAACGTGGCATGTTGGCTCAGCCGATAATTGATGCTGGCCACCGCATAGCCTTTGCTAAGAAGAAAGAATGCCGGCGTAAACTCCTTGCTGCCGCCCTGCCAGCCGCCACCATGTATCCACACGACCAGGGGCAACGGCTTGGCAGCATCTTTGGGCAAGAACAAATCGAGTTTCTGCCGCTCATGGCCCTCAGGAACATAGGCCAGGTTGCGTAGCGCCTGGACCCCCTCCGGCGTCTTGGGCGGCAAGGGCTGCTTCTTCTGTTTCTCCTGTTTCTCCTGCGCCTGGCCCGTCCAGGCAAGGCAACAGACGACGACCATCCCCAAAAGACCAAACGCATACCGTTTCATGACACACCTCCGCAATGGCGTCATTGACCCAATAGCCCATTAGCCAAAAAGCAATGTGACAAAGCAGAGACCGGCTTTAGGCCCTCGCGCTTCCCTAGACGTAGTAGAGCGCAAAAGTATTCACCTGGACTGCGCTGCATCCCGATAGGGGACGTGAGAAGGGCCTGCACCTGCTCGGATCGGAAAGCCTGGACCTAGGACGGCGTCGGCGTCCTCCAGGGCCGGCGTATCCAGGGGAAGACGAAGATAGCGGCCAGGATAAGCCCGCACGTCTCCGGCAGCCAATCGCCGCAACGAGCGTAGAAGCTCTTGCGGTCGTCGAGAGGCACTGTGGCCAGCAACACTCCGGCGACTTTCTTGTATTCGTGCCACTGCGATACAGGCAGTTCCGCCGGAGCGCGGCGTTGCATCGGCACGGTCCAGAGGTGGAAATCCGGATCGACGTGCGGATGGGGGTGCGGCAATTCATGCGGTTGCAGGATCCGACCGTTGCTATCGATGATGGCCGAGATGCCCATATTGACGCTGCGGGCCACACTGCGGCGGCATTCGACGGCGCGGAAACGGCAGATGGCCAAATGCTCATCGTGTTCGCTGGTGCCGTCGAACCAGCCGTCGTTGGAGATGTTGAGCAGGAAATCCGCTGGGGCCGCACCCTCGCCGCCGCCGTAAGGACGAGCGACATCCGCGTCGGTGTCTTCGTAGCAGATGAGGACGCCGAACGTGAAACGCTGGCCGGTGGTCGGATCGACCAGGGGCAAGCGGGTGAAGTGCTCGCCCGGCCAAACGCTGTAGTCGAAATCATAGGGCGCGAAATAGTTCATCCACGGCAGCCAATCGCGGAACGGTACATATTCGCCGAACGGTACCCGATGGATCTTGTCGTAGCGTCCGGCCGCTTTGCCCCGGCGGTCGATGAGGACGGCGGAGTTGTAGCGCCGCAGCTGACCGGCGACGCGGGTAACGGCGTTCATCCCGACAAGCAGATTGGTGGGCCACTGGGCGACCATGTCCTCCGCCATCGCTCGGCAGCGGGGACTGGGGCCGTCTGCTTCCTCCAGCCATTCGTAAGGCCAACTCGTTTCCGGCCAGACGATTAGATCAGGCCGATAGAGGGCGGCCAAGTCCGCCAAATCGTGGAAGTGGCTGGCCATGCGCTGGACTGCGTCTTCCGAAACCGCGCTATCGTTACGCAAACGTTGGTCGAGATTGCCCTGGAGCAGAGCGATACGCGGTCCCGGTGTCTGGCAGTCCTGTCCCAGACGCCAAAAACCGTAAAAGGCCGTACCGAGCAGCGCAGCAAAGACCGCAAGGCCCTGCACGAGTAAACCGAAGCGGCCCCAGCGCGGCAAGGCGTCCGGCCCGGCCAGCCAAGAACGGAGAACACGCCGGCCCCAGAGAATCTCGAACAGTAAGGCGTTGACGGCGGCAATGAGAAAGCTGACGCCATATGCTCCCGTCAAGTCGGCAATCTGAATCAAGGGTAGAAACGGGTGCTGCGAATGGCTGAGCATATACCAGGCGAAGCCGCCCAGGAGCTTTGAACGCAGAAACTCCACAGTCGTCCAGGCGATCGGCACCGCCAGCACCAGAGGCAAGGACGTGCGGCGGTCGAGGAGGTAAATCAGATACACGGTTAGGAGGAAATAAAACGAACAATAAAACGCCAAGCCGATCCAGGTGGCATACATGCGTGGATCGGCCACGCGCATCCATTGCATCGCCGCCAGGTAAAATGCCAAGCTGCCCAGCCAGGCGCTGAAATAAATCCACCGCGGCCGGGCAGAGCTGCGCACCAGGGCAAGCAGCGGAACCAGGGCGATCCAGATGAGCCAGCCGCAAGCGATCGGAAAATAACACAGCCAGAGGAGAGCCGCATTGGTCAACGCTAACGGAAACACGCGCCAGTCGATCGGCGGCCTCGGTGAAGACAGCGCCCCGGCGGACGGCTGCGGCCGCGAGAACGTAGCCTCCGAAATGGGCATGCCGTTGCCTCCTGAGATTGTTCTCCGTTTTCGGTTTTCGGTCTCCCGACTAACAAGGACTTCCTGCCTAAAAACCGAAAAGGGCAAACGCAGACCTATTCCAACTTCAGTACCTCGAACACTTGCCCCGCGCGATGACCATGGTCGCCGGGCGGAAACACTACCAAGGCGTTGGCCTGGGTCAAGGCCCGCAAGTCCGCCGAGCCGATCCAGGGTACGGCCCGCACTCGCCATCCAGCCGTTGTCCATTCCAGAAAGGCCGGATGATACGTCGGGCGATCGGTGCGATAGGCGAAATCTTCGCTGAGAACGGCGGAAACAAAATGCGGGCCTGGATCGGCATAACCACGCAACCGTCGCAGCGCGGGACGAACGAATAGCTCGAAGCAAACCAGCACGCTGACCGGATTGCCAGGCAACCCAAACACCAAGGTCGGCTCGCCGCCGCCGGGACGCGGGTAGGTGCCGAAGAACATCGGCTTGCCCGGTTTCATCTCGACCTTGTGGAAATGCGCAACAACGCCGGCCTCCCGCAGGACACCGGGCACCAGGTCGAGCTTGCCGGCCGAAACGCCGCCCGACAGCAGGAGCACGTGCGCCTTGAGGCCGTCGCAGATCAGGGGACGCAGACAGGCGGGATCATCGCGGGCGATGCCGAGATAGCGCGGCGTACCGCCGGCCTGGCTGACCAGGGCCGTGAGCAGGGCGGCGTTGCTGTTGCGGATTTGTCCCCCCTGCGGCCTCTCACTGGGTTCGACCAGTTCGTCTCCCGTGGACAAGACAGCCACGCGGGGCGACGGATGTACCAAAACGGTCGTGCGGCCGATCGTGGCGAGGACGCCGAATTCCTGCGGACGCAGTACCGCCCCTGCCCGCAGTACGATGTCGCCGCACTTCATCTCAGCGCCCTGCGGCAGAATGTTCTGCCCCGGTTTCGGGGGACGGTCCTCGATCACAACGAGGTTGTTTTCGCTTAGGCGCGTCCGCTCGACGATGACTACGGCGTCGGCGCCCGGCGGGAGCGGTGCTCCCGTCATGATGCGGCTGGCCTGGCCGGCTTCGACTGCCCGGCTCGGCACTTGCCCTGCTGTAATTTCCTCAAGGACTTGCAGCGTGCCCTTGCCGGTAGGCAGATCCGCGCAGCGCACGGCATAGCCATCCATCATCGACTTGTGATACGGCGGCATGTCGAGATCGCTGACCACGTCCGCAGCAAGAACGTGGCCAAGAGCGGCCGAACTGAGGGGCATCGGCTCGGGCGGCAATGGCCGGACGTATTGCTGCACTATCGCCTGAGCCTCGGCAATAGCAAGTATTTTCGGACTTTTTGTAGACACAATATCGGACACGGCTTCCTCGGATCGTATGCTTTTGTGCAGCCTCCGAGGAAGATTGTACCATCCGATACCGTCGGCGAACTAGCCTGAAAAACGCACCGTACTCTTGAAAGAAGCGACCCCTGGCCTAAGTGCCGCCGGCTTAAACCCGGCGGCGCGCGGACACTTGAGCCGCCGGGTTAAACCCGGCGGCTGCGGACAGACAGGTGAGGCGTGCAGGGTCCCTTACTTCAATTTGATCGTGACGGTCTTGATTTCGGTGTAGTGTTCCAGGGCCGCCTCGCCGTTTTCGCGGCCTTGGCCGGACATCTTGAAACCGCCGAACGGCGTCGTCGTATCGACGACGTGGTAGCAGTTCACCCATACGGTGCCCGCTTTGACCTCCCGGGCGAACAGGTGGGCCTTGTCGATGTCGCGCGTCCACACGGCTGCGGCCAGACCATAATAAGTCCGGTTGGCCCGGTCGATGACTTCCTCGACTTTCTTGAACGGCAACACACTGACGACCGGCCCGAAGATCTCATCCTTGGCGATGGTCATATCATCTTTGACATTGTCAAAGATGGTCGGTTCAACGAAGAACCCCTTGTCGCCGAAGCGATGGCCGCCGGTCATGAGCGTGGCGCCTTCTTTTTGGCCCAATTCACAGTAGTAGAGGATTTTGTCCATCTGCTCTTTGGAGACCTGCGGCCCTTGCTCGGTCTCCGGATCGAGCGGATCGCCGATCTTGCGTTCCTTGGCTTTCTCGGCCAGGCGCTCGACGAACTCCTGATGGATCTTGTCCTCGACAAAGAGCCGACTGCCGGCCGTGCAACATTGTCCTCCGTGGAAGTAGATGGCGTGGAAGGCGCCGGCGACCGCTTGCTCCATGTCGGCATCGGCGAAGATCACATTGGGCGATTTGCCACCCAACTCGAACGTGACCCGCTTGAGGGTGTCGGCGGCCGCTTTCTGGATGATCTTGGCCGTATCGACATGGCCAGTGAAGGCGATCTTGTCCACGTCGGGATGAGCGACCAGAGCGGCGCCGGTGATTTCCCCGATGCCGTTGATGATGTTGACGACGCCGGGCGGGAAGCCGGCCTCGATGGCCAATTCCCCCATGCGCAGGGCGGTCAACGGCGTCTGCTCGGCCGGTTTGAGGACCACCGTGTTGCCGCAGGCCAGGGCCGGTCCCCATTTCCAGGCCAGCATCAACAGCGGGAAGTTCCAGGGGATGATTTGGCCAACGACGCCGACCGGCTGCCGCAGCGTATACGATAGGAAATTGCCACGCACCGGCACGGTTCGGCCTTCGATCTTGTCGGCCCAGCCGGCGTAGTAACGCAGGGTGTTGACCACGCCTTGCATGTCGGCGAGGGAGTCTTGGATGGTCTTGCCGCAGTTGAGCGATTCCAGGCGGGCCAGTTCGTCGGCCTCTTTTTCGACAAGGTCAGCGAGTTTGTACAACAGCCGACCACGATCGGCAGCGTCCATCGTCTTCCACGGACCGGATTCCAGCGCCTTCCGTGCGGCCTTGACCGCTTTGTCCACGTCCTTGGCCGATGCCGCCGCTACCTTGGCGATCACTTGTCCGGTCGCCGGATTGTACGTCTCGAACGAGCCGCCCTCGACCGGATCGACCCACTCATTGTTGATGAGCAGTTTGGTCTGGCGAATGGCTGGAGGAGCCGGTCGCTTCATTGTCGCTTGCGCCATGACATCACACCTCACGGGAACGAGAAAAGGGTAAAAGGGACGCACCTGCTGCCGTCCCGGCCAGCTGGGCGTCACGCGGAGAGACTCGACCGATGGCATCCTATGCCGCCGAACGCTATGGTCAAGCTGTCTGGGCCGTGACGGTTCGGGAACAAGTGGTCCCCCGTTCCTGGACGCTTGCGGCCCAGACCAGCGACCTCGAATGCCGTCGGGACTCGCGGCCCTGAGTCTATCTCTGAAGTGCCGATCTATTCCGCGCAAGCAGTGCAATCGGAACAAGATGAGGTTCCGCGCCTCGACTTTCTGACAAGAGTTATTGACGGTTATATTTTCCAGACTTACTATATTATCAACTTTATGCATCTTCTCTCCATTTCCCAAATAGGAGAAACGGAAGATGCAACAGGGAGGGACTGTTGCGCGCCGAAGAGGATGCATCTCGGATGGCCCGTGAAATCGTGGGTTCAAAGCCCGTGGAGGGCTTAGATGTACCAAAGGTTTTGGAGTTCCCTTTCCATACTGGGAGGCGTTTCACGATGTACAGTGTTGTGTTGATGATGGCCTTGACCAGCGGCGGCGATGCGCCGGCGTTGGGAGGTTGTCGGGGCGGTTGCTATGGTTGCCACGGCTGCTATGGCTGCCACGGTGGCTGCTTCGGCGGACATCGCCGTCATGGCTGCTGCGGCTGCTACGGCGGTTGCTATGGTTGCCACGGCTGCTATGGCTGCCACGGCGGCTGCTTCGGCGGACATCGCCGTCATGGCTGCTGCGGCTGCTACGGCGGTTGCTACGGTTGCCACGGCTGCTACGGCGGCCATGCGGCTCCGGTCGCCCCGCCTGTCGCGCCGGCGGCCCCGGTGGCTCCAGCAACTCCCAAGAAGACCAGCCTGGGAGAAAGCGCTCCGGCTACCTTGATCGTCACCGTTCCGGCCGACGCGCGCCTGAGCATCGACGGCGAGGCCACCACCTCGACGGCGACGCAGCGCGTTTTTGTCTCTCCGGCCCTGAATTTCGGCCGCGAATATCATTACACTTTGCAGGCCGAGTTCCAGAAAGACGGCAAGACCGTGACTTTGAGCAAGGAAGTTGCGGTCAAGGCCGGCGAGGAGACGCGCGTCCGATTTGACGCCGAAGATGCCGTCGAGATTGCCAGCCGTTAATGCGGATGCATCTTGCCTTGATTAAAAAGGGGGAGGAGTTCGCCTAACTCCCCCTTTTTCGCTTTTTCCCGCCACGGTTCCCCCCCCACCCCAACCCTCCCCCACCAGGGGGGAGGGAGAAACAAGGCTCCCTCCCCCACAAGGGGGGAGGGAGAAACAAGGCTCCCTCCCCCACAAGGGGGGAGGGAGAAACAAGGCTCCCTCCCCCACAAGGGGGGAGGGAGAAA
>Ga0078972_1005090_pt1 | contig 34215 bp, 45 predicted proteins | sample YelNatPaOPGAMG01_FD_67568 | JGI IMG/M metagenome (GOLD analysis project Ga0078972, IMG submission 67568) | Hot spring thermophilic microbial communities from Obsidian Pool, Yellowstone National Park, USA - OP-RAMG-01 (SPADES assembly) (version 2) | ecosystem: Environmental > Aquatic > Thermal... | reverse complement strand
CTTGAATTTCTTTTTCTAACTCTTCCTGCCTCTTTCTTGCTTCTTCAATCTGTCTTTGTTTTTCTTCAATTTCTTTATTTAATTTCTCAGCTGCTTCTCGGATTGCCTTGTCAATTTGTTCTTGAATCTCTTTTTTAACATCTTCAGGTAAGCTATTAAATGGATCCAATTCTTTCTCTAATCCCTCGATTTCTTTTTGGAGTTCCTCTTGCCTTTCTTTGTTGCCTTCTTTTTGGGCTTGTTCCATTTCCCTTCTTTTTTGTTCTAATTCTTTTTGTTTTTGCCTGAAATCTTGTAACATTTGCCTTTGTTCTTCGGTGCGGAGATCCATCTCCACCAATTTTTTCACCTCTGGCCAGATATATTCTGTATTTATTCTAAATCTTTCTTGAGCTGTTTGAATAATTTCTTTTCTCTCTGACTTTTCAGGATTTGGAATGGTGGTTCGGCTTTTTCTGGCGTCATCAATTGTTCTTTGTAATGCTCTTTCCACTGCCGGATCAAGTTTTTGACTAAATCTTCCTTGATGCCAATCCCGAATTATTTCTGAACCATATTGAGCAAACTTTGGCCAGTATCCTAGTTGAAGAGCGACTTTTTGTACTTCTGGTGTGCTCAAAACTGCATTTTCTTCTTTGAATTGTTGGTCATAAGTTTTTTCAATATATGGTTTCAGGCCCGGGAAGCGTTCTCCCATCCAATCATTTACTGCCGGATCTTCTATAGCATTTTGGAGATACCCAAAACCGATTTGAGAATAAAGTTCTCTAATTTTTTCTGGAGAAAGCCCTAATTCTTTTGGATTAGGGGTAATCGCTCGATGACTACCTTCATGACCAGCAACAAACTTCGCTAATTCAGGATTTTCTTTAATATGCAAAGGATCAAAAGTAATGGAACCATCTTCTGAATTAAAAAAACTTCCACCCCCAGGTTCTCCTAATCTTACCTCCATTCTAAAATCACCCCCGACTCTTTGTGAAATAATTTTTAATGTTTGCCAATCCTTTTCAGGAATTTCTATTTTCTCAAGTTTATCTTCTACCGGCTTTTTTTGTTTTGGAAAATATTGTTTTACTTCAAATTTTTCCATGGATCCTTATTGTTATTTTACCTTATTTTTGCTAAAATGAAAATACCTATGCCCGAATCTTTTGAACAACATTTTGCAAAACAATCAGAAGAAGAAAAATCTCTTGAACAAATCAAAAAGGAGAAGGGTTTAGCATTGGCACAAGAAATCAAGGAAATCCAAGAAAGAATGGCAAAAGAAGGAAAAACAATTGAAGGTTATCAAAGAATAACTGAAATAATTAAGGAAATAACAAAAATATTTGAATCTTCTTCCAAGGAAACATTTATGAAAAGGGGAGAAATCTTGGATTTTCTTCTTGAGATGGAAAAAATTCATGGAATAAAAATAAAAGATGCTTGGGATATCCACTCCCAACCAGATGGAACCTTGGCTGGTAGGGTTGAACTTTCTGATGGCAGATGGGTGCCTTTTCAAGGAGACAAGCTTTTGAAAAATATTGGTGGGGAAGAAATAAAATATGCTTGGGATATCCACTCCCAACCAGATGGAACCTTGGCTGGTAGGGTTAAAATTTCTGATGGCAGATGGGTGCCTTTTCAAGGAGACAAGCTTTTGGAAAATATTGGTGGGGAAGAAATAAAAAATGTTAGGGATATCCACTCCCAACCAGATGGAACCTTAGCTGGTGGGGTTCAACTTTCTGATGGCAGATTGGTGCCTTTTCAAGGAGACAAGCTTTTGAAAAATATTGGTGGGGAAGAAATAAAAGATGCTTGGGGTATCCACTCCCAACCAGATGGAACCTTGGCTGGTGTAGTTAAACTTTCTGATGGCAGACGGGTGCCTTTTCAAGGAGACAAGCTTTTGAAAAATATTGGTGGGGAAGAAATAAAAGATGCTTTAAATATCCACTCCCAACCAGATGGAACCTTAGCTGGTGTGGTTAAACTTTCTGATGGCAGATGGGTTAACTTTTTTTGGGATGGAGAAAGAGTTTATTCGAGATAAAATTGAATTATCTTCCGTTCGCAACTCAACGATAAATTCGCCAGTCATTCCGGGTAAACTGGTTGACAATTAAAAGTCGGCGTCGGGATTTTGTTCAAAATAGGTTCGAATTTTGTCCAAAAGATACCGCAGCGAATAAAATGAGCGAAGGAGAAAGAGCAAGCAAAATATTCAATAAGCGTTGATGAACTAATAAACTAAAATCTATGGAAAAAGGACCAGAAATTAGAATAATTGGCGGCGCTTCTATAGAGAAAAAAGAACAGGCAAAAAAAGAAATTGAGCAAGCTCTTTTTAATCATTTCGAGTCTCTATCGCCACAAGAGCAAGAGCAACTAAAAAAGTTTGAGTATCCGAAATCAGAAAAAGAGCTTGCTCTAATAAACTTCGCCAACAAAGAAACATCTCGATTGATGCAAGAGGCTGGGATAGAATCGTATAATGTACCCGAGAAAAATTTTCATATCATACCGCCAGAGTTATATAAAAAAGTAGCAGGCGAAGATGGAACAGCTACAACTTTCTACACAAAACAAGGAGTACTTTTTGATGCGCAGTATTTTCGAGATAACCCTGTAAATTTTGGCACGGTCGCTTTACATGAAATGTTGCATCTCAAAGCTCATCTTTCTATGGAAGTTGAAGAAGAAGGCGAAGAGGTGAAAAAAACTCCATATCGGGCAGGCGTAACAGTGAGAGCTTTACAAAAACATGGCTATCATGGGAAATATCATGAACATTTTGCCGGTTTGCATGAAGCCATTGTTGCCGAAACCGAAAAGAGATTATTACCCAAACTCTTGGACTGCCCAGCATTAGCTGCAGAAAAAGAATGGTTGATGTCCAAAGAAGCAAAAGAGATGAAAAAGAAGTTGGCTGAAGAAAAAGGAATCCCCGAAGATGATATTGTATGGGTTGGTAAGAAAGGAAAAGATGATTGGGAAACCGTCTCATATCTTCAACAAAGAAATGTGTTAAATTATGTTTGTGCCGAGATACAAAAACAATTTCCTGAGCAGTTTAAAAGCCTCGACGATGTCTATAAAGTTTTCCTGAATGCGCATTTTACCGGAAGACTTTTACCGATCGCGCGCCTTGTTGAAAAGACTTTTGGCGAAGGAAGTTTCCGACTACTGGGCAATATGGGCACCGACAAGGAAAGCGGAGTGCTCCATTTGGAATCATTGAAAAAGGCGCGCGGGCGAAAAATGAAAGAGAAAACAGATTCTTAATTAATTGGGCGGCGCAAAAATTTTCCAGTCCCTATTTTAAATTTTAATTTTTGATGGAATAAAATTAAGGGAGTAAAAAACATGCTTATGCTAAAAACAAATTTACTTTTATTATTTTTGTCGTTATAATATCTTTGTAGTTTATATTTTTTTGCGATAAAAAATAAATACAATTAGATGAAAAAGGGGGTTGAAATCACATTTGTTATTTTTGTTATTTTTTTGTTTATTTTAATCGTTTTTATGTTTTTTATTAAAAAGAAAACAGCACAAAAACAGGATTTTAGTTTTATTTCTATAAATCAGATTTTTAATTTAACTAAGGGTCAAAAAGTTATTTTTAAAGACAATACTTTTGAATTTGAAATAACCTTTTTAAATGTAATTCGTGATACACGATGCCCTAAATCGGCAAATTGCATGAAACCCGGCGAGGCAGTGGTTGAGCTTGAGATTTTAAAAGGAGATAAAAAAGACATAGTTCATTTGGTGAATTCTAAAATAAACGCCTCTTTTGATTATGAATATAAACACTTAGAAGAATTTTTTGATATTGATTCTTATCGGCTAAAGTTTTTAGATTTAGATCCCTATCCAGAAAAAGAATTTAATGACATTTCTAAAACAAAATACACCGCTCAATTTAAAATTGAAAAAGCACAAAAATAATCTTAGGAGGAAACAATTTTTCCAAAGAACCCATCTCTTTCTTTACCATCCTTTTAAAACAAGCCAAATGAAATCAGCCCGAATTTTTTGAAAATACATCGCCAATTAAAAAAGAGGTTGCTGGCTCGCCTCCTATTAGTAGAATAAATTTTATGAAAAATAAATTAGGAATTTCAAAAAATATTTTTGTTCTGGGGCTGGTGAGTTTTTTTAACGATGTGGCATCGGAGATGATTTACCCCTTGGTACCGATTTTTTTAACTGGCGTTTTGGGCGCGCCGGTAGCGATTGTTGGCTTGATAGAGGGTATTGCCGAATCAACAGCCAGCATCTTAAAAGTTATTTCCGGCTGGCTTTCTGATAAATGGAGAAAAAGAAAACCTTTTGTTGTTTTTGGGTACTCATTCTCAGCCATTTCTAAAATACTTTTAAGCTTGGCTTTTAGTTGGCCGTTTGTTTTGATTGCCCGATTTATTGATAGATTTGGTAAGGGAACACGCACTTCAGCCAGAGACGCCTTGATCGCCGAAAGCTCAGAAACCCCAGTTCGCGGAAGGTCTTTTGGTTTTCATCGGGCGTTTGATACCTTGGGAGCAGTAATTGGGCCGCTTCTTGCTCTTTTGGCAATTCATTTTTTGGATAATAAGTTTCGCTTAATATTTTTCCTCGCCTTTATTCCAGCCTTCATTGGAATTTTATTATTGCTCTTTTTTGTGAAAGAAAACAAGAAAGAAGAAGGTTCTCCCTCTACCCTTCGGTTTACCTGGCGCGACCTTGATCCCTCTTTTAAGATTTTTTTGTTAATTAGTTTTATTTTTGCTCTGGGTAATAGTTCAGACGCCTTTTTAATTTTAAGAGCGCAAAATTTGGGATTGTCAACAACCTTCGTTGTCTTGGTTTACGTTTTTTTCAATTTTACCTATGCTATATTTTCAATGCCCGCCGGGATTATTTCCGATAAAATCGGGCCGAAAAAAGTACTTTTTTCTGGTTTTTTGCTTTTCTCTATCATCTATTTTCTTTTTGGTATGGCAAATAGCAGTTTTATTCTTTGGTTTCTTTTCCCAATCTATGGAATTTATATGGCGCTTACCGATGGAGTGGGAAAGGCTTATATTTCTAATCTAGTCCCTCAAGAAAAATCAGGTACGGCCTTTGGTGTTTATCAGACCACAATCGGCTTTTGCACTTTTTTTGCTTCTCTTATCGCCGGACTTCTTTGGACCCGTCTTGGCGTCAGTGCGCCGTTTATTTATGGCAGTTTAATGGCGATAATTTCTGCTTTTTTATTTGTTGTTTTAGAAAAAAAGATAAAACCCGTTGAAATAAAAATCAGAAACATATAAAGTTACAAATAGAAGATTCTTTAAAAAAAATTCAAATGGAGCGAGATTTAAAAATTTAAGCTAATGCGCAGGGGGAGATTTGAACTCCCATGCCCTTACGGGCGCTACCACCTCAAGGTAGTGCGTCTGCCAGTTTCGCCACCTGCGCTTTCACACTTTTATTTTTCCCCGTCGGAATTTTTATCCGTATCAGATTCAGAAACTTCCCCCTTATCAACCACCGCATTTCTTTTTATCTGCTTCATCTTTTTGCGAATCTCTCTTGCCGCCTTTTCTCTGACATAATAGAGCTTGGCCCTTCTTGCCTTGGATCGACGCACAACATCCAGTTTCTCTATATTCGGAGAAAAAAGAGGGAAAATCCTTTCCACGCCAATTCCATCAGACACCTTTCTTACGGTAAAGGTGGCTCCGGGCTCATAACCGTGCTTATGGCTTATGACCATACCCTCAAAAGCCTGAAGCCGTGTTTTACCCTTTTCTTTAATCTTTTGCCAGACGCGCACAATATTGCCTGGCCTAATATCCCATTTTTTTCTTTGTTCTATATCTACTGCCATAATTTACTAATTTAACATATTTAAAAAATTTTTCAATTCATCGGGTAAATCTGCCTCCAACTTTAAACGGCTAGCGTCAATATTTGTAAATTCCAAAGAACTGGCGTGGAGAAACTGGCGATCTAAAGAATCTTTTTTAAATCCGTATAATCTATCTCCCACAATCGGGTGACCTAACGTCTTTAAATGGACTCTAATCTGGTGCGTTCTGCCTGTTTTTGGAAAAACTTCTATCAATGTAAATCCGCCCATTGGTAAATTGGGATTTTTAAATCTCTTTAAAACCTTGTATTCTGTTAATGCCTCTCTAGTCTTACCAATGGCCTTTTTAGATGCCAGTTTTTTGCGAAAATCTTTTTTACTTTTACCTATGGGTAAATCAATAATCCCCTTATCCTCTTTTAATAATCCATTTACTAAAGCGATGTAAATTTTTTTTATTTTCCGCCTCTTAAACTGTTCTTTAAAATAATCAAAGGCCTTTTGGTTTTTGGCTATAATTAAGATACCCGAGGTATCTTTATCTAACCTATGGACAATGCCGGGCCTCAAAGGGTCATCTCCTATTTTTTTAATCTCCGGGTATTTTTTTAAAATCCAATCTACCAATGTGGGAATATCAGTCTTTATATTTTCTCCGCCGTGCACCAACAAACCGGCCGGCTTATTGACAGCAATTATATTTTGGTCTTCATAGATTATTTTTATTTCCATAAAAAGAACTATCCGTTCTATTATTGTCTAAGTGCGGATAAAATTTTTTCTCCAAATTCTTTGGCAGCCAAAGGGCCATTGGCCGTAATAATCTTTTTATCCTGAGCTACCGGTCCCGGATCATAAATAGCTCCATTTACCTTTAGAATATCAATGGGTTTTTTATCTAAGGCTGAACTCCAGACAGTTGATTTAACGCCCCTTAAGACACCAGATTTTGCCAAAATAACTGGGCTGATACAGATTGCTGCCAAAATTTTATCATCAGAGATTGTATTTTTGATAAGAGAATAAGAATCTTCATTATCAAGACTTAAAAGACAGCCTGGTCCGCCGATAAAAATGACCGCATCAAAATCTTTAGGATTTAAATCTTTTAATAAAAAATCTACTTTCACCTCATTGCCGCCAGATCCAATTGCCACGCCCGTTTTATTAGAAAAAGTTTTAACTTCTATCCCGGCTCTATCTAAAACCTCCCTGGTCAAAAAATATTCCTCGTCTTTAAAATCTTTAAAGGCAATGACCATGGCCACCTTTTTAAAATTATTTTCTCTCTCCATTTTTTCTTTGATGGGATTACTTTTAATGGTGACCGCTGCAGGACTTGAACCTGCGGCCTTCTCGGTGTAAACGAGACGCTCTACCACTGAGCTAAGCGGTCAAAATGCGCCCCCACCAGGAATCGAACCTAGATTTGCTCCTTAGAAGGGAGCCGTTCTGTCCATTGAACTATGGGGGCTTTTATCTTTTATCTATTTGTTTTATCAAATAGAGGGGTCCTTTATGTCCGGCAAATCCATCACCTTTTGAAACTGATCTATCTTTATATTAACCTTATCTATGGCCTCTTGTAAAGATTTTCTATCTATTGTCAAAATCTTAACCTCTTCTATATTAGGCTCCTTGTCAATTTCCTTTTGATACCTTAAAAATATATAGATATCAATAATAATGATCATCAAAGACAAAAAGACAAAACTAAAAATTATAACCTTCCAGTCGCGAAAAACTTTTATCTCTAATCCCTCATCACTATTAAAGTTAAAGTAGTTAAAAAATTTTTTAAAATTAATTTTTTTCATAAGGCAAAAAATTATTGATACTTAAAACCGCTTCCATTGTCCAATCTTTTCCATCGCGATTTGCCGCCAAAGAAATATTTTCAAAAGATAGCATATAGGGCATATTTTTTAAAAGCAAAATCGTCTTATAAATTTGGTTGAAATTACCCTTGAGGCGAATACGTATTTTAGGGGCCAAAAGACTACTATTTAGATCAATTGACCCAATCTCCAGCTCAACCCCAGTTTTTTGTCTTAAAGACTCAACTTCCTCAATAAAACCCACCATCTTTTCTTCGTTTAAAAAAGACGAATCTAGTCTCTCTTTCTCAGAAGAAATATTTTTTAAAAAAGATTCCAAAGACCTCTCTGTCTTTCTATTTTCTGTAATGGTTTTAATTTGGAGCTTTAGATCTTTGATAACCTGAGTTTGATTTTTTATAAAAGATATAAAATAAAACCAAAAGGCTGCCACAAGAACATCCAGCAATAAAACTAAAATTATGGGAACTAAAAATTTTTTACCCTTCATAAATCTATATTTATTACAAATTCAATATCCCTCTCCTTTATGAGTGTAGAAATCGGCAATTCCACCTTTTTAAAACTGGGCTCTGCCCTCAAAGACTCAGAGAAAGAAATTAAAAGCGGCCTTGTCTGACTTACCCCGGACAGAGAAATTTTATCTCTGGTGATCTGAAAATTGGTTATCTTAATACCGTCTGCCTTTTTGTCAATAATCTTTTCAATAATCTCATCGGGATTAAATTCTTTAAAGGAAGAAATTATTGATATTTTTTTATTAAGACTATTAACAGAAGAGGATAAATTCTGCGCGTCCTCGTTAGTTACATTTTTTTTAAAAAAAGATAATTGCTGGTTTAGAGAAAGCTCCTCGTTTTTAAAAACAACATAAAGCGGGGAAAGAAAAACAATTCCCGACAAAAAAACAAAAAAGATCAAAAGCCCGGCGACCACGGAGAGTCTTCTAATGTACTCTTTTTTAAGTTCTATTTTTTTCTCTCTCGGTAAAAAATTCATAAAATTACTATACGTATTTTAATTTTCTCAATGCAAGACCAATGGCCGTGGAATATTTTAGGGCATCTCTTAATTCAATCTCAGGGATCTGCTCGTCAAAAGAAAGAACATTTACCCACGGATTGCCAATCTCTACCGGCAACTTCAATTCGTAAGAAACATATTCAGGAAAACCTAAAAGATTAGAGTCTCCTCCGCATAATAATACCTTAGATATTTTTTTATCATCATCGTCTTTTACCCTAGAGTTCCAAAAGAATATCGCACGAGAAATTTCATCTTTTATGACAGAGACAATGGGGAGAATAGAATTAAAGATTTTCTCGTTTTCCCTTGCCATCCCTTGTTCTCTTTTTATCTTTTCAGCCTGGAATTGATCTATATCTAAATTCTTCATAAGCATTTTATCTATATCCTGACCGGCAACTCTTATGGTAGAACTAAAAAACACCTCCTCGCCTCTGACGATGGCCATACTGCTACGCGTCCTACCAAAATCTACCAAGATAAATGTCTTTTTTTCATCTCTTGAGACAACTGCTCTTGCCGCCGCCTGAATCTCCATCTCAAAGATAAGAGGCAAAAAACCAGCTCTTGTAAAAACCTCTGTGTAATCATTGACAACAGACTTGGGAAAGGCAATGACAAAAACATCAAGATGATCTTCGCCATCTTCTCTTTTGACATCAAAATCAAAAACCGCCTCGCCCAAAGAAAGAGGGATGTGCTCCTCTAACTCTAACTCTATTGCCTTTCTTAAATCCTCTCTGTCCATAACAGGCATATCCAATCTAGCCAAAAACGCCTTTTCCTCTGGTAGGCAAGAGGTTATATATTTTGATTTCAATTCTTTTTTTAGGGGGCTAAGAAAATTTATTAACCTCTCTTTGTCTTTAATATCTCCAGCCTCTATCATGCCCTGGGGCATTAATCTCTCTCCAAAACGGTTTATTATCAGCCTATCACCCCTTTTGGAAAATTCGACATATTTTATAGAAAGATCAGAGATATCAAAACCAATGGCCGGCATGGCTAGATAATCTGGCGGGGGAAAATAGTTAATTAAAAAGTTTTTCATTTTTATTTTATTTTCCTTAAAAATTCGGCGGCCTCCTCCGGGGAGATGGTATTTACCTCAATACTTGAACTCATCTCAAAGCCGGCAAAGATAGATGTCTTGGGTAAGATAACCAAATGCCAATGATAATTCTTATGCCCCAAAACATTTATGGGCGCCGTGTGTATATAAAAATTATAATCCGGATCATTTAATCCTTTATAAATTTTACCCAGGGCCACGCTGATGGCATCCGCAAAAGACATTTTTTCTTCATCGGTAATATTTTCAAAATCAGGATTATGAAGTTTGGGATATATTCTGACCTCAAAATCTGACTGGGGGGCAAATGGACACAAAACAATAAAACTTTCGTTTTCATAAATAATCCTTTTCCCCTCCTTTCTGTCCCAATCAAGCATCGTACAATAAACGCAGGCACCATGTTTTTTATGATAATTTTCAGCGCCGTCAATACTATCTTTGAGATCCGGGTCTATAACCGGTGAGGCAACCAGTTGCGAGTGCGGGTGGATAATAGATGCCCCGGCAGCCCTTCCATGATTGTGAAATATAGAAATATATTTTATAAACTTATATTCTTTTAACGCAAGATATCTGGCCTGATAGACATCAATAATATCTTTTATCTCCTCCTTTTTAGAAAGGGCGATGTGCTTATTATGATCTAATGTAATTATCACTTCGTGAAATCCAACCCCATCCATTATATGATAGGGTCCAAGAGAACGTTCGTTTAAATCATCTTTATAAGAAAAAATTGGAAAATCGTTGGGAATAGAAATTATATCCCCCTTTTTAAATATGGCCCTATCTAATATTTTAGGATCACAAAAGGGACACTGGCTACGAGTGGCAACTGCTCTCTTAGAAATTTTCTTTGAAAACATCTCTGGCCTCATCCTTCTTGCCTTTGAAATAACAACCCAATCATCACTAACCAAATCTAAACGCAGCTCTGATAATTCATCTTTGTCTTTCTTTATCATAAGGATATTTATCAAATTTAATATTATAAAATATTTTCAAAACCTCAAAGAGGGTGCGAGCATAAGAAAGTAAACTGACATGGCTATTGGGATCGTTTTTCCACAAAACCGGTATAATTCCCACTTTATAATTAAACTTTCGCGCCAAAGCCAATGCCTCCACATCAAAGGCCCATCTATTAATTCTCGATATCTTAAAAATTTTTTCGGCCGCGTAATCTCTAAATGCCTTAAAACCGTTTTGGGTATCCCAAATGCCTGGTACTGCCAAAATTTGTATATATAAATTACCCAAATTTCCCAAAAGCCTTTTATACCAAGGCTGTTTTATAACCTGTCCAGCACCGGGAGCGTCTTTTGAATCGCGCGAACTAATGACGATATCATACCCCTTGTCAAAAAAATGTCTCATCTTTTCAAAATAAGAAATATCAGTGGAATTATCAGCGTCAGTAAAAAGACGGATTTTACCTTTAGCATTAAGCATACCCTCGCGGACAGTAAAACCCTTGCCCCTGTTTTCTTTTCTATCTATTAATCGTAAATTTTTAATGGACAGACCAAGATCTCTTACCGTCTCGGCTGTATTATCTTTAGATCCGTCATTTACTACGATTATTTCGTAAGAATAAGGTTGCGCCTCCAGATAGCTGGAAATGGCCTTCAAATTTTTTGTTATCCTTTTTTCTTCGTTATAGGCAGGGATGATTACGGAAAGATATGGATTCATAATTAGATTATATCATTTTTTTGTTTTTCAATAAAACTTTTTAAAATGAGGGCTGCGGCTGAGGCATCAATATTTTTTATTTTGCCCTGGAGTCGTCCTGCCTCAACTGTTGTTAAAACCTCCGGTTCATAGACAACAGGGATTTTTAACTCCTCTTCTAAATTTCTTTTAAGTTCATCAGTGTCACTGACAATAAAATTGGGCCGTCCCTTAAAATCAAGAGACAATCCAATAACTATCTTTTGCACATCCCTTTCAATACATATCTCTTTAATATTTTTAATTAGCTCTTCATTGTTTTTTAAAACAATATAGGGCATGGCAATGGTACCCGTCTCATCTGAGAGGGCAATACCAACTCTCTTTTTTCCATAATCAATTCCCATCAGCCGCATAAACTAAATTTACCACAAACCCCGAATACCACGAAGTCCGGCTTCGTGGTTTTAAATATTTGTGGTATAATAAAAATATGTTAAGAAAAGAAAAATTTGTCCCCGGGGAATATTATCATATTTATAATAGAACAATTTTAAATTCTCCAGAATTTAAGGATAAGGCCAATGCGTCCAAATTATCTCAATGCTTTTTACTTGCGAACTCAACAAACTCAAGTAAGGCGTTTGATTATCTACGTACGGGCAACAATCCAAATTTTGATACGGCCGTAGAAATCGCCAGACAGGGAGAAAAGTTTGTTGACATTTTATGTTATTCTATTATGCCTGACCATTATCACCTTTTATTAAAAGAAAGAGTTGAAAAAGGAATTACTAATTTTCTCCAAAGATGTAATACTTCTATATCAAAATATATAAACAAAAAGAAGAATAGAAGCGGACCGCTTTTTGAAAGCCGCTTTAAATCAAAACACATAAATGATAATAAATATTTACTTCATCTCTCCCTTTATATACATCTTAATCCTTTAGACATCATCGTCGGCAAGGGATGGAGAGAAAATAAGTTGAAGGACTGGAATAATGCAAAAAGAAAACTTTTAACCTATCCCTGGTCAAGCTTAAGGGCGTTTATAGACGAAAGGCACACGGATCTAATAATTTCCGGAATGGATATAATCCTAGACCAATTTGATAGTAAAAAAGAATACGAAATTTTTTTACAAAGCTGGACAGAAATAAATATGCGAAGTCCCGGCTTCGTGGTTTTAGAATTTTGTGGTGTAATTTAGAGTAGTGTTAGTATTTCGGCGCCGGTCTTAGTAACCAAGACCGTATGTTCAAAATGCGCTGATAGAGAATTATCTTTCGTCTTCCATGTCCAACCATTTTCGTCTAAGATGACATCGGTATTGTTAACCAAAACCATTGGTTCTATGGCCAAAACCATTCCAGCCTTTAAAATCTCGCCCGTCCCCTTTTTGCCGAAATTGGGTATCTGAGGATCTTCATGAACTTTATAACCAACTCCGTGCCCAACTAAATTTCTTACCACCTCAAAACCATTTTCTTTGACAAAAAACTCAATGGCAAATCCTATGTCGCCAATTCTTTTTCCCTCCTTAATCTGTCCTATGCCAGCACTTAAGGCCCCTTTTGTGACATCGATTAATTTTTTCTTTTTAAAATCAATTTCACCAACCCCCACTGTTATCGCCATGTCTGTATATAAATTTTTATATCTCATTCCCAAATCCAAGCTGACAATATCTCCCTCTTTCAAAATTCTTTCTGAGGGAAACCCGTGTACCACCTCCTCGTTTATAGAGATGCACAAAGAAAAGGGGTAGGGGAATTCATCATCTATTGTTTTATAATTTTTAAATGAAGGCTCTCCCCCCGCCTTTTTAATTAATCTCTCTGCCTCTCTATCTAAATCTATTGTCTTTACGCCCGGTGCCACCATCTCTTTAATCTGAAACAAAATAGAGGCAAGTTTTTTGCCCCCATCTCTTAAAATTTTTATCTCGTTTTGTTTTTTAATGGTTATCATTTTAAATTCAATTTTTGCATAACCTCTTGGTGCACCTCCTCTATGCTAAATTCTCCATTAATCTCTATAATTTTGTTTTTGCTTTTTGTCTTATAATATTCAATTGCCGGATAGACAAATTTATCAAAATAATCCATTCTGTTTTTAACCCGCTCTTCTGTATCATCAAAACGTCCTCTCTTTAAAAGTTTATCCGTTGCCCACTCTCTGGAGACATTAATATAAATAGGCATAATATTTCCTCTACCATAAAAATCAAAGGCCTCGTCTAAAACACGCGCCTCAATCTCAGTCCGCGGAGAACCATCAAGAATGACATGCACATCATCTGACATTTTTTCTACAAATTCATTAGACCACGACCAGACAGCTAAAAAATCAGGCTGCTTGCCGCCCATCATCATTACCTTCTCTGCCTTTTTGGCCGTAAGATTATCCTCTCTCTTTATAAGCTCTCTCATCTTGTCTCCGGCGTATATATAAAGAATGGATCTGGTGTCATTTGATTTAAGATAATTTATCAAAAGCTCTGCCTGAGTCCCCTTCCCACACCCAGATCTACCAAGGAAAAGAAATGTGTATGATCTGTCAAGCATAAATTTATAATTTAAAATAATTTAAATTTTATCTTATTCATATTCACGCATCACTATCTGGGCATCTATTTGTTTTATGGTCTCAAGAACTACAGAGACAACGATCAAAATAGACGTACCGCCAATGGCCATTGCCGAATTATGTGTCATCGCCTGACCCACAAGAGGCAGAATGGCAATGATACCCAAAAAAATCGCGCCGACAAGTGTGATACGGCTTAAAATTCTATTTAGATATTCTGCGGTCGAACGCCCGGGCCTGATACCGGGAATAAAGGCTCCGCTCTTTTGTAAATTAGTTGAAATGGCCTCAGGATCAAAGGTCACGGCAGTATAAAAATATGTAAAGGCAAAAACTAAGATGAAATAAAGTATACCGTAGAGCCAAATATTTTTTATAAACAAAACAAGAAAATTAGAAATTGATTGAACTATGCCGCCCTGAAAATTGGCAAGTATATTTACAATCATCTGCGGAAACAAAAGAATGGAGATGGCAAAGATAATGGGAATAACCCCAGCCTGATTGACTCTTAGGGGAAGATGCGTGGAAACTCCTCCGTACATTCTAATCCCTCTTACCTGTTTGGCATAGGAAACAGGAACCAATCTTTCTGCCTCGGTTATATAGACAACCCCGCCAACGATAGCTATTGCTGCCAAAATAAAAGCCAGATATAAGGGCAATTGAGAGGCGTCTCGCGTCAACCAAAGCTGATAGATATCAGCAGGGATGCGTGAGACGATACCGGCAAAGATCAAAAGAGAAATTCCGTTACCAATCCCATATTCTGAAATAAGCTCCCCCATCCACATCACCAGAATTGAACCAGCAACAATTAAAATCATATTTACCAACTGCTCAAAGGGCGAGAGATTAACTAAAACTTTCTCCCGCGCCAAAAGAGTAAGCAAACCAAATGCCTGCAAAAATGCCAAGGGCACTGTAAGAAGTCTTGAATATTGATTAAACTTCTGCCTGCCGGCCTCTCCCTCCTCATGATAAAGCTCTTTAAGCTGGGGGAAAATCATTGTCAAAAGCTGCATGATGATAGAGGCCGTGATATAGGGCGCCACGCTCATCATAAAAATAGAAAGTTTAGAGAGCCCGCCGCCGGAAAAAATATTTAAAAGTCCGAAAAATTGATTATCAGCCAAAAACACTCGAAGGCGTGCCTCGTCGACACCAGGAATGGGTACATTTGCGCCCACCCTAAACAAGAGGAGAATAAATAAAACAAAAAATATTTTTTTTCTTAAATCCGGGTCTTTAAAAATAATTTTTAATTTTCTCAAGAACATATTTTAAATTATCTTTCCGCCCGCCTTTTCTATTTTTTCTTTGGCCGCCTTAGAATATTTACATCCAGAAATAATTAGGGGTTTTGATATCTCTCCATCTCCTAAAATTTTTACCTCCAATCTCTTGTTCCCCTCTTTTTTTAAAAGACCTTTCTCTAAAAGAATTTTGGGATTGACCTTTTCTCCCTCTTTAAATTTTTTCTCCAAAACATCAAGATTTATTATCAACGGATTTTTCTCAAATTTTCTTTTAAATTTGTAGCCTCTCTTTTTGGGAATTTTTTTTATAACATCTCTAATCTCGGGCCTTATCCTTCTCCCCGCTCTTGCCTTTTGACCTTTTATCCCCCGGCCAGAATATCCACCGCGTTTACCGCCGCGGCCAATTATCTTCTCCCTTCTCTTTTTTGTCTTTGGTTTTATCTGATGTAATTGCATAATCTTGTTGTATTTTTTCTATCGCTTTAATTTACTCTAATATTCTAATTTTTCTAAATGAATTTGTTGAAACAAAAACATTATTTTAATTTGCGCAGAGCGCGAATTGTGGCCTTGGCAATATTAATCTTATTTTTACTCCTTGAAAGAATTTTGGCAATGGCGTTTTTCACCCCTGCCAAATCCAAGACCGTCCTCACTGCCCCGCCGGCGACCAAACCATGTCCCTCTTTGGCCGGTGAAAGATAGACAATACTTGAAGAAAATTTTGCCTTTGTCTCGTCTGGAATTGAAAAATGTTTGTTTAATGGAACGGTAATCAAATTCTTTTTTGCATCTCTTAAGGCCTTATCAATAGCCATTGCTGTGTCGCTACCCTTGCCCATACCAAAACCAACCTCGCCCCTTCGATTTCCAATGATTACGCTCACCCTAAAATTAAATCTCTTACCGCCGGCAACAACACGCGCCACGCGCCTGATATCAATTATCTTTTGCTCCCATTCTTGTTTTTGATTTTTTGTCTTTTTTGAAAGCATAAAATTAAAATTAAAAAACTAAACCCGCATCACGAGCGCCCTCAGCCACTGCCCTTACCCTACCATGATATCTATAACCGTTTCTATCAAATACGACCTCTTTTATCTTTTTCTCTAATGCCCGTTGGCCTAAAATCTTTCCCGTCTCTTTAGCAACCTCAACCTTTGTCATTTTCTTGTCTTTATTTTTTATTTCCTGATCGCTTGCAGAAACGAGTGTAACCCCTCTTTTGTCATCAATTATCTGGAGAAAGATGTGTCTATTGGAACGGAAGACAGAAAGCCGCGGTCTTTGATTTGTACCAAAAATTTTTGCCCTCACTCTTTTTTTTCTAATTAATCTTAAACTCATATTATTTAAAATCAAAAAATTTGCCTTTTATATTATCCTGCAGTTGCCGCCTTTTTGCCGGCCTTTCTTCTAATAATTTCATTCTCGTATCTTATCCCCTTGCCCTTATACGGTTCTGGTTTCTTTAATGCCCTCACCTCAGCGCTAAATTGTCCAACCAAATCTTTATCGCACCCAAAGACAGAGATTATATTTTTTTCAACCTGGACTTTTAACCCCTGCGGTATCTTTTTTATTACCGGATGCGAGAGTCCTAAATTTAAAACAAGGTTACCGCCATCTATCTGGGCGCGATAACCAATACCCTCTATTATCAGTCTTTTTTGGAATCCCTCTGTCACCCCCTTTATCATATTTTTAAGATGACTGAGATATGTTCCCAAAAGAGCCTGAGACTTTTTGGCATTTTTTAAAGAAGACAAATAAATCTCTTTTCCTTTTATATCAATTTTTACACCTGTTCCACCTTCAATAAAATATCTTTTAACCTCACCCAAAGGTCCCCTAACTAAGATGTGCCCATTGTCTTTTGACAACTCAACTTTCTCTGGAATCAAAATTGGTTTTTTCGCCAGTCGTGACATAAAATTAACGCACAACAAATAAAACCTCTCCACCGACCTTTTGTCTTATGGCCTCTTCATCTGTCAAAATCCCCTTGGTTGTAGAAAGAATACGGACACCGGATCTTTTATGACGGGTTGCCTGGAGCTTTCTAAACGATTCGTAAGTTCTCTTTGAAAGCTTGGAGACGCGAGCGATATCAGTTATAACAGGATTGCCTTTTTCGTCATAGGCCAATTCTAACTCAATTATCTTTTTGTTTTTTCTACCCTTTTTCTCTGCCGCCTTTAAAAAACCTTTATCAACAAGTTTTTCTAAAATGCTCATATTTAATCTTGAATAGGGAACGACGACGGAATTTTTCTTAACCGCCTGGGCATTTTTTATTCTTATTAACATGTCTGCTATTGTATCCATAACGTTACCTCAATTGTTCTAATCGTTCTAAATGAATTCGCTCACAACAATCAAAACAACTAGAACATTTTAAACAATATCTATTACCATGATGACTTTTTAATCCCGGGTATCATACCATTATTTGCCAACTCCCTAAAGCAGATTCGGCATAAATCAAAATCTCTCATATAACCACGCTTTCTGCCGCAACGAAAACAACGCCTCACAACTCGTGATTTATATTTCGGTTTCTTTAATGATCTGGCTATAACTGATTTCTTTGCCATAAATTATAAATTAATTTTTAAACGGGAATCCCAATGCCTTAAATAATTTATAAGCATCTTCCCTGTTTTTTGCATTACTGACAATCGTAACCCCCAACCCAAAGGCAGAGCGCACATCCTCTCCTCCGGCCTCGGGAAAAACAATATGCTCTTTAAAGGGAATGGTCATACTTCCCCTTCCGTCAATAAGCTTCTTGTCTAACCCCCGAAAATCTCTTATTCTGGGGATGGCCACATTTATAAGCTTTTCTAAAAAATCATACATCCTCTGGCCCCTTAATGTGGCAGTATAACCTATAACCATGCCCTGGCGCAACTTGAAAGAGGCAATGGATTTTTTTGCCCTATTGGGAACTGGTTTCTGGCCAGCAATCATTGTAATAGATTTTTCTATTGCCTCAAGCTTTGTCTTATCATCTTTTTTAGAGCCAACGCCGACAGAAACAAGAACCTTCAAAATCTTTGGCGCGGCCATGGCATTTTTAAATTCTTTTTTGTAATTTTCGTATCTTTCTTTAATATTCATAAATTATTTTAAATCTCTCCTTTACATTTTTTGCAAATTCTAATTTTTTTCTCTCCCTCGTATCTAAAACCAATTCTTACTGACTTGTTACAAGAGGGGCAAATAACCATGACGTTGGAGACATCAATTGGCATGGGCATTTGCACTATCTGCCCCTTCTGACCCTGCCTTTTAGGTCTTGTATGTTTTTTACGAATGTTTACACCCTCTACCACAATTTTATTTTCCCTTCTTAAGACATGAGTAACCTTGCCGGTTTTACCACGGTCTTTGCCTGATATTATTTTTACTGTGTCATTTCTTTTTATCTTCATATTATCATCTGCCAATTAGCATTTCATTTTTATACTACCTCTGCAGCCAAAGAGATAATTTTTGAATAGCCCCTTTCTTGTATCTCCCGCGGGATGGGGCCAAAAATTCTTCCGCCCCTTGGCTCTTTTTTGTCTTTATCTAAAATGACAACCGCATTATCATCAAATCTAACGTAAGACCCATCTCTTCTTCTCAATGGCTGGCGTTGTCTAACTATTAAGGCGTACAATACATCCTTTTTCTTAACCATCTTTCTCGGTTCAGCCTGTTTTACAGAAACAACAACAATGTCGCCGATTCTGGCATATCTTCTTTTTGAGCCGCCCAATACCTTTATTACCTGCACCAACTTCGCTCCGGTATTGTCGCAGACATTTAACATTGTTCTTGGCTGAATCATAATTATTTTTGTTCCATTAGGACAGACATGATATTTATAACGTCTCGGCCTTACTAATAATTTTAAAATGCTTGTCTTTTGACATTGGTCTACATTCCTCAATGATCACCCTGTCGCCCTTTTTGTATTCATTATTTTCATTATGTGCCTTATATTTTTTACTTATCTTCAAATATTTTTTATACTTTGGATGCTTTGTATAACGATTGACCAAGACGATGGCGGTTTTATCCATCTTGTCAGAAACTATAACTCCTTTTAATTTTTTTGCCATAATTTAAATTTACGCGTTGCGCGCCACGATTTTTGTCTTTACTGGTAATTTTGAGGCTGCCTTGCGCAAGGCATCTCTGCTTGTCTTCTCGTCAAGACCATCAATCTCAAAAAGAACCGTCCCTGGATAGACAGTGGCCACAAATCCAACTGGATCGCCCTTGCCAGAACCCATTCCCACCTCAGGGGGTTTCTGGGTCAATGGCTTATCTGCAAAAATTCTTATCCATATCTTACCTCCCTTATGAGCAATTCTTGACATAACCTTTCTTGCGGCCTCTATCTGATTAACCTTTATCTCGCCGGCCGACTCCGCCTTAAGCCCAAAGGACCCAAAATTTAATTCCCTGCCTCTTGTGGCCGGATGACTTTTTTTTGGGTTTTTTCTGCCCCTCTGCCATTTTCTAAATTTTACTTTTTTTGGAAACAACATATTATGTTATTGTGCTTGTCTACAAATCTTATGCTAATCTACGAATTGCGAATTGACAATTAGCTGATTGGCATTATATTGCATATTGGTATCATTCAAATTTTTCTCCTCTATAAATCCAAACCTTTATCCCAATATCACCATAAGGTAATTTTGCCCTTGTTATTGCATAATCTATATCCGCCCGCAGGGTTTGAAGCGGTATCCGTCCTCTCTTTAACCACTCTTTTCTACTCATCTCAGACCCATCTAATCTTCCAGAGAGAGCAATCTTTACACCTTTGACATCTTTACTCGCCATTGCCTTTTCTAAAATCTGCTTCATCACCCTTCTAAAGGGCATTCTCTTTTCCAGATTTTCTGCGGCGATCTGCGCCATAATTGCGGCATTACTCTCTGGAGATTTTATCTCCTCTATTAATATTTTTAATTCTCTAGGTAATTGCATCTTATTCTTTTTAAGATATTCCCAGATATCTTTTTTAAGGTTCTCCAAGCCCTCTCCCTTTCTCCCAATAATCAATCCTGGCCGTGATGTCTTAATAATTAATTCCATAGATGCCGGATCTCTTTCTATCTCTATATCTGCCACATACATCTTCTTTAATTTTTTCTCTAACCACTCTCGCAACAAAACATCTTCTTTTAAAATCTTTCGGTAGTTGCGCGTGTTAAACCAGCGCGACTTCCAGTTGCGCAAAATTCCCAATCTAAAAGAATATGGATGAACTGTTTTACTCATGTTGTTTTGATAAAATAACTGTTATATGCGATGTTCTCTTTCTAATCGGGCTTACCGAACCTCTTGCCCTCGGCATATATCTTTTTAATGTTGGGCCCTCATCAACGGTAATCTTTTTTATTATTAAATTATCCGTATCTGTAATTTTAAAATTATTTTTAGCATTGGCAACCGCGGATTTTATAAGTTTATCAATGGCAAGACTGGCTTTTTTGTTTGTAAATTTAAGTTGGCTTAGGCAATCTTTTACACTCTTGCCGCGCACCAGATCCGCCACCAATCGAACCTTGCGGGGCGCCATTCTATAATAATTTAATTTTGCAATTATTTCCTGCATCTTTTATTTTGTCTTGTTATTACTGGCGGTCTTTGCTGCCTCAGCCTCTTTCTTTCTTGCCTCTATCTCTTTTTGCATCTTCCCGCCGTGTCTTATAAACTTTCTAGTTGGGCTAAATTCGCCCAGTCTGTGTCCGACCATCTCCTCTGTAATCCTTACGGGAACAAACTCTTTTCCATTATGCACACCAAGGGTATAACCGACCATCTCAGGAGAAATCTGTGAGTCTCGTGACCAGGTTTTAATAACCTCATCAGGCCTTGCCTTGCTGATTTTCTTTAATAACTTTTCATCAATATATGGACCCTTTTTAACACTTCTTGTCATAAATATTTTTAATTACCATTTTATTAAAATTATTTCTTCTTTCTCCTACTGACAATAAACATATCTGAATATTTTTTCTTCTTTCTTGTCTTTACTCCTCTTACTCCCTTACCCCACAAGTTTTTCGGTCTTCTCATGCCAGCTCCCTGTCTACCCTCTCCTCCGCCAAAGGGATGATCAACTGGGTTCATAGCAGAACCCCTGACTGTCGGCCTTATCCCCTTATGACGAGAGCGACCAGCCTTCCCATAATTTATAAGTTTATGTTCTTCTTTGGAAACCTGGCCAATACTTGCCCAAGAATTCCAATTAACCTTTCGTATCTCTGTTGAGGGCATTTTTAAAAGGGCGTATCCATTATCATGAGCCATTATCTCTGCATAATTTCCCGCCGAACGTACCAGCTTTGCTCCACCATAGGGCTTTAGCTCTATGTTATATACAAAAGTTCCAACAGGAATATTTTTAAGGGGTAAACGATTGCCAACCTTTATCTCAGCCTTCTCTGAGACAATAATCTCATTACCCACCCCCACCCCAGACGGCAAAAGAACATATCTTTTTTCTCCGTCTTTATAAACGGCCAAACCAATAAGGCCGGAGCGATTTGGGTCATATTCTATACTCTTTATTATTGCGGGGATATCTTTTTTGTCATATTTAAAATCTATCTCGCGATAAAGACGCTTGGCCCCTCCACCCTTATGGCGAACTGTTATCCGGCCTAAAGAATTTCTACCCACAGATCTCTTAAGCCCTTTTGTTAATTTTTTTTCTGGCTCTTTGCGCGTCAAAATATCGCGGAGTAAAATTCCGGTCATCTGTCTTCTTCCTGGACTTGTTGGTTTATAAACTTTTATGGCCATATTACGAAATATCTATCTTCTCTCCTTTCTTTAAATAAACTAAAGCCTTTTTCAATCCGGATTTTATTCCGAATTTGCCGCTTCTTCTGTTTAATATTTTTTTATCGGGCAAATTAACAATGTTAATTTTTATGGGATTAACTCCATATTTTGATCTAATGGCGCTGCGAACCAAAACCTTGTTTGCTCTTCCTCTTATCTTAAACACGTAAGCCCCCTTGTCTTTTAAGGCGGTAGATTTTTCGGTGATATGGGGAAGCAACTCAAAGCGATTATCTTTATCGCTTACAAAATTAGAGACCTCTTTCAAGGCCTCTGATTTTTCTTTCCCCTCTTTATCCTTCTCCCGAACCGGCTTATTTTTTGCCGTCTCAATTCGTTCCTGACTCTTACGTTTTCTTTTAAAAATATCAAGAAGCGCCATAGAAAAGATGGTAGCAAAAATATTAGATTAAGTCAAATTTTATTTCCTATCTATTATAATCTATAAAAATGAGATATTTATAATTTAAGACGTCTAAGACGTTTAAATTTTTTTCTTCTTTAACCAAAATTCCCGGAATATTGGCAAAGACTCTTTTGATTTTTTCGTCTTTTTTGCCAATCACGATGATTGCTCTGTTTTTCTTTTTGGTTAAAAGTTTTTCAAAACCATTGATTTGAGAGAGATTCTTGATAATTTCGTTTGCCTCTTTTGTCTTTATCTTATCAAAATTAACTTTATCTAAAAACAAGATCTCGTTATCTTCTAGTTTTTTAGACAAAATCATGTTCAAGGCGGCCTTTTTCATCTTTTTATTTATCTTTTTAGAATAATCTTTTAAGGGATTGGGCCCATGGGCCACCCCGCCACCAATCCATATGGGCGAGCGTTTAGAGCCATGTCTTGCCCTACCTGTTCCCTTTTGCCGCCAAGGTTTTTTACCACTGCCAGAAACCTCTCCCCTGTCTTTTACATGAGCAACCTTAACACGCATATTAGACTGTAAAGAGGTAACAACCTGATGCACTAAATCAGCATTCCACTCTGAAGAAAAAATAGATGGTAGTTCCATCTCACTGACTTTTTCTCCCGACTGATTATAAATACTGGCCTTCATATTTTTAATTAAGAAAAAAATGAAAATTAGGAATCATAAATTAGAGATTTCCAATACCGTCCCCCTCCTTCCAGGCACTGCCCCGGAAATTAATAATTCTTTTTTTTCTCTATCTATCTTTATTATCTTTAAATTTTTTACAGTCACCCTTTTGCCCCCCATTCTGCCAGCCATGCGTGTTCCCTTAAAAACTCTTTGTACCCCGCCAACACCAATAGAACCCGGCTCTCTCTCAGAATGTTTTTGGCCATGAGTGCGAGGGCCGCCATGAAATCCATGTCTTTTTACAACACCCTGAAAGCCCTTTGCCTTTGTTATCCCGGAAATTTTTATCTTATCTCCCTCTTTCAATTCCGCCAGATTATTTAAAAAATCCTCACTGTCATTTTTGTCTATAAGGCGTACCAGGGTTACCGGGATGGCATTTCCGTCATCGTCAAAAACCTGTGTCATTTTTTCTTTAGCCGCAAGAATTTTTTTCATAATATTTTTTAATAGAGGACACCACTTTATACCATCTTTACCTCCACATCAACTCCAGCTGGTAAATTAAAATTAGTTAGGGCCTCAATTATTTTAGGTGTTGGGTTTAAAATATCTATCAGTCGCTTATGTATTCTCATCTCAAATTGCTCACGAGAATTTTTATCTATAAAGGTAGAACGATTAACAGTATATTTTGTCACAGAGGTGGGAAGCGGTATGGGACCACAAATCTCAGCCCCGTACCGCCTGGCAATATCTATCAACTGCCTCACGCTGGCATCTAAAACTTTGTGCTCGTATGCCCGAACTCTTATCCGCAATTTCTGGAACTGAGCACCTTCTTCTTTCTTTTCTTTTTTATTTTTTGAAACTGCCATTTTTATTTCGTTATCTTAGAGACAACACCGGCGCCAACCGTCTTCCCACCTTCTCTTATGGCAAATCTCTGCTTTTCCTCAAGAGCCACAGGAGCCAAAAGCTTAACCTTAAAGGTAACGGTATCTCCGGGCATAACCATTTCCACACCCTCAGGCAAGGTAATCTCTCCAGTGACATCAGTTGTCCTTATATAGAACTGCGGCTTATATCCGGCAAAAAATGGAGTGTGTCTGCCACCCTCTTCTTTGGTAAGAATATAAACCTCTGCATCAAATTCTGTATGAGGAGTGACCGATCCCGGTTTAGCCAATACCTGACCTCTTTGTACATCCTCCTTTTTAAGACCTCTTAAAAGAATTCCCGCGTTATCTCCTGCTCTTCCCTCATCCAATGATTTATTAAACATCTCAATGCCCGTGACAATGGTTTTTTGAGTCTCGCCCAGACCGACGATCTCCACCTCGTCATTAAGTCTGACCACACCTCTTTCAATTCTACCGGTGACAACCGTTCCTCTCCCTTCAATTGAGAAGATATCTTCAATGGGCATCAAAAACGGTTTATCAACCTCACGAACAGGTTCCGGAATGTACTCATCAAGGGCATTAACCAAATCCATAATTGGCTTTACTGCCTCGTCATCCATTGATTTAGCCTCAAGAGCCTTTAGTGCAGAGCCTCTGATAATGGGAGTTGTATCACCAGGAAATTCGTATTTATTTAAAAGCTCTCTGACCTCTGCCTCAACCAAATCAATTAATTCTTTGTCCTCTACCATATCTACCTTATTTAAAAAGACAACGACAGAGGGGACAGCCACCTGGTGAGCCAAAAGAATGTGTTCTCTGGTTTGGGGCATCACTCCGTCTGTGGCAGCCACCACCAAAATGGTCCCATCCTGCTGGGCTGCTCCTGTGATCATATTTTTGATATAGTCAGCGTGACCCGGGCAATCAATGTGGGCATAATGTCTTTTTGGTGTCTCGTATTCGGAGTGATGAAGGGCAATGGTGATTCCTCTTGCCTTTTCCTCCGGCGCATTATCTATCTGATCAACGCCCTCTACTCTTGCTGCATAACCATTGCCGGCCATATTTAAAACATGCAAAATGGCCGCAGTCAAAGTAGTTTTCCCATGATCAACATGGCCGATTGTACCCACGTTGACATGCGGCTTTGTTCTTTCAAATTTTCCTGCCATAAATTTTTATATTAATTTTTAAATTTAATTGTTAATAATTAATAATTCGACGTCTTATTTACAAATAAAAATCGCGACTTGGCGATAATAAATATATTAAACAAATTAATAATAAAGTCAAATCAATATTTATTATATCGCTTTATATCGGCAAATCATCCAGATCTTTTTTCTCTTCCAAATCCAGATCGTCGTCAAAAACCTCTTCAGAAATTAGCGGTTCATCTTTTTCCTCTTTATCATTTAATTCGTCGTCTTGATTTTCCATATTTATCAACGAATTACGATTTTTACAAAAAACCTCTATTCTTTGATTACTTCTTTCCCTCTGTTATAAGCTGCGCCACGTTTGGCGGAACAACAGCATAATGATCAAATTCCATTGTATAAGTACCCCTTCCCTCTGTCATAGATCTTAGGGCTGTCACATAACCAAACATTTCCGAAAGAGGAACTTTGGCGTCAACAACTTTTAATCCTGCCCTATCTGAGATATTTTCTATCTGACCCCTGCGCGAACTTAAATTACCAGTGATATCCCCTAAAAACTTTTCCGGCACAATAACCTCCACCTTCATAATCGGCTCAAGCAAAACAGGCTTTGCCTTTTGGGCCGCCTCTTGTAGCGCCATAGAACCAGCTATTTTAAAGGCGATCTCTGAGGAGTCAACCTCATGATAAGAACCATCAAAAAGCTCTACTGCCATATCCACTAAGGGATATCCTGCAACCACGCCCTTTTCCATCCCCTCTTTTATACCCTTTTGGACAGCAGGGATAAATTCTTGGGGGATGATGCCGCCCTTGATAGAATTAATAAATTCAAATCCACTGCCGCGCTCTTTGGGCATAACCTTAATCTTTACATGGCCATATTGCCCGCGGCCACCCGATTGCCTGATATATTTTCCCTCAGCCTCAGCAGTAGAGGTGATTGTCTCTTTATAGGCAACCTGAGGTCTACCAACATTGATATCAACCTTAAATTCTCTTCTCATCCTGTCTACAATAATCTCCAAATGCAATTCTCCCATTCCAGAAATAATTGTCTCCAAAGTTTCCTGATCTGATTTAATCTTAAAGGTGGGGTCCTCTTCAGAAAGCCTCTTTAAGGCCAAACCCATTTTCTCCTGATCTTGTTTTGATTTTGGCTCAATCCGCATAAAGACAACAGGATCGGGAAATTCTATCTTCTCTAAGATAATCGGTCTTTTTTCGTCGCTGATGGTATCGCCTGTATGAGTATCTTTAAGGCCGACGATGGCGGCAATATCTCCTGCATAGGCAGTTTTGACTTCCTCTCTTTCGTTGGCATGCATTCTCAAAATTCTCCCCACTCTCTCTTTATTGCCAGTGGTATTATTTAATACATAAGAGCCAGCCTCCAAAACTCCGGAATAAACTCTAAAATAACTCAATTGCCCGACATAGGGATCGGTTTGCAATTTAAAAACAAGACCGGCAAAAGGCGCGTCATCTTTTGGTTCTGCCAAAATCTCTTCACCTGTTTTTGGATCATGACCTTTGGCCGGAGGTAGATCTAATGGAGATGGTAAATAATCAACCACCGCGTCCAAAACAAATTGCACTCCCTTATTTTTTAAAGCAGAACCACAAAAAACCGGTATGATCTCATAATTGATGACTGCCTTTCTCAAAGCCTTTCTTAAATCCTCTACCGGAATTTCCTGCCCCTCTAGATATTTCTCCATAAGAAGGTGGTCATTTTCTACAATCTTTTCTATTAATTCATTATGATATTTTTCTACCTCCTCTCTCATATCCTCCGGGATCTCAATCTCTTTTATCTCCTCTCCGTATTTACCCTCAAAGGAATACGCCTTTTTTGTTAATAAATCAACGTTGCCGGCATAATTTTCCTCAATACCTATGGGTAGCTGCATTCTCACGGCATTTTTGGTAAGCCGTTCTAAAATAGACTGAAAACTTTTTTCAAAACTGGCGCCGAGTCTATCCAATTTATTTACAAAGCAAACGCGGGGAACTTTATATTTATCAGCCTGTCTCCAAACAGTTTCTGATTGAGGCTCAACTCCAGCCACGCCGTCAAAGACAACAACGGCGCCGTCTAAAACTCTTAAAGAACGCTCCACCTCGGCTGTAAAATCTACGTGACCCGGAGTATCAATGATATTTATGCGATGCTCAAAATTTTTATCTTTGTTTCTCCATGTGGGTATCCAAAAACAGGTTGTGGCAGCAGAGGTTATGGTGATACCCCTTTCTCTTTCCTGATCCATCCAGTCCATTGTGGCCGTGCCCTCATGGACCTCGCCTATTTTATGAGAGACACCAGTATAAAAAAGAACCCTCTCTGTAAAGGTAGTTTTTCCTGCATCTATGTGGGCAATGATGCCAATATTTCTTGTTTTCTCTAAAGGATATAATCGCATAAATTATCTTACCAGGCAAAATGGGCAAAGGCCTTGTTTGCCTCAGCCATCTTATGAGTATTTTCTTTTTTCTTTATGGCCTCGCCCTCGTTTTTAAAGGCAAGCATTATCTCCTCAGCCAATTTCTCTGACATTGGTTTACCCTTTTTATTTCTCGCCGCCTCTAGTATCCAACGACAGGCCAAAGAAAAACGTCTGTTTAAGGGAACCTCTCTGGGTACCTGATAATTGGCTCCGCCAATTCTTCGGGATCTTACCTCTAATAGAGGCGAGACATTTTTAATTGCTCCCTCTAATATCTCTACGGGATTATCAGCCTTCATCTTTTTTTTAACCTCATCTAAGGCAGAATACATAATTTTTCTGGCCACAGATTTTTTTCCCTCTTTCATTATATAATTAATAAATTTCTCAACTGTGGTTGAGTTATATAAAAAATCAGGCTTTATTTCTTTTTTTATCTTAATTTTTCTTCTCATATTATTTTATTTCGGCTTTTTTGCCCCGTATTTACTCCTCTGCTGTTTTCTACCCTCAACACCAGCAGTATCTAAAACACCTCTTACGATATGATAACGAACACCAGGAAGATCTTTTACCCTACCTCCTCTCACCAAGACCACGGAGTGCTCTTGTAAATTATGTCCAATACCGGGAATATAGGCTGTCACCTCCATATTATTAGTTAAACGAACACGAGCAACCTTGCGCAAGGCAGAATTTGGTTTTTTGGGAGTTTGGGTTGTCACCTTTAAACAAACACCTCTTTTAAACGGAGAGGGATGAAAGACCGGCCTGTTTTTTAAGGTATTAAAACTAAAACGAAGAGCCACCGATCTTGTTTTCTTTTTCGGCTTCTTTCTTGGTTTTTTAATTAATTGATTGATTGTTGACACAATAAAAATAAGAATAACAAAAAATTTTTTAAAGTCAATGCCTCAAAAAACCACCCCCGTAATCATTTTAAAGAAAAAAGAAACAAGGGGAACTAAAATCTGAGAGAGCGAGAAAATAAAAATTATCAAGATCAATAGGCCGAAGCGATCAAGAAAAAATTCTATTCTCCTTAAACTTAATGGCAAAAGGGCAAAAAGTATCCTTGAGCCGTCAAGCGGCGGAATAGGCACCAGATTAAATAAACATAAAATTAAGTTAATAAAAACAATGACTGTTGCCAGACTAAAAAACGATGACGGAAGAAAAGAAAAAATGTTTTGATAACGAATCAAGATTCCAAAAACAAGGGCGATGAAAAAATTGGAAAGCGGTCCGGCTGCAGCCAAAATTGCCGGCCCCCATCTTTTATTATTGAGATTATAAGGGTTATAGGGCACGGGCTTTGCCCAGCCAAAAATAAAACCACCTAAAATATAGGTAAAAAAGGGCACCACCAAAGATCCAAAAAAATCAAGGTGTTTTAGGGGATTTAAGGTCAAACGTCCCGATACCCTTGCCGTATCATCTCCAAGAAAGTAGGCAGCATAACCATGAGACACCTCATGAATCACTGCCGAAAATATTAAAACGATGATAGAAAAAATAAAATTTATTTCTTGCATATAGTTCTTTTTTATGATAGCATAAAAATTGCTAAATTTCTAAAATTTATTAGAATTTAGAATTTTAATTTTATGAAATCTTGTCCAATCTGCGGTAAGGGAACAATTATTGGCGGCCATTATAGTAACAGAGTGAGGGCCACCAAGTATAATCCCACAAAAAAGAAAAGACTTTACCCAAACTTACAATGGGCCAAACTTCCCAATGGCAAAAGAATTAAGATTTGCACCTCTTGTCTAAAACAAAATAAACATCTTAAACTCAAATCAACCCAACTCAAAAAGCTTGGACTATAATAAATAAAGAGATAAAATTATCTTATGGAAGCGTGCCGGAGTGGTTGAACGGGCTGGTCTTGAAAACCAGAAGGTCCGAAAGGGCCTCGGAGGTTCGAATCCTCCCGCTTCCGTTTTTTTACTTAAAGTATTATAATTTTTCTAATGGCAAAGAATCAAAAAGTTCCTCAAAAAATTTCTTGGTCAGCGCCGGAATATATTTTCTACGAAAAATCTCCTGACTGGTTTTGGGCTTTGGGGATCATCACGCTGGGAGCATTTGTCTCAGCAATTATATTAAAGGCCTTTATATTTTCCATACTCATTCTTTTGATAGGTTTTTGCCTCGCGCTCTACGGCGCCAGAAAACCAAAGATGGTAAATTTTTCCGTGGGCCCAATGGGCATAGAAATAGATGATAGAATTTTTGATTACGAAAATTTAAAATGTTTTTGGATAGAGTATAGGCCGCCGGTAAAAAAAGAATTGATAATAGAATCAAAAAAGACTTTTGTGCCGCATATCAGTATTTTATTAAGCGATGACGTTGATCCAGGAAAATTAAGAGCGTTACTTCTTAATTTTTTACCAGAAGAGAAAATAGAACAATCCCTGGCCACAATCATTGCGGACATTTTAAGGTTTTAAAGAAAAAGTCCCCGTCGTTCAATGGATAGGACGCGAGCTTGCGGAGCTCGAAATAGAGGTTCGATTCCTCTCGGGGGCACCAAAATTAACTTTCAGAAATTTTACCGACTAATTCAATTGCGCACGGCGGGGCTCGCCGCCTAACGGCTCCAAAAGAAAAAGGCGGCAAAGAAACACCGGGGTTTATTGCCGCCTTGGGTTGTAGGGTTTGCCCGCATGGCGGTTAGCTTTTTAAATCATGCTGGTCAAACGCTTTGCCTGCCGCTCGGCATTTGCAACATAAGCTTCAAAGCTTTCCTGCCTCAAGAGCTTGCCTTCGGAAAGAACATAAGTGTCGGTGGGGCGAAACTTCTCTAGGAAGCGCCGATCGTGGGAGACGACGATGATCGTGCCCTCATAGTGCGCCACCGCCTCCTCAAGAGCTTCGAGCGCCTCAAGGTCGAGATGGTTGGTCGGTTCGTCTAAGATGAGCGCGTTTGCCGAAAGCGCGGAAAAGAGAGCAAAGAGTAACCGTGCCCTCCCGCCGGGCGAGAGAGCGGCGATTGTCTTGTCAATCTCTGCCGCCTTGAACCCGAACTTTATGGCAAGCGCGTAAGCATCTTGAACCGAGATGCCAGACCGCCGCGTGAGAAAATCTTTGATACTCTCTTCCCGCGGCAAGTTGTCATGCTCCTGAGTAAGATTACCGATCACGAGTGCGTTCCCGCGACTGACTTTACCTTTAAGTGCCGGCAGTTCGCCGCTGATGGTTCGCAAAAGTGTCGTCTTGCCAGTACCATTTAAACCCAAAAACACCACACGGCTGCCGTACGGGATGGAAAGTGAAACCGGACCGACTTTGAATCCGTCGTCTGTATAACCTGCCACCACGTCATTAAGAGTAATATCCCGCGTCCCCTCCGGCTTGGTAGGTCGAAGGTGAATGCGGAATACGTCCCGCTCGACAGGTTTCTCTACAACCTCCATCTGCTCAATGCGTTTCTCAATGGCCTTGGCCTGCTTGCCAGACTTGCCTGCCCGGTCGCGCTTAAAGCCTCGAAGAAACTTGTCGTTATCGGTGCCCATATAACGCGAACCGGAAAGAGCTTCCTGTTTTTTCTTTCTGGCCTGCTCCTCAAGCCGCTTGATTTCCTCCTGCTGAGCTTCGTAATCACGCCACTGTCTCGCCAGTTCCTTTTCTTTTCTCATCAGGTAATCGGAATACCTACCGCTTGTAATATTGAGCGTCCGGATGTGCCAGTCAATCTCAAAGATCTTCCGCACAATCCGGTCAAGAAAAAGACGGTCGTGGGAGACGATAATGCAGGTGGCATCGGAGCGCTGCAGAAAATCCTCAAGCCAAATGAGGGCCGGCAAGTCAAGATTGTTGGTTGGCTCGTCAAGAAGCAAGATATTCGGGTCGGACAAAAGTACGCCCGCCATAAACACCTTACTCTTTTGGCCGGAAGAAAGTGAGTTGATCGGCCGATCGCTTGAAACGTCAGTGAGGCCGAAACCAGCCAACATTACATCCAAGCGATGGTAGAACGTGTAGCCGTCCCTACGCTCATACTCGGCCATCGCTTCCGACGATTTTTCCATCTGCTCTTCGAGTGTAGCCATGCCGGAAACCCGCCGCACATAGTCGCGGATGGTCTCGTCGGAAACAAGGCTCGTGTCCTGTGGCATATAGCCGATGACCGCGCCTTTCCTCACCGTCACTTCGCCGGCGTCCGGCTCAACCAGTCCTGCAAGAATCTTGAGTAACGTCGTCTTGCCAGTGCCGTTGTAGCCGATGAGGCCGGCTTTCTGTCCTCTTTCGAGGGAGAATGAGATGTCCTCAAGGACGGTGATGGTTCCGTACGCTTTATGAATCTTGTCTGCTTTGATTTCCATAGATGATTCCTCCTTATTTTATCCCGGATTTCTCATCCAGGAAACGTTGTCAAAGTATGTAATGGTTCAATAGCTTGGAACCACCCTTGGCTCTAGGCTATGAAAATGGCATATCAATCAAATCCCTTTGCTCCCAAAGCGCGCATGGATGCCGTGAAATTGGTGCGTGCCGGATGGAGTATGCGCAAAGTCGCTCGGTATGTAGGATGCTCACATAGCGCAGTCGTTAAATGGACGTCCAGGGCACCCGAGGACAGGCGCATACGAACCATCCCCACCTTCTCCTCTCGTCCCTACCACCATCCCCATGAGCTTTCTACTGAATTGGTGAAAACGATTATTGCCTACCGAGAAAAGTATAGACGTTGTGCAGAAGTACTTCATTGGCATCTCTTGAAGGATGGGCACGTTGTTTCTCTCTCTTCGGTCAAGCGCACACTCAAAAGAAACCACCTGACGTATCCGTCCCCATGGAAGAAGTGGCATCACTATACGCCTCGTCCGCTACCAGAAATACCAGGAAAACTGGTTGAAATTGATACCATCGTCGATGGGGCAGTCACTGATCGTCTCTACATCTACACCATTGTGGATGTGTGTAGTAGATGGGCATACGCAGAACCAGTAGTCCATAGTGGCGCGGGAAGCAGTGCATGTGCGCTTACACACGCACAAGAGATCTCTCCATTTGCATTTCAAACGATTCAATCGGATCATGGGAGTGAGTTCTCGCGATACTTTACGAAAAAATGTACTGAATGGCAGATGGAACATCGGCATAGCAGGATACGAACCCCCACGGACAATGCACATGTGGAACGATTCAATCGGACCATACAAAAGGAAATCGCTGAGTATATACACTACTACAATTATGAACGTCCCCATATGTCGTTAGGGATGCGAACGCCGATGGAAGTGGTTACAAGCTATTGAACTTTATTCATAGCAACCGCCTTTTTCTTTTCCGAAAAAATCAAGCGCGAGGGCGGCGTGGGCAGGGGGGGGCGGGGAGGATGCCCACGCCGCCCGAGCGTTGGGGTGGGAAGCGGCTCGTCTTTGTTTGCGTCAGCAAAGGAACAAAACCCGCAAAATTTTCTTTCCTTTATTAAAAAACTTTTCGCGCACCTCTTAAATGATTTTTTGAAAATTTTGCGGGTTTTGTGCCGTCATCAGGCGACGAGCCGCTGGGTGGGGTGCCGCGCGAAGCGCGGCACTATTATCCCTCGTTTGCTTTTTTGGTAAAATAAGTTCGGACAAAGGTTAGTATTTCTCCGCAGATTGATACTTCTTCGTTGGAGAGAGATGCTCCGCGCAGCCGCCTCGCGGCTGCGCTCCGCAAAATGGCTCGTCGCTTCGCGGCGAAAATGAAGGGGGCGGAAAAAGAAAAACGGGCGGATTTATCCTTGTTTCGTATCTAAAACCAATATGAATATCAAACCAAAATATTTTCTCTACGCTCGCAAAAGCACCGAAGAAGATGACCGTCAAGTTATGAGCATTGAGGCGCAACTTTTTGAATTGCGAGAATACGCTCGTAAAGAAAATCTTGAAATTCTTGAGGAATTTCAAGAGTCGAAAAGCGCAAAGACGCCGGGACGTGAAGTGTTTGGCGAGATGATGGCGAAAATTGAAAAGTCTGATGGTGTCGGTATTCTCTCGTGGCATCCCGATCGCCTTGCCAGAAATTCCGTTGATGGTGGCAGAATTATCTACGCCGTTGATACTCGCAAAATTGTGTCTTTGCGCTTTCCGACATTTTGGTTTGAACCGACCCCGCAGGGGCTATTCATGTTGCAAGTGGCGTTCGGACAGAGCAAATACTATTCCGACAATCTTGCCGAAAACATCAAGCGCGGTTTCCGCCAAAAATTGCGTCGGGGCGAATGGTTAAACCTTGCACCTTTCGGGTATCAGAATAATCCGCTAAAGCACAATATTGAACCGCACCCCACTGAAGCGCGGATTGTGAAATTGATGTTTGAGGAATATGCGAAAGGCACTCACTCATATATTTCTTTGGCGCAATTTTTGGCGGACCTCGGCGTTGTCTCAAAGAACAGAACGCCACTTGCTAAATTTTCCATCAAAAGAATCCTTACCAATAGAGCATACCTCGGCTTTATCAAACATAAAGGCGAATGGTTTGATGGAAAATTTGA
>Ga0078972_1005088_pt1 | contig 34225 bp, 25 predicted proteins | sample YelNatPaOPGAMG01_FD_67568 | JGI IMG/M metagenome (GOLD analysis project Ga0078972, IMG submission 67568) | Hot spring thermophilic microbial communities from Obsidian Pool, Yellowstone National Park, USA - OP-RAMG-01 (SPADES assembly) (version 2) | ecosystem: Environmental > Aquatic > Thermal... | reverse complement strand
GAGCTGGCCGGCGGGCGCACCGGGGGGGCCCCCGAGCCTGCCGGGGCCCTCCCGCTCCGGGCCCGCCCCTCGTCGGCCTGGGGGCCCTCGCCGCTCGCCCTCCGGTCGGGCTGCGCGCCCCGCCATACGGCGAGCCTCGACGAGCACGCTCGCGAGCTCGTCGAGGACAGACCATGCACCGTCGAAGTAGCGCTCGGCGCTGACGAGCAGCCGCGGCGCGCGGCGCGCGGGCCGCAGCCCGATCTCGCCGTAACTCGACGTGTACGGGTTCAAGTCGACCTCGACGCGCACCTTCGCGGTCACCATGCCGGGGTAGGTGAGGACGCCGTCGAAAGTCCGGTACTGCTCGTCGTCGACCGGCACGGGAGCGCCGATGGTCAACGACACGCCGTTCGGCGCGGTGACCGACGCCGGGAGACGCAGCGTCGCGAGGTCCCCTGCGGGGATCTCGACCCGGCGAGAGACGTACCAGCTCGCCATGTCGCCGCTCACGTGGACTGCCTGCTCGGCTGCGATCTCGCTCACCATGTCGACCTCCTCGTGCACCCCTGCGGTCGCCCCGCAGCTCCTGATGCAACCAAGGCAAGTATCGGCCAAGCTGGATAATCTGTCCAACAGCTATTTTTGATATCAGTCATCGCGATTCGCGATGGACCATGCCATTCGTGTCAGGTCTGACCGCTATCAGTGGACAGCTCGACGCGTCCGGTCACCGATGCGCAGGTGAGCGCACGTCACGGTCCGGAGATCGCGAGCTCCCCGAGCCGAGCCAGGTGGTTGCTCGACAGGGGCGTCGGGTAGCTGCCCGTGATGCAGCCGGCGCAGAAGCTGTCGCCGGGCTCACCGATGGAGGCGACGAGCCCTGCGAGCGAGAGATAGCCGACCGAGTCCGCCGCGAGATGCCCTGCCACCTCGTCGACCGCGACATTCGCGGCGAGCAGGTCTTCCCGGTCCGGCGTCGCGATCCCGTAGAAGCAGGGCCAGGCGAACGGCGGCGAGGAGATGCGCAGGTGGACCTCGGCGGCACCGGCCTCTCGAAGCATGCGCACGATCTGGCGTGTCGTCGTGCCCCGCACGATGGAGTCGTCGACGACCACGAGCCGGCGACCTTCGACGCTCTCGCGCAGGGGGTTGAGCTTGCGGCGCACCGCGTCGACGCGGGCCTCGTGCGTCGGGGCGATGAACGTCCGCCCGATGTAGCGGTTCTTCACGAGCCCCTGGCCGAACGGGATGCCGCTGCGCGCCGCGAACCCCTCGGCAGCGGGCACGCCAGAGTCCGGGACCCCGATGACGAGGTCTGCCTCGACGGGCTCCTCCTCGGCGAGGCGCTCGCCCATCCGGTGCCGGGAGGCATGCACCTCGTGGCCGAGCAGCTTGCTGTCGGGCCGCGCGAAGTAGACGAACTCGAAGATGCACAGCTTCTGGGCGACGCGCGAGGCCGGAAAGGGCCGGAACGACCGGGGCCCAGAGCTGTCGACGACCACCATCTCGCCGGGCTCGATCTCGCGAACGAAGCGAGCGCCGACGATGTCGAGCGCCGGGGTCTCCGACGCGATCACCCACCCGCCGTCCGGCGCTCCGGGCTGGGGGTCGAGCCGCCCGAGGCACAGCGGTCGAAAGCCGTTCGGGTCGCGCACGCCGACGAGGTGCGTCGCGTCGACCAGCCCGAAGGCAAACGCTCCTTCGAGCAGTGGCAGCACGTCGAGCAGCGCCTGCTCGAGGTCCGGGTCGACCCCGTCGCCCACGTGGTCGACGAGCGGAAAGGCGCGTGCGATGAGCTCGCCGACCAGCTCGCTGTCCGACGTGACGATCCCGGGGAGCATTCCCGCCGACTCCGCGAGCTCGGCGGTGTTCGTGAGGTTGCCGTTGTGCGCGAGCGCGAACCCGGCGTTGCCGACCGAGCGGAAGACCGGCTGCGCGTTCTGCCACGTGCTCGGTCCGGTCGTCGCGTAGCGGACATGGCCGAGGGCCAGGTTGCCCGCGAGCGACAAAAGCGTGCGCGCGTCGAACACCGACGTGACGAGGCCCATGTCCTTCACGACGGTCACGGTCTCCCCGTCGCTCACGGCCATGCCCGCCGACTCCTGACCGCGGTGCTGGAGGGCAAAGAGGCCGTCGAAGACGAGGTGGGAGATGTCGAACCCCGGCGCGTAGACGCCAAACACGCCGCAGGCCTCTTTCACCTGTTCCAGTCTGCCACCGTGCCGACCGCGTCGTGTCGCCAAGGCTCCGGGCAGCCGCGGCGGCAACAGCGGCGGCGCCCGCGACATGTCCCAGCCGGTACGGTCGCGCGCATGATCGACCTGCACAGCCACTCGACCGTCTCCGACGGCTCGGAGAGCCCCGAGCACGTCGTCGAGCTGGCCGCCGCCGCCGGATGCACGGCGGTGGCGCTGACCGACCACGACAGCACCGACGGCGTCGCCCGGGCAGCGGCGCGCGCCGGGCAGCTCGGGATCGAGCTGGTCGCAGGTTGCGAGGTGTCCTGCTCTGCCACCGGCACGATGCACGTCCTTTGCTATTTTGTCGGCGACGGTCGAAGCCCGCTGCAGGACGAGCTCGCCCGCCTGCGCGACGACCGTGCGGTCCGCAACGTCGAGATGGCTCGACGTCTCGGAGAGCTCGGGCTCCCGGTCGCGATCGAGGAGGTGACGGCCGAGGCCGGCGGGGTCGGGGTCGGGCGGCCACATTTCGCCGCGGTCCTCGTGCGCAACGGCGCGGCGAGCTCGGTCCAGGACGCCTTCGACCGCTACCTCGCGAAGGGCAAGCCGGGCTACGTGCCGAAGGCGCGCGTCGACGCCGCGTCGATCCTCGACCTCGCGACCCGCTCGGGGGGCGTGGCGTCTCTCGCCCATCCGCTCTCGCTCGGCCTCGAGCCCACCGCGCTCGCTCGCGAGCTCCAGCACCTCGCTGAGCTGGGACTAGTCGGGCTCGAGTGCTACTACGGCCGGTACGACCCGGCGACACGTGGAGAGCTGGTCGCACTCGCAGACCGGCTCGGCCTGGTCGCGACCGGAGGGTCGGACTTCCACGGCACCTACAAGCCCGACCTGTCGATGGGCACAGGAACTGGTGACCTCGACGTCCCCGACCGCGTCGTCGCGGAGCTCGAGTCACGCCGGCCGTAGCTGCGTTGCACGCGCGACGGCACCTGTCGGTTGCGAGTCGTTGGTTGGAAGTGCTTTCCGCTCGACGGGCCCTGCTGTACTCTCACTGGGCGTGGTGACACCCGCTCGGGCGCCGGGTCCGGGCGGCGAGGGATCGGTGCATGCGCGACTCGAGACGTTCGTTCTTGCGGGGTGCCAGGAACCCTCTCCGGCGCGCCGACGACCTCGTGTCGCCGGTGGGACGGGAGCAGGACGGCGGGGACGACCCCACGGGAACGTCGGATAGCGATAGATCGCATGACGACGTGAAATCTGCCGCTGTATCGCAACACGACTCGAGTGCCGGCGACCTCGCAGACCTCGGCTTCTTGGACCACTACCGCCTCCTCGAGGACGCACGACGGCATGCTGTCGAGCGAGCCGAAGAGCAGCTCCGGAGCCTCGCAACTGCGCTGCAGACTCAAGCAACGACCATACTGCCGGACGGCAGGGCAGCAGAGCACGACGATCCCGACGAGGGAGCGGGCGCGGGCGCGGGAGCGGGCGCGGGCGCGGGCGCGGGCGAGCCCACACGCCAGCCTCCTGCACAGCTGCGGACACCTGCGCACGTACGATCTTCCCGACCGGCGACGTCAGATCCCGAGGCTGCGCCGGCTCCGGGGACCGAACGGCCGCGGCAGCGAGCCGGATCGGCTCGTGCCGGACGGGGGGCGACCGCACAGCCGGCTCGCGGGCCCACGCCCGGCCGAGCGACGACGCGCGCGCTCGTCCAGAACTCGCGCGCCCAGCTCCGTCGTGGCGAGCGCCTTCCGATGCGTCGGGACCGTCGCGAGGAGATCGTGGAGCGCCTGCGGCGGGGTCCGGCATCTGCGAACGAGCTCGCCGGGGAGTTCGGCATCAGCCGCGAGGGCGTCCTTCGCTGGCTGCGCCTCCTCGAGAGCGACGGCCAGATCACGGCGACGGCAACAGCACGCACGAGCAGGACGAACCGTTGGGCGATTGCCGCGGTGGAGGGGACGTCGGTGCGTGACTGACGCGCAGCGCAGTCGCGACGACAACGGAGCTGGCGTCGGCGTCGGCGTCGGCGTGCGGGGCTACCCGGACGTGACCGTCGCCCTCCCGGTCCTCGACGAGGAGAGCCACGTCGACTCCTGCCTCGCGGCGCTCGACGTGCAGGATTACCCGCGCCTCGTCGAAGTCCTCGTCGTCGACGGCGGCTCGTCCGATCGCACGGTCGACGTGGCCATGCGCCATCCCCGCGTCCGCGTCGTGGAGAACCCGGGCCGGACAAGGCCGGCAGCGATGAACGTCGCCCTGCGTGAGGCGAGCGGCGAGGTCGTCGTCCGGGTGGATGCCCGCACGGTCGTCGCACCCGACTACGTCGCCCGCTGCGTCGCGGCTCTCGAGAGCTCCGGCGCTGCCATCGTGGGCGGTCCGATGCGGCTCGCGGCCACGACCCCGGCCGAGCGGGGCGTCCGCGCCGCGATGACGTCGCGCATCGGGGGCGGGCCGGCAGAGTTCCGTCGGGACGCAGGCCCGCCGCGCTTCGTCGACACCGTCTACCTCGGCGCGTTCTACCGTGACGTCGTCACGGGGCTCGGCGGCTACGACGAGGAGTTTGGCGGCAACGAAGACGCCGAGCTGGCCTTTCGCGCCCAGCGGGCAGGAGGCGTCTACCTCGACCCGGCGATCCGCTCGTCCTATGCCGTGCGGGGCAACCTCCGTGCCCTTGGCGCGCAGTACTTCCGCTACGGCAGGGCCCGCGCGGGCACGATCCGCAAGCACCCGTCGTCGCTGGCCCCACGCCAGCTGGCCGTGCCGCTCCTCCTCGCCGGCGTGCTCAGCCCCTGGCGCAGGAGCGTGCTCGCAAGCTATGCGGGGCTCGTCGTCGCGCGTAGCGCTCTCGAGGCACGGAGCGACCCGCCGGCAGCGACGTTCATGGCCGCAGCGCTTCCGGTCATGCACGGTGCCTGGGGAGCCGGCTTTGTCCAGGGCCTCGGGCGCGGGTTCGCCGTCGCCGCACGACGAGCTCCTTCGCGGACGCGACTGCCCACCTGAGCACGACAGCTGGACCGGCGAGGACGAGCAGCAGCCGCTCCGGACCTCTCGTCCAGCGGCAGGTGAACCGCCAGAGCGACAGGTGGTGCGCGGCAACCATCCGGAACGGGTGCGCCGCCGTCGACACCCCGGCGATATGCAGGACGACCGACCCCTGCTCGATGCCCGTGCGCCAGCCCGCCCGCGCGAGGCGCATGCAGAGGTCGACTTCCTCGACGTACATGAAGTAGCCCTCGTCGAAGCCGCCGATCGCCTCGAACGCGTCACGGCGGACGAGGAAGCACGCACCCGTCACCCAGTCGACGATGCCGGCGGTCGCACCCGAGCGGCTCCTCGCCCGGTAGCGGGTGCTCGTCGCGCTCCCTGGGGCGACGAGACCGAGAACCGCCTGGGCACTCGAGCGCCGCAGGCTCGGGAACGCGCGACCCGAGGGTCGCTCCGACCCGTCGGGGGCGACGAGCCGGGGACCGACGAGACCGAGCGACGGGTCGGACTCGACCCTCCGCCGGAGGACCTGCACGGCGCCGGGTTGGACGACGACGTCGGGGTTGCAGACGAGAAGCAGTGCGCCGGTGGTCCTGCGCACGCCGTAGTTGACCCCGGCCCCGAAGCCGACATTGCGGCCGGGTCCAACGATCTCGACCTGTGCGTCGGCAGCGGCGAGGCGCTCCGGCGAGCCGTCGGCCGAGCCGTTGTCGACGACGACGACCCGGTCGACCCCCTCGCGACGCAGGCTCGCGACGCATTCGACGAGCGCGTCACCCGCGTTGTAGTTGACGACGACCGCCTCGACCGCGCCGAGGCACGTCCCCGTCCCCGTCCCCGTCCCCGTCACGGGACCTCGAGCGTCGCGCCGACCGGACAGTATCGGCATATCACGTGTACCGACTTTTGCTCGCGCGGACGAGCTCTGCCTCGAGCCCCCGCACCGAGACATCCCAATCCATCGACTCGACCGTTCGTCGACCTTCGTCGACGAGTTGCCGGCGCAGTCTGGGGTCGCGTAGGAGTCGCCCGACCGCACTGGCGATCAGGTCCGGCCGGCGCGGCGGCACGAGCAGGCAGTTGCGCTCGTGGTCGGCAAAATCACGGCACCCGACGTTGTCCACGAGCACAACGGATGCACCGCAGGCCATCGCCTCGAGAGCTGGAAGCCCCCACGCCTCCTGGCGGCTCGGCAGGACGAAGACGTCGAGCGAGCTGTAGAAGCGTCGCATGGAGGTGTCGTCCGGCGCCGGCCAGGTCGCGCAGCCGGTCGCGGTCGCGCCCACTCCTGCTCCGACGGGATCGAACGCGACGCCGGCGCGTCGCAGCATCCGGAACGCCTCGAGCGCGTCGTCCGTTCCCTTGTGCGGCGCGGGTCGCAGGAGCACTCCGACTCGCCCGGCTCTGTCAGGACCGCCGTTTTCGTCGTAGTAGACGGCTCGGTCGATCCCTGCGTGCACGACTGCCGATGGCGTCGTGCCGCACTCGTGGAGCATCTCCACGACGGCCGACGAGGTCGCGACGTACCGGACGTCGCGATGGCCGAGCGCCCGGCGCATGAGCGACCTCCGGTGCTCGTCGCCGTCGACCCAGAGCTCGAAGTCGTGCCCGAGCTGGACGACCTTTGCCGGCGGGTAACGAGTCCCGATGTCGAGACCGAGGCTCCAGGAGGTGAGGAGGAACACGTCGTAGACGCCGCTCCCCGACCGGCGCACCCGCGGGGGGCCGACGCGGATCTCGATCGAGTCGGCAAGATCGAACCAACCGGTCCGCCTGGTCACGAAGCTCCGCGGGACCCTGTCGAGCAGCGGCCCGACGTGGCGGAGCTGCCGGGCTTCGGGCAACTCGTGGTGGAGGACGACCTCGTGCCCGATCCGGTCGAGCCTGTTCGCGTACTCGTAGGGGACGCGAAATCCTCCAACCGGCCGGCGCGACACCCCGGGGAGCACGATCGCGACTCTCACGGACGGCTCACGCGTAGCGGACGAGCTCGCCGCACAGCACGACGAGCGCAGCGAGGAAGCCGGAGACGAGCGGCACCCGAAGGCGCGGGGAGAAGCCCGTACGCGCACGGTACGCCCCTAAGCCCGCCACGCAGATCACCGTCTCGGAGGCGATCATCGCGCCTGCGGCGCCGCGGGCGCCGAACCACGGGTCGAGCCCCACGTTCACCCCGACGTTGACCACGAGGGCGAGCAGGTAGATGCGCGCGGCGACGCCTTCGTGCCTGGTCCAGACGAGCGCAGAGACGACCGGAGAGGACACGAAGAGCAGCACCGTCGCGACGAGCAGCAAGGCGAACGGGAGCGTGGCCCCGGCCGCAGCGGGACCCGCGACCAGCTCCATGATCTGGCGCGACGCGACGAAGAGCACGGCTGCGCCGAGGAGCACACCTCCGACGAGCACGTCGAGCAGGTACTGAAGGATCCGTGCCTGCCCGACCAGGTCGGCGGCGAGGAAGCGGCCGACGGCGGGGTTCAGCACGAGCAGTGGAACCGCCATGACAAAGCCTGCAACCTGCGCCGCGACGCCGTAGTAGCCGACCTGCGCCGTCGTCGCCAGCAGCGAGAGCAAGAAGATGTCGGCATAGGCGTAGAGCAGGTTCGACACGACGACGATGCCCACCACCCGCGTCGCCACGACACGTGCGACGACGTCCTCGCGAAGGTGACGGGCGGAGAGCTTCACGGGAGCGACGCGCGTGACGAGCACGACGGCGAGCGCACCGGTCGCGACGGTCGAGCACGCGACCCCCGTGGCATACCAGCCCGTCCCGAGATGGTCGCGGGTCACCACGAGAGCCGTCCCGAGCAGGAGCGCACTGCTCAGCACGTCGAGGACGGCACGCAGGTTGCTCCTCCGGTAGGTGGACAGCAACGTCCCGCCGATCGTCCAGAGGACAGCGAACGGCACCATCGGTGCAAGGAGGACGACGAGATGGAAGATTGCCGGTCGCGTGTGATAGACCGCCGCCCCGGCGGCGAGCATCGCGAGCGTCGCGACGACCGAGCTGGCAAGCCCCACGACAAAAGTGGCGCTCCTCGCCCTCGGCGAGCCCGTCTCGGGATCGGGGAGGTCGCGTGCGCCAGCCGTCCCGATCCCGAACTCTCCTAGGACGGCGAAGATCCCCACCCACGCGCTCGCGGCGACGATCTCGCCCCACCGGCCGGCTCCGAAATGTCGGAGCGCGACGTGCAGCGCGAGGAGCGACAGCGCGCCACCGAGCGCCCGCCCCACGAAGCGGTGGACCGCCTCGACGGCGATGCCCCGGGTGACCGAGACCGCGGGCACGCCCCCGGTCGCGGTGCTCGCCGGCGTCACGGCCGGGCGCGCCCCGTCGTCGGGACGAGGACGGGGCGAGGTCCGAGCCTCCTGCGAAACCCGTCCCACATGCCTCGTGCAACCACACCCGCGCAGGAGCGCACCGAGCCGAGACCGTGCACCTCGACGTAGACAGACGAGAGCCCGAGGACGTCGCGCAGGTACACCCGCACGGGGAGGTCTCCGCGCAAGAGCAGGACGAGGCCGTTGCGCGTGAGGTAGTAGATGCGCTCAGCCGGCTCGTAGACGCGCCGTCCCCGACGAAGCCGGACGGTCGCGCCGAGGCGGTGGTCCATCGTCGGCCGGCGGTACTCGAGCACCCGCAGACCAGTCCGGCGCACGTCGGCACAAAAGCACGTGTCGACGTGGTCGACGAACAGGTCCTCGTCGTAGCGGACGGATCCGAAGACCTGGGCGCGCACGAGGTTGCCGCTCGTGATGACGGTCAGCCGCTCCGTGAACGGGCCGTGCTCGGCGACGACGAGCGCGCGCTCCACCCAGCGTCGGCGGCGGCCTCGCGGCGGTGGGAGCCCGCGCGACATGCCGACGACCGCGGTCGACCGGCGCAGCCCGTCCGGCATCCGGTCGAGCTCGCCTAGCACCTCCTGCACGGCGCCGGCGCGAAGGATCGTGTCCTGGTCGAGCGTCAGCAGCCAGCTGCATCCCCCGGCGACCAGCCGGCTCACGCCGGCGTTGAGCGCCGCGGCGATCCCCCGGTTCGCCGTGAGCTGCTCGAAGCCCGCCCCCTCGAGCTCGCCGACGACAGCGGCGACCTCCCGACTGTTCGACGACGCGTTGTCGACCACGACCAGGTCGTCGACCTGGGCCCCGGCGGACTGGAGCACGCACCGCAGGCGCGCGAGGTCCGGCTGGTAGGTCACCACCACTGCGCCGACGCGCCGATCCTGACAGTCCTCTATGCCACGTGCTAACGACCCTTGCGCCCGACGATGGAGCGCAACGTCCGGGCGATGATCCGCACGTCGAGGAGGAACCCTTGATGCCGGAGGTAGTAGAACTCGTACTGGAGCTTCTCGAGCGCGTCGAGCTCGCTGCCTCCGTAGCCGTACTTCACCTGAGCCCACCCGGTGATACCAGGCCGCACGAGGTGGCGGAGCTCGTAGTAGGGGATCTTCTCGGCGAGCTCGGCGACGTAGCGGGGCTGCTCGGGACGCGGGCCGATCACCGAGAGGTCCCGACGCAGGACGTTGACGAACTGGGGCAGCTCGTCGAGGTGCGAGGAGCGCAGGAGCCGTCCCCACGACCCGAGCCGGGCGTCGTCGCTCGTCGTCCACGAGGAGGTGCCCGCGGCCACTGGCCGCATCGTGCGGAACTTGAGGATCGTGAACTCGACGCCGTCCTTGCCGACCCGTGCCTGGCGGTAGAGCAGCGGACCCGGGTTCGCGACGAGGTTCGCGCCGGCGACGAGCGGCGTGGCGAGGGCGCAGATCACGACGCCGGGGACGGCGACGGCGACGTCGAGCGCTCGCTTGACCCGCGGGTAGATCGGGCGGTGCAGCTCGTGGATGTCGAACAGCAACGAGACCCGCTCGAGCTCGGCCACCGGGAGCTTGCCGAGCCACTGGTCGTAGAACAGCGAGAGCGTGCGGACCCGGACCCCGGAGCGGTGCAGCTCCGCGACTTGCGCGACGACCTCGTCGTCTGCCTGCGCAACTCGGTCGAGCACGACGAGGCTCGCCCGGCGCGCCGCGACCAGGTCTGCGAGGACACGGGCCCCCGGCGCGCCGACCGCCTCGCCGGGGGTGCACGACGCGACGAGCAAAGCTCGACGCTCCGGGCTGCGCTCGAGCTCCGCGGCGAGCAAGGAGCCTTCCGCCGGACCGACGACCGCGAGGACGCGCTCCGCCTCGCCCTGGCGAGACTGTCCCCGGCGCGCGAGCACCGACACGGCCGCGTCGAGCGGCGCAAGGAACGCGATGCTCGTCAGCACCGTGAAGCGCGGGAGGAGAGGGGTGCCGGCGAGCAGGGCGATCACCGAGACGATCCCCGCCGAGACCGCGAGGGCGATCGCGGCGCGCACGAGAGCGTCGCCGCCGGCGCGGACGTCGTCGGGGATCCCGACCGCGTACGTCGTCACCCACACGAGCAGGACGAACACGCACAGCCACGCGAAGCGCGGGAGCTGGAAGAACGGGTAGTGGCCGACGAAGTGCGCGTGGAACTCCTCCAGGCCACCGACGACCACTACGGTGAGCGCCAGGATGAGCCACCGCGTCGATCGTGTCACGAGGTCCCATTCAAGCGCGGTGTCGCGACAGGGGTCCGCTGCACCGCGATGGGGACCGGTCCTCGCCGACTCCGGCCCGCCGGAGCGGGCCCGGCCGCTCGAGATCTTCGCGGCGATCGTCGCCGGCCTGCTGCCCGTCGCGATCTCCCCCGTCGTCTACTCCTACACCTTCACGCCGAAGCTCGCCCTCCTCCTCCTCGTCGCGGCGGCCGGCATCCCTCGTCTCGTCGCGCTCTCGCTACGAGGCGACCACGCGGCCTCGGCTCGTGCCGCACTTGCATTCCTCGTGGTGGCTCTCGCCGCCTCGCTCCACTCCCCTGCCCGGCTGCTCGCGTTCTTCGGCTCCTACGGCTGGGGCACAGGCTGGCTCTTTTGGTGCGCGGCGACGGGCGCGTTCGCGATCGGCGCCTCGCTCGGCGACCGGGGCCGCGAGCTGGTCGCACGCGGCCTGCTCGTGGGCGCAGGCGTCAACGCCGTCGTCGAGGTCTTCCAGGAGGCCCTCCGCCTGAACAGCCCCGTGGTCGGCCTCTACCAGGGGACGCAGGCCGACGGCCTGATGGGCAACCCGATCTACCTCGAGAGCATCCTCGTCGGGGCACTCGCCCTCACGCTCGTGCGCGCGACGCAGCGCAGCCCTGCCTGGCTCGCGCTCGCCACGCTGCTCTCGGCGGGGCTCGAGCTGTCCGGCGAGCGCTACGCGATCGTGCTGCTCGCCTTGTTCGCCGTCTACGCGCTGGCCGTCGTGCGCTCTCGCCGTGCGCTCGCATTCGTCGTCGCGACCGGTGTCGGCTACGGAGCTGCGTACCTCGGGACGAGCCATCTCCTCCATGCGCGCATCACGGCGAGCGTCGCTTCGAACCCGCGGGTCCTGCTCTGGAAGACCCTGGCGCGCGCCATCGGTCACCAGATCCTGCTCGGGTTCGGTCCGGGGGGGACGATGGCGGCCCAGACTCGCTACAGCTCGCTCGCGCTGGCTCGCAAGCTCGAGGTCGGCACCTACTTCGCCGACGCGCATGACGTGTTCGTCGAGGTCCTCGTGACGACCGGAGTGCTCGGCCTCGTCGCGTTCTTGGCGTTTGGCGTCGCGGCCCTGCGCCACGCGCGCGGACCGCTGCTCGGCTTCGCCGTGCTCGCCGTCGCGGTCGAGCTCGTCGAGCCGTTGAACGTCGGGGTGACGCCGCTCGTGTTCCTCGCTCTCGGCGCAGCCGCGGGCGCGGGGACCGTCCGCCCAGTCGCGCACGGCCACCGGGGCGAGCTCGCGGTGCGTGCCGTCCTCGTCGTCTGTGCCGTCGCCGCCGCGGCCGCCCTGCTCGTCGGGGACTACGAGTTGAACCAGGGGATCCTCGACTACAACTACTCCCAGGCGCAAAGCGGGGCCCAGATCCTCCGGGTATGGGCACAGCCGGCGGTGCTCGCTGCGAACGTCGCGGACAACCGGTCGATCGCCTTCTCCGACCCGAGCCACTGGCTGCCGATCACCCGGCACTGGCGCGCGGTCGCCGTGCAGCGCGAGCCGACCAACACCCAGCTCTGGGAGGAGCTCGCCGACTCCGACGTCGCCGTCGGCCACGACAGCCGGGCGATCGCGGAGTACCACGAGGCGCTCACGCTCGGGCCTTTCGACACCGACGCACTGCTGTACTTCGGACGGCTCGAGCTGCAGCTGGGACACCGTGCGCGAGCAGTTGAACTGCTGCGCCAGGCATCCTCCACGGCACCGCACGACCTGTCTGTCGCACGCGCGCTGCAGTCCGCTCTCCACCGCCACTGAGCCAGGTCGCCTCGACGAGAGGAGAGAGCCCCCCGGCAGGACAACCCCGACGAGGACAACCTGACGACGTACCGCCCAGACCAACCAAGTCGTGCGTCCCACAGGTCGAGATCAAAGCGCGGGTACGACAAGACCCCGGTGGCAAGAAAGCACCACCGGGGTCTTCGTCGAAGGGAGGGACTGTAGGCGTCCGCTCTCCGGTCAGATTGGCTTGCTAGGCGGGGAACCCACCGGTGTTCTGGAAGTTGCTCACCGCGGTTGTGGGATCGGCGGTGCAAGCCGTCTTCGTCGTCGCGTTGTACCATCCGTAGTACGTCCCGACCGCATTCGGAGCACCGATCGAGCTCAAGCCACCGGTCGTCTTCTCGGCAGCGATGATGTAGCAGCGCGTGCTCCCGTTCCAGGCCGCAAGCGCCACGTTACTCGCGGATCCTGTGGGCTGGTAGACGCTGACGACTCCTGACGCCGTCGAAGCCGTCGTCACGTAGGACAGCCCGGTGCCTTCTTGCGAGATGTTCGACACCGACTGGCTCGTGAGCAAGCCCGAGTAGCTCCCGTTGTTCGTCGTGTAGTAGGTCTCGGCGCCCGTGAGGGCGGTTTGCAGGTTCGAGGAGGCGGCGGTGTTCGTCGCGCTCTTCGTGACCGACAGGAATGTCGGGATGGCAATGGCGAGAAGGATCCCGAGGATCAACAGGACGACGAGGAGCTCGATGAGCGTAAAGCCCCCGTCAACCGGCTCCTCCCGGTCCTCTCGCAGCCGCTTCAGGTAGGTACGCAACGCTCCTCCAAGGGTTCGGTCGATGTGCAGGTGCTCTACGTCTAACGACACGACTGGTGAGGTCTTTAGCTACTCCTCGCGCGATACCAAGCGATCCAGCCCGCGGCCTGCCGACCCGTATGTCCAGTTGAGAAGGCCTCTGTGCATGCTCAGTCCCGCAAGAGGAACTCGCTCGTCGGTGTCAGTGTCGGAGGAGCTGTCACCGTCGTGCCCGGGAGGCTGGACGCAGCCGCCGTCGAATAGGTCATGGAGAAGGCATTGGTCGCCGAGAACGACGTCCCGGCAAGCACCTGGCCCGTCATCGTTCCCTCGACCGAGAAGTCAACTGTCCCCGGCGTGTAGAGCAGGGTGTCGACCCCGGCGGTGAAGTCCGTCTGGTTCGTCAAGTCGATCGCTGTCGAGCTGGTGGAAAGCGCGATGATCGACAGGTCCTGGGTGCCCGCGCCTGTCGACGGTTGCCAGACCATCGAGCCGTAGTCCTGGAAGGTGTCGACGACCACGGCGACGTCCGCCGACATGTTGAACGTGCTGCCTGCGACGGTCCCGCCCGGCTCGACGAGGCTCGACCCGATGTTGTCGGCATTGCAGGTGGGCGCGTCGACCACGATCGGGCCTGTTGCGTGGTCGACGTCCTCGACGAACGGGCTCGGCAGGTGCTCCTCGCCGTAACCTTGGACGTACACGTACTGGTCGACGAAGTAGGTCGAGCAGCTCGTCGTCTTGCCGGTGAGCGGATCGGTGCCCGGCACCGGGATGACCGTATAACCCTTGGCCTGCCACTGCGAGACCGTCGGGTCGAGCGTCGGGAACACCGGCGCGGGTGGCATCGTCATGGTCGCGATCGACGCGTCGTTCGGGTACTGGGCACCGCCGATCGTCGCCTTGCCGGGTTCGAGGATGCCGCCGGTCGCGTACGCGTTGCCGCCGATGGTGACAGGGTTGTTGTTGAGGTCGATGTTCCCCCCGGTCGCGTAGGCATTGCCGAGGATCTGCCCGCCGCTCGACATGTCGATCGAGCCGCCGATCGCCGTCGCCGTACCGCCGATCACCGCACTGTTCGTGACACTGATATCCCCCTGGGCCGTGAGCGAGCCCGTGATGTCACAGCCTGAGGACAGGGCGAGAGGCGTCGTGGCGGTGAGAACGCTCCCTTGGTCCAAGACCGCGTTCGTGCACTGGAAGGTCTGGCCGGAGTAGAGGTTCGCCGGCTGTCCCGACGCGCTCTTGTAGACCGAGGCGTCGACGCTCAGCGGCATCGTGCCGGGCGTCATGATCGCGTAGTCGTACGCCGGGGCAAGGGGGGTGGTCTGCACGAGCTGGACGCGCTCTTCCATCGCGACGGCCCCTCCACCGGGCGACGTCCCGACAGACGTGAGCGTCGCCTCAGTGGGCATCGCCGAGGTCCCGAGCTCGCTGCCCACCGGCGTCCCTCCACTGCAGGGCAGCGCCGTGCTCCCCGCCTCGTAGCTCACCGTGACGTCGTAGCTCTCGTTGATCGACCCGACCGTTCCCACCACGCTGCACGGCAAGCTCACGGCGGCGGACGTGTTCTCCATCTGGTCGAACACCGCCGCGATCCCGCTCTCGGCGACAAGGCGCGCCGAGGTGCCTGCCTGGTAGCTGTACGCGGTGCTCGCGCTCGAGCGCGTCACGGCCAGCGAGACCGTCACGAGACCGACGAGGAGGAAGGAGATCGCGAGCACCATCACGAGGATGCTGCCCTCGTCCTCGCGGCAGCCGTTGCGCCCACGCCGGCGGTTCAACCAACTAGCCATGACCATTCCTCCCTGCCGACGGCGGACCGCACGACTTGTTGCTCAACACGTCGCGGCCGGCGGCGAGCTGTACTGGGTGTCGAGCGCTGCGATGCTCGACGAGACCGGGACGACGACCGAGCCGGCTCCGTGCCCGCTCGAGACTGCGAGCGAGACGTCGAGGACGGTAGGAGAGACCTGGGCTCCCGTAGGCGACGTGGTCGACGTGGTCGACGTGGTCGACGTCGGTGGCACGGTCGTCGTCAGCGAGAAGGGTGTCGGGCTCACGATCGACGTCGCGACCGGGTTCCAGGAGCTTGGCGATACCTGCCCGACCGTCACGGGCGTCCAGGTCTGCTCCTCGAGGACACCGCCGAGCACCTGCCACTGCACCCACTTCGACGTGCCGAAGGCACAGCTGTCGACCCGCACGGCTGCACCCATGCCACCACCTGTGCAGCTGTCTCCCGGCGCGGCGACCGCAGCAGGTGTCGGAAGGCAGATCTGACTGGCCGACCCGACCTCGACCTCGATGCTCTGGAGCGCGAGACGCGCTGCTGCGGTCGCCGAGGTCACGCCGTTCGTCGTCGTCGACGCCGTCTCGGCGGCCGTGACGAAGGGCAGCACGATCGAGAGCGCGATCGCCGTGACGAGAAGGGTGACGAGAAGCTCGACGAGCGTCGTCCCACGGTCGCCGCGACACCGCCGGCGACGTGTCCGCACGGGCTTCTCGTCGCGCGTCGAGCGCTCTCGAAGTCGGTGCTCCCCCGCCAGTCTCGCCGGGTTGATCGGGCTCATCGGGGCGCGACCTGCAGCTCGCCGGTCACCGACTCGGTGCCTCCTGACGCGCCGGACCAGCTCACGGTGACCGTGACGTCGAGAAGGTTCGTCTCCGATCCGCTCGTGACAAGGGTCTCCGACATCCGCGTCGTGTAGGTGACGCCGCCGAGGACCGCCTGGCTCGGCGACGGAACAGACGGCGGCGCCCCGGCCGTCGCGTACGAGAGAGCCTGAACCTGCGCCTCCGCCGCACCGAGGAGCCCGGTCGCGACGGAGTGCTCGCGTGACACCGCCGCGGCACGAAGGGCGTAGAGCATCCCCGCGCCGACGGCGACGAGCACGACGGCGAGCAACATCATCGAGACGAGCACCTCGACCAGGCCGAAGCCGTCGTCGGCGCCGCGGTCCGCGCGCTCGCGACGCCATGACCGGACTGGCCGGAGGACCCCTCGCGCCACCATCGGCGTGCGGCCTAGCCCGACGTCGTCGGCGCGACGCCCGTTGCGGCGACCGAGCCGGGCGTCGGAGCGACATAGGTCGTGTAGGCGGTTGCCCCGATCGACGCGGTATAGCTCGCGTTCCCGGAGCTGAGCACGCTCGTCACACCGGACAGGTCGAGCGTCTGGATCGTCAACAGGCGCGGAAGCTGGTAGAGCCCTGCGACGAACGCAAGCAGCGCGTCGTGGCCTCCGGCGACGCTCATCGAGACCGGGATCGTCGAATAGCCGGGCCCTGCCGAGACGACGTTGTCGTCGGTGATGCTCTGGAGCGTGACGTTGTCCTGGACCGCCAGCTGGTAGACCTGCTCGACGAGGCTCGGGGCATCCGGGGCTGCCGGGATCGCCTTCACGAAGCGGGCGAGGAACGGGCTCGCGATCCGGACACGCCGCGCGTCGGCCCGCAACATAGCGAGCTCCGCGGTGAGCGAGGCCTCCGTCTGCTGCTGGCTCGCCTGCTGGGCGCGGACGCTTGCGAGCTTGGTGCTCTCTGGCGACATCCACGCGAACCACCACGCGAGGACGATTACGACGACCGCGGCGACCGAACCCCAGACCCGGGGTCGCTTGAGAAGCTGGCTGTTCAAACTGTTCACTTCGCGCTCACCTCGAACTCGTGGAGTCGTCCGGTATGGATCGCGCCCGTGATCCCGAGCTGGGCGCTGAAGGCGATCCCGCTGCTATTCGAGCCACCACCTTTCGACGTCGCCGCAGGTGCGCTGTTGGTCACCCCGGAGTACTGCTCGATGAGGAAGCGCTTCGAGCCGACCATCGCGTCGAACCACTGCTGGAAAGACGGGAAGCCCGGCGCCTGGAACGACAGGTTGACCGTCCCGATCGTTGCGGAGGGCGACGGCAGAGAAGACGGCGGTGCAGCCGGGGCGCCGCCTGTCGCCGCCGATGTCGTCGAGGCCGGCGGGACGACGACCGAACCCGAGAAGCCGGTCGCGCCAACCTGGAACGGCGTGTACGCGACGAGTGCCGAGAGGACCCCCGGCCAGTTCACCTCGTGGCTCACGAGGGGCTGCGCGAGCGCCTCGTCGGTGGAGATCGCCGTGTTCTGGCGGGCGACGAGGTCGTAGCGAGGGATCTCCCGGTTCAAGACCGCTATCGAGCCCTCGAGGTTGCCCACCCCCGTCTCGGCCTTGCGCACCTGGAGGTAGCGGAGCGCACCTCCGGCGACCAGTCCGAGCACGACAACGCCCGCTGCGACGCCGATCCAGCGCTCGACCTGCCGCATCTTCTGGCGCGCAACGGTCTCGGGCGGTACGAGGTCGAGGGCCTTGCGACCGTGCGGCTCGGGCAGCGCGAGGCCGAGCACGACTGCACCCGTCGAGGCGAGGCGCAGGAGGTCGACGTCGACCTTGCCCGTGTCGAGGCGCTCGAGGCAGTTGCCCGACGAGACGGTCGCGCGCGTCTGGTGCTGGAGGCGCTCCAAGAAGCCGCCGAGCATCGCACCGCCGCCGGTCAGCACGATTCGCCGGACCTCGCTCCGGCCGTCGAGGGTCGCGAAGTACTCGATCGAGCTCCTGATCTCGGCGAGCAAGCTCGCCGAGCCGTCCCGGGCCGCCGCAATGGCCTCGGGGGGGACGCGTGCGGCGACGCCGACGGACGCGCCGAGGCGGCGCTTCACGCTCTCGGCGTCGGCGAACGGCAGGTCGAGCGCTGCCGAGATCGAACGGGTCACGGTGTTGCCGCCCCCGGCGATCGTCCGGACGAAGAGCACCTCGCCGCGCTCGTGGACGACGACCGTCGTGAGCTCCGCGCCGACGGCGACGACGGCCTCCGGTCCGTCCTCCGCCGCGGCCGGATCGACGAGGCAGCGCAAGAGCGCGAGCGAGCCGAGGTCCACGCCGACGACGGTGAGGCCGGCGGAGCTCGCGGCGTCGACGACCGACTCGACGAGGTCACGGTGCGCAGCAGCGACGAGGACACGCACGTCGTTGCTCGTGCCGGCATCCGACGTGCGACGAGTCGACGGACCGGTCGCACGCGCACAGAGCAACGTCCGATCTGCAGGGAACGGCAGCAAGTCCGGGCTCTGCAGCTGGACTGCCGTGTCGAGCTCGGCGTCGGGGACGGCCGGCATGTCGACCTCGCGGATGATCGCCCGGAGACCGGCCACGTTGACACGCGCCCGCAGCTCGCCCGCGCTTCGGCTCGCCTTGAACCCGCCCTTCGCGACACAGCTGAGGATCGCCGCGCGAACTGCCGACTTGTCCGCGACCATTCCGTCGACGACTGCACCGTGCGGCAAGGGCGCTTCGCTATAGCGGACGAGCCTGGTGCGTCCCCGCTCGACAGCGAGCTCGGCCATCCGGACCGCGCCCGAGCTGATCTCGACCCCGAGGCTGGCTCTCATCCTCGTCCTCTCTTGAGCATTGCAGTTGGTTGCAGGTCTCGGACCGCTTCGTCGACGACTGTCACGCAGATCAGCCTCCCGGCGTGAGGAGCTTCACGTAGTCGAACATCGGGAGGTACAAGCTGACGACGATGGTGCCGACGCAGGCACCCATGAAGACGATGAGGGCAGGCTCGAGCAGCGAGGTGAGGCTGCCGACTGTCGCGTCGATCTCGTTGTCGTAGAAGGTGGCGACGCGACCGAGCATGTCGCCGACCGTGCCCGACTCCTCACCCGTCTCGACCATCTGGTTCACCATCGAGGGGATGACGGGAAACGCCGACAGCACGGCCCCGAGCGAGCGGCCGTCGCGCACGCCGGCCTGGGCGTCGCGGGCGGCCTTCGCGACCACCCTGTTGCCGACGTTCTCTGCCGTGATCTCGAGCGCCTCGATGATCCCGATCCCGGCCTGCAACAGCACCGAGAGCGTCGACGCGAAGCGCGAGATGGCGATCTTCAACGACAGCGTGCCAAACACGGGGATGCGTAGCTTCGCCCTGTCCCAGATGTCGCCACCGGAGTCGGTCCGCTTCCAGCGCAGGACGCTGACGACGATCAGCACAAGAGCCGCCACGATGGCGATCGACCAGATGCTCGCGACGGTGTTCGAGATGCCGATGACGATCTGGGTCGGCGTCGGGAGCTTGCCGTGCAAGGTCGCGTAGAGGTGCTTGAAGGTCGGGACGACGAAGACCATCATCGCGGCGACGATGACGACGACCACGCAGACGACCACGATCGGATAGGTGAACGCCGAGCGCACCTTGCCGCGCAGCTCGACCTGCTTTTCGATCCGGGAGGCGAGCCGCAAGAGCACGGAGTCGAGCTGCCCGCTCGCCTCTCCGGCGCGGACCATCGAGACGTAGATCGGCGTGAAGATCTTCGGGTGCTTCTCGAGCGAGCTCGAGAAGGACGATCCACGCTCGACCTCCGCGCGCACCTCGAGCACCGCCTCGCGGAGCGGCTTGGACTCGAGCTGCTCGGACAGCACGCTGAGGGCCCGGACCAGCGTCAGACCGGCGGCGACCATCGTCGCGAGCAGGCGGCTCATCGTCGCGACGTCCTTCAGCCGCACCCGGTCGGTGATGCCGGGGATCCTGATGTCGCCGTGCAGGTCGACCGAGGAGCCCTGCTTGATCTCGATCGGGAGGTACCCCATGTCCCGCAGCCGCGTCGCGACGAGCGGGACGCTGTCCGCGTCGAGCTTGCCCTTGATGAGCTTGCCCTCCCTGTCGCGGACCTTGTAGTCGTAGGTCGTCGTCATCGTCCTCGCCGTCCTCGTCGTCTCAGGACCGCAGGTAGTCCTGGAGCTGCTTCGGGTCACGAGACCGGTCGTACGCCATGGCCTCGGTGATCTTCTGCTCGCTTACGGCGCGCGCGAGCGCCTGGTCCATGGTCTGCATGCCCTCTGCTCCTCCGGTCTGCATGAGCGAGTACACCTGGTGGGTCTTGCCACTGCGGATGAGGTTGCGGATCCCTCCGGTACAGACCATGACCTCGGCCACCGGCACGCGACCGACTCCGCTCGCGGAGAGGACGAGCTGCTGGGTGACGACCGCTTCGAGCGCGCCAGCGAGCTGGATGCGGACCTGGTCCTGCTGGCTCGGGGGGAAGACGTCGATCATCCGGTCGATCGTCTGGGGGGCGTCCTGGGTGTGCAAGGTCGCGAAGACCAGGTGGCCGGTCTCGGCCGCTGTCAGCGCCGTCGAGATGGTCTCGAGGTCACGGAGCTCGCCGACGAGGATGACGTCGGGGTCCTGCCGCAGCACGTGCCGCAGGCTCTCGGCGAACGAGTCGGTGTCCTGACCGACCTCTCGCTGGTTGACGATCGACTGGCGATGGGAGTGGAGGAACTCGATCGGGTCCTCGACCGTCATGATGTGGAGCGGCTTGGTCCTGTTGACGATGTCCACGATGGACGCGAGGGTCGTCGACTTGCCGGACCCGGTGGGGCCGGTGACGAGGACGAGCCCCCGCCGCAGCTCGGCGAAGGACCCGACGACCTTCGGGATGCCCAGTGAATCGAACGGAGGGACCTCGGACGGGATCATGCGGAGCACGGCGCCGATCGCGCCGCGCTGCTGGAAGACGTTGACACGAAAGCGTCCGGATCCGAGCACCGAGTGCGAGGTGTCGAGCTCCTTGGTCGCTTCGAAGCGCTCGCGTTGGGCTTGAGGCAGGATGCTGAAGACCATCCGGCGCAGCTGGTTGTTGTCGAGCGGGCTCATCCCGGCGATGCGCCTGATGGAGCCGTCGATGCGCAGCGCGGGTGGGAAGCCCTCGGCGAGGTGGAGGTCGGACGCGCCGTTCTCGACTGCGAAGACGAGGAGGCTGTCGAGATCGAGCCGGAGCGCCGCTCCCGAGATCCCCTGGATCTCCTCGAGAGGTGCGGCCGTCGCCGGGAAGCCGGGCAGCCCAATAGGAGCGAGCGGGCCCTGCCCGGCTGCACCGGCACCGCCTGCGAGCCCGGCGCCGGTCGGCCCGGGTCGCATGCCGGGACCACCAGTGGTCGGGCCGGACGGCTCCGGGGTGGCGCCCGGGGCGACAGCCGAGGCAATGGTCGTCTCGGGCTGGCCCGTCGAGGTCCGTGGCCCGTCGCGCTCCGCCGGCGGAGGCTGCGTCGGCGCGCCGTTGACGAGGGGATCCGGTCCGAACCCCGGGTCCGGGGCACCGAGAGCGGCAAGGACGTCCGGCTGGGACACCCCGGCAGATGCCGGCGCCTCGACCGGTGGGCTCACGGCAGCGAGGAACGCGTCGGGGTCGTCGAGCAGGCGGTCGACGACCGACGGGTCGACGAGCACGCATCCCGCGAGGCCCCGGTCGAGCGAGCCTGCGATCGCGCGGAGCTCGCTGACGCCGAGCGGCTCGGCGCTCGCGATCACGATGCGGCCGTCCTCGACCCGGTAACCGACCGAGCGGTAGCGGTGCGCCACCTCCGACGGCACGGCGACCAGCGCGTCCGGTGACGGCGGCTGGGCGTGGACGTCGACGGCACGCACGCCCGAGATCGCCGACAGGCACTCGAGACCGTCGCTCATCGGGACGAGGCTCTCCCCCGCGAGCACCGTCAAGATCGGCGTGCCCTCCGTCGCGCAGCGTGCGAGGGCACGCTGGGCGTCTTCCCGGCTCAGCCGGCCACTCGAGACGAGCGCGTCCGCGACGCTCTGGGACCACTTCGATACTGCCCGCAGGTCGAGACTCATACGATCACCCTCAGGATCTCCTCGAGGCTTGTGATGCCCAAAGCTGCCTTGCGCAGGCCGTCCCGCTCGAGCGAGCGCATGCCCTCGAACACGGCGAGACGCTTGATCTCCTCCGTCGACGCCCGGGCGAGGATGGCCCGCTCGACCTCTTCGCTCACGGTCATGACCTCCTGGATCGCGACGCGCCCGCGATAGCCGGTCCGGCCGCACGCCTGGCAGCCGACAGCACGTCGGAACCGGATCTCGCCCTCTGGCGGAGCGTTGTCCGCCACCCAGCGCGCGGCCTTCAGCTCCTCCGGCGTCGGCTCGTACTGCTCTGCGCAGTTGTCGCAGAGGACGCGCGCGAGGCGCTGGGCGAGCACGCAGTCGAGTGCCGAGCAGACGAGGAACGGCTCGACTCCCATCTCGATGAGCCGGAGCGGGGCGCTCGCCGCGTCGTTGGTGTGGAGTGACGAGAGCACGAGGTGGCCGGTGAGGGCCGCTTCGACGGCAATCGTCGCGGTCTCGCGGTCGCGGATCTCGCCGATGAGGATGACGTCGGGGTCGGAGCGCAGGATCGAGCGGAGGGCGTTCGCGAAGGTCAGCCCGGCTCGCGGGTTCACCTGGACCTGGTTGACGCCTCGCAGCTGGTACTCGACGGGGTCCTCGACGGTGATGAGGTTGCGCTCCGGGACGTTGAGCTTGTTGAGCGTCGCGTAGAGGGTCGTCGACTTGCCCGAGCCCGTCGGTCCCGTGACGAGGATCGTCCCGGACGGCTTGGTGTAGGACTCCTGGTAACGGTCGAGCACCTCCGGGTCGAAGCCGAGCCGGGCGAGGTCGAGCGGAGCCGTCGACTTGTCGAGGACTCGGAGCACGACCTTCTCGCCGTGCACCGTGGGCAAGGTGGCGACGCGTAGGTCGATCTCGCGCTTTCCCGCGTTGAGCGAGATCCGGCCGTCCTGGGGGACACGGTGCTCGGCGATGTCTAGGTTCGCCATGATCTTCAGCCGCGACGTGACGCCACTTTGGATCGCCTTCGGCGCGCTCGTGACGTGGTGGAGGACGCCGTCGATGCGAAAGCGGACCTGGAGGTCGTCGGCGGACGGCTCGAGGTGGACGTCCGAGGTCCGCTCGTCGAGGGCCTGCCGCAGGATGAGGTTGACGAACTTCACGATCGGCGCGTCCTCGACCACCGCGTGGAGGTCGTTGAGCTCGCCGAGAGGCGACGCGTCGGCCGCGGCAGCGTTGAGCGCCGCCTTCTGCGCGGCGACATCTGCCTCGTCGCTGCGCTTGTAGATCCGGAGCAGGTACTCCTCGATCTGCGCGGAGGTGCAGATGACCGTCTCGACCTGCCGTCCGACGAAGGTGCGCACGTCGTCGAGAGCGAAGACGTCCGACGGGTTCGCCATCGCGACGACCGGGCGGTCACCGCGGTAGCCGATTCCGAGGATGTGGTAGCGGCGAGCGAGCGACTCGGGGAGCATCTCCGCAGCCGACGGGTCGATCATCCAGTTGTTGAGGTCGACGAAGTCGAGGCCCTCGACGAGGGCGACCGCCTGCTGGAGCTCGGCGTCGGTGACGAGACCGAGCTCCGCGACGATCTCCCGCAGCGGGCGTCCCGTCGCCTGCTGCTGGCGGAGCGCGACCTCCATCTCCTGCTCGGAGACCTTGCCGTTCTCGACGAGGACCCGTTCGAGCAACGGTGCATCGAGCACCAGGTCGGCGTCGGCGATCCCTGGACCGGTGTGGACCGGCTCGGGCTCGGGCTCGGGCTCGCTCTTGGGCTTGGGCTCGGGCTCTGCGGCGACGATCTCGGGCTCGACGAGCGGGAGCTCGATCCGCCGGGGCTCGGCCTCCAGCCGGGCCGCCTCGAGCTCGTTTGCTGCCACGAGGCGCAGGTCGGGCAGGTCGGCGAGCCAGTCGCTCGACGCGACGCCGCCGGCGAGCCAGTCGCTCGTCGGGACCGAGACCGTCGGGACCAGCTCGGACGGTCCAGCCGGGTTCGTGAGCGGGCTCGCCGTGCCAGGCGTCGTCAGTCGCTGTGTCGCAGTGAGCGAGTACGGCTCGCCGAGCGGCGCCGACCGGGTGCGCGGCGGCGTGGTCGACGGGCCGTAGACGAGGTCGATGCAGCGGTCGACCTGCTCACGCGTCGCGACGACGATGTGGACGTCACGCCCCGCGGTCAGGTAGACGTCGTCGAGGATGAAGGAGTCCTCCGGCGTGGCGACCGCGACGATCGCGAGCCCGTAGCGCCATCCGATCGGGACCGCGTGGTCACGCCGGGCGCGGTGCTCGGGGAACGAGTCCGCAGCGCTCTTGTCGACGTCGAACACGTCGAGGTCGACGAAGTCGAAGCCTGCCCGCAGTGCTGCGACGCGTGCCCGCTCGAACTCCTCGTCAGCTGGCGCGGGCAGACCGACCTCCCCGACCCCGGTCGGACCGAGCACACCTTCCACGCTCTCCGGGGTCATCACCACCGCCACGCTCCTCGCCGTGCGCGCCACGAGCAACGCTCTGCCACGTGCGCGTCAGCTGGTCGAAGCGGCCCAAGGGACACGAGCAGCCGCGCCGGCGCGTAGTAGCCTCGGGCGTCGAACTGCGACATCGACTCGGGTCCGAGGGACACGGTGCGCCTCCTGGACGTTCTGACGGCACGAAGTCGGTCGGGGTTGAACGTCCCACGCCACCACGACAGGAGGACGCGCCGCCCGTGAGCGCACTCACGATCGCCGTGTCCGGTGTCGTCGGCCTCGCCGTCGGCTCGTTCCTCACCGTCGTCGTGCACCGTGTGCCTGCCGGAGAGTCGATCGTCGCGCCCGGGTCCCGTTGCCCGACGTGCGGCACGTCGGTCCGTGCTGTCGACAACGTCCCCGTGCTCTCCTACCTGCTGCGCCGCGGACGTTGTCGGAGCTGCGGCGCGCCGATCGGGTTGCGCTACCCGGCGACAGAGCTCGCGACCGCGCTCGTGTTCTGCGCAGTCGCGGCACGCCTCGCAAGCCCGTGGGAAGTGCCTGCCTACTGCGTCCTCGCCGCCGGCCTCGTGGCACTCGCGGCGATCGACATCTCGCACTTCCGGCTGCCGACTCCGGTGATCCTCGTGACCGGGGCGGCGGGCGGGCTGCTCCTTGTGCTCGCGTCCGCCGCGACGCACCGGTGGACGGCCCTGCTGCACGCCGCAGTTGCCGGAGTCGCCTGCTTCGCGGTGTTTGCGCTGCTGTACGTCGTGGCGCGACGCGCCATGGGCTACGGCGACGTCCGTCTCGCCGCGCTGTGCGGGACGTTCCTCGGCTGGCTGAGCTACCGCGTCGCTCTCGTCGGGGTGCTCCTCGGCATCGTCGCCGCCGGAGCGGCAGCGCTGGCACTGCTCGCCTCCGGTCGCGCCGGACGCAAGACACGCCTGCCCTTCGGCCCCTTCCTCGCCCTCGGGACCGTCGCCGCCGTGCTGTACGGACCCGCCGTCGCCCGGGTCTGGCTCGGCTGACGGCGCCTTGGTCGCAGCCGGCCGGAGTCGCCGGTCAGCCCAGCACGGCCTGTGCCATGCCCTGGCGCTGCAAGGTGATGCGGAGATCGTGGGCATTCGGTGCAGCGTCGAGCGCTCCGTCGATGTCGATGAGGCCTGCCTTCAGCAGTCCCGTCAAGGACTGGGCGAAGGTCTGCATCCCGTAGTAGTCGCCTTCGGCCACGATGTCGCCGATGTTGCTCGTGTGCGCCGGCTCGACGATGCACTGCTGGATCCTGCCGTTGACCACCATGATCTCGAGGGCGGGAACCCGCGAGCGACCGTCCGCCGTCGGGATGAGACGCTGGCAGATCGTGCCGCGCAGGGCTGCGGCGAGCGAGATGCGGGCTTGGCGCTGCTGGCCCGCGGGGAAGAAGTCGATGATGCGGTTGATCGTCTCGACCGAGTCGCCGGTGTGCAGCGTCGAGAGCACGAGGTGGCCCGTCTCGGCGGCCGTCAGCGCCGTCTCGACCGTCTCGGGGTCGCGCATCTCGCCGACGAGGATGACGTCGGGGTCCTCGCGTAGTGCCGAGCGGAGCGCGACGATGAAGCTGTCGGTGTCGAAGCCGACCTCGCGCTGACTGATCGACGCGAGGTTGTCCTTGTGGAGGACTTCGATCGGGTCCTCGATCGTCACGACGTGGCACTCGCGCGTGTTGTTGATGTGGTCGATCATCGCGGCGAGCGTCGTGGTCTTCCCGCAGCCGGTCGGACCGGTCACGAGCACGATGCCGCGCGGCTCCTCGGCGAGGCGGCGAACCGCCTCCGGCAGGCCGAGGTCGGAGAGCGACTGGGTGCCAGGACGGACGTGACGAAAGACGAGCGAGATCGTGCCACGCTGGCGGAACGCGTTGACGCGGAACCTCCCGATGTCCGACACCGAGTGTGCGAAGTCGGCCTCGAAGTGGGCGTCGAACTTCGCCCAGAGCCGCTCGCGCATGATCGCACGGGCGAGGTCCTCCATGTCCTCCGCCTCGACCGACGGCTCGCCTCCGACGCGTCGCAGCTCGCCGTTGAGGCGGACGCGCGGCGGCGATCCCGCCTTTAAGTGCAGGTCCGACCCACCTATCTCCACCAAGCGACCCAGCAGGCGCTCCAGGTCGTTCTGGTCCATGACACGCCCTCCTCGAGCTGCGCTAACGGTCCCGGGCTCGAGGGAGTTGAGCGCGCCACACCGCCGGCGGGTCGTCGAGGAGAGCGGAGACGGGCCGCGATCGACGCCTACGATCGGCGGCGGATCGGTGCTGGATCGGTGCTGGATCGGTGCTGGCGGCCGGCGCCTACGATCGGCGGCGGATCGCTGCAGGTAGACGAGGACCGCTGTGGACAGGACGAAGATCTCCGTGTGCTGCGTGACGGCTGGCCCGCTGCGGCGCGTCGCGGCGATCCTCGCCCTCTACCGGCCGGTGGTCGACGAGATCGTCTGCGCGGTGAACAGCCGCTTCTCGCCCGCCGAGCTCGCCCTCCTCGAGCGGGTCGCCGACCGCGTCGTGCCGTGCGAGATGCGCGCCGACTTCAACCCCGAGCACTACCGCGCCTGGATCTACGGGCTGTGCAGCGGCGACTGGATCGTGACGGTCGACAGCGACGAGGTGCCGAGCGCCGCACTGCTCGGGGCGCTCGGTGACCTGGCCGCCCGCCGGGACGTCGTCTCCTACCTCGCGACCTGCCGCTGGCTGTACCCGGACTCCTCCCACGTCCTCGACGAGTACCCCTGGGAGCCCTCGTGGAAGATCGTCATGGTCCGCAACGACCCTGCGACGCTCCACATCAAAGGAGGGGTGCACGAGGGCGTCATGGCCGTCGAGCCGTACCGCTTCGTCGAGCTGCCCGTCTACCACCTGAGCTGCGTCGTGCTCTCCACGGCGGCACGGCGCGCGAAGGTCGCCTTCTACGACTCGCTCGACGGGCAGCAGCTCCTCGAGGACGGCCGTCGGATCAGCGAGGTCTTCTACCTCCCCGAGGAGCACGCGCGCTTTGCACCGGCGCAGCTCCCGCCCGAAGACGTCGCGATCGTCCGCGGCATCCTCGACGTCGACGTCTCCGCCGACCGCGTCCTCGAGCGCGACAGCGCTCCGGAGACGTCCGAGCCCCTCGCGCCCGGTGCCGTCTCCTACGCGGAGATCGCGGCGACCTGGCCCGAGCATCCCTTCGACCCCGGTGCGTACCAGGCCTCGCTCGCGCTCCGGCGCGCACGTACGCCGGCGAGGGAGCTGAGCCCGCTCGCTCCGGGCGAGGTCCGACCGCTCATGCTCGCGGTCCGCAACGACGGCACGCAGACCTGGCTGCGAGAGCTGCGCAACCGCGTCGCCCTCGGCTCGCGCTGGCACGCACGGGGTCCCGACGGCCGGCCTGGCGACCTCGTCGCCGATGGGCAGCGGTCGGTCTTCGCGTCCGACGTCCACCCCGGCGACGAGCTTCTCCAGCCCCTGGCCGTCGAGGCCCCGACGGCGACGGGCAGCTACGTCCTCGTCGTCGACCTGGTCGAGGAGCAGGTCCGCTGGTTTGGCTGCGAGCTCGAGATCCCGGTCGACGTCACCCCGCCACACGACGCGGCAGCCGCCGGCCGGTAGATTCGGACCGTGAGCGGCTCCCCACCCGCCGGCACCACGACCGACTCTGCTCACCTGGCGCTCGGCGCCGCGTTCGCCCGCTACCTCGGACGCGTCCTCGCGGGGCCTGACGGGAGCCAACCGGGAGAGGGACAGCCCCAGCGGCGCGTCGCTCTCGTCGGGCCCGGCGACGACGACGTGCCCGGCGGTGTCACGATCGCGGTCGTGCTCGGCGACCGACCTCCGGGCTGGTTCGACGCCCAGCAGGCGCGTACGGGTCTCACGCTGCAGTTCAGCGGCCGGGCAGTCGCAGGTGACGGACGACGGCACGGCCGGGACGCGGCAGCCGGCGGGCTCGCGTGCGCAGTCCTCGACGTCTTCGACCGGGCGGCGGTTCCCCCGACGCCGCCCGGGTTCGACGTGCTCGCGATCGTCACGACCTACAACGAGGCCGACATCGTCGGCGGGCTCGTCGACCGCCTCGTCGGCGCCGGGTTGCGCGTCCACGTGGTCGACAACTGGTCCGACGACGCGACACCCGACATCGTCGCCGGACGGGCCGCTCGTCTCGGCCCTGGGCGCGTCGTGCTCGAGCGCTTCCCGAGCGAGGGGCCTTCGCCCCACTTCGAGCTCGAGCGGCTGCTCCGCCGCGTCGAGACGATCGCGCACGAATCAGGGGCCGACTGGGTCGTCCACCACGACGCCGACGAGATCAGGGAGCCGCCCTGGCCCGACGTCTCGCTCCGAGACGCCCTCTTCGCTATCGAGGGCTGGGGGTTCGACTGCGTCGACCACACCGTGGTCAACTTCGTGCCGGTCGACGACTCGTTCGTCCCCGGCGCCGACCTCGCCGCGTCGTTCTCCTGGTGCGAGCTCGGGGACTCGCCCGGCCACTTCCTCCAGCAAAAGGCCTGGAAGCCGGGGAACGCTCCTGTCGCGATGGCGTCGACCGGCGGCCACGAGATCGTCGAGGCCACCCGCCGGGTGTTCCCCTACAAGTTCCTCACCCGGCACTACCCGATCCGCTCGCAGGCACACGGCGAGCGCAAGATCCTCGGCGAGCGCCAGCGCCGGTTCAGTCCCGCCGAGCGGGCACGGGGCTGGCACCTCCACTACGACCACCTCGGTCAGGGCTCGTCCTTCCTCGGCGACCCTGCCGAGCTCGTCAGCTACGCCGACCTCGCGGACCGGCTCCTCGTCCAGCGCCTGAGCGGTGTCGGCCTGCCCGGCAACCCGTTCCCCGGCGAGTCCGCTGATGCCGTCGCCGAGCCAGCCACGACGCCCGTCGCGACGGCCGTCAACCAGCCAGCACGCCTGTTGCGGATCCAGACCGTGCTGTTCGAGACGCCCACCGAGGTCCTCGAGCGCTACCTGCGCGGCGTGCGCCAAGCCGCGACCGTGCTCACGACGGCGCGGCCCGAGTACGCCGTCGAGGTGGCCCTCGCCGACTGCTCGCCGGAGCCGGTGCTGGCCGAGGACGAGCTCGAGCGGGTCCGCTGGGGCTTCACCGGCACGGGCACGACGGCCGTCTACTACGACGCGTTCCGGGAGAACCTCGGCCACGGCGGCGCGCAGCAGCGCCTGTTCGCCGGACGCGGCACGGCGGAGGGCGTCGTCGTGCTGAACCCCGACACCTGCGCGAGCCCGCGGTTGCTCGTCGAGCTGCTCGACGGGCTCGCGGCAGGTGCCGGCATCGTCGAAGCCCGGCACCTGCCCCTCGAGCACCAGAAGGCCTACGACCCGGCGACCGGGGCGACGAGCTGGGCATCGGGTGCCTGCTCGCTCGTCTCGGCCGCCGTGCTCGACACCGTCGGGGGCTACGACACCGACGCGTTCTTCCTCTACTGCGACGACGTCGATCTCTCCTGGCGTGCCCGGCTCGCCGGCTTCGGCGTCGTCCACCGCCCGACGGCCGTCGTCTTCCACGACAAGCGACTGTCCGCGCGCGGCGAGCAGGTTGCGAGCGAGCACGAGCGCTACCACTCCGGCCTCGCGTCGCTGCTGCTGTACGCGAAGTACTCCCGACCGGACCTGCTCGCGATGGGCCTCGAGGCCTTCGACGCCTCCGCCGATCCCGTCCATCCCCGAGCGGCCGCCGAGCTGCGCCGGCGTCGCGACGCCGGGCTGCTCCCCGAGCCGATCGATCCCGACGGGACCGTCGCGGACTTCTCCACGTACGCGTACGCGCCGCTGCGCTTCGACTATGCCCGCTGACCGCCATGGCTGCTGACCGCTACCGCTTCGGCTACGACGAGAGCTCCCCCTACGGCCATGCCGTCGGCCTCGTCGCGGCGCACCGGCGTGCCGGCGGCGAGGTCGTGCTCGACCTCGGCTGCGGCTTCGGCGCGATCGCCGAGCCACTCGCCGAGCTCGGGCTCTCCTACGTCGGCCTCGACATCGAGCAGGCCGGTCTCGACGACATCGTCGCCCGCGGCTTCGCAGCGGCACGACTCGACCTCGGTGACGCGGGGTCGCTGCGCGCCACCCTCGAGCACGCAGCCAGTGGCCGGAGCGTCGCCGCGATCACCGCGCTCGACATCGTCGAGCACCTGACGAACGGCCGCGAGGTCCTCGCTGCGCTCAACGACTTCGCGCTCGCGAACGGTCGCCCACCCCTCGTGGTCTCCGTGCCAAACGTCACCCATGTCGACCTCGCCGCGAAGCTGCTCCTCGGGCGCTGGGACGTGACACCGACAGGACTGCTCGACGAGACCCACGTCGCGCTCTACTCGCCGGAGCGGGTGTCACGCGCCTTCCTCGCCGCAGGTTGGGCAGAGACGGACGCACACGACTTCGAGCTCCCCGAGAGCGACCAGCACTTCCCCGCGGACGCCGCATCCCTCGCCCCGGCCAGCCCGCTCCACGATCTCGTCGCTGCCGTCCGGCGCCGTGCCGCGCCGGGGGCGACGACAAACCAGTTCGTGCGGTCCTTCTCTCCGGTCCCTGCTCCTCCGGCGGACGCGACCCTGCCGGCGCTCGAGGCGCCGGCGCCGTTGCTCAGCGCCCTGGTGCTGACCAGCCCCGGGCGCGGCGCGCTCCTCGAGGACGTCCTCGTCTCGCTCGACGCGCAAAGCAGTGCGGACCTCGAGGTCGTCCTGCTCGTCGCCGGTGCGCTCGGCGCGGAGGTGCGAGCCGTCGAGCGGCTCGTCGCGACCTTCTCGGGCGGCCTCGCCGCACGCACGACCGTCGTCGCGACGCGTGACCTGAGCCGGGCAGCCGCGCTCGACCTCGGCGTCCGCCGCTCACGCGGCCGGTACGTGACCGTCCTCGACGACGAGGTCGTGGCGTTCGCCCACCACATGGAGGTGCTCGCAGGCCTCGCTGCTCGTGCACCCGGCACCGTCCTGCGCTGTGTCCAGGCGGACCAGCTCGCCCGTCCGGTCGGATGGCCCTGCGACGGACCGGAGGGGTTCGTCGCGATCGACGCGGCACGCACGAGCTCGCCCGCCAAGTTCGATCTCGTGGCCCATCTCGGCGACGATCTCTCGCCTTCGGGCTCCTACGCGCTGCCGCGGAGCTGCTTCAGCGACCTCGGTCTCTCCTACGTCGACGCCGTGGCCGGAGCGGAGGAGTGGGAGGTGCTGGTCCACGCCGCGATGCTCTGTGGGGTGACGACCGACTCGAGCGCAGTCACGACGTTGCGGCGGGTCGGGGCGCTCGGCCCGACAGTCGGCTCGCCGAGCCCCGACGCTCTCTCGCAAGCCCGAGACGCCCTGCGCGCGCGCCTCGACGACGCACCGCTGCTGCTCCCCCGGGGCGCAGCTGCGGCACTGCGCGCCCTGCAGGAGCGTGCCGAGCAGACCGACGCGACCCGCGGGGCTGGGCCGACCGGCGGGACTGGCTAGGAACTGAGCCGACTCGCGGGCTGGCTAGGACAGGATCCGGAGTGGGGCCTCGAGGAGCATCCGCAGGTCGGACAGGAACTGCGCGCCCATCGCGCCGTCGAGGACACGGTGGTCGACCGAGAGGGTCAGCTTCATCATCGTCCGGACCACGATCTCCCCGTCCCGCACGACCGGTTGCGGACCCGCAGCGCCGACGGCGAGGATGGCGACCTGCGGCGGGTTGATGATCGCGGTGAACTCGTCGATGCCGAACATCCCGAGGTTGCTGATCGTGAAGGTCCCCCCGCCGAAGTCGTCGGGCGACAGCCGGCGGCTTCGGGCGCGCTCGGCAAGGTCGCGGGCCTGACGGGCGACCTCGCCGAGAGTCGCCCGGTCGGCGTCGCGGATCACGGGGACGACGAGGCCGTCAGGGATCGCGACCGCGACACCGACGTGGACCCGGCCGTGCCGGACGATCGCATCTTGTCCCCACGAGGCGTTGACCTCGGGATGAGCCCGCAAGGCGACCGCGCAGGCCTTGACGAGAAGGTCCGTGACGGTGATCTTGCCCGTGCCCTCGGGAAGCGACGCGTTCAGCTCGGTCCGCAACCGCAGGAGCGCGTCCACTTCGACCACCGTCGTCAGGTAGAAGTGCGGCGCCTTCGCGCTCTCGCTCAGGCGCTCGGCCGTCAGCCGCCGCATCGTCGTCAACGGGACGACCTCGTCGTCCTCCCCGACATCGACCTGCGCCACGCCTGTCGCGGCCGGCGCGGTCTGGGCCGCCGCCTGCTGGCCGTTGCGCGTCTCGGGCTGTGCCGGGCGCGCGGGTCCCGGCTCGGCGATCGCCGACTCGACGTCGGCGCGGACGATCCGACCCCCGGGTCCACTGCCGGTGAGGGTCCCGAGGTCGATCCCTGCCCGACGGGCGAGAGAGCGCGCGAGCGGCGAGGTGCGCAGCGACGTGCCGTGGCTCACCGGCTCGCCGGGCGCGCTCGACGGTGGCGACTGCTCGACGGTGGCGGCAGGCGCAGCCGTGGCGGCAGGCGACTCGGCGGCGCGGCCGGGAGCGGGCGCGGCTATGGCGACAGGTCCCGAGCCGTCCCCGATGACCGCGACGGGCTCGCCGATCGCAGCGGTCGCTCCTTCGGGGAGCAGGATCTGCTCGAGCACGCCCGACTCGTAGGCCTCGAGGTCCATCGTCGCCTTGTCCGTCTCGATCTCGGCGACGACCTCGCCGCGCGCTATGCGGTCGCCGGGTTGCTTCAGCCAGCGGGCGATGGTCCCCTCCTCCATGGTGTCGGAGAGCCGGGGCATGAGGATCTGGGACATGGGGCGCCTATCGGTCGAGCATGGGTACGGAACTCTGGGCTATCGGCTCACCCGGCAGGTGCCGAGCTACCGGGAGAAGGCCGTGGCGTCGAGGATCTCGCCGACGACCTTGCGCAGCGCTGTCGCGTCGGGGAGCGAGGCGGTCTCGAGCGGCTTCGCGTACGGCACGGGGACCTCTGCCGCGGCGACCCGGCGCACGGGGGCGTCCAGGTAGTCGAACGCGCCCTCCTGGATCGTCGCGGCGATCTCGGCCCCGATGCCGTAGCTGAGCCAGTCGTCCTCGAGCACGACCGCCCGGGAGGTCTTGCGCACCGAGGCGACGACCGTGCTCCGGTCGAGCGGCCGGAGGCTGCGCAGGTCGACCACCTCGGCAGAGACGCCGTCCTCCTCGAGCTCTCGAGCGACCTCGAGCGCGACCGTGAGCGCTCGGGAGTACGCGACGATCGTGATGTCCGTGCCGGGCTTGACGACCGCGGCCGTGCCGATCGGCAGCTCGTAGTCGCCGTCGGGCACGTCGCCCTTCGCGTTGTACAGCCCGAGGTTCTCGACGACGAGCACGGGGTCGTCGTCGTGCATCGCCGCCGTGAGCAGTCCCTTGGCGTCCGCCGGCGTCGCGGGCGCGACGACCTTCAGCCCGGGGATGTGCGCGTAGTAGACCTCGATGTTCTGCGAGTGGCTCGCCCCGAGCTGCTGGCCGCCTCCACCCGGGGTCCGGATGACGAGCGGGACGGACACCTGCCCGCCAAACATCGCGTGGATCTTGGCGGCGTGGTTCACGATCTGGTCGATCGCGAGGAGGCTGAAGTTGATCGTCATGAGCTCGACCACCGGGCGCAACCCGAGCATCGCTGCGCCGATCGCCGCGCCGACGAAGCCCTCCTCGGCGATCGGGGTGTCGCGCACGCGGCTCGGGCCGAACTCCGCGAGGAGACCCGCCGTGATCTTGTAGGAGCCTTCGAAGTGGCCGATCTCCTCGCCGATGAGCACGACGGAGTCGTCGCGCCGCATCTCCTCGGCGAGGGTGTCGTGGAGGGCCTGGCGGTAGGTCATGATCGTCATCGGACTGCGACGCGCTCCTCGAGCTCACCGGGTGCGAAGATGGGGTCACCGGGCAGCTGGTGGGGCGCGTTCGGGACCGG
>Ga0078972_1005087_pt1 | contig 34228 bp, 34 predicted proteins | sample YelNatPaOPGAMG01_FD_67568 | JGI IMG/M metagenome (GOLD analysis project Ga0078972, IMG submission 67568) | Hot spring thermophilic microbial communities from Obsidian Pool, Yellowstone National Park, USA - OP-RAMG-01 (SPADES assembly) (version 2) | ecosystem: Environmental > Aquatic > Thermal... | reverse complement strand
CTATTCTTCGGTTATGATCTACCGTTCTCCTACTTTGAGGAGACCTACCGGCTGTTCAACTCCCTGAGGGAGAAGATAAAAGTGAGGACGAGGTTCGTGAGGTTGCTAAGAGGAAGGGGGATGCGTGCGCTCTGGCCATGCGAGATACTGGATTTGAAGGAGGTGCAGGACGAGATAAACCGTCTCGCGTCGCAGACTCTGCTCTCGAAGGAAGATCCACAGGACATGGAGATCGCCAAGAGACTCCTCCGATGGTACTCCAAAGAAGAATCAACACTAGACCATGCAATAGATGGTACAAACCGGAGTGGCAAAAAGTTTGGCGAATTCTTCATGAAAGCCTTGGAAATCCGCAGGAAGTATCCTAACGCAAGGTTCTGGTTTAGTCTGGAAGTATTATAGAATGAAACTTTTTATCAGACGGTTGCCAAAGGAATAGATGAAATTAGAAAAATGTATCCAAATGGAATCAGGCCGATAGGATTGTTCAACTACCTTAAAGAGTTAAGTAAGGCAAATCCTGGGAGGTTAAGAATCATGGCAGAAAAGATTAAGTTCGTTGCACTTGAATGTGGAAAACTATGCTGCAGGAAATTCTTGCCGCTTTTTTGATGGTAAGCTATTTTGCCCAAGGTGCTTTGAAGTTTTTTAAAACAGGGAAAAACTTGGTTTAAGCTTTTTTCCTTCGAGTATTTTCAGCATCTCGTCAACACTCACTATTCTTATTCCTTCGAATTCTCGTAATGATAACAAATGCTTATCTCCTGAGACTATGTAGTCTGCCTTAGAGTCGTATGCTGTTCTTAGTACCATGTCATCCTCAGGGTCTTCTTTCATGATTTTGAACCTTGACCTGGTTTTAACTAACAATGCTGTTTCATAAAGAGCTTGCAGGAAAACCCTCAAGTCTTCTTCATTAACGTATCTGGAGAATTTTTCACGACTCATCACTTTAACAAATTCTGAAATAATTTCTTTTGAAAGTATTAGGGCAAAGCTCTTTCTCCTGGCCTTAAACCAGAGCTTCCTTGGCTTTCCCTTTGTGATCAGGCTTGACACAAGCACGTTTACGTCGAAAACAACTCTAAGCATTTAAAACACTTAAGAGCGTTTTGCCTTTCTGTATTTCTGTATTTCCTCCTCTATTTCTTCTTGAGTAAGCTCGCCGTACTTCACTATCCTCCTGTCTATTCTCCTGTACATTTCCCTCAGCTTCTTCTCAACATCAGGTACTTCAATCTTCTTCAGTATTACAGCATCCCTGTAACCATATACTAGCATCTTAGTCTTAGGCGTTATGTCGAGCCTTCTCCTTATTTCCTGAGGTATGACAACCTGACCCTTGCTGCTCACCACAGTAACGTCAGCCTTCTCCTTAACCATGAATATCGAACTAAATTCTTACTTTCTTACTTAAATAGTTTTCGCTTAAACGGGATGCTCCTCTATTACCTTTTAACTCCTCCATGGCTCAATGATAACTAAAAAATGCTTAGGTCCTCTTCCCAACGATTTGAATGCCATAAAACGCAATTTTCTCAAGGTTGCGGGAGGGAAGATTTTCTCAGCATAAATGTTCAATGCTTTCATGTGGAAGATTCACGATGAACTATGAGATGCGAAGTCTGTAAATCGATAGTTAGAGGATAGTTAGAAGAAGATTCTTCTCTGGCTTATCGCGTCAGATGGACTCCGTTTTGAACAGATGCGTAAAGAGCATGAGCATACCTGAGCTTATTGAAAACGTGATAAGCTATAGCTTACTTAAGACAAGCATGTTCTTTCTCCTGCTCTTATTGGCCATGCCCATCCGTAGGGTTTTCTCTCCACTCCTTTCTCCCTCAGTTCTCTTAGAAGCTTTTCCTTTGAGTTTTGCAGGAAGCGTTCAGGGTCGTGAAGGATTATGCCTTCTACCAATGCGTCGATGACCCAGCCACTTTTAGACTTGGTGTAGGTTTCGAATTCCTCAGGGGTCAAGGAGGTTAGTCTAATCGTCGACGGCGTTTCCCAAGGCGCTATGAGCCAAAGCGGAAGCACCTACTCTAAAACGCTAAACCTGTCAGAGAGTTCTCACACGTGGATTGTTGAGGCTGTGGACAACGTGGGAAACACTGCAACCCAAACCTACTCCTTCATAATCTTAACAGGCTTGCCAATGGAAACCTACCTGCTGCCTGTCGCTATAATAATCGTAATCATCATAGCTACCGTAACAATCATGCTTAGGAGGAGACGCGCACCACTACCACTACCCCCACCACCTCCACTACCATAGCAACCTTAACACCCCTTTCTTTTTTTTTAAAAAAACGCAAGTCCTGACTCAGAATAAATGAACTGCCTATTTTTAGAACAAGGTTTCCCTAGGTTTCATTTTTCCATTCCTCCAGTAATCTATGACTGATTAAGGTTAATGCTGTTCTTGGAAAGTAGTGGGTTTGTCTGCTGCCGGAGCACCTGTTCTAAACCGATTACTTTCAGAAGCCTTCCAAATGAGTGGAAATCGACTAGAGGGAAATAGAGATTATACTGCTGTGAAAAACAGCCAAACATAACTTTTTAAATTAGATTCTTTCTTCCATATCGTTGGAATATGGCTAAGCCCGTTATACTGGATACTGATATAGGCGACGATATTGATGATGCTTTCGCCCTGCTCTTCGCGTTGAAATGTAGGGATCTGGATCTTAAGGTTGTGACCGTGGTCTACGGAGATGTGGAGTCTAGGGCTAGGCTTGCCTCCAAGCTGGTTTCCACGATGGGTTTGAAGACGCCTGTTGCCCTAGGCTCGTCTAGAAGCATTTTAGGCGTCACCCCCGGCTGGAAGCCGTGTCAGGCGAAGGTTTTGAACGATGATGAAGAGTATCCTAACCTAGTGGGGGCGCCTGCTTGGATGATTATTGCGGAAAACGTTTTGAGGGTTGACGGGCTTAAGGTGGTTAGCATAGGTCCTTTAACGAACATAGCTTTAACAGTGCTTTCAGAGCCTAGTGTTAAAGACAGGCTGAACTTAACTTCTATGGCTGGGTTCTTCAGGGGGCAGATTGCTGAATACAATGTTAAATGCGATCCTGAGGCTTTAAGCCTAGTGCTTAGGTCAGGAGTGAACCCTCTGCTGGTTGGGCTGGATGTGACTCTGAAGTGCCCCATGCCCATGAGCATGGTTGAGAGGCTTAAGTCAAGCCAGAAGCCGGAGCATAAGCTGGTTTCGTCAATGCTTAAGGCATGGAGCATGAATTCAGGACACAGTCAGCCGATTCTCCACGACCCCTTAGCGTTGGCGACGTTGGTGGATGATAAGATTGTGTCTGTTGAGAAGGCTAGGGTTGAAGTGGAGCTTAAAGGAGAATACACAAGGGGCTGCACAGTTGTGACTGGCGACGTTCCCAACGCTTCGATATGTGTAGGTGTTGACGTAGACAGGTTTCTAAAGCTTTTCGAAGAAGTAGTGTTCTCCTAGACGTGCCTACTCCAGAGGCCTGCCTGACATGCCGCTGAGTGCCGGGTTAAGAGATATGTTAAGCCAGCGGGCCCGCTGGGATTTGAACCCAGGATCTCCGGCTCCGGAGGCATACGTGAGGTTAATCCTCTCGACGCCTTTATCCTGGCTTGGCCACGGGCCCTGTTAAAAACTTATTTACATATTGCTTTTAAACCTAATCTGTTTCAAGTGAGCGGGAACAGTAAGAGCAAGGATAGGTTCGTGTTCTGGGCTGATGCAGTAGCGGAGTCAGCTATTGAGCATGCTAAGAGAAACGGCATGTCTTTAGTGACTGTTAAGAGCGGAGGATCGCCATCTGGGGGAAAAACCATTGGTAACATGAACGATCAGATCCGTGCCTTCTTCATATACGACGCCTTGGTAAGGAAGGGTGTTGACGCAAGGCTGATCTACACTAATGACGATATGGATCCTCTCAGAACTATTCCACCATCCGCTCCAGACGGGGATGGGGAGTGGCATGTTTTCACGGAGCAGGAGTTGTCGACGCTTGAAAAACACTTGGGGTGGCCCTACAGCCGTATACCTGACGTGTTTGGGTGTCACGGGTCTTGGGGTGAACACTTCAACTCTGTTATTCAAGACGGCTTGAGAAGGATTGGGGTACGCATGGAGAACTATGACAACAGTAAGTCTTATGCTGAAGGAAGGTTTCTCGAAGTAACTAGGCTCACCCTCTCCAAAATGGATCTCGTCAGGAGCGTGTTAAGCAGGTATCAGAGGAATGTTGAGGAAAACTGGATTCCTTTTCACGCTGTCTGCAGCAACTGCGGTAAGATAACTACCACGGTTTTAAACGTGGATTTAAGCAACGATACTGTTGAATACGAGTGTAAAGGCAGGGTTTTAGCCGGCAAGTATGTTATAAAGGGTTGTGGTCACCATGGTGTTTCAACGCTGAGGGAGGGTAAGCTTCCATGGCGGGTGGAATGGGTTGCTCAATGGAGGGTTTTCCAGGTTAACGCTGAACCCTTCGGGAAGGATCATTACGAGGGTTCTTGGAAATCCGGCCAAGTGTTGGCTAGGGAGGTTTACGGGATGGAGCCTCCTGCAAGCCTAGTCTACGAGTTCTTCCTGGTTAACGGTGAGAAAATGTCCAGTAGGAAGGGTAACGCGTACATACTGCATGATCTCCTCAAGGTTCTGGAGCCGGAGGTGATAAAATACCTGTATACTAAGAGACCGATGATGCAGAGGAACATAGATCTGAGGAATCTGCATCTCATGGTTGAGGAGTTTGACAGATTTGAGGAGGGCTTCTTTGAAAAAACATCTGAGGAGGCTGAGAGAATCTACCCGGTTCTCATGGGGGCTGTCCCCTCTAGGAAACCGTTGAGAGTAAGCTACCTGCTTGCAAGCTACGTGGTCCAGTTCTACCCTGTTGAGGAAGCCTATAGGAGCCTCGTCAGGTCAGGCATCATAAGGGAGGAGGTGTCTGAGGAGGATAGGGGGCGAGTTTTGCAGAGGCTAAGGCTGGCTAAGAACTGGCTCTCGACTTTCGCCGACGCCAGTAAATACGTGGTGAAGAGGGATGTAGCCAAGGTGGATCTGGGCGATATGAGGAGTGCGGTTGAAGAGCTTGTGGAAACACTTTCCTCTTTAAAGGAGTTTAAGGGTGAAGAAATCCAGAACACGCTTTACTCCACCGCTAGGAAGCACGGTGTTCCCTCACCACGTTTCTTCGAGAGGCTTTACATGATATTCGTAGGGAGGGGAAGCGGCCCTAGGCTGGGCTACCTACTTGCAACCCTTGGAAGAGAACACGTAGTTTCATGTTTGAAGAAGGCTTTAAGCTAGGTTTATTAGAGCTGTTTTTAATCAATATTTTTAAACCTGTTTTAAGCCATTTAAAGGCTTAGGAAACCTGTTGGTTAAGCTTCATCGATGTTTTACGGTTGAAAAGCAATCGGCTTTAGCCGATTCATCTATCGAGATTAAATATCAAAGTTAAATACCGGTTTTCTCCGAGGCTTCGGAAACTTACGGAGTTTGATTGGTATGAGTGTTGGGATAGTTGGCTACGGCGTATACATCCCGAGGTTTAGGATTAAGGTTGAAGAGATAGCGCGAGTCTGGGGGCATGACGCCGCCTCGTACAGGGAGGGTCTAGGCATTGAAGAGAAATCGGTTCCGTCTTTAGACGAAGATACGACTACGATAGCTGTTGAGGCTTCGAGAAACGCTATGAAGCGGGCTGTAGAGGTTAAGCCTCAGGATGTTGGCGCTGTTTTCGTGGGCTCTGAATCCCACCCATACGCTGTTAAGCCCACTGCATCAACAGTGGCTGAGGTTCTAGGCTTAACGCCAAACCTTACCGCAGTGGATATGGAGTTCGCCTGCAAGGCTGCTACAACCGCGGTGCAAGCGTGTCTTGGCCTAGTTAAAGCTGGCTACATAGGCTACGGGATTTCTGTGGGGGCGGATACTGCGCAAGGCGCACCGGGAGACGCTTTAGAGTATACTGCCGCCGCCGGGGGTGCAGCCTACGTGATAGGCTCAGGCGACGGCGTGATTGCTGAGGTTGAGTGCACACAATCCTTCACGCAGGATGTTCCAGACTTCTGGAGGAGGGATGGTGCTTCCTACCCGAAGCATGCTGGAAGGTTCACCGGGGGGCCTGCATACTTTGAACACGTCGTGAGCTGCACCAAGGCCCTGCTGGAGAAAATGGGAACCACTCCGAAGGATTATGATTACGTTGTGTTTCACCAGCCTAACTCGAAGTTCCCGTTGAAGGCTGCAAAGATTCTGGGTTTCGAGGAGGATAAGCTTAAGCCAGGTCTGCTGGTTAACCTTCTTGGGAACACGTACTCCGGTTCATCCCTAATGGGTCTCGCCGCGGTACTGGATATTGCAAGGCCTGGTGAAAGGATTCTTCTCACCTCATACGGGTCTGGAGCCGGTTCAGACTCATTCAGCATAAGGGTTAGGGACGCTATAGATTCGAAGAGGGAGCTTGCTCCACCAGTGATGTATTACTTGGAGAGGCGTGAATACATAGATTACTCGACCTACGCAAGATATAGGAGGCTTTTCAAAGAGAGGTGACTGTGCTTGAAGAGAGAGGTTGCAATAATTTCGGTTGGCGCAACCCGGTTCGGTGAACACTGGGACAAGGGTATTAAGGACTTGGCTTGGGAAGCCGGGGTCAAGGCTGTTGAAGAGGCTGGCATAAGTGGGAGGGACATACAGTACATCGTCTTCGGAAACATGTCTGGAGGAATGTTCGAGGGCCAGGAGCATGTTGGGGCTTTAGTAGCAGACTTCCTTGGGTTAAACCCTGTGCCTGCCGCCAGAGTTGAAGCTGCCTGCGCATCGGGTAGCGTCGCGTTTTTCCACGGTTACATGGCTGTAGCATCAGGCATGTATGATCTGGTTGCTGTAGGAGGGGTTGAGAAGATGACTGACGTGGAGTCCAGCCGGGCTACTGAGATACTTGCAGCAGCCATGGATTACGAGTGGGAGGCTTACTTCGGAAACACTTTCCCAGGTGTTTACGCTCTTATGGCTACGAGATACATGCATGAATACGGTCTTAAACCTGAGACCCTGGCCAAGGTTGCGGTTAAGAATCACCACCATGGAAGTATGAATCCTATGGCGCACTTCAGGAACAGGATAACTGTTGAAGACGTTTTATCCTCACCGGTTGTGGCTTACCCGCTTAGGAGGAACGACTGCTGCCCGGTTTCAGACGGTGCTGCATGCGTGATACTGGCTCCCCTTGAGGAGGCTCGAAAATACACGGATACCCCGATAAAAGTGGAGGCTGTAGCCCAAGCGTCTGACACGCTAAGTCTTCTCGAGAGGCGAGACATATGTACTCTCGACGCCACGGTTCAGGCTGCGGAAAAAGCTTTTGCAAAAGCCAAGCTCACGAGAAAGGATGTTGACTTGGTTGAGGTGCACGACTGTTTCACGATAGCTGAGATACTTGCTCTTGAAGACCTTGGTTTCTGCCCTAAGGGTGAGGCGCAGAAGCTTTATGAAGAGGGGGAGACGTATGTTGGAGGTAAACTGCCTGTGAACACTGATGGAGGATTGAAGGCTGGGGGACATGCTGTGGGTGCAACAGGAGTGAAACAGATAATCGAAATAGTGAAACAGTTGAGAGGAGAGGCTGAGAATGGCAGACAGGTTGACGGCGCTGAAGTTGGATTAGCGCACAACGTGGGAGGATCAGGCGCCACAGCTGTCGTCACCATTCTCTCAAGGAGGTGATTCAGATGAGTGCTTCTGATGTGCCAAGACACTGGAGGAGCATGAAGGAAAGGTACAGGCTACTAGGCACATACTGCGAGAACTGTAAAAGCAACTTCTTCCCTCCGAGGAAAATCTGCCCTAAGTGCCGTAGGAAAGGCAGGATTAAACAGATCGAGTTCTCGGGGCGGGGTAAAGTTTTCAGCTACACAGTTGTTAACGTCGGGTCTAAGGCGTTTGAGAAGTACGCTCCCTACGTGATAGGGCTGATTGAGCTTGAGGAGGGGCCTAGAGTTATTTCGCAAATAGTAGACTGTAAGCCTGAGGATGTTTACATAGGTATGGAGGTTGAAGCCTGCTTTAGGAAGCTCTTCGAGCAGGGGGACAGCGGGATAATAAGCTACGGCTTTAAGTTTAGGCCTGTAGACGACAGCTGGGTTGAATACTATAAGAAGCTGCTTGCAGACAGAAAGATGAAGGTTCTGCAAAGCACAGGCTAACCATATTACGTGTAAAACCATAGCCCCATATATGGGGCGCAATAAAACAAAAGGTTCATGAGTAAAGGGTTTAGAATTTTTAGATGCATAGCTTTTGGCTTGCGGCGATTCTTATTTTTTAGTAGTCTGTGAAAAGTGTTTTCCTCTACTCGAGAAAGATTCACAGGCTTTTCCTAGAACAATCTTTAAAAACTCATTTTACTCTACCCTAAGTATTGCCGTCCTCCTGTAGAATAGGTCCTGCAGGCTTCCCCTTGAAAGGCCCGCATGGAGCTGACGCGATGCCATATCTTAAGGAAATAGGTTTAGACGCGATGGAGTATCAAGCGGTTAGAAGCATTCGCATAGGGCGTAAGGTTGCTTCTGAACTCGGCTCAGCCGCCTCTGAAAACGGTGTTCTTCTAACTATTCACGGTCCCTACGCCATAAACCTGTCTTCGAACAAGAAGCTTGTTAGGAGGCAGAGTATCCAGAGAATCGTTAAGTCAGCTGAAATAGCCTCTTGGATGGGTGCTTTCCACCTGACTTTCCACCCGGGTTACTACAGTGGTCTACCGAGAGACTTGGCTATGCAAACCCAGAAAGAGGCTTTGAAAAACGTGTTGGATAAGATGGGTGAAAGAAAGATTAACGTTGAGCTTGGCCCTGAGACAACAGGCAAGCCCAACCAGTTTGGAACATTGGAGGAGCTAATCGAGCTTTCAACAACTTTTGAAAAAATCAGGCTTACACTCGACTTTGCCCACATTCATGCTAGACTGGGAGGTGCGATTAAGAACCGTTCAGACTATGAGAAAATACTGGATGCTGTTGAAAGGTCTCTAGGGTCTGAAAGAATGAGGAGCCTTGTAGTGCACTTCTCCGAGGTTGAGACAACAATGAAGGGGATTGGGGAGAGGAGGCATCATCCTCTTGGAAGCGGCTATGGCCCGGATTTCAAGAAGCTCGCTGAAGTAATAATGGAGAAAGGCTATTCTTTCATCATAATATGCGAATCCCCTATGCTCGAGTTGGATGCATTAAAGATGAAGAGGATCCTGACCAGTTTTAAATAAAGATTTTTATACGTTTCCATGGTCTGGAAAAAGCAGGTTGCCGAGCAAGGAGCCCCGCATCTTGCTGGACGCTGAGGTCCTAGTGAAACTAGCTTATTTAACAATGTCTGAGGAAGCGGATTTGAAAAACCTGGAGACTTTGAGGCTTACCTATGAGCAGGGTGAGAAAACAATTACTGGAATGGAGGAGCCTGTTGAAGGATCGTTAGAGTTAACCCCTTTGGATGAACTTCGCAGGTTTTGCGAAGAGGCTTTAAAAACCTCTGCCAGCATGCTGGATGAAGAGGGGGACAAATAGGTTTTTCTAGTTATATTTCTTCAAACTCGTATTCTTCTTCCTTCCTTCTTGACGCTGGTTTCTTCTCCCTTTTCCAGAATACTTTGAACACTATGATTACAGCTATGACTGACATTGATCCCAATATTACCAGAACTATGTTCAGCGACATCGGTATCGTGATGGATATTTCCCTCTCTGTTAGGAAGTCTATTTCAACAGTGGTGGAGTACCCTAGGTTGGTGACAGTAAGCTTCATTTTTCCCCCTGCAACCCTGTTGATGCTTACTGTTCCATCAGGCCCAGTTACGTATTTTGCTTGAGTATTGTTTAGGAAGACTGCTGTGAGTTCAGCACCCTGTATAGGCATCGAAAACGGGTCGATTACTCTTACAGACCCTCCTACAATCTTGCATGGAATCCTTATCTCCTTAGGCTCGGAAACACCGTATACCCTAGTCTCGTCGAGAACGTTTATCCCTGCGTAATTAACCTCAGTGATTTTCAAGTCTCCGATCACAACCCACAGGTTGCTTAAAGTCCCGTTGTAATCAGTGTTGTTAGTAAGTTTGCAGACGTAGAACGATGGGTTGAAGGGAGCATTATCCCCGTCGACGAAACTCAGGTTAACCAAGTACTCCCTCTTATACTCTGCTGTCAGCGTAAGGTCTCTGTCGACATTAATAACTAGTTCAGGAGTCTGAAGGGTTGAACTGTCATATACCCACTTGGTGAAGACGTATCTTAATCCTTGAAACGGGCTGTATACTTTTTGGACACTGATGGTTTTTCTTCCAACGGTGGAGTAGAACATTACGTTGCCTTCATCAGATATGGTTTGACTCTCATCCTCAAGCTCAACCGTAACCCCAGGTGTACCCGATACCATTATCTCAGCGTATCTTGCTGTGAAGCTCTCAACCCTAGCATTGTTCCCCTCATCCGCATCATAATATACGCCTAGGCCAGTAACATTCACCCTTATCGTATGAGTCCCATTAGCTACATTGACAATCTTCTTCTCATAACGTATCCTATCCGTTTTCTCCAGAGGAGTCTTAAGACCAAGCTGGCTCCCCGTAGCATTCTCGATTAAAACATTGTCGAGCTTGATCCTTATCCTGTAGTCCGGGATGGCTGCGTCACCCCTATTGGTTAGGATCAACACCAGCGTCACGTTGGACCCTGCAATAACGCTCCTTCTGTCTAAAGTAGTCTCAAGACAGATGTCGTTTCTGGTTGCCCAATTATCCGGGGAGCTAATAATACCCCATGTTGAAGGATTCTTGAGTGAAACGGTCCCAGGCCAAGAGTAGTTGAAGGCTGTTTCCGAAACTATGATTGCGAAACCAAGTGTTCTCTCAGTATTTGGGGAAACATCAAGCTTGCTTAATGGTATTGCTATTTCAATGGTCCAGGACGTGGTTCCGTTGACAACACTGAGAGAAACATCGCTTGAAGAGGATTCAATCCACTTGTCTCCCTGCCCGTAGTAATACTCTAATACGCCAGACCTATTCACACTGTACCTTACTGTGCTTACAGTTAGCACCGTGGAGTTTAAACCACCCTTGTTGAAAAAGAGATCTATTTTTCTACAGGCGCTTTGCAGTGTTATCCCAAGTATTAGACTACTCGCATCGTGTGCAGCGTATAGCTTCCCCCAGGCTGAAACCAGTTCGCCAGGAGGGTATTCGCCTGCTGAAACAGTGCCGTCTATCTTCGGAGATCTATAAAGCGGCACGTTTATAGCTGGTTCTCCAGAAACCTTAACTGGAAGGAAAACAGTTGAAAAAAACGCTGTTATTAGCAGTATAAATGTAACATAAGCCGTAGGTCTTGTTCTAAACTTATTCATAGCTTCTACGCCTTAAGGAAATTCTTAAAAAGATTATGTTTCTGCATACAAAACAGTGGAATCAAGTTGATTGACGTATGCGTGTTAGCGTATTCAGGCGGCTTAGACACCTCAGTAATGATACCTTGGATAAGGGAGAAGTATGGTATGAATGTTATCGCGGTGCTGGTTGATGTAGGTCAGAAAGAGGATTTTGAATCCGCTGTGGAAAGAGCTGAGAAACTTGGTGCAGTAGAGGTTGTTAAGAAGGATGCTAGAAGCGAGTTTGTGAAAGACTATGTTTTCAAAGCGATTAAGGCTAACAGCCTGTATGAAGGGGTATACCCCATGGGGACCTCTCTTTCAAGACCTCTTATAGCTTCAAAGATTGTGGAGGTTGCTGAGGAGAAGGGCGCTTCAACAGTGGCCCATGGCTGCACGGGGAAAGGTAATGACCAGGTTAGGTTCGAGGTTTCAATAAGGTCGCTGAACCCGAGGCTAAAGATACTTGCCCCAGTCAGGGAATGGGGTTTGAGCAGGGATGAGGAGGTAAAATACTTGGAGAAGAAGGGTGTTGAAATGGACCGTGGGAAAAGCAGGTTTAGCATAGATGATAATCTGTGGAGCAGATCTATTGAGGGAGGCGAGCTGGAGGACCCGTGGGTTGAGCCTCCTGAGGAAGCATTCGTATGGAGTAGACCAGTACCTGAGGCACCTGACAAGCCGGAGTATATTACTCTGGAGTTTGAGAAAGGCGTCCCGGTTAAGCTGAACGGTGAGAAGCTTAACCCTGTTGAACTGATACTGAGGGTTAACATGATAGCGGGTTCGCATGGCTTCGGGAGGATAGACCATATGGAAGACCGTGTGGTTGGAATAAAATCTAGGGAGGTCTATGAGGCTCCTGCCGCATTAACCCTGATAAAGGCTCACCAGGATTTGGAGAAGCTTGTTTTAACAAGAATGGAGCTGGAGGAAAAGAGGAAGATTGAAGCAACATGGGCCTGGCTTGTCTACTCTGGCTTATGGTTCGAGCCCTTAAGGAGGGCGGTCGACGCTTTCATAGACTGTACGCAGGAGAATGTTGAGGGAGAGGTCAGAATCAAACTGTTTAAGGGTGAGGCGACTGTTGTTGGAAGACGCTCTGGGAAATCTCTCTACGACGAGAAGAAGGCAACCTACTCTTCCCTCTCAAAGTTCGACCAGTCTCTGGCTGATGGCTTTATCCAGCTGTGGGGTCTTTCAACAGTTAGGGCAAACGAAGTGCGTTCCCATGAAAGCTAAATTTATAAGCAGGAGCAGCGTGGTTTGAACACTCTTATGAAGACGGAATGTGAAGAATGCTTGGCAGTATTCGAAGTATCTGAGGACGCTATAGTGGGCGAGGTTGTAACTTGCCCTGAGTGCGGCTCCGACCTTGAGATAGTTGAGATAGGCAGTGGAATAGCTAAGTCGAGGAAGGTTCAGCTCTCAGGCGAGGACTGGGGCGAGTAGAATCCGGAATTGCCAATAGGAATTTTTTATGATCAAATAAGGTTTGAGGAGAAAGAGCTTTTTAAAACAGCTGAAAGCCTCTCAATATCTTTCAAGAAGCTGAATGTCGACGACCTCTCCTTCACGCTTAACAGGAAGGACCCTGCGCTGCAGGATGTGGAGATTGCGCTCCTGAGATGCGTCTCCTACTTTAAATCGCTCCACCTCTCAAGCTACGTTGAAGGTGCTGGATTAACCTCCATAAGCTCTTTCAAGACTCTTCAGATAGCTGGAAACAAGCTTTTCACAACAGTGGAGCTGGTTAAGAACAATGTGAAAACACCTTTAACAGTACTCTCGTTCTCATATCCGTCTGCCCTAGAATCGCTTAATAAAATAGGATACCCTGCTGTTTTAAAACCAGTTGTAGGAAGCTGGGGCAGGTTAATCTCTCTCATAGGCGACAAGTATTCTGCTGAAGCAATACTTGAAGACCGTCAATACATGTATCCACTGTACCAGGTTTACTATATTCAAGAGTATGTGGATAAGCCTGGGCGGGACATAAGGGCGACAGTTATAGGGGACGAGGTTGTTTCCGCAATATACCGGATTTCCCCACCCGACCAGTGGAAGACCAACATAGCTTTAGGCGGTAGAAGTGAGAAAGCCAAGGTCACCGACGAGCTTTCTGAAGTAGTGCTTAAAGCAGCCAAAGCCGTAGAAGGAGAATTCGTGGGTATAGATGTGATGGAATCCCCTAAGGAGGGTTATGTGGTTAACGAGGTTAATCCGACGCCTGAGTTCAGGGGAAGCATGGATGCTACTGGCATAAATATTCCTGAAAAGATTCTTAAATACCTCGTTTCCAGGATTAGAAGATAAGGTTGGTTAAGGTAGCGATATACGGTGCAAGCGGATATGTTGGTGGAGAACTACTTAGGATACTGCTTTCACACAGTAAGGTTGAGGTCACAGCAGCCACCTCTAAAAGGTTCAACGGCATGCCAGTTCACAAGGTTCATCCTAATCTGAGGAAGGTCTGCCAGATTAGTTTCGTTGAGCCGAAGATTGAGAATGTGGTTAATTCTGAATTGGTTTTCACAGCTCTTCCACACGGGGAGTCGATGCACGTTGTTAAAGCACTGCTCGACAGAGGTTTGAAAGTAATAGACTTAGGCGCTGACTTCAGGCTTAAAGATCCTTCGTCATACGAGAAGTGGTATGGCTTTAAACATCCTTATCCTGAACTCCTTAGGAAAGCTGTCTACGGGCTTCCCGAGCTGCATAGGGATGAGATAAGAGGAGCCAGTCTCATCGCAGTGCCTGGCTGCATGGCTTCAGCAAGCATACTGGCGTTAGTGCCTCCCGTTAGAAGCGGAATGGTTGATAAGAGCCAAATATTTGTGGATGCTAAAATAGGGTCTTCGGGAGCAGGCTCCTCCCCCACTTTAGAAGGATACCATCCTGAGCGATACAGCGTTGTAAGACCGTATAAGCCTGCTGGACACAGACATGTCGCCGAGATAGTGCAGGAGGTTTCAAAGGCTGCTGGAGGAGAAGTCAACATAGGGTTCTCACCGCATGCTGTAAACATGGTTAGGGGAATACTGGTAACAGTTCACGCGCGTCCCTCCGGAAAAATCCCCTCTTTCCCAGAGCTCTGGAGGTGTTACAGGCAGGCCTACGAGAAGGAGCCTTTCATAAGGCTCGTCAGAGACCCAACTATGATTCATGGTCTCCCTGACCCGAAGTACTTGGCGGGCTCAAACTTCGCCGACATAGGTTTCGAGATAGATGCTGACTCAAACAGGCTGATACTTTTCGCAGCTATAGACAACCTTGTTAAGGGTGCTGCTGGGAACGCTGTTCAAAGCATGAACATAATGCTTAACTACAACGAGGAGGAGGGCTTAACTTTTCCGGGTCTACACCCAGTGTAGGCGTGTTGAAAGATGATGGTGGTTAAGGTTGGGGGAGCGCTTCTTCAAGAAGACTCCTTAGACAGGATTGTGGCGGATATCGCCTCATACTCGAATAGGGTGAAGATTGTTTTCGTTCACGGAGGAGGGGCTGAAGTAACCGAGACCTGTAGGAAGATGGGTGTTGAACCCAAGTTCGTTGTTTCAGCAAGCGGTATGAGAAGCAGGGTAACAGACTGGGAGACGATGCAAGTATACCTTATGACTATGGGGCGGCTTAACAAGATGATTGTCTCAAAGCTTCTCCGTATGAATGTTAACGCAGTCGGCTTAACCGGCATCGACGGTGCTCTGGCCAGTGCAAACAGGAGGGAGAAGATACTTGTGAAGACTGAGGACGGTAGGAGGCTCCTCGTAGACGGGGGGTTCACAGGTAAGATAGACAGGGTGAACATGGATCTGCTGAGCCTTCTCCTAGGCAATAACATCATACCTGTTCTTGCACCGATTGCCTTAAGCAAGAGCTTCGAACCGTTGAACGTTGACAGTGATGCTTTCGCGTCGAAGGTCGCGTCAGCTTTAAAGGCTGACCTGCTCTACCTTACGAACGTGGATGGCTTAATAATCGACGGTAAGCTGGTAGAATCTCTCACGATGGCTGAAGCGTCTGCACTGCTTCCCAGCATAGGGCACGGCATGATGAGGAAAATACAGTCTTCTGTTGAAGCTCTTCAAGAGGGTGCTGCTTCAGTCAGAATATCCTCCGGCCTTGTTGAGAAGCCTGTTTCAAGCGCTGTTGAAAAAAGCCTTGGGACTCTTATAGTCAGGTGAGGAGGCTGAGCATGGAGAACCCTTATGATATTGAGGACAGTCTCCTCCTGAAAACCTACGTGAAGAGGCGTATAACACTAGTCAGGGGAAAGGGCTCAGAGGTTTTCGACGAGAACGGCCGCAGGTTCATCGACTTGACTTCAGCCTACGGCGTAGCGCTCCTGGGACATTCTAACCCTGTGATCGTGGATGCTATTGTAAACCAGCTTAAGAAAATATCTTCCTGCCACGGCTCGTTCTACAATGATGCTCGATCCGAGTTTCTGAAGGAGCTCGCCAGCTTCACATTCCGCTTCTTCACAAGGATGCTTCTGGTTAACAGTGGTGCAGAGTCCGTTGACCTAGCTCTTAAAGCTGCTTTCAAGAAGACTGGGAGAAGCAGAATTGTCGCTGCTGAAAGAAGCTTCCACGGAAAGACTCTCGGCTCTCTTTCAGCAACCTGGAACCCGGAGTACAGGAAGGGTTTGGAGCATGTTACGGGTGGAAGAGTAATCTTCACGAAGTATGGGGATGCTGAGGATTTAAACGGGAAGGTTGACGGTGATACTGCTGCAATCATACTTGAGCCTGTTCAGGGGGAGGGTGGGATCAGGATTCCTCCGAAAGACTATTTGAAGGCGGCTAGGGAAATAGCTTCAGATAAGGGTGCCCTGCTAATACTGGATGAGATACAGTCTGGGATGAGGAGGACAGGGCCATTCTTCGCGTTTGAAAGAGAGGGAATAGTGCCGGACATGGCTCTTCTAGCTAAGGGTCTCGCAGGCGGGATCCCTATGGGAGTCGCGTTTTTCAGCGAAGATGTTTCCCAGGTTGGTGAAACTGGTTTCCACACCTCAACGTACGGAGGCAATCCTTTGGCATGTGCAGCTGGTGCTGCAACCCTAAGAATCCTAAGGAAAGAGGTGACGGAGAAGGATGTTGAGGAAAGATCACGTGTGTTCGCTGAAAAACTTGAAGCCTTGAAGAGCCTTAGGATGGTGAGGGAGGTAAGGCTACTCGGCCTCATGATAGGTATTGAGCTCAGGGTGAGGGCTAAGCCGATCGTGGATTCTCTTGCCGAAAACGGTGTACTGGCTTTAACAGCTGGCCCAACCACCGTGAGGTTTCTACCTTCTCTCAACATTCCTTTAAACCTCGTTGAGGAGGCATGCGGAATATTTGTTGAAACGGTGAGGAGCTATGAGTCGAGGCTCGGAGGTAGCGCATCTAATTAGGCTCCTCTCCAAATATTCTCCGAGTGGAGAGGAGGATGAGGCGCAGCAGGAAGTCTTTTCCCTTCTCGTTGAAAACGGTTTCGAAAACGTTAGGAGGGATCAAGCGGGGAACGTGATAGGCGAGAAGGGGGATGGTGGTAGAACACTCTTATTCTGCTCTCACGTAGATACTGTGCCCGGCTGGATTAACGTTAGGATTGAATCTGGAAGAATATGGGGTAGGGGCGCTGTCGACGCTAAGGCTTCACTACTTGCCATGGCGCTGGCTGCTTCAAACTACAGTGGGAGGGGACTTAGATTAGTCTACTCCTCAGTGGTCGGAGAAGAGTCCGACAGCAAGGGGGTTAGACAGCTCTTGGAGGAGACTGCTAGACCAGACTATGTTCTGATAGGCGAGCCGACTGGAATGAGGACCGCGGCAATAGCATACAGGGGGAGCGCAACAGTCAGGCTGAGTGTTTCAACTCGGGGTGGTCACTCCTCATCGCCAATGGATGATAGTAACGCTATAATTCAGACTATGAAGCTTGTCGAGCATGTTAAGGCTAAGTTCACTTTCTCAAGAGACCTTTTCTCCAACATAGGTGTCTCAATTACAATGGTTAAAGGAGGCTACGGGGACTCCCGGGTTCCTGATTGCAGCGAAGCATACTTAAACCTCCGCTACCCTCCTAACACGAGTTTCAAAGAACTCTCTGAAATGTTCTCCTCAAGTGTAGGAGAGTATGCTGAGAATAACAAGCAGGTTAACATCTCCTTCGAGTTCCTTGACCATCTTGACGGTTATGTTTCTACCAAGGACCCGGTGATGCTTAACGCTGTTAGGAATGCTGTTAAAACTGTTCTCGGAAGAGAACTTTTATTGATAAGGAAGCTTGGAACAAGCGACTTCAACTATACTGGTTTAAAATGGGGTAGGCCTCAAATAGCATGGGGCCCAGGAGACCCCTCCTTAGCACACAGCTCTGAGGAAAGCGTTTCAATAGAGGAGCTTACTCAAGGCGTTAAAACATACGAGTATTTCCTCAGCAGCCTCGCCTCAAGCGTAGCTTCACTCCAATAAACAGGAGAATAGTTTTAAAATGCTTGTTGGAAACAGGTTTTAGCATAGACGTTGATGGTCAGGGTACACGTATATGTGAGCGGGATGGTTCAAGGAGTGTTCTTCAGGTATGAGACTCGAAGACTTGCTCAGGAACTCGGGGTAAACGGGTGGGTTAGAAACCTTCCTGACGGAAGGGTTGAAGCAGTTTTCGAAGGCGAGGGGAGCCTCGTTAACAAGATGGTGGAGTTCTGCAGGAGGGGTCCGCCGGGTGCAAGGGTTACTGACGTTAAGGTAGATTGGGAAGAATACAGAGGCGAGTTTAAAAGCTTCATCATAAGGCATTGAGAAAAATTCTTCATGGAATGCTTAAAAAGAGTCTTACAGGTTTTATTAGGGATGGCTAGAAAGGTTCTGTTCATATGTGTGCAAAACAGTTTCAGAAGCCAGGTTGCAGAAGCCTTTTTCAACGCGAACCCGCCGGTTGGGTGGGTTGCAGTAAGCGCTGGCCCCAAGCCTGCTGACCGGGTTAACCCTAAGGCTGTTCAACTCATGCGGGAGCGGAGGATAGACATCTCTGACAAGAAGCCTAAGAAGCTGACTAAAGAAATGGAGGCTGAGGCAGACATTGCTGTGATAGTGTGCAGCGGCTCAGAGTGCCCCTTGGTGAACGTGAAGCATGTTGAGAACTGGGGAATAGAGGATCCTGCGGAAAAAAGTCTGGATGATGCTCGTAAAATAGTTGATGAGATTTGGAGAAAGGTCAGTGACCTGGTTGAAAGAATCGCGAGGGGTGAGGCCCCAGTTGAACAGAAGTCGAGCTTCAGCCTTGGAGGCGTTTAAGACTCCTCTTTAAAACCAGTTCTAAAAGTATTCTAGAATTTTTCAAACGCTTAAGGGCTGAAAAGCGTCCTAGAGAACCACGTCTAGAATCATCATGACGATGAAACCCCCCACCATGAAGAGCATAGTTGTTTTCCCAAAACCTCCGGAATGAGCCTCAGGAATCATCTCCCTGCCTATAACGTATATCATCGCACCTGCTCCGAAGGAAAGGAAGAGGGGTAGAAGCCATTGGAAAACCTGGACTAGGAGGGCGCTCAGCAAAGCCCCAACAGGCTCCACAATACCTGACAACCAGCCTAGGAGAACAGCCCTGCTCCTGCTTCTTCCAAGCTTCATAAAAGGTATGGATACTGAGGCCCCTTCAGGAAAGTCTTGGAGTGCTATGCCTGAGGCCAGCCCCCAGGCCGCCTTAAGGTTGCCGGAGCCGAAGACTACCCCGATTGAAAATCCTTCAGGCAGGTTGTGAAGCGTGACTGCTGCAATTATCCTCCGAAGCCTCCTCGATTTCTCGGCTTCTAAGGCTGTTCCAAACGGGTGTTCATGAGGTATAAACACGTCAGACCAGTACATGAGTAGAGCACCCATCAGGAAGCCGACGCTAGCTGTGATAACCCCACCTAGCTCCAAGGCTGGTTGAAGGAGGCTGAAGAAGGAGGCTGCCATCATGATTCCTATTGAGAACCCGAAGAAGCAGTCTAAGGTTTTTCCGGACAGGTCTGCCTTCACTAGAGCAATCATCGCGCCCAGACCGGTGGAAACTAGGCATGCTAGGCCGCCGAGGAAAGCGTTGAGCAGAACCTCAAGCACCATACGGTTCGAGAAGCAGTGCCATGTAAAAAGATTTTCCCAAAACCTGTAAAAGCTTTTTATATTGCCCACATTAGCCGTGTGTTTCTGAGCATGAGTTTAAAGTCGAGTAGTGGAAGAAGAATGATAGTTCTCACGTTTATTCTTATAGTTTTCATGCTTTTAATTATTGTAATGTTGGTTTTTAATAGACCTAGTAAAGAATATCCTTCTCCAGGAAGCCACGATCTTTCCATAGAAGTTGATGGACAGACCAGACGCTACCTGATTCATATTCCTCCTTCATACGATGCCAAGAGACCTTTACCACTCGTCCTCGCTCTCCACGGGTACGGTGGAAACTCGAGAAACATGGAGACAACAACCCTGTTCTCCTTAAAAGCGGATGAGGAAGGCTTCATTGTGGTTTACCCACAGGGAATAAGTTCAGACTCGTCTTGGAACGCCGGCTTCTGCTGTGGTCAAGCAGCTCTGACCAACATGGATGATGTCAAATTTATTCGAAAGATAGTGGAAAAGACTCAGAATGATCTGAAGATCGATTCCAAGAGGATCTATGCTACTGGGTTATCTAACGGTGGAATGATGAGCCACCGGCTCGGTGCTGAACTCTCTGGGATTTTCGCCGCTATCGCTGTCGTCGCAGGTTCAATAGGGAAAACGCCGGAAGGTTCTCTAATCATAGTGGCCCCCGCAGAAGCTGTTTCCGTAATCATTTTCCACGGTGTGCAGGATCAGGTTGTCCCATATTACGGCGGTGCTTTCTCATATGAATACATGTTTTCTTCAGTTGACGAATCTGTCTCCTTCTGGGTTCAAGCAAACCATTGTTCGAACAGCCCTTGGGTTGAGACGAGCAGCAACGGGAACATCATTAAGAGCACTTACACTGGGGGAATAAACGGCACCGAAGTAGTCCTCTACACTATCATGAACGGTGCTCACTCTTGGTCTTTCAGCGGGGTTTCTACGACAGACATCATCTGGGAGTTCTTCGAAAATCATCCCAAACCATAAAGAATAATACACGTAATTTGTAAGTGACTTTAATACGGGTTTAGGAGAGATTTTAAGCCTAGTAAAGGATCATATTTAGATGGAGAAACTTTATTTTTCACATCTATTCCTCCCTGTTGATGAACAAGAGGGAAAGGCTGCTCAGAACCTTCCAATTTAAAGAGGTTGACAGGGTGCCTGACTACGAGTTTGGCTACTGGGTTGAAACAATCGACCGTTGGCATGCGGAAGGCCTTCCTCTGCATCTTCACAGTATTAATGATGTTGAAGACTATTTTATGCTTGAAGGCTGGGATACAGTTGACATGCTTCCAGTGAACACTGGCCTATGGCCTTCGCCGCCCTCTAGGAGAATCAGGGATTTCGATGACAAGGAAGTCATAGATGATGGTCTCGGCGGGGTCTACATAAATAAAAAATGGACTTCAACAATCCCGCAGTACCTAAGGTACCCGATTGTAAACAGGGACGACTGGGAGAGGATAAGGCCCTTCTTCGATCCGGATACTCCTGGGAGAATGCCGTTAAGCTACGATGAAATAATTAAGGTCTACCGGGAAAGAGATTACCCACTCGGAATTTTTATCGGGAGCCTCTACGGCTGGCTGAGAAACCTGATGGGTGTTCCAGGAATCTCCATAGCCTTCTACAGGGATCCCGATTGGGTGGCTGAAATGATGGACACGCTGGTAAACCTCTGGATCAAGATGATTCGGAGAGCATTGAGGAACATTAAGGTTGACTTCGCAACATGGTGGGAAGATATGGCTTACAACATGGGGCCACTTCTCTCAGTGAAGCTTTTCGAAGAATTCATGGTCCCGAGATACGAAAAGGTGACGAACGTTTTGAAGGAGTATGGTGTTGAAGTCAACATCTTGGATTGCGACGGGAAGATAGATGAGCTTGTGCCAGGATGGTTGAAAGCAGGAATAAACTGCATGTTTCCAATAGAGGCAAAGTACACAAGCCCGGTGAGGCTTAGAGAACAATATGGGAACAAGATTCTCCTAATGGGAGGAGTTAACAAGCTCGCGTTGATCGAGGGACCGAATGCAATAGATGAGGAGATGAGAAACCTGTCGCAACTGGTGAAGGAAGGTGGCTACATACCTATGGTTGACCACAGAGTCCCTCCAGACGTATCGTTAAGCAACTACGTATACTATTTGAAGACTAAAAGAAAAACTATAGGTAGAAGTGAAAACTTGCCTTACCCTGAATCCTCGTCAAGAAAAAAATAACCTACGATAGCGGTTCCGAGTTAACCCTTTTTATAGACGGCCTGAGGGATCCCCAACATCTCCATGTTCAACCCTCCTATTCCTAAACCATTCTCATCAGAGAACAGACGCATCGAATTCACAACCCTCGTTCCCCCCTTCTTAACCAGCTTCTCTGAGTGAAGCAAGTCGCAGTCTAGGTCTGCATACACTATGTTTCTCAATCCTGCAGCAAGATGGGCTCCAGCTGCCACACCTATGCCGGATTCTCCCATGCAGCCAACCATACAAGGTATTCCAGCAGCCTCAGCCACGTTAGATATCTTCCTAGCCTTCAGTATTCCTCCGCTCTTCATCAGCTTGATGTTAATAAGGTCAACCGCCTCCTTCTCAATAAGCCTCAGAGCATCAGACGGGGAATGCACACTTTCATCAGCCATGACAGGTATTTGAGAATCCTTCCTAACCCTCGCTAAACCATCAATGTCTTCCGCAGGAACAGGCTGCTCCACAAACCGTATGTTAAACCTCTCCACCCTGTTCAAAACTTCAACCGCCTGCTCCGGGCTCCACCCTCCATTAGCATCAATCCTTATCTCAACATCATCTCCAACCGCTTCACGCACCATTCTTATCCTCTCAACATCCTCAACAGGGTTCACGCCAACCTTAATCTTCAAAGCCTTGAAACCCTGCTTCACAGCTTTAACAGCGTCAGCCACCATCTCCCTAGGGGGCTTCATGCTTAAAGTTATATCAGTCAAAACCTCTGTCCTGTAGCCGCCGAGCAGCATGAATAATGGTTTCCCAACAGTCTTCCCCAGAACATCGTGCAAAGCCATGTCTAACGCTGCCTTAGCAGCAGGGTTTCCATCAACAGTCTGATCCATCATCTCCATGTTCTGCTCGATCCTAAGCGGACACATGTCTACCAGCTTCGGCGCCATCCTTGAGATAGCTACGCTAACAGTTTCCCTCGTTTCACCCGTCACCCTCTTGGAGGGTGAGGATTCACCCCAGCCTTCAACACCGTAGTCAGTAAGGATCCTAACCACGATACTATGGCTCTCCCCGCTAACACCGGGAGCTATCCGGAACGGCTCAGAATACTTCAGAGACACTGAGTAAACATCAATGCGCTCTATCCCCATCCTCCCTCTAATCCTAGTTAGGTTCAGGGCTGAAAAACATTTTCTTCCTGAGAATCGCGTTACTAACGAAGTGCTCCGAAGGGGAAAACACCTGCTGAAATCCAGGCGAACAGGAGCGCGTTGAAAAATGCTCCCGCACCTATAGAAGAGGAAACCCGGTGAAGCCACCATGAGCAGGCTGTTGAAATGATAAATTGCACTGTTATCAACGGGAGAAACTCTATGAGAAAACCGGTGAAGGAGGAGAGAAGCTTAACCTCGAGGAGAAACATCGGAACATACTGTATGCACATAACCACTATGTAAGGCGTAATTTTGATCATGATGGTCTTACCCATGTCTAAGACTTCTGAAAACAATCCTTTTCCCCCTCCCCGTCGACGAAGAACATGCAGGTAGACTCCTTCAACATAGAAGAAGAATAGGAAGAACGGGATAAGCGTTAGGAGCAGAAAAATCCTCTGAATACTTAGGACTCTGAACATAGGAACGAAAACCCAGAGCCTCAAGCCTAAGAGGCTCATAAGGCTATTAATAAGATACAGGAGAAGAAACAGGCCAATCGCCACAAGTATTTCCCGAGATGTAAAGGAATCTTTAACCAGCCTTCTAGTTTCAAGCCTTCTCCCTAAGAACCTTGGTAAAACAAAAATTGCTATCAGGAGTCCGGCGACAGCAACCGTGAGCAACCACCAGGCGATCGACGAGCCGAATAGAACTGGTGGAAAAGACACCATGAACCCGAAGAGGAACATTGGTATAAGCAGCATTATGCTCAAAGCTCCCCAAATAAGAGTAATCTTCCATTCTGCGAGAAAACCGTGTTCCACCCCTTGACTGTAAGGTCTGCGGGGTAAGACGAGAAGAGAGACAGGGAAGGTTAAAACCACGAATAGAAAAATGCTCAGCAGCATTGCAGCATCTCTGTAAGGATAGGTTAAATCTGCCTCTGGCTTTCCGGCTCCACTGGGCTTGAGGGCACTGCTCATCCAAAAAACTGTTTCCAGAACAATAGTGGGGTCAAGAGGCTCAAGAAGATGAGTCGTCGCCGGAGCAACAAGCTTCCTAGCAGTGCCTGAAGCAAAATTACCGTAGAGTCTCCCTGGAACAACCTCCTGAGAAACCCCGAAGACCAGGGGCAAAAACTCCTTGGTGACCGTAGGCAGGTCGAAAAGAACATCCTGCCTCCCCACAGCCACAAGAAGATTCCTTGGAAAAGTAGAGTTCAAAACCCCGTATATCAAGGGGTCGGAAGCAACCCCCCCTAATCCTCCAGCTATGAGAACAACCGCCTCAACACACCCATGGGCAGCAGCCGCTGCTCTAACAGCTCCCGCACCGAGACTATGCCCCACGAGGCCGAGTGAAGAAGCATCCACATACGGCTGAGACTCGAGAAACCTCAAAGCAGAGAGCACCCCAAGACTGAAATCCCTCGAGCCCCCAAGGCTCCCACCAGAGTCACCGTGCCCAACAGCATCTATTGCTAAAGCAACAAAACCTCGTCTCGCAAGCTCCAGAGCAATACTGCTCATAGACTCCTTAGCACTACTAATACCGTGCACAAGCACCACAGCAGGCAGCGGATTATCGGAGGCTGCTACACGTGGACGATACAGCAACCCACTTACCTCATGGTCGCCGTCTGGAATCATAACAATCTCGACATCTAGGTTTCCGAAATCACTATTCACGGTGAATGCGGCAACTGTTCCAGCAAGAAAAATAACAGCTAGAACTATTAACGCTAGGAAACTTGTTGTTGTCTTCACAGCTGTTTCTCCACAGGATCTTCTCCATATATCTTTTTTCTCTATAGCGTCGAGGTAGCTCTTACGCTTGGAAAAGCCTTTATACTGAATACTCATTAAGCCTACTCGTCGAACTCTCCTTCAGATTTTTCATCAACTATAGTAACTTATGGCCGATGAGTCACCCATATAGTGCCCCTGTAGCTCACTGCCGAGGGCCCAAAATTCATTATCAGTATATGGTGGAAATGATGGTAATCGTACGGTGGCGTAAAGCTGACGGAGGCAGATCCGCCTCTAACCATTTGGTAGGGCCCCTTTCTAAGAGTATCATCAACTAGAGATATGCCTATTGCTTGATTTGCGGGTTGCCAGGACAAGTATACCGAAACACGCTCAATCATATCCCAGCTACCATGGGGAGCACCCCACCCAGCTGGAACAGTTCCAGAAATGGGTATCGTTTCTGTACTAAGCACCGTCACATTATAAACAAACTCAAACCTTTCACCATCCACCTCAAACCACCCAACATAGTTTATGCCAGGCTCAACATCAGGCGAGATCCCGCCAAACCTAAAGGCTCCCGTGTACACAGGTCTACCAGTACTACTGTACCCCTCTAGAACCTTAACCCTCTCCCAAGCCCTGTTAAAACCCTCAACATCAAGAATCTTAAGGTAACCCATCTTCGCCGAAACCCCGGGCAACGTGTCCGGAGAATAGTTAATCATCAACACGCTTCCGTCAGAAAGAACAACCTTATTCTCCTCAACCCGTAACGTGAAACTCTCTTCCACCGGAGAAGGCTCCGCAGAGAAATTGTCCCCAACCACCATCAAGACGAGTGAAAGCAAAACTGAGAAAACCACAAGCAGTAAAACCAGTATCCTCCTCCCAGTAACCATTTTACCTTCCACCACCCCGCTCCTAAAGACGAACCAGCAGATTTAACAGTACTTTTCAGAAACAATTCGGAATCAATTCTGAAATATTTTCCCACAAGAAACCCATAGGAAAATGAGCCCCAGTAAGCCGGATAGAAAAAGAATAATGTGGTTTTTCCACTATCGAGTCTAATAAGCTTGTTAGTCTTGACAGGCTGAATCTACATTCGGATTGCGTGGGCAAGCATTCCATCGCCGAGCTTAACAGTTCCGCGATAAAGCTGGGAAAATAGAAACTGTTTCATACTCATTCAAAAGTAAGTTCGACTTCTGCTTTATCTTTAAAGGGTTCGATTTTAACTGTCTCAGCCCAGGCATCATAGACTCCCTTTAACCTCGGTTGCCCTCTTACTATATGGGTGAGGTAAACGTAACTCAACAATTTTTGGCTGCCGCTCCAAAGAACATTTTACTCTCGCTTCAATTTTACCTCGGTCCAGCTTTGAATCTACCCTCAGCGATATAGGTCCAAAGTAGCTGGCAACACCGTTTAGTTCTATGCTTTTGCCATTCTCCATCCATTTTCTGGGAATTCCTGGAAGTAGCTTAAGGGTTTGACCTTGCTCAATCCAGCATCCACTGCGTCTGCATTAGGAACCAGCCTTCTTCATGTGTCTTGTGAGGGCTTCCGACACCTGGGTAATGTTCCCAAAAAGTGAAGGTTTCTCGGTCAGCCAAGCTAACAAAACTATTATAGTAGGATTTGAGGAACGCTTTTACCTCGCCGCGTCTAAGGTGAACCCATGGATGTGGATTGTAATATGGTTGGCTGAAGGCTACGTTATGTGTGCACATCAGCTCCGTATGATAGTTTACCAGCAGATCAGCAACCTTTTCGTTTGGATCGATAACTTCTTGGAAAATTAGATAAAGAGGGCCGAGAAGCGAATCCCTGCAGAAAAAGGTTAGGTGTGAGAACCATCTTCCCCTCTCGACGTAAAGTGAGAGTGGACCACAAGCCTCTGCGCACGCGCCGTCCACTATTTCTACTCGCCCCTCAGGCTTGCCATTTTTCCATTCAACTACTATACTCTTCAAAATCTTTCCCGATCTAACCTGCCTTACTAAGTAAATTTATTTAAAGCTTCCTTATCCATACTCTTCTTGATTCGATTTACAAGTCGAAATTCCCAAATGTTTTCCCATAAGAAACATATAAGCCTAGGAACTCCTAAGGAAGAAAGAAACAGGAAAGAAAAAAGACGTTTATGGAGGAACCCAGTTGCTGTAGGTCTCTAAGTAGGTGCCATCCCTCGACACAGTCTCAACCTTGTAGCCACTCGTCCAAGTGCCAGCTTTAATGTAAAGGTATGAAACTGGGCTAGGCTGCTTACTCACTCCAAGCGAGATGCCGACACCCACTCCCTTAAAGCCGACGCTTACACCAACCGAAAACGAGTAGCCGGATCCCGTGCCAGTTATAGGTATAGATCTAGTCTCAAGTTGATTCGTGATATAGTAGTAGCTCCAGCTTGGAAGGGAACCACTCCAGCTGGAGGTTCCCCTCGTAGTTGCCCTAGGGTCACCACTAGTGTCCGCAGCGTATACTTTTTCTATTAATACGGCGCCCTCGGGCCAGTATCTGACGAAGTAATACTTGAACTCAAACTTTAAGGTGTATACTTGTCTGCCTGTCAGCCAGTCAGATTCGATTCCCGAGTCTAACGTCACTACGGTGCTGGAGACGCTACTCCAGGGGGTATAGCTACAGGTGGCAACTACGAAATACCTCTCCTTACTCTCAACCCTAATCTTGGAACCATAAAGGTAATTGTACTTGGCCTGTATGTTGTCCCAAGTGGCGAACTGCAGAACCTTCGTGTAGGCCCAGCTCTCCTCCTGGTAAGGATAAGTCGGGATCTGGCAGGATGATATGGCTACTCTCTGAGGAGATAAGCCCACTAAAGAGGTGGAGCCCTCGGTATTGGATGTTACAGACGCCTGTGGCTTGATCCTAGAAAGCTTTAAGATGTGAGTCGCAGAGTCCAGCGGGTGGCTCATAAAGGTCGGGTCGACTGATAAGGTTAAGGTTCCGACATCCACCACTTGGTTCCCAGATTCCTCACCCACCTTGGATGCCACAACCCACAGGTTTACCGCTGCATAGACCTCGCTTTTCTCAAACCCCACCATCGCTGCATCCTCCTCCAACATCGCCGCAGGCTTCGCCCAGACAAGCTTCCTCGGAAGCTTCAGACTAGTTCTGTAGACGCCCAAGTTATCCGCAACGCCTTCAGACAGTTTTCTCGGACCCCCGTCGGCAAGCTCGAATACGACCACGCGCGCCCCGCCTACTGGAGCACCCTCCTCATCTTGAATCAACATGGTTGAGTCGAGGTACTGGGTCTCAGGCAAAACACTCACGTAAGCACCCCAAGCCACCAACGAGTATACTAGGCCAAGAGAAAGGAGGAGGAACGCAGCACCAGCCAGAGCCGTTTTGAAACCACTCGTACCCAAATACCATCACTCCCATAAGTTACGTCTTCATGGCACTATATAATATGGCGGTTTAGAACAATTCAGAAATATTTCTGAACCTTTCAGAAATATTTTCCCACAATAAACCCATAGAAAAACGGAAATCATCCTCTAGATTAAAAAAGGTAAAAATAAGGCTAAAAATCTAGATCTCGTTGAAGTAATAGGCTTAACCCTCAAACAAGCAACACACTCGCTTTTACCAGTTCATCTTGAAAATTATAAATGCCTCAACCAGCATTAACGAAGCCCTAAAGTGTTGAAATTGCGTCATGAGCGTCGTTTCACGCCAATCCATCAACTTGGGCAGCATTCACATACTTACACACTGCAGAAAAAGTCTCCATCAGTACTCATGAGCTTCAAAGCGGTTACTCACTCTGCAATTGCTATGGCACGTATGCCTCTATGTCCCGGATAACCGTTTTAAAATGTGGAACGAAGGTTGTTACTGGCTTCAGCTCCTCTGCCCATGTGTTCTCCATCTCCATGATCTTCCTTCTAAACTCCTCCACGCTGAAAACAATCTTATAGTAGCTTAGTTTAGTGTTAACCAACTCTAAATCCATTTTCACCCCCTTCCTGAGCAGAAACCACAAGTCATAAAGGTCGCTAGCCCTATCCCGATAAAAAATTGCTCTAACTTTCTCTGCAAGAATCTCCTCCAGCCTCACCACTTGCAACAGGTATGGTCTCACATCAGGGTATATCGGTACAATCTCCTTTAATTCCGGTTCCAAAACCAAATCTCTTCGCAGGCTGACCTCTACTCTTAGCGAGGTTATACTCCTGTCAGACCCGTCGAACAGAGGGCCCTTGATCCTCAGGACCAGCGTTTTACCGATGTCTTTAAACCTCTCTACCCTGGAAACCTGTGCAGCAAAACCGAAATCCTCTACATCCTTTACAACTCTTTCCACAACCTCCTCCTCACCATCGTTTCTAGAAGTAAAATCTAGGTCCAAGCTGAACCTGTTCAAGCCATAAACCTTTTGCAAGGCCGTACCACCTTTAAACACAAGTTCTCCCTTGGATTCAGCTGAGAGAAACAAAAGGAAAACATGTTGAAGGTAATCTTTCTCCGTCTGCCAAAGATTAAACCCGGAAACCTTAGTTAACTCCTGAAGCTGGCTCCTGTCGAGCATTACTCAAGCACCTCGTTAACTATAATCCTCCATTTCTCAATCCTCTCGCCAGCGGGAGGCTTAAGGGGATTTAACAATTCGTAATTATTATCGATCAGATTTTTAAAAGAATCATAAAGATTTACGCCAGTGAGCTCCAGCAGGTATCCCAGTCTTTTCACCACTGCTCTTGAGCCGAGCCTTCCAGCATACCCCGTAAGCTTCTCGCGATCCAGCCTTGCCTCTCTCAACGCGGAGAAAGTTTCAGACATAGGGCAATACTTTGGAAGCAACAGACTGTCTAGAATCGCTTTTTCAATCTCCGCAATAAAAACCGTCTTACCGCCCACGTACTCCCTCAAGTATCCGAAGAACCTTTTTCTCGAAAACTTGACAAACCTAATCCTACAACCCCCATACAGAACCCCCTTCTTCTGCTTCAAGCATACAACAAAAACCGTTGAAGGAATCTGCGTAGTCAGCGAATAGTAAGAGTACGCTGAAATAAAGGAAATGTAAGACGGGAAAACCAGGAGAGAAGCCACGCTGAAAACATTCTGGTTCGGCAGCGAATACTTATTCCTCTCAACCCTAACCAGAAGACCCCTCTTCACCAGCCTATTCAGCAAAACCTTAACGTAATCCCTATCCTTATTCAAAATCCTCACTAACTCGCCTAAAGAGAAAACACTGATCCTGGAATCCTGCAACACCCTGACAGTATTTCCGCTTCTCACAGCCTTAACACCATTTTTCGTAGATTTAAAGTTATCATTTTTGATAACCATAAAAATACACTTTAGAAAGAGGGATCAGAACAACCTTCCAAGCCTAATTAAAACCGAGAAAAAAGATACCCCCATGCTTACCCAAAAACCATGTAAATCCTCTCAACATGATTCTAAAACCGTTTAAACCCAGAAGCCTCACAACCATACGCACCATTTACATAGAACCGTTTCCGTTTTATTTTTAAAAACGTGCTTTAGAACATTTCAGAAACAATTCTGAAACATTTTCCCACAATAAACCCATGAAGATAACAAAAAACCCGAAAAAGAATCCAGCAAACCAACCGGAAAACCAGCAGGCCAACACTGGGAAAAACCTGTGAAAAATTCCAAACCCGACACAGAAACCAATATTTAAATACGCGCCTAAGAACCTTTATAAAGGGGAAGACTTGTCCGAGGAAGCCAAAAAACCCGGCGAAAAACCGGAAAAACCAGTAGTAGAAATACAAAACGTAGTAGCATCAGTAATACTCGAGCAAAGAATAGACCTAAACCAAATAGTAAGAAACTTCGACAACGTAGAATACAAACCCGATCAGTTCCCCGGACTAGTATTCAGACTAGACAAACCCAAAACAGCAACACTAATCTTCAGCTCAGGAAAAATGGTGTCAACAGGAGCAAAAAGCGAAACACAAGCAACACAAGCAGTACACAGAATAGTAAGAGAACTAAAAGCAAAAGGCATCATAGAAAAAACACGACCACAAATCACCGTCCAAAACATCGTAGCATCAGCAACACTCCCCGGAAAAATAGACCTCGAACACGCAGTCACCGCACTAGAAAGAACAATGTATGAACCAGAACAGTTTCCTGGTTTAATATATAGAATGCATGATCCAGATGTAGTTATATTATTATTTGCTTCTGGGAAGCTTGTGTGTACGGGTGCTGTTAACGAGCAGATGGTTTACGATGCAGCGGAGAAGCTCATGAATGAACTGATTCAAAAAGGATTATTAATAAGATAGTGCGCGCTAAGGCGGGGAATAAGCCGTTATTTTACTCGCCTATTTTTACCTCTACATTAGGTAGTTCTTTTTTGAGTCTTTCACAGAACAATTCTGCTCGGGCATACAAAAAGTCCTTATAATCCTCGGGATGAAACTCTTCTCTTGCTATGAAATGTCTCGGAATTAAGTGTGAATCGAGTATAGCATCAAAACCTCTTACTCCTTCAAATTTTCGAAAATAATGCAATGGGTTTTTGTGCTCACGTGCATCTCCAATTCTAATATTGGTTTTAGACCTTAGATAACAAATATTCATTAAACTGTCTATCGGACAATCCTTGGGTAATTCATGTACATTTTGAAGAAAATTTCTGGGATATATATGGTGTAAATTAGGTGCTTGTGATAATGAAAGGTAAACCGTGTCAAGAACCTCTGCATCTGGATCTTCAAAATCACAGGGTTTTTGCTTGGCAAGAAAGGCCATCACCGCACGTGTCAAAGCTCCTCGGAAATAATAATTTGTTTGCACAAGTTTTGTTTTCGAAATAGTTAGTGGTTTAATCTCAGGATTTCCGCCATACTCAATTACATCGAAAAATTCAGTGCAGTATTCGTACACTTCATCCGCCTTACGGAAGTCTTCATGCCCAAATGCTGTTCTCCAGAACCATTGTTTAGCCATATCTCTGTTGGGGGACTTATTTCGGTGAAAATGATAACAGAGAGGGAACAATAGGTAACCATATGGTAACAGATCTGGCCCATGAATTTTTAAGTCGGACAGAAACTTAATGGTTTCAAAAATTGTCTTCTGACAAATATCCCAATTATTCTCCAGAACATTTGTCGTTAGGTTCTCGAGAGCCTTTGGTGTAATACCAAAAGGATTTCTTTCTATTTTCTTGTTATCTTTACGGAGACAAATGGAAATCATTTGAATAATAATGTAATCATCCAAATCTTGGAAACGAATTGCTTGAGATGATAACACTTCCTTAAGTTTTTGAAGATAATCACGCAAATAAAACATTTTTATTCCTTTTTCAGGATCTTCGTTACGATAGGTCCTGGCAACAATAATGTCAACCGGATCTAATTTTATGCCTTCCTGATTAACACGCTCAAAAATCTCACAAACTTCATCGACATCGACCCCTTGGATTTTAATGAGAACGAGTTTGTAATCTGTAAAAATTCTATAAAGTTGATTAATATTTGCTTTAATCTTATCATTAAAACCCGGTTCTTTAGATATTTTTTCATAAAAATCCAGAAATTCGCCTTTTGGCACATCTTTAAGCCTAATAAGAAAAGCAGGATTAACCTTAGATTTGCGTTTTTCTAATTCATTCGCAAAGAAAAAAGTGCCATCTGTAGCATCAAAATACACGGTGTAATCAAAGTCTTCGTTATCCTTAACTTTTCCTCTTCCTCCCATCAAAGATACAAGCAAAGCAGTTGCCCGTTGCTGTCCATCAAGAATGTAAGCCCACTCTTTAAATTTACGCACGGTATCTTCATCGTGTGGAAACTCAAAACCACCAAGCTTTCTATGGGTATGAAGGTAGCTATTCGTTACCCAATAGAGAATACTACCGATCGGATAGAACCTAAAAATACTATCCCACAGCTTCAATATGTTTTCAGGTTCCCAATCAAACTCTCGCTGAAAAGTGGGGATAAGTAGTTTATCCTTCGCTAACTTTTCCTCAACAAAATTGTAGATTTTCACAACCTCAGAGTCTATTTCACGACTCGGATTCGCCATACTTCTATCCCAATCATAGATTATCCGAATGACTTGAATATTAAGTTTTCCATCAATGAATGCTTGAGCACGCACTAAAAGATGGCGGAAAGGATTAAAGAACGGCTTAGCACCTTTACTTAGTTCCTATCATCTTCTAGTTTAGTTTTTCTTGAAGTATTATGAATCTGTTTGAACAGGTTATTCATTCCTTCAGTAAATTCATGTTTTAAAGGCAGTATGATGAGGATGACTAGTAAAAATAGTTGGATGATAATTGGGCATGTTTCAATGCCTAACATTTTGTAAAGTATGAGCCACGTGTTGCTTGTTGTTCCTATTAGTAAGCGGTAGCAGGCCATGGCAAGCATTGCTGTTGGAAGAGCTATTTTAAGACTTAGGGATAAAAGCTCCGTCTTCTTACTCTCTGTTTTCACGTTGTAGAAGCGGTAGAGGATTATTCCAGAGGCTCCTATTAAAAACCAGTAGCATGCTGCAAAATCCATCAACCAGGGTAAAAAGGTTTCAAGACTGGGTTTCTCTACAAAGGCTCTCTGATAAGGATTAGCCTCGAAAGAACCGTATCCTGAACGGATGAATACTGCAGAAGTTACGAAGTCCGATGCGACAGCAAGCCAAAAAATAATAATTATTTTGCGCGCGGTTCGCCTCGGCACCGATTTGACTCTTCTTTCGAGCATAAGGATCCTTCTATAGCCATGTTCTTAGCTTCTACTGTCGAAGAGCCCTTTTCCAGCCTCCTTTACGGCTAATAGGTTTCAAATATCCGCTCATTAAAAGTTAAAGCTTTGAGGAGGCTCTTAATATCATGCCTAAAAGAGAAACCGCGGAAGACGTGTTGACACGCAATACTTGGATAATGTACTATATTTGGAAGAAGGGTGGTGTAATAGCCAATATATCTCAACTGAGCAGAGAACTAGGGTATAAGAATGATGGCGCCCTTAACATAAGGATAAATGATATGAAAGACAAAGGGTATGTTAAGGAGAAACAGACAAGAAAGGGAAACGTGTTTAAACTGACAAACAAGGGGATCCAAAAAATCCTCTTTCTCATAATGCCGAAGTGGGCTCTTGCCGGTATATTCGTTGCCAGCCTCACGAACATCTATTATGCAATCGGCGAAATATGGTTAAAGCTGCGTGTAGACCCAATATATCTACTCATCTCCGGCTCACTCTCGCTCATACTTACCCTACTGCTCTACTTAATGCAAAGAAAAGGAGAAAAACAGTTCATCCAAATCGGAAAGCCTTCTCTAAATTAGTCTTGGAATAATTCGGCATTAAAAACCTGGGTGGTAAGTTTATAGGCTAGTAATAATTTGTGTTCTTGTGATCTTAAGAATATTCTTCATTTTATTGTATACTGTAATGTTCCCAAACCCGGCAAATAACATACCGACAGCCATCATATCTTTAGTAAACAAGACAGCGCCAGAGTCACCGTGACCACCCATCCAATCAGTAATAATCTGATCATCAAAAGTAGCAGGTACTAATCG
>Ga0078972_1005086_pt1 | contig 34230 bp, 22 predicted proteins | sample YelNatPaOPGAMG01_FD_67568 | JGI IMG/M metagenome (GOLD analysis project Ga0078972, IMG submission 67568) | Hot spring thermophilic microbial communities from Obsidian Pool, Yellowstone National Park, USA - OP-RAMG-01 (SPADES assembly) (version 2) | ecosystem: Environmental > Aquatic > Thermal... | reverse complement strand
CAATAGTGTCCGGATAAAATCAAGGGGATTCCTCCCTTTGGTCGGAATGACGGGGCATTTTGAAGGGATACGGGAAGGGGGGCGGTGCGGTTAACGCACCGCCCCCCTTCTCCCTGTTCCATCCTTACAACCCGTCATTCCGAATGAGTCACGGTGCAAACCGGGACGAATGAGGAATCCCATTATTTCAGTAATTTAGTATAAAGTGACAAACATTTCTTATTTCTTTCCTGTCATAATAAATGCAATCCACTTTCTGAATAAATTATTATACGGACAATAGTGATATTTTTTAATAAATCTGATAAATTAAATTCATAGAAATATCAGAACATTCATCAAAAATCAGGTCGCAGCTACGCAGCTCAAAAATGAGGTTCAAGGTCGGAAGGTTCAAGGTTCAAGGGGATCAAAGTTCAAGGTTCAAGATGTTCAAAGTTCAAAGTTCAAAGTTCAAGGGTTAAGGAGTGAACGGTGGGACTCTGTGGCGCGACAGCATGCGGATGGTAAACTCTGTGAAACACCGTGGTTAAATTTTTTTATTAAGCGATTGAATTACAATTGAATTACAATTGAATTACAATTGAATTACTATCGAATTACTATCGAATGACAGCGCAGCAAATGACGCCCTGAGCGCAGCGAAGGGCAAATGACAATCAATGACGCCCTGAGCGCAGGAAGACGCTGTCTTTTCTTACAATTTCACCTTAACCAGTTTAAGAACATTGTCCTCCTGGGTTAGCGGCTTTATTCTGAAAGAATATTCGTATTTATTCTCAAGGAGGCGGTACTGCGGATGAATCATGGCACCCCATGAGTCGTCTCCGCCTACACCCATTTGACCGAGGTCAACATTCAGATTGACAAGTTCACGTGGTTTAACATCGGAAGCATGAGTATTTGCAGTTTTTGCATCCTTTCTGTATGTTGACAGCTTGCCGGGCGATTCAAAATCATCATGGATATTATGCAAAGCACTAAAACAAATAAGCGGCATGCCCTGAACAAGTATTCCGGTTCCGGTCTCGTCAGTCAGGGTAAGCCATCGGGTGTCAGTTTTATAACCATTTTCCTGAGGCCTGATATAAGGCACATACTGGTCGGCAACAGTGCTTTCATACAGCCCTACAAATGCTGAGGTTTTACGGTCGGAGTAATTTTCGTGAGGCCCACGGCCAAGCCATTTAAGATTTGAAAATGATACCGGCAGCTGCATCTGCATGCCCATACGTGGCAATTCAGGTATATTTTTATTCGCCTTCATCAGACTGTTTTTAATTATAATATCACCTGTGCTGTATATGTTATAGACAGAAGTATAATCAGCAATTTTTGTGCTGTCGGGAGCCGTGATATCATACCTGAAAATGACCACTACCTTATCCATTTCAGGCTGTGAAATATCGGCCTTTTTTACAACAGCCCCCTCCCCTGCCTTTTTCCATACGCCAAATCTTCTGTCCATTCCGTAACCATAATCATTGTCTGTAGGTGGCCGCCAGAAATCAGGCTGAGGTCCTTTTAACAGGTATTCTTTCCCTTTAAAAACAAGCGATTCCATAATTCCTCCGGCAAGATCAAAGACTATCTTAAAGTTGTTGCCTTTTATTTCAAGTTTTGAACCCGTTGTTTCTGTCTGTAATACAGAAAGAAGATCTCTCGGAATTCCCTGAGCAGGTTCAGATTTTTCCGGCAAAGCTATTTGTTCCGCCGCGTAAATATGACCTTCAGGAATTATTCCCCATGCTGATGATTTTGATGCCCGGAGGTTAAGAAAATATTCTGTACCTTCCGTAAGCTGAAGTTTTGTAACGGGAAGGGAAACTATTATTTCCTTATGAGGTGGCAATGTAGGTATTCTGAAACTTCCCGACTGGATAACTGAACCGTCTGCTACAATCTCCCAGTCAAAATTAAAATTGGAAAGATCAGTAAAATCATACTTGTTTTTTATTTTTATCAATCCCCTGCTGAGGTCGGCAGGTTCGAATCCTATGTACTGATAAACTTTTTTCACTTCATAAAGTGAAGGATGCGGCGTTCTGTCGGGCCATACAAGACCATTAATACAGAAATTACCATCGCTTCTTATTCCTTCAGGGCCAAAATCACCGCCGTATGCCCAGAATTTCTCTCCGCGTTCGTTTGTTTTCAGTAGCCCCTGGTCAACCCAGTCCCAGATAAATCCACCCTGCAGTTTGGGATATTTTTCAATCACATCCCAGTAATCCTGAAGGTTTCCGACGCTGTTCCCCATTGCATGTGCATATTCGCACATTATCAATGGCCTGTCATTCTTTTCATCCTTTGCATAATTTTCCAAATATTCAATTCGGGCATACATTGGGCACCATATATCCGTATGCCTTTCAGGTGCATTGGTGCTCTTTTCTGCCCTTTCATACTGCACTGGTCTGGTTTTATCCCTATCCTTTATCCACCTGTATGCATTGAGAAAGTTGTTACCGTCGCCGGCTTCATTACCCATCGACCATATAATCACTGAAGGATGATTTTTATCCCTTTCAACCATCCGTGTAATGCGATCAATATGGGCATTATACCATTCAGGCTTATCCGCCAGCGTTCTGTCCTTGTTATAACCTATTCCATGCGATTCGATATCAGCTTCATCTATCAGGTAAAGCCCGTATTTATCGCACATTGAGTACCATAGCTCCTGCTGGGGGTAGTGGGAAGTGCGAACAGCATTGATGTTAAAGCTCTTCATGGTTTTAATGTCCTTAAGGATTGTCGCTTCATCTATTACATGTCCTGTAACATCATGATGTTCATGAAGGTCGACTCCCTTCAGATATACCGGAACCCCGTTTATCAGGAGCTGTGAGTTTTTAATCTCAACCGTACGGAAACCGATTTTTGAACTGACGCACTCAAGCAGTTTACCGTTTCCATTTTTAAGGCTAATCACAAGTAAATAAAGATTTGGCGTTTCCGCTGACCATTTTTTTATTTCAGGTAAATCTTTATTGAAAGTCACCAATGCCTTTCCTTCCGGTAGAGTGGCCTTTCCGGTTTCTTCATATATTTTCTGTTCTCCGTCGAAAAGAGTCGCAATTACATCGTATATTAAGTTATTAGCCACTTTACCTGCCAGAACTATATCCAGATTAAGTTTTCCTGTTAAATAGGTTGAATCAAGTCCTGCCACAGAAAAAAAGTCATTTATATAAACTTCAGGCCGGGCATGCAGGTACACACTTCGCTGGATGCCGCTGAGCCTCCAGAAATCCTGGTCTTCGAGATAGCTTCCATCGCTCCAGCGATAAACCTCAACGGCAAGTATATTTTTACCTGTTTTAATGTATGGCGTTACATTGAATTCAACGGGTGTTTTGCTGTCTTTTCCAAAACCAACAAACTGCTCGTTTACCCAGACATAAAAGAATGAACTCACAGCCCCGAAATGGAGGAATATTTCTTTGCCTTTCCATTCTCCGGGTATCTTAAAAGTGCGTTTATACGATCCGACAGGATTCATTTCATGTGGAATCCTGGGCGGGTTGGCCGGAAAGGGATAAGGAATATTTGAATAAATCGGAGGGTCATCATATCCTTTTAACTGCCAGTTGGAAGGTACCGCCAGATTATCCCAGTCGCGTACGTCATAATCATCCTTGAAAAACCAGTATGGCCTCTCTTCAGGTGTTTTTGAAAGATGAAATTTCCATATTCCGTCGAGGCATAAATAATTGGGAGAATTTTCTTTAATATCCTCAAGTGCAGAAGCCTCATCCGGATAACTGATCAGGGTTGTATGGGGTTTCTCATTATTGAGTCCTGTCAGTTCCTGGTTTTCCCAGTCGCGGGGTTCTTTTTCAGTGAAGGGAACTCCTTGGTACTTGCTGTATTTCACACAACCTGAAATCATTACTGATGCAACCGCAAGAAACAGATATTTTTTCATTGATAAACTTTTTTGTTAAAAAATTTATTGTCACTATATTGTAAATATAAAAAATTTATCGTTCACACCGGCATACCAGTGCAAGATTAAGAGATAAATTTTAAGTAATTATTAAATCCGGCAGATGCAGAGCCTGTTATTTCACGAATTTCAGTTTCAATGATATGCCGCTGTAATAGATTTTTACATTAAGGCTTGTAATACCGGAAAGTGGAATTTGGACATAGGGTTCAATTAACATACTCCCTTTACCGAAGGGTATAGAGTATCCGGCTGAAAGATTGGCAAGGCCGAAATAATCGGCATGGCTGAAAGCGTTTTCAGTTTTCTCGACTTCAACAGTAGAGTAGTTTGTATAGGTCATCATCTCTCCTGAAACTGAGTTTGTAATTGCTTTTGTGTAGGAGTTAACAAATGTGCCGGTAAATTTCTGATTCAGGCATATCAGTGTTGAAGCACCTGCCGACAGGAACAGAGACGATTTCTCCTTTGCTATAACTTTGAATACCATATTAACAGGCACCTCAAGGGCAACCAGTCGGAGCTTTGCCTCATAGGAGCTGGTAGTACCTGTTGTTCTGTCATAAAGTGGGACAGTATAATTAATATCTGTGCGGCCTGTTCTGTTCTCAACAGGTGAAGAATGCATTGCGATTGCCACACCGGGTCTTACGGCTATCCTGCGGGTAAACTGGTATTCATAATAAACGCCTGCAGAAACCCCGGGTGAAGTAGCCATCACATTGTCTATAACTGCCATCATGCCAGATATTCCGGCTATTACCGAAGACTTACTCTTATGTGTTTTCTCTTCTGTTTGATCTGTTTCCGTAACAGTTGCTTCCTCATATTTTTTTACTGCTTCAGCAATCAGGACACTATCATGTTTATTTACAGGTAATTGTTTTCCGGCATCCGGCTCCTGAACTTTACCGGTATCTGAAAGCATGTTAAGGGGTTTATTATCAATATATTTAAATATCTCATCATATATGATTCCGGCAGGTTTTGCGATTATCTCACCATTAATACTTTCCGCTCTCTTTGAATTAACAGTAGCCTGTCCTTTTATTATATTTTCAGCAAAACTTTTGTTTTCAGGAACTGATAGTTTTCCGGTTGCATCAGTTTTAGTTTCCTCAGATACTTCAGGTACGGCAGATTTCTCCGGTATTCCGGTTTTAACATTATGGATTTCAGTCAGAGATGTTTCATTGTGCCTGTTAATCAATCTGTATGTCAGCAACGAGCCAGCCGTTATGATAATTGCCACCGCAGCCGCTTTTGCCCATAAAGGCATGAGGAAAATAACTCCGGTAAATCTCTTCCTGCGGCGTGCAATAAATGACTGCCAACCTTTATCGACAAGATGGTCAGCGTTATAATTACTGAACACCTCTTTAACCTTCTCCCTGAATATTTCATCAAACTGCTTCATGACTATGCCTTGCTGAAATATGATTTTTAATGTATAGTCCCCTGAGCATCTTCTTTGCCCTTGTGAGGTTAGCCCTTGATGTTGAAGCCGTTATGCCCAGCATTTCAGCTATTTCATCATGAGAATATCCTTCAATTTCATAAAGGTTGAATGTTATTCTGTACTGTTCAGGCAGCTGTTTGAATAAGCCAATTATGTCAGCGGCTGAAAGTTCTGCATCAATTTCAGGTTCTCTGTCTTCTGTTTCGGCTATCTTTTCAACTGAAATCTGAAATGAATGCCTGGCATTTTTTCGGTAATTGTCGATAGCAGTATTCACAAGAATCTTTCCGTACCATGCACTGAAAGGTCTTGCAGCGTCATATCCGTTAAGATTGTCAAGCACCTTCATAAAACTGTCATTCACTGATTCCATCGCTTCATTCTCGTTGCCTGTATATCTTATACATACCGACATAGCTAAAGAGAAATATTTTTTGTACAGCATTTCCTGTGCCCGGATATCTCCTGCAGAGCATTTCCTGATAAGCTCCCTGTCAGAAGGATACTGCTCATGCTTTTCTCTTTTGCCCATTACTTCCACCCGGATTAGTCTATACAAAATAACTGAATCCGGAAGATTTTATGATATAATTATTAAGATATTTCACTGGTTACCTGAAAATAAGCCCAAACTGAACTTCAAATCTCCTGAAGTCAGAAATTACTTCCCTTACCCGTATGTCGTACCGGTAAGACGGCTCCTGTATAATCCTGATCCGTTGTGTCCGGTAACCGGCACCGATTGTTACCGCGTTTCCTCTCCACGACCAGAGGGCTATACCAACACCTGTACTGAACAGTAACCCTCCGTATGTTTTCCCAGGTACAAATCCCTGATAATTAATAATATCAGCCCTGTAGTCAGAAACAGGAATTGCATATCCGAGTTTAACCCATCCAAATGGTGACACTCTTGTTTTTAAGGGATGGTATCTGACATCGGCATACACAGGTATAAGAGTCGCATTAATATCTTCGATGCCCATACCTGCTCCTGCACATAACCCATTCCTGAACTGATAGCCTGTGGCAGCATGAAAGATGAAAGAGTTTACTCTCCCTGTTTCTGAATTGCCTCCAAGGACACTCACAGAAAATTTAATATTAAAACCATGATAATCAGTTACCGGAATTTCAGGTTTTCCGGGCTTACCTGACGATACAATCTTCTCCTTATTTATAATGATTATTGCAGGTTTGGTCAGTCTTACAGTTAAAAATCCTGCAGAATCAGAAATGATGGTTCCCGTAATCCGGGAACCATCATCAAGAACGACAGTCTGTTTCACGGGGTACTGTGCTAAAGCCCACGTGATTGTCATAATCATGGGGAGGGTTGTAAAAAATCTTTTCATGCAGAACGTACTGCATTCAGAAGAGAAGAAACGGAATAGCTTATTTTTTGTCATTCACTATCTTTATCTGACTTATCATCTTTATATTTTTGGGATTTTTATAATCGAACTGGAATATTCCATCCTGTCCTACAAGAATCAGTACTCCGTTCACGGGAATCACATCGAAAGTGTCCATATCTGAGTAATGGGCAATCTGGTTAGTTATTATTGCCAGCGGATCTGTCCTGTCGTATATTTTGAGTCCTGCCTTCCCGTCGCATATAAACAGCAGGTTACCGTCTATTCCAAGGCCGTGGGGATTAAAAAGCGGATATGACTTTACAAGGTAAGGATTGGTTATTGATGAAATATCAATGATATCGAGCAGGTTACTGCTGTTGGCACACCTTGTACCTGTACGTAATGTTACATAGGCATATTTATTATCTGCCACAACCGGATCGCATGAAGTGATATGGTTATAAACTGAAATCTGAACAGGTTTCACCGGATTGCTTATGTCGTAGATAAGCATACCCGAGGTAGTACCGATAAAAAGTTTGTCCCCCAGTTTGAAAAGTGTTTCCATTGTACGTGGAACGGTAACACTGTCTACTACACTCATTTTATCGGGTGCTTTGATATCAACTGTTTTTAGCAACCAGGTGTGGGCAATGAGGTAGAGGTTGTTGTCATTAAGCATGAACCTTGCCATTGAGCCTCCGGTTCCTTCACCACTGCTCCGGTTTCCGCTCTCAGAATCAGTGAAGGCAGCAAAAATAAGGTCTCCACGATAAATCTTCTGACCCCACCCGCTATCATTATACACCTCCTCAGTGACACTCTTTACCTCCCAGCCCACTATAACACCTTTTGATTTATCAACATCCATAAAAGGATACCATGTGTTTGCCTCAGGGACAACTTCAGGAAATATATTTTTCAGACGGCCGGCTTCCCTTGGTTTGCTTATGTCAGAAATATCTATTGCCACAAGGTCGATATAGCTGTCGGCATACAGTATGTTACCTTTGATTGCCATGTCAACGTTGCCAATAATTTCGTAGAAAGCAACTTTTTTCGGATGAGCCGGATCGGAATTGTCAATAACATGAATCCCTTTTTGTATCTCATTCACAAACAAAAAGTTATCTTTAAAATATATTTTTCCCGGCTGGTTAATCTCTTTCGGCTCGCTTGTTTTAAAGCTGTTCCGGAATTCTGAATAAGAAATATATACAGGTACATTGACCGTATATGTTATTCTTTCAATGGTTTTGTCCATACAGCCTGACAATAAGGCTGTAAGAACCATTAATGTAATTGGGATTTTAAGTAATATTTTCATAATCTGCTATTTATGTATTTTGTTGTTTATTAAGTATTTTACAGGTGCTTATTTTCTGTGTTTTTACATACTAATACCTATGAATCCTTTCTCACCTTTCACCTCTCATTTCTCATCACTCATCACTCACTACTCACTACTCACCTCTCATTTCTCATCACTCATCACTCACTACTCACCTCTCATATCTCATCACTCATTACTCACCTCTCACTCCTCCGGATTAACCACCTGTCCTATAAAAAGCAGGGTATTTGTGGTGCGTTCCCTGATAGCAAAGATGAATGACTTATCCACGACAAATTGCTGCGGCTGAGGCGGAATACTTGTAAGGTTTTCTCCTATTGTTGTAACTGCTGCCGCTTCAGTCCCTTCTTCGTCAACCTCAACAAATGTGTTCTGCTTTACGAAACTTACAAATATTTCAGCATCCGATATATCCGAAAGGTTAGCAACATAAGGGATGAAGGCATCAACCATGCCCATGGCTTTTAACTGGTCGTTAAGGATTTTTTCGTATGAAAATTTAAATTTCGGGAAATACACTATCCGCTTTCCGAACTCCTTCATTTCATCAAATTCAGATGTAAGGCTGTTCCAGAGTTCATCATCAAATGATTCGTTAAAAGATTTAAGACCGCCTTCGGGAACGATTACTATCATTGTAAAATTCGTTCTGCCATAAGGCATTTCTATCGCCTTGTATTTTTCACTGTACACAACCTTTGCTCCTGTTTCACCGTTCATAGTGCTAACCATTACTTCAGGAAGATTGTCGGGATAGAATGGGCGGTCGGTTGTCTTCGATTTGTCGAACTGGTAACTCCAGTCGCCCTTGAAGTACAGAGCATTCATAATGAACATCACGGCATCATCAGATATTTGATCAAGAACTTTCGGAATTTTACCGTTGGTGTTATCACTTGCCCATTTATTGATTGTGTTGAGAGCAGATGGTGAGGTGAAATCAAGTCCCTCAATCTTAGCCTTGAAATTTTCCTTAATTGTATTAATAAACTGAGATTTTACACTGAATCCAAGCCGGTAAAATATGGCATTTGCCAGCGTAAAAGTCACCTTCGGGTCTGCTTTCAGAAGCTGGTCAACCAGACTTTTATATGCTTCGTTAATATCCTCTGATTGCATTTCAGAAGAATATTTAAGCGTGTTTCTTAACTGGGTAAAAGTATTTCCCCCGCATCCGTTAAGCATCATGGTAAGTGCCGTTGAGGCACTCAGGGGTGATAGCATGAAATTGTTGTTTTCTGTTTCCGCAACCTTTGTGAACAGTTCGATTCCAAATTCATTGCCGGCAGAAATAACCTGTGAAGCTGCTGGTGTAAGTTCAATTACTTTCGGTGTAATATCAGGTTCACCAGTCTGTTTCTCACATGTAACAAAAAGAAAAGATATAGCTAACAGACCTGCAATTGATAATACTTTTATTCTCATAATATACGTATTGATTAAGAATTCATTTTCATTATCAATACGAAACAAATTCACGTAATGCTGCAGCAAACGAAAAAATAATAAAATACTGGGTCGTCACAATGTTTAGCGACAGCCCATTTACCGTTTTGATTTCATTTTGTGTTCAGTTAATCTGCTTTTAGTTCAGCCTTCAGAAGATCTTCACGAGTGTTTATATTGAAGAATGATATTCTGATTTCACTTGATGGCGGAAGATGCAAATATTTTGTGTTGATTTCCTGCAGAAAATCATTTAATGCGAAGTTTGTTCCTTTCTGAAGTTTTGCTTCCAGTAAGGGAAGGACTGTTTTCCTGTAAATGGAATGAAGTGGTTCAATCATTCCATTTGTTTCGGGTACGGTGGCATCTGCTCCTGTAGTCCGGAAAAATTCCACCTGCTTTTCTATCAATTCCCTTTTAATGAAGGGCATATCGCAGCCTGTAACGAACAGTGCCTCAAAGGATGAAGCTTTCAGAGCAGCATGTAATCCTCCGGCCGGCCCTGCGTTTTTAAAAACATCTCCTGTAATCTTCAAATGTGAATAATCGGAAAACTCTTCAGGTTTATTTGTAACCAGAATAATTTCCCGGAAAAGCGGTATAGTGATCATGAGAATACGGTCAATTATTCTTATTCCCCCGACAGTGACCAGAGCTTTGGTCTGCCCGGCAAAACGGAGGTTTTTTCCGCCGGCAAGTATAGCGCATGAGATGTTTTTATATTTCACTTTTCTGATTTTCAGAAGAGTCCTTTTATTTTCCAGTTTTCATCAATGTCTATTTTCTCAGCGGCAGGCTGGGGAGGAAGTCCGGGCATTCTCATAATTGTTCCAGCAATTGGCACGATGAATCCTGCCCCCGATGAAAGTTCCACATCCCTTATCTTAACAGTAAAACCTTCAGGTTTTCCTCTCATGTTGGGGTCATCTGAAAGCGACCTCTGGGTTTTGGCAATACAGACGGCCAGATGATTTAGACCAATTTTTTCTATCCTGTCGAGTCTCTCTTTGGCTGCCACCGTGTATTCAACATGATGGGCGCCGTACATTTTTTTACATATTGTTTCTATTTTCTTTTCAAATGACCATTCAAGATCATAAAGAGGCTTGTAGCAACCGGGGCTCTCTTTTACCGCTTCAATAACCTTTTGTGCGAGTTCTTCAGCGCCCGCTCCCCCTTTTGACCATGCTTCATTCACCACGGCCTCAATATCTAAAGTCCGGCAATGATCAATTATCAATTTCAGTTCTGCATCGGTATCAGAATCAAACCTGTTGATAGCTATCACTGGCCTGAATCCGAAAAATCTGATGTTCTCTATATGTTTATCGAGGTTCCCTATGCCTTTTCTGAGACAGGAAATATCTTCCCTTGTCAATTCCGAAATTTTTGCACCTCCATGGTATTTAAGTGCCCGTACGGTTGCTACGATGACAACGGCATTGGTTTTCAGGTTACCGAACCTGCATTTTATATTGAAAAATTTCTCGGCACCAAGTTCACTGGCAAAACCTGCTTCGGTAACAACATATTGGCTGAGTGAAAGAGCTGTTTTTGTAGCAACAAGGCTATTGGTTCCCTGAGCGATATTAGCGAATGGTCCGCCGTGGATTATTGCGGGTGTTCCTTCGATTGTCTGTACAAGGTTGGGTTTGAATGCATCTCTGAGCAGTACTGCCATTGCCCCCTGAGCCTTAAGGTCACGGGCAAAAACAGGGCGGTCGTCATATGTATATCCGAGGAAGATATTACCGAGCCGGGTCTTCAGGTCGTTGAGGTCGCGTGCCATGCACAATATGGCCATTACCTCCGAGGCGGCAGTTATCTCAAAGCCTGATTCCCTTGGCACGCCTTCCTTTGGCCCACCCAATCCGATTACTATATCTCTCAAAGCCCTGTCGTTCATATCAATAACTCTCTTCCATTCTATCGTTCGCGGGTCAACATTCAGATTTCCGTCTTTGGGTTTAAGTTGTATATTATTGTCTATCAATGCTGAAAGAAGATTATGTGCCTTTTCCACTGCAGCCATGTCACCCGTAAAATGCAGATTAATATCTTCCATTGGTATTACCTGGGAATAGCCACCTCCGGCTGCACCGCCCTTGATACCAAATACCGGTCCAAGTGAGGGCTCCCGTAATACAACTGTGGTTTTCTTTCCCAACCGGTTCAGTGCCTGTGCCAGACCAATTGATGTTGTGGTTTTCCCTTCTCCTGAAGGAGTCGGCGTAATGGCTGTTACAAGGATCAATTTTGCCTTTGATGCTTTTTCCTCATCAATATAACTTAATGGAATTTTTGCCTTGTATTTGCCGTAAAGCTCAAGGTCGTCGTGGGCTATGCCCAGCATGTCGGCAATTTCAACAACAGGCCTCATAAAGGCCGACTGTGCAATTTCAATGTCAGGTTTCATAAGCTACTATTTGATAAGTTAATTGCTGCATAAAAATTTTTTAAATATTGCCACCATTATAACGGATCTGTCATTCCGCACTTTCTTTTTTCCATTCAATCAGTTTTTTTTCATTATCCGGGGTTACCTTCATTCTGATTCTCCATTCAACCGGATAGTAGTTGTTTGTGCGGTTGTCAAGGTTTTTTATGAACCCGAGGTTTATCCCGTTGTATTTCACCAGGCACCATCCTTTTTCGTCACATGCCGGCATAATGCTCTCTCTTCTGAGATATGAAACAGCTTCATGGTAATTTAGTTCGGCCTGCGGAAAGATTCTATCTTTTAACAGCAGAGAGAGAGCAAGGTCGTGCTGAGGAATAATGTCACCTTTGGCCTCCCTGAAGATGGCAGTTCCGGGTTTTATAATCTTTGCAACAGTGGACAGGGTTGAATATTCTTCAGCCCTCACCGGTATTCTGTAAACCGTATCTCCCGATCTTAGAATTTCATCCCCGGATATCTCGGTCATCCTTTCAGCCTGTTTAAGAACATCTCTTGAAACCGGGGAAGATGTTTTTGAGGGCCCTGTCAGGAACTTCGGGGTTTTGCTTTTTTTCCTGGCAAAGGCAATAAAAAATCCGTCTCCTGTAGTTCTATCCGGGAAGAAGCCGTAGCCGGTGATCCTCTTGTAAAAAATCTCTTTAATGTCAGGGAATCTGGAAATATCTGTTTTTAATATTTCTGCGTCAGTATTTTCAATAAGCCATTGAATATTTTTCTCGTTTTCGGCCGGATTAAATGTGCAGGTGCTGTAAATCAGTATACCGTTCTCTTTCAGTGCCGGCCATATATCGAACATTATTCTGCGCTGACGGCTGGCACACAAGGCTGCATTTTCTTCCGACCATTCCTTTCTTACGTCAAGGTTGCGGAACATACCTTCGCCCGAGCATGGCACATCGGCAACCACAAGATCGAACCAGCCGATAAGGCGGCCTAAAGCCGAGGGATCGCTGTTTGTTACGATAAAGTTTGGTATTCCCCATTTTGTGAGGTTTTCTGCAAGTACGGCGCTTCTTGATCTGATGGTTTCATTGGCAATAAGAGTACCGTTATCTCCCAGAAGAGAGGCAAGGTGGGTGCTTTTGCTTCCCGGGGCACCGCACAGGTCGAGTATCATCAGCCTCTTTTTTCCGGGGAAAAGCTGATTGAAAATCACTTCGGTGAACATTCCGGAGGCATCCTGCGGGTAATAGCATCCGGCATGGAAGAGCGGGTCGGCGGTGAACGAAGGCCGGTTTCCTATGTAAAAACCATCCCTGCACCACGGTACAGGGAAAGAGTGTGCCGGCTCCCTGTTCCATTTTAAGCGGTTTATCCTGATGCTCACCGGTGAAGGCCTTTCAAGTGCTTCCAGCAGCTTCTGTGCATCAAGGTAATCCTGTGTCCATATACGCTGTACAAAACCTTCCGGGAACATCTCTGTCGGGATAACTAAGATTAATTGAAATTTTAATGGCGGAAAATTAATAAAATAATCAGTTACAAGCTTACCAACAGTAATCTTTTGTTTATTACGAATTTAAATAACAGAACAAAAGACAGATTAATTATGGCAACCTGATTTTTTTTGTAAAAATTTGATATAACAGAAAAAATACCTGCCTTAGAGTCAACCGGAAAACCTGTATAAATTATTTTTTTAATACCGAAAATATAAAAGTAAATTTATAAATATCTTTATCCGACTTTTTTAATGAATTATTTTAAACAATCAATAGTATGAAAAAGAATGTGATAATTATTTTAGGAGGGATGATCCTTTCGGTAAACCTGACTACCGCACAGCCCCTCGAAAGTCGCCAAAATTACAATATCTCAAAAGAAAAGGTTCTTTATACAATTGGTTACGCACATCTCGACACTGAGTGGAACTGGGAATACCCTACCACTATCAGCCAGTACATCAGAAACACAATGGAGGATAACTTCAGACTTTTTGAAAAATACCCTGATTATGTCTTCAACTTCACAGGTTCAAGACGATATAAAATGATGAAGGAATATTACCCGGAGTCGTTCAGAAAGGTTACTGAACTTATTAAACAGGGCAGATGGTTTATCTCAGGTTCGTCGGTAGATGAGGGAGAGGTAAATATCTCTTCTTCCGAATCTGTTCTCAGGCAGGTTCTTTATGGTAATCTGTTTTTCAGGCGGGAATTCAGTAAGGAAAGTTCTGATTATATGCTTCCCGATTGCTTCGGATTTGTTGCAACCATGCCACAGGTATGGAGCCACGCCGGATTGCTCGGTTTTTCAACGCAAAAACTTACATGGAGGTCGGCAAACGGTGTTCCTTTCAATGTCGGAATATGGGAAGGGCCCGATGGAAGTGAAATTATTGCAGCCCTGAATGCCACTGATTACACCGGCAGGGTTGTCCCACACCTCGACAGAGACTCGTTATGGAATGCAAGGCTGGAAGATAACATAAGAAAATACGGAATCTCTTTTGACTTCCGCTATTACGGTGTGGGTGATGTAGGAGGAGCACCGAGGGAAGATGATGTAAAAAATGCCGTGGGAAGTTTGAAGAACAGCGACAGTAAACTCAAGGTAGTCCTCACATCCTCCGATCAGATGTTCAAAGATATAACTCCTGAACTGCGTGCAAAACTTCCTGCCTATTCAGGCGATCTGCTGCTGATAGAACACAGCGCCGGCTCAATGACTTCACAATCATTTATGAAAAGGGCAAACCGCAAGAATGAAATCCTTGCAAAAAACGCCGAGCTCGTTTCAGTAATGGCCGACTGGCTCGGAGGAGCTTCCTATCCTTTGGAAAAACTCAACAACGCATGGGAACTGGTGCTTGGCAGTCAGTTCCACGATATACTCCCGGGAACAAGCACCCCAAAAGCCTACGAATATGCATGGAACGACGAATTTATTGCAATGAACAGCTTTTCAGAAGTTATGAAGAATGCAGTTTCATCAATCGCAAACGCCTTGGATACCCGGGTCGAAGGCAGACCGGTTGTGGTTTTCAACCCGGTTGCCCTTCCGAGGGAAGACATTGTAACTGTTGATCTTCTTTATGCCAAACCTCCATTAAACTTAAGAGTTGTTGACAAAGAAGGAAATATACTACAATCCCAGATAATATCAAGGGATAACAACAAAATCAGGTTGATTTTCCTGGCAAAACTTCCACCGGCAGGATTTACCGTCTTTGCAGTACAGGAAACTACAGATAAACAGGCTTTATCTGAGTTATCTGTTTCGGAAAGAACTCTTGAAAATAAATACTTCACCGTAAAAATCGCCGATAACGGAGATATTGCAAGCATATATGACAAGAGAGCTTCAAGGGAAGTCCTTTCAAAACCTGCCACACTTGATTTTCAGATTGAAAACCCCACTCAATGGCCTGCATGGAACATGGACTGGAAAGACCGCAAAAATCCCCCCTTCGATTATCTCAACAAAAATGCAACCATTAAAATAGCTGAAAACGGACCGGTAAGAGTTGCTCTTGAAATAAAACGGGAAGGCCAGAATTCAATAATAACTCAGATTATCAGCCTTGCAGCAGGTGAAGCAGGGAAAGTAATAGAAGTGAGAAACAAAATTGACTGGCAGTCGAAAGGCGTCAGTCTGAAAGCTGCATTCCCGACTACTGTTACTAACGAATTTGCAACCTACAGTCTGAATACAGCCGCAATACAGCGTACCACAAATAATGAAGTCAAATTTGAAGTTCCGGGCCGGCAATGGATAGATATCACCGACCGTTCAAACAGCTATGGAGTGTCAATTCTCGAAGACTGCAAATACGGCTCCGACAAACCTGACAACAACACATTGAGACTTACTCTCATGTACACTCCAAAAGCTAATTCATACCTGTATCAGGGCACACAGGATTGGGGCATTCATGATGTAAAATATGGAATTTACCCGCATGTGGGCGACTGGAAATACGCAAAAACCCCATGGATGGGAAATAATCTGAATAACCCTCCCCTTGCATTTGAGACCTCAAAGCATAACGGGATGCTCGGGAAAGATGTGTCCTTCATACAAATTAATACTTCTCAGGTTGATGTAATGGCCTTTAAAAAAGCAGAGGAGAGTGATTTTTACATTATCAGATTCAACGAACTTTATGGAAAAGAAGCAAAGAATATTACAGTGAGTTTCCCGGGCAGAATTACCGAAGCCTACGAAGTGAACGGTCAGGAAAAGAGAACCGGCAATGTTGATATTATAAATGGTAAACTTAATTTCAGCATGGGGAAATTTGCCATAAGAAGTTTTGCCGTAAAATTTGAGAATCCTTCATCTAAACTTACAAAACCGGTTCAGAAACCTTTAACATTGACTTTCAACGAAGACGGCTTCAGTTTTGACACGAACCGTAAAGATGGAAATATCATCAACAACCTGTCCATTCCGGCTGAACTGATCCCGGCAGAAGTCGTAAGCGAGGATATAATTTTCAAAATCGGCAATACCTCTGATAACCGGAATAACATGTTAAGTGCAAGAGGGCAGAAAATTAATATACCAGAAGGTAATTTTAACAAGCTGTACATTCTTGCAGCAGCTACCGAGGATACACAGGGTGATATAAAAGCAGGAAACAGAAGTTACCGTATCGGTTTTCAGCAATGGACAGGTTATGTCGGACAACATTACAGAAGGGTGCTTTATTTCAACAACATAAAAGTTGCCTCCATAAATAAAGCCTTTGTCAAGCGAGACAATATTGCATGGTTTGCCTCACACTGTCATTCACCTGAGGGTAATGAAGCTTATCAGTACAGTTATCTTTACAAGTATGAAATTAATCTGCCTGAAGGAGTCAAATCTGTTGTTTTACCTAATAATCCAAAGATTAAAATATTTGCTATAACTGCAGCAAATAATCCGAAGGATGATATAGCACCGCTTCAGCCTCTTTATGATGATTTTTCTGATAATAAACCTGTTAAACTCAGAGTAAATGAAATAATTACGCCGGACCTTAAACCTTTGAATTCCAACCAGGTGCCGCTTTTCATGGGGAATATTGACGCGAGGATGCTCCCGAGGGTAAAACAGTATTTGCGGAATGCAGGACTTGATACAGTAGTTACTGCAACTTTACCTTCAGTAGATGATTATGCTGAAATAAATTCCGGTAACAAGGTAACAGCAACTTATTATCCTTACGGAAAGTCTTCTTCAGGGATTGAATATAAGGGACAGAAGATTGATATTTCAGGGATTCTGGATTCGAAGAAAGGAGATATAAGTGACACTCTATTTTTTGACAATGGAGAAGGCAGGATTGTAATTGACTTACAGAAGTCTGTTCCCATTGACAGAATAAATATTTTCTTCGAGAGTGCCCGGGCTGGTGGGCGACAGGATCTGGCCCAGGATGTTTCGCGTAGCAGAGGGCAGCGTATATTTTCAATTTGGGCTGCAGCTTCAGAAGCTGACCCGGCCGGCAATCCCGTTACCAAAGGATGGCAATATGCAGGAGCTTTTGGTGCAGGAAATGTCTCATATTTCAGGATGCAGGGTATATCATATATCTTTGGTGGCAATCTTGCCTGCCGTTACATCATGCTTATAACCGACCAGGGAACATGGCATGGTTCGGATTATATAAAGCATATAGATATTTTTAAGAAATAGTTCCATGGAATAAATTGTTTAAAAAGGCTGTTAAGATTCCTGGCAGTAAGCGGGTAAATGCTGATATCAATAGCTGTTGAGAGGCATAGTGTGTAACAAAGGATTATTTTTACCCGTGCAGAAATATATTGATTTTATTCAGCCATTACTGTTACACTTCCGTTTCCAATTAACACAAACGGTGCCCAGTAGCGGGGCTGAGGGTATTTTTTCATCGTCTCTCTCTGGGCAAGTGAAAGTGCTTCGCTGGCAGTATACGACCTGAGATACCTGTAAAATGATGTCATCAGAAAGGACGTAGGATAATCTGCAACGGCCCACAGGCTCACCACAACAGCAGGAGAGCCCGCAAAAATAAAAGCACGGCTTAATCCGGTCATCTCATCTCCGCGGTTAATATTACCAAGTCCCGTTTCACATGCACTGAGTGTAACCAGCTTTGCATTCAGGTTCATCTCAAACACTTCCCAAACGTTCAAACGACCATCATCTTCGTCATCCGGAGGAAAAAGAAGGCATGAATAGAGCGGTTGACGGTAGTTGTAGCTCCCATGGGTTGCAAAATGCAGAATATTGCATTTCCCGGCGTTCTTTTTTACAAATGATTCCGTTGCTTCCCTGCCTATGGCAGAAATATTTTCCGGAAAGAGAGGTAAAATATTTTTAAGTTCTTCTTCAGACCCCGGAAGTCCGGGCTTGCTGTCGACAAACTGATCGGCCAGAGCAACACCCATGAAAACAGACCCTTTTGTAAAAGGTCTTTCATTGCACACAATATAAACACTTGCTGACGGCGAATATGTAATATTGAATTTTTCTGCAAGATATCTTCCTTTATCATCTTTCAATACCTGAAAAGGAATAAAATGAAGTGGTCCGTTTGGAATTACAACAAGATCGGAATAATGCCTGATGTCATTTTCAAAAGGCATAATAAGAATTCTATAGAGTTCATTGATGCGCCGGTCTGCAGTTCCGTCATCATTAGATTGTATTGATTTCCTGAGGGATTCAATCAGTGCTGTGAGAATCTTCTCACTCACTGCAGTTTTTACGCCCCTTGAACCAGAGCGTGTTATCACCCAGGTAAAAAGATTTTCATCACTTATCCAGTATACTATCAATGCTGTTTTTCCGTCAAGTTTTGACTGGAGTTCCCGGGGTTTGACTGGTTCAGCCGCAACCATATCGGCATAAGCCGGGTTGTTGAGTTTTATCGTCCTTAGAATCTCTTCATACTCAGACTGAACACGTGCGAGTTCATCTATCACCTTTTTCGTTTCTGTTGTTCTGTCTGTTGAACCATGGATTGTACCACTTTCATTTTGCTGGAGTAACCTGTAAAGTTTCTGCATTTCAAGTCTTTTTTCCTGTTCGCGGGATATCAGGTCGCCGGGCAATGCTCCCCGGAAATCTATTTTTCTGTTTGCAAGAATATCATAAAATGCCCGCGCCCTTGCCTGTTCAGAAAATCTGAAAGCTTCTTCCTGCCTGTTGTTACGCATGAGGACGTTGATAAGCCGGTCGTACACCTCCCTTTTGCTTTCAAAGAATATGCTTCTGAACTCATCAACAGTAAGGTTACCCCTTAATTTTTCAATAATATTAACTGCATTACCATATGACTCTGCAGCTTTATTATCATCCCCGGCATTTTCGTAAACTCTTCCTTTTTCGAACCATGCCTTCCATTTTATTTCAGGAAATTCGGAAAGATGAAGTGCTGAATCGAGTGAAGAAATTGCTGCTCCAAAATTTCCGATGTCGTTGTATAATCGGCCTTTCAGTAAATATGTATTGGACAGTCCCTGTTTGTTTCCGTTTGCTGAGAAGGATGAGCCTGCAACCCTGAGAAAAAAGAAGGCACTGTCGGTTTGTCTGGCCTCCATCATTATTTCGGCCATACGAAGTGAAGTGATGGCATTGCCAGTGAGTGAGCCTGATGACATAAAGTATCTTCCGGCACCTGCAACATCGCCCAACCGGAGGCCTATCGAAGCATCAAGGCTTTCAGCCTTTATTCCTATGGTATCTTTTTTCTGCCTGGCCTCACGGTAGTATATTTCAGCCCGGTTATAGTCTCCCAGTTCACAATAAATATCTCCCATACCTACTGTAGCCCAGATAATCTGTGCTGCAATTCCTGTCTTTTTTGCTTCATCAAGAGCCTTTTCCTGAAACCTTAGCGCCTTTTCATAGTCGCCCATGCTGGCCGACAGCGTTGCAAGAAGCTGATTATGCCGGGCAGCACCAAGTTTAAGTTTTTCAGCAAGCCGCAATGAATTTTCCACGAATTTACCGGCAGTAAGTATGTCTCCCTGGTCGGAATATACTGTTCCGAGGGTGAGGTACGACTCCATCTCCCCTCTTGCTTCACCTGCCTGCCGGTATATTGTCAAAGCCCTGTCAATATACTTAATTGATGCTTCAGCCCTTCCCATGATAGAATACAATTGTCCGAGGGCAAGATAGTTATCTGCTATTGTAAGCCGGTTTTCATTTTTGAGGCTCTGTGCCATACCTTCGCTCAAAGCCAAGGCTTTTTCAAGTGATGATATCCCGTTATAATAAAGCCCCATATAAACAAATATCTTCCCCTGATGTCTGTAATCCTGGATACGGCCAAGCATGTTATTGTCAGCTGAATCAAGTTTTATGGCACGTAACACATACTCAAGGGCAGAATCATAATTTCCGGTCATTACAAAACAGTCGGCCATTTTCCGGCACACAGAGGCTTCCATTGAAATATTGCGGTAAATCCCCAGTTTTGTACTGGTTTCCAGCATCCTGCGATAATGCTCTGCCGCATCGGAATATCTGTGTTGATTGAAAAGTAAATCTCCTGCATTCTGTTCACGGGTAACAAGTATTGATGGAGTAAGACATGAAAGAAATATTGAAAAGCTGGATATTAATATGATAGCGAACACTTTATTTTTGCTGAGCCTGTTCATCCTTTTTATCCTGTTCAGAAAATATACTGAATCATAACTATATAAAGCGGATCGGCTGCGACATTTCTTCCTTTAACCGGAATGGTAACTGATTCGCCGAGCCGGAATTTCTTTACCTGAAAAACAAGCCCGGGCCTGTATGATGCTGACCACGACAACGGTAGCAGAGACGTGTAATGATCATTTATGGTACCCTTTCCCTTGTACTGGTAATTAATTTCATTTGAGAAGACAATCCATTCATTTAAATGGAGATTGATTCCCAGCGAAGTTTCAATCATATTTCCCGGCCTGAATTCTTTCTCCACCATATCTGCAACATTAAATTTCTTTTTACCGGAGAAATTGTAAACATAATTCACTGAACCCGTAAAGGAATAAGGATACAGGATTGTTCGCGCACATAATCCCGTTGCCACGGTAAAGTTTCCGCTGCCTACAGGCAAATCGTACTTTTCAGCACTGCGGATCTCGGTCGGATTTTTTTCTCCTGTAGGAATACCCACATTGATATTTCCTGTAAGCGATATGCTGTGATTGTTTTCAGATATAACCTGATACCTCAGTTTGAAATAAGAATCCCCTATTCCTGTGCCTTTCTGTTTTAATTCTAAAGTTCTGGTGGTATTTAAGGCTGCAACATATTCAGAAGTCTGGCTTTCCTGTCTGGAATTCATGTATTCTGTAGCAAATTCTACTTCAAGTCTGTCGCTTATGCCATATTGAAAAGTAAGATTATATGATGATTTTGATCCCCAGATATTTGATTCGTAGTATTCCTTTTCTCCCTTATCTGTAAAATATTTGTCAGCAATACGGTAATTCATAATGGTTCCCGCTCTGAAAAATCCCTTTTTCAGTGTAACAGGTTCTGTTACAATTGTCTGTTGTTTAATTTCTGCCGGTGTAAGTTGTTTTTCTATTTGTGAATGGCAGAGAGAAGGAAATAACAATCCCTGAAGAATTAAAGCCGGCCGGATGATATATAACAATTTCTTCATTTACCTGACAAATAGGAAATTACTGAAACGAACAGTTGTAAACAGATAAAAGGGGGCATCAGCGTTTTTCCCTTTAAGCGGGAAACCTGCAGTCTGACAAACTCTCAGGGAAGGTGAAATCTGCAGTTCAAAACAAGGTTCAAGCGTAACAAGCTCTGTTTCCCTGTTTCTGTATTTGTTTCCCCAGAATTCTGTCCAGCCGCCTGAAGTTTTCTGAAGATTTGTATTAACAAATATATCGAACCAGCCTGTTGCCTGGTAGTGCAGAGACAAATCTGCAATAAATGCGTCGCTAAGAAGATATTTATATGATTTGTCGTAATAAAAGAACTGCTTTTCTGTGAGGTTTTCTTCCCATCTGATGCTTGTTCCTTCCTTTGCAGGTGTTCTGAAAGTAAATCCTGCATGCAGGGAATATTTTCCGAAAGTAAATTTTACCTGCGATTCAATAAGGTAAACCAGAACACCGAATCCGTTTGTATAGTTGTAATGAAGATTAACAGTATATGAGTTTGCGCTTGTAATATTTGTTATAGTATGTGCAGGTTTTTCCTGCCTATACTCTGCAGAAGGCACATATATACCTCCGGTTGCACTGAGATCAAACCATTTGTATTGTACCGGCAATCTTAGAGTTGCAGAAAATAAAATATCGCCAAAACCCTTCACCTCGTTTATTTTGGTTACTGTTATCTGATCGGAAGTTGTAAGCGATGCCGTTACGTATGTTTCAGATTCTGAACGCACCCCGTGACGAATAAAATTGGTCTGCGCACCAAATTCAAGAAAATCTGCAATGCCATATCTTAAATCAAAATAATAATAATGATAAACTGACCCTGTGCCACTTTTACGCAGGAGGAGACTATTCCCTCCGGAGTCGTACCTATGAGTCCGTATGGCAAATTTATAGCCGGCATCAATCTGCACCTGACTTCTGTAAAGTGAAAGAGGCCTCATGTTATATGGCATGGTAAGAAGGGTATATTTATCTCTATTACGCAATTCAGACTGGGGATATATAAAGTGTGCCGGCAGAATGAGTAAAATAATCAGGATATAAAATTTTCTCTTCATATCAAGATGGTGTTGTCAGTCAATTGGCAGGGTATATTTAACAAGGCCTTTGCTGTAGAGTCCGAACCAGAGGTTTCCGTATTTATCCTGTGCTATGCAATTTATTTTATTTTCAGGGAACCCGTTATTTTCACCGATAATATGAGGAATGACACCATCATATCTTATAAGTCCCTTTCTGTGTGTTGCAAACCAGATATTTCCCCTGCGGTCTTCAAAAATATCCCTAATCCTGATGCTGTCGGTTACCATCAGAAGGTTAAGATGATGTATTCCTTTCCTGTCGAGCCAGGCCACTTTGTTTCCTGTTTCAGTTCCGATCCAGAGTCTCTCCTTGCTGTCGAACCTGAGGGAGGTAACATTTTCATCCGGCAGGCCATCAATTTTTTTTATAAAAGAATAAATATTATTCTGCCATTTCAGAATGCCATTATCCGTAGCTATAAAAATTGTACCTGAGGCTCCTTCCTCAATTGCTCTCACTTTTTCATAACCGGTCATGAGGTTTTTAGTATAACCCGAGCCTGTGTTTATATAGAAGCCCTGGCTTCTTGTGCCGATCCATATCCATCCGTTCGATCCTACTTTAATGGCAGTGACATCCATTCCATCGGCAGGGTCGACATATGATGACCAGACGTTGGTTGTTGCCAACATTGAGATACCGTTTATGGTACCAATTACCAGGTTGCCTTCGGCAGTCTCAGCAAGGCAATTGACCCCGTCATTTAGCAGTTGTGAAGTGGCAGCCCGTAAAAAAGTCCATGATTTATTATCATACTTCCCAATTCCATAACCAGGGAAAGATACCCAGAGGTTGCTGGCTTTATCAAGTTTAATGCTGCTGACCTTGTTTGAGGGAAGGCCGTCGGCAGTTGTATAAAGAGTCAATTTGCCGGCCGATTCAGAATCAAGAAGTTCATATTCGTGCCGCTCGCAGGCAGTCAGAATCAGGAGGAGTACCGGCAGGATAACCACTGCAAATATATACCTGATCGCTTTCATAGAATTTGTCTTGTTTTAATTCATACGGTAATTTATATTATCCGGTTTCAAAACATTCATAATATATAACGTAAAAATCAGGACTTTTTTATCAACAATCTGTTTTAATATGACAAAAGTTAAAACGTAAAAGTTGCGGCTGAAGAATATCAATGACAGGCTATTTTTTCTCAATGTTATATCCGTTTTTCTTCCTGTATTTGTCCCAGAGGTAAAACACCGGTATTCCGAGCAGTACAATTCCAAGTCCGGGAAAAGTATATTCAGGCTTGTAAATCAGGAGTATTATCATAATTGCCACTGTAGTCAGAATATACAAAGCAGGAATAACCGGGTATCCGAATGCTTTGTATGGCCGGGGAATATCGGGTCTTTTTCTGCGAAGCAGGAAAATTGAATAAATTGTAAGTGCAAAGAAAAGAAGAACTGCAAAAATGACGTAATCAAGAAGCTGGCTGTAGGTACCTGACAGGCATAAGAGTATTGACCATAAACCCTGAACTGTAATTGAGAAACCCGGAACGCCTTTGCTGTTAAGTTTCCCCACATTTTTAAAGAAAAGACCGTCCTTTGCCATGGCATAATAGACCCTTGCCCCGGAAATAATCAGCCCATTATTACAACCGAATGTGCTGATCATAATAAAAATTGCCATGATTATTGCAGCATAATCTCCAACAACAACGCTCATTGCTGAAGTTGCCACGCGGTCGTCGGTTGCAAACTGAATTCCGCGTTCAATCACAGTATTACCAGCTGGTGACCCGCTTACAGGAAGAAACTTTATATAAACAAAATTTGCCATAAGGTATAGTACAGATACTATGAGTACGCCAAACAACAGGCTCAGTGGTACCACTTTTTTTGGGTTTATCACTTCACCTGAAATAAATGTAATGTTATACCATGCATCAGATGCGAATAGTGAACCTACGAGAGCCATACCTACAGATGCGATGAGCATAAAACCCGAAAGGGGAATGATCTGATTTTCAGGTCCAATTCTGGAAGCTTTCCAAAACACCTCTCGGTTTATTTCCCATGCTCCTGCACCTTTTGAAATAAAGAGTCCAAGCAGAATGAAACCCAAAAGAACTATAACTTTAGTTGATGAAAAAATGTTCTGGGCAGTTTTTCCTGTAACTATACCTCTGGTATTAAGCCATGTAAGGAAAAGTATTGAAGCCATTGCCACAACCTGGGTGCTGTTAATATGGAGGGGGCCGATACTGACAAGTATATTTCTTTCTGATATCCATGGGATAAGCACGCCGGTGAATTTTGCAAAACCCACTGCCACTGCTGCAATGGAACCACACTGTATTACGAGAAACGTTGTCCATCCGAAAAGGAAACCGACAAGAGGGTGATATGCTTCCCTGAGGAATACATATTGCCCTCCCACATTCGGCATCATTGAAGCAAGTTCGCCATAGCTGACGGCTCCGATTATGGTAATAATGCCTGTGATGACCCAGACCATCATCAGCCAACCGGGCGACCCTACATTCCGGGCTATATCGGCACTCACAATAAAAATTCCCGAGCCGATCATCGACCCGGAAACAAACATGATGCCATCAAAAAGATTTACACGTTTTCTGAAGAGGTGCTCTTCCTGTAACATAATCTTCTTTAAAGAATGAACAAAAATAAACAAACAATTGAGAAAAAAATTTTTTCTGTTTTTTTTATCAACTGACGTTTTTAATGTTAACAGAAGTATATGTTTCTAAGGTATAGTTAATTCAGCAAAAATCCAGAATTTTCCTGAACAGGCTGAAGCTCAAATAAGCTGGCTGATAAAGAAACTTATGGAAGATTGATACACCGTCAATAAATGGCACACAGATGACACTGATAAAACAGACTTTTACAATTATTTTCCAGAATTAATAATATCCGGGTGCTATTCTTCCGGTTTATATCCGATCTGTTCGAGGTAGAGATCCCGTATTTCTCTTACTCTGGCGAGTTTTTCGCCGCGTTTGTTTTCGAACCATGCTCCGCCGTAATAATAGCAGGCAAATCCGCCTGAAGCCACGGCCCATGAAATAATATCCATAAAATCGAACCTGTTTGTGCCGGCCTTTTTTATATGCCATGCCATTGCTGCTATGGCGCCGCCCACAAAGTTATCACCGCAACCGGTGGTATCACCTTTTATCCATGGTCTTTTTTTAATGTCTTCCTGAACCTTGGCCGAAACAGGAAGTCTGACAATATCCGTGTCAGTAAAAATGCCTCCGGAAGAATAGGCAAAAAAATCTTCTGCGCTGTTTGTGATAATGAAAGCTGCAGATTTTTTTTCAATAAAAAATTTTGAAGCATCTTCAAGATTATATTTTCCGCTTATTCTGAGTGCTTCTTCTCTGCCCATAATAAGCAGATCAATAAATTTAAGGCTCTCCTGTGTGTTTCCAAGAGGCCAAGGTCTGAATGGGTTTGACTTTTCACTGCGAAAATCAAAAACTGTATTAAGAACTGTGATACAGTTATTTCTTTTTGCCTTTTCAAGTAAAGATGTAAGGTTATCGTGAATTTGCGGAACAAGGGCAGTTCCTCCGAAAAAAACAATATCTGAAGAAAAAAATTTTTCTTCGAGGAATTCCGGATTGTAATCCCATGCAGCACCAATATTGTTCACAAATGCCCGTTCACCCTGGCCATTATTATATGATGGATCAGAAAAAACATCAGTAAAGGGTGTAGGTTTATCGCTTACAATCTTAAAATGTGCTGTATTGAGAGGAGTTTGTTTCAGCAGGTCATAAATCAATATGGCTGTTTTGTCACATCCTGTACCTCCGTAAAATCTGACATCAAAACCCGCTTCATCAAGAAGCTGGGAAACATGTATCATAGGCACTATGCCATTACCACCTACATTGGTGGTTTCCGGTTCCTGGTCACCGGTTATCTCGGCAAGGATATTCGAATAACGAAGTGATGAAAATTTTTCGAGTTCTTCAGTAAAAACAAGCTTTCCCGGACTTAGACCGCCATCACCAGGTTCCAGCGAAAGATATTTCCGGAACTGCGGTGAACTGAAACTTATGTCGGTATAAAGGTAATCGGCAAGCGCACACCCTGTACCCGAAACTATAATTTTTGAATCATTCATCTATTGCCAGATTAACCCGTAAAACAAAAATTAGTGTAAAAATAATGCCTTTTATGGCCAAAAGTTACACTTTGAAAATAAAAGTTTATAATTACCTGAAAAAGCAATTATTAATTTTTATGTCATAAAAAAGTGAAAATAATTTAAAAAACATGTGGGTTCTCCGGCTTTGCGGAACAGACTGGTGGCCATTAAAAACTAAATTACTTTCACATGAAAGGAGCGTCTGCAATATTTTCTTCCTTCATAATCTTTGCCATCCTCAACCGATTTTTCGCGCTTTATTCAAAGACAGATAACAACTTCCCCGAATTATGAGAACTGAATTTGATTCTTTTTTAAACTCATTATCAATTTTAAGCTTTCAAAAGAATCAATCCTGTAAGAAGTCTGAGTATTTAACTGAACAGATAAATAAATCAAAAAACTGACAGAATTATTTTGTTTTGAATTCCGGTAAATTTGCAATTTTCATTTTAATGAACATTGAATTTTCATTTCACTTTTTCAGTGATTCCAGCAATTTTACAACATCAGTATGTCCGTTATTTCTTGCAAATGTCAGAGCGTCATCACCGTCGGCATCTTTCAGAAAAGGGTCGGCTTTATATGCCAGAAGAACTTTAATTACTTCCAGTTGACCTTCTGCTGCAGCATACATAATTGCAGTAAAATGTTCTTCTTTATCGGTTAAATTCGGATTGGCGTTATTATTGAGAAGCATTTTTACTGCCTGCGGAAAAGGGCCTGAAGCAGCCATCATAAGAGCAGTCCGGCCAGATTTATCCTGAATGTTGACATCAGCACCCCTTGTTAACAATAATCTCATTATTTCCACATGGTTGTTATATGAAGCATACATAAGCGGGGTACGGCCTTCCTCATCAAGTTTATTTACATCCGTCCCTCTTTCAATATGTTTTAAAACTTGGTCTGTCCGGCCGTTTAATGCCGCCTCATGCAGAGGCATGAGCGTTTCGGAACTGTTCTGAGACTGCACTCCGGAAGATTGCACAATATTAGGCCTTTTTTTAGTTTTATCTGACCTGCACCCCGGCTGAATAAAAAACAGACAAACCACTACAATGGATAAAAGTATTAATAAGTTTTTAATGGCTTGCATTTGAATTCTTTTTGATTTAAATTGATTCATGATTTCCTTTAGCATTCTGCAACGACGTCCTGGTACTGCTTATACCCTGTCGGGCATTATGTAGGGTTTTCTGTAATCGCGTGTCAGATATTTATCGGCTTCTGGGTCATTTACAAATTTTTCATTTTGAGGATTGAAAATGAGCTTTCTTCCTGTCCTGTATGATATTACCCCCAGATGGCCGATTGCTGCCGACATATGGCCTTCCAGAATGTCATTGTCAAGGTCTTCTCTTTTCCGGCTTCTAACGCAATCAATAAAGTTTTTCCAGCCATTGCTGAGTTCCTCTTTTGGAAAGTCATTGTCTGATTTAGCCGGGCCGGGCTCATTTTTCGGGCCGAAATATGTTTTGTAACCGTCGGTGCTGAATGTCATCCATCCCTGGTCGCTGTAAATGAAACAGTCGCCTGAACCTGGTAAGCCTTCAGGATTTGTGCTCAGACACCTTACCTCATTCTGAACAATAACACCGTCGTCATATTCACAAATTTCAACTAAAATATTAGGCACTTCCTGGTCGTCGTCACGGCCAAATTTACCTCCGGTGCAATGAATTTTTACGGGATGTGTGCTCTTGTTCAGTGCCCACCTTATGGTATCCATTCTGTAAATGCCGTTATTGCCAAATTCAGTTGTACTTGTATCCCAGAAAAAGTGCCAGTTGTAGATATACCTGTTCTCATTGAACGGACGGTATGGAGCCGGCCCCAGAAAAAGATCCCAGTGAACACCTTCAGGGATTGGAGTATCGGGTACTTTTTCAATTGACACACGGTATCTGTAAGTAATGCCCCTTGCCATATAAACTTTCCCCAATTTGCCTTCATGAACAAATTTTATTCCTTCCTTTACTGCCTTGCTGCTTCTGTAACATATGCCCGACTGCACTATCCTGTTGTATTTCCGGGCTGCTTCAACCATCTTACGCCCTTCTGCAATATTGTAACTAACTGGTTTTTCAACATAAACATCCTTTCCTGACTGGCAGGCCCATACAGTCATCAGTGCATGCCAATGGTCGGGTGTGGCTATGGAAACTACGTCAATCTCTTTATCATCCAGAAGCCTGCGGAAATCTACTTCAGTTTTTGGTTTTGCACCAAAAAGTTTTTCAACTGTTGCCACAACATTCGGGAATAACCGTTCATCAACGTCGCAGATTGTTGTTACTGCAACATTGGGTATTTCGGCATAGGTATTAATATGAGACATACCTCGGCCGTTGATCATTCCCCTTACGTTCTTCCGCTGTCCGCTGATACCGATAACGGCGATATTGATTCTTTCATTCGGGCTGTCCGAAATCATGTTCCGTAGATAGGCAGGAGCAGCAAAAGCTGCACCTGCAGCCATAGCGGAACGCTTAATAAATTCCTTCCTTTTCATGTGTTACGATTTTATTGACTGACTCGATTTAAATTGCATTCTGAAGTGCAAGAAATAATCCTTTGTAAACTTTCATAAATTCAACCGGTTCACAGCTTATTCTTCCAATCTCAGCGTTGCAATAACCTTTATATCCTGCTGAAGAGAGAAGTCTGAAAAAATCACGGTAAGGATAGGATGAATCGTGAAGGTCGTGGATATGAACTCCCCTGATGCGGTCTTTAACCATGTTAAAATTGTATTCCAGACCATTACCCTGTTTATCTGACGCATTGCAGTTCCAGTTTACATATACATACGGACTTTGCGAATAGTGAATAATCCTTTTTATTACCGGGACTGAATCAGTTCGTGTTCCGTGAACGCATACCCTTACTTCAACTCCGTGGTCGTTCCCGAATTTTCCTACCTCAGCCAGCGCTTTACCGATCTGTTCCATTGTTTTTTCCGGCGGTACATTTTCAGGTAGCGCATTCGGGAATACCCTTACCCCTATAGCCCCGACGTCGCGAGCAAGAAGAATATATTCTTTGGTTCCTTCAATGTTTTTCCTCAGTTCTGCTGCGTCAGGTGAATGATACTGAAAAGCACTTGCCAGACTAATCCTTTCAATTGGCGAATCTTCAAAACGTTTTCTGACTTCCGCTCTCTGTGCAGGAGTAAGAGTCACCTCAACACCATGAGCATGTGTGGTACGAAGTTCAACAGAAAGATAACCTGCCACAGAACAATTCCTGATAATTGTTTCAATATCCCATTTACTGCCAAGCAGGTAAGTCATCAATCCTATCTTTAGAGGAGTTTTGTTAAGAGGTTCGACCTTCTGCTTATCAGCCTTAATTTCTGATAATAATGTGAGGCCGGGAAGCGAGGCCGCCATACCTGTTACAGCCGAAGAAAACAAAAAATTTCTTCTTGTAATATTAGTTTTCATTGTACAACTTTTTTCAGTTCATAAAGATATTATAAATTTCCAAACCGTTCCAAAAAAACAACCATACAATAAAGGCATATTTTAATTAATTTTGTTTATCCTTTAAGCTAAAGACATTAAGATTTTTATCATGAATGATTTTTTATGCCCATTATGCAGAAACCACATCAGGGTGGGTGAACATATTATTTTTAAGGTCAGGAACCGGAAGAAAAAGTATGCTCTTCTTCTTTTAAGTCCTCAGATTGGAAATTATTCAAGTGTGAAACATCCAACATTTGAATATTCGACAGGTGAAAAACTTGACTTTTATTGTACTGTTTGTTCAAAATCCCTGAAATCGGACATTCATGAAAACCTGGCCAGATTAATTATGATTGACGAGGCCGGTAAAGAGTATGATGTTTATTTCTCACAGGTTGCCGGTGAGCACAGTACATACAAAACTGACGGAACTTCAGTTCAGACAGCTGGCGAGGATGCGGGAAAATACACTTATTTTAAAATCGGGGACAGGTTTAAAAAGTACCTCTGACATATCAGATCAGAAAACAAATTTTGCTAAATCTGAAAAAAATTCTCTCATGAAAAAGCATCTCTTATCGGCTCTCCTGATTATTTCTTGTTTAAAAATTTTTTCTCAGGTAGAACCTCTCTGGATTCAGGACACCTCTTTTATCAAGGAATTGTACATAATGAAAAACAAATTCCAGAGCCTGTCATTCACCGGTTATCTTCAGGTACAATATCAGAATGCCGGATCGGAAGGTATTACCTGTTTTAACGGGGGTGATTTCCCCGAAAATTCGGACAGCCGCTTCATGATACGCCGGGGACGATTCCGCCTCGACTTTGAGCGCAAATCTCCGGAAGGGTTTTCAAAATACTTTTTCGCCCTTCAATACGACGGAACTGAAAAAGGTGTAAATATACGCGACATGTTCGGCCGTATCTACGAAAACAAATGGAACTATTTCGTGGTAACCGCAGGTGTTTTCAACAGGCCTTTCGGATATGAACTTAATTACTCCTCCTCGCTGCGCGAAAGCCCTGAAAGGGGACGCATGTCGCAGATACTGATGAAAATTGAGAGAGATTTAGGGGCTATGATATCATTTGAACCACAGGACAAAGGGAAAAAAGTCTATCCCCTTAAAATAGATGCGGGAATCTTTAACGGGCAGGGCCTCACAGGTCCCTGTGAATTTGATTCATACAAGGATTTTATTGCACGTGCTTCGATCAGGAGAACAAATATTGCCCGTAACTTATACCTCTCGGGAGGATTTTCATACCTTAACGGAGGTTTCCGTAACGGATCGGATATATTTTACAGAATTAGCGGGAACTCCGATGGACATTACACATTTAAGCCCGACAGATCACCTTTCAATGCCGGGAAAAAATCACCAAGAATTTACCATGGCGCTGATCTGCAACTTTCAATGGACAACAGCATTGGGAAGACTGAATTAAGGGCAGAACTTATTGCCGGCACACAGTCGGCAACTTACAAAACATCAACTACTCCATGCATGCCGCCTGTCAATAATTTACTCCAGCCCGACTCAATCTTTATCAGGAATTTTACCGGCGGATATTTCTACCTGCTTCAGACTTTCGCACAGAAGCACCAGGTGTTTTTAAAATATGACTGGTACGATCCGAACAGTAAGGTTAAAGGAATTGATATATCCACAACAGCTAATTTCGGACCGGCTGACGTCAGATACGATACATTCGGAGCCGGATATATTTATTATATGAACGACAATCTTAAACTGCTTCTCTACTACGATCATCCTGTAAATGAAAAAACATCACTCACAGGTTACGGAAAAGACCTGAAAGATGATACCTTTACCGTAAGGCTTCAGTTCCGTTTCTGAGGAAATGGCTCAGCTTTCTTTAAAGAACCTGGATTCAATGACCTGTTAATCAGGCATTTTCAAAAGCATTTATTGACCCCTAGTACATTCACCCTGCAAAAGGTTGATTGAGATCTTCCAGCAGTTCACTGCCCAAAACGCCTTTTGCAATTTCCCTTACCGGGCCGGTCATGCGTATATTCCAGGCCGGGTCAATATTGATTTTCAGTTCGCCTCCCTGCATGTGCATTGTAAGGTCGCCTTTAACGAGTCCTCTTTTTACCAGAACCGAAGATGCGGCGCATGCCGAACTGCCTGAAGCAAGGGTATAGCCTGCCCCGCGCTCCCAGATAAGTATTTCCGCATCATGCCCGGAGAGAGGCCTTGCAAACTGAACATTTATCCTGTTTGGGAACAACGGGTGATTTTCGAGCATGGGTCCGTATTTCCTGATCTCCTCTTCATCAAGTTTATTCATTATAACAACACAATGAGGATTCCCGACCGACACGCAGTTTACTTCAAATTCCCTGTCGCCCGCAATAATTTTTTCGCCGATAAATTCCGGCTTGCCGGAATCAACAGGGATATCGCGCGACGAAAAAACAGCCTTTCCCATATCAACCTGTATCTGCAACGCTTTCCCCTCCTTCTCTTCAACAATTTCAGCGTAAACCATATCCTTCAGAGTCTCAAGTGAGAATTTGCGGCTTTTTGCAAAGCCGTAATCATAAAGGTATTTGCACAAAATCCGGAGGCCGTTTCCGCTCTTCTCGGCCTCGGAGCCGTCGGGATTATATACCCTGAATCCAAAATCAGCCTTAGTGGTTGGGACTCTCATTACAATCCCGTCAGACCCGATGCCAAAATGAATATTGCATAACCGCCTGACAGCCTGCTCTGTAAGATTGAAATCAATATTCTCATAATCAAGCACAATGTAATCATTACCCAGTCCGTGCATCTTTATAAAGCTGTTCTTTTCCATATACCTGTTATTTGATTTTTTCACCATTTTAATATCAAAATTATTAACCTGTTCCAAATTTATCCCTGTTACCGGGAAAAAGATTTTATTACTTTATATATTTGGGCCAAAAATAAGGAAATGGCTCATATTAATGAAAATTATTCAAAGCTTCAGGGAGGATATCTCTTCCCCGAAATAGGAAGGCGGGTACGTGAATTCCAGAAGAGTCATCCTGAAGCTGACATTATCAGAATGGGTATCGGAGATGTAACACAGCCGCTTTGCCCTGCCGTAATCAAGGCTTTCCACGAGGCTGTGGATGAGATGTCTAAAGCCGGTACTTTTAAAGGCTATGGCCCGGAACAGGGGTATGAGTTTCTGCGCGAAGCAATAGCAGAAAATGACTATCATTCACGGGGTGCTGATATCAGTGCAGATGAGATTTTTGTCTCCGACGGATCTAAATGCGACACAGCCAATATCCTTGAGATTTTCGGCAGCAACAATATTATTGCCGTTCAGGATCCCGTATATCCTGTGTATGTTGATTCGTGTGTAATGGGAGGTCGTACCGGGGAATATACGGGCAATGGTTATTTCAAAGGCCTTGTCTATATGCCCTGCACCGCAGAAAACAATTTTATACCGGAGATACCCCGTGAAAAAATTGATATTGTTTACCTGTGTCTCCCGAATAATCCCACAGGAGCTACTGCAGGAAAAGAGAAACTGAAAGAGTGGGTTGACTTTGCGGTTAAGAATAGGGTGATCATACTTTACGATGCTGCCTATGAGGCGTATATTATGGAACCTGATATTCCTCATTCTATTTACGAGATTGAAGGAGCAAGAGATGTGGCAATTGAATTCAGGAGTTTTTCAAAAACGGCAGGATTTACGGGAACCCGCTGTGCTTTTACGGTAATTCCGAAAAGTCTGGTTGCCTACACTTCCGGCGGGTCGGCCATGCCCCTTCACCCCCTCTGGTTCAGAAGGCATACCACCAAATTCAACGGACTCTCTTACCCGGTGCAGAAAGCCGCGGCGGCAGTTTATACGGAGGAAGGGAAAAAGGAGGTAAAGGCAATAATAAATTATTA
>Ga0078972_1005084_pt1 | contig 34261 bp, 64 predicted proteins | sample YelNatPaOPGAMG01_FD_67568 | JGI IMG/M metagenome (GOLD analysis project Ga0078972, IMG submission 67568) | Hot spring thermophilic microbial communities from Obsidian Pool, Yellowstone National Park, USA - OP-RAMG-01 (SPADES assembly) (version 2) | ecosystem: Environmental > Aquatic > Thermal... | reverse complement strand
TAAAGGTGATTACCAATATGATGGAGAAAACAAAAGGAAAATTCTCACTGAGGGAGGTAGGTCAAATGGGATATTTTACGGCTAGTAAGGAAGATGGGGGGAAAGGACTTTCTTCTTCGGAAGCTTTCCAATATGTTATTCAGAAATATGATTATGAGGATAGAAAGCAATTGGAGGAAATTTGGAATATGTCGCAGGTAATGGGAGAGGGGGATGAAGAAGTTGACTGATGCTGAGAGATTACTCTCTTTGTCGTGGGAGGACACGATAAAGGATGTTCTTGGTCTGGATGTTTATATCCATGTTGTGAAAGAAAAAGTTGCACATACTGTGATGGAGAATGCAAATTCGAAATATGCAGTAATGACGATTGGGGATGGAGAGGATGGAAACCCATCCGAACTCTTTCAGTCTTATTTATTCTTTCACGAATTGGGGCATTTAATGCTAAATTCACCAGCACATATTGAAATGGTTGCAAAGAAATTTCCTATTTCGAGAAATACTGCTATGGAGTTTATAAATGTTGTTGATGATTTGATGATTGATTATTTTTGGAGTCAATATTTTCCGAGATATTTTGAAATTACTAAAAGAGTTTCATCGGATTATGTGAAGAGGGTATTTCAGGAGTTTACAGGTCAGAAAAAGTTTAGGTTGACAAAGAAGAATTTTTGGTCATATGTTTTGTCTGCTGGAGTGTGCCATGCGACTTCGATTAAATTTAAACATATTGTTTCAGTTTACAATGAAATTATTGGGAATGCAAATTCACTGTTTTCGTTGGCATCAGTTTCTTCGGACAGTACTAAATTTTATTCTCCGAATTCAAGCAGAACGGTTGCATCTTTTCTGGAAGATAATAAAGACCCAGAAATGAATAAAGAATATGAGAGAGTATTACAAAATTTATATGACATTTGGGTGAAATTGCCAGATGAAAAGTCTTCCGCAAAAAAGAAAATAAAGGTTCCTGCGGGTGGAGACGGGGAAGGCGGGAGTAATCATGGTAATAGTAGACTTGCTGGGACGGGAGACAGTAAGAAAGAGAATGTTGAGTTGAAAGAGAATGAACAGTTGATAAATTTGTCAGGGTTGAAGGAAGAATTGGATAATCATGACCTTGCTACATTTCTTTCGCAAAAGACTTCAAAGATAGTAGAACCGTATATGGTCAGTGTGCTTAAATTGAATAAATTTGGGTTTTCTTTTGCACCTTCAATTCGGATGGCTCTTGAGGGGGAGAGGAAAGGCAATGGAATTGGGATTTCTAAGACTTTGTTGGTTTCAGGAACTAAGCTTGATGTGAGGAGAACAATTTCATATGTTGTTTCGAAAAGAAATCCAGCTATATTCAGACACAGAGTTTCTGTTGATTATCATGGGAGTAAATGGTTGTTTGTTGTTGATGTGAGTTCCTCTACTATTAATTCGGCAGACGAAACTTCTGTGTTGAGTATTGAAATTGATACAGTTTCTTCTTTTATGAAAATGCTTCCTACTGATGTTATAACAGAGCTTATGACTTTCAGCACTTATCATACTGTATTAGGAGAGGTAAAATCGGGGGAATTGTTTCAGAAAATTCGAAATTCACGGGACTTAAGGGGGGGGACTGCTTGGTATGATAAGTTTGTTTCGGAATTGGATGAATATGCAAAGAATGGATATCAGGTGGTAATTCTTACTGATGGGCAAATTTCTATAGATAGCACTGTCGGAATGAAATTCTTTGAGTTCTATAAGAAATATAAGTTCAAACCGATTATTCTGTTATATAGATATTCTGCAAATGAGTCAAAATCTTCAGGAAGGTCAGATGAATTTAATGCATTGAATGGACATCTACAAAATTCAGCTAAGCTTGTTCGAGGGAAGGACTATGGGGTTATACATGTTTCCAATACTGATACTAAACTTGAGGCAGAAACTTTCGAATATCTGAGAAGGATACTGAGTGATACCCAATGAACAAAAGTAATGTGAATTATAAGGAGGCATTACAAATAATTTTTAATAAGTTTGAACGAAAACGATATTGGAATGCCAAGGCATTGGCTAAGGTTATGAGTGGGAAAGTGAATACTATGCAGGCTTCTTATATCCTTCGGAGATTTTGGGGTATAGGGGTATTGAATGTTGTGTCTCAGAGAAATAATGGGGTTAAGACATACAAAATACACGAAGAATTTTTTTCGTATGCAAAAATAGATGTGGATAAAGATGGGAATATTGTGATATCGAGGCGGACTGAGAATGAGCCTGAGAATGATTTGGACGATGCGAATGTTCAAATAACTGAGAGCGATAGCAAGAAGTTGGAGGAAAAAGATGTCAAATATAAATAGGCTATGTAGATTGGGTCAACATATGTATTGTGATGGCATGGTTCATGTTGATTATACCACTGTTCCTTGCCAATGCGAATGTCATCAGAAAGCGAGGGTCGGTGTGGTTTGACTTCGAGGGATGAACGATGGGAATACGGTACGGGAACAAAAATTCCCGATGATATTTCCAAGATAAATCTTACTGGCGGGAAGACTCATGAGTTCAAGAAGAATTCGGTTTGTCCGGTATGTGATGCAGAGAAGGAAATGTTGTTCCCTATTGTTGATGCCGTATTCTGTTATAAATGTGCGAATGAATTGGCGGAATGGAAGAAGAAGTATATGATTGTGAAACAATATGCGAATATAGCGAAAACATCCTTCTGTTTCAAATGTGGGCGGGATGTGAATTTCGGGGTGTCTATCAGTACACGGGTGTGTGTGAAATGTCTGGATAGGGCGGGGGATTATGAGATGGCGAGAAATGTGCGGAAGTATGCAAGGAGAGTGGCGTAATGTCGAATGTGATGAGTATTAATATAGTAAGGGAATTTTCGGCGATGCATGTCCTTCGGGATGTGGAGAAGTGTAGTAGGCTTCATGGGCATAACTACAGAGTGGAGGTCTCTATTCAGGGGGATGTAAATGCTGGGACGGGTATGATTGCTAATTTTGATGATATAAAGGCTGTGGTGGATGTGTTTGACCATAGGCTGATTGTGGATAAAAGGGATACGGTTAGTAGGACAGAGAAAGAACATGTCGTAAATCTGAATCATATGACATACACTGTTCCGGCGGGGGATGTTGTGGAAATTTCGGGGGCGGCTACGGCGGAAAATATATCGTTGGAAATTGCGAGGAGGATAAAGAAAAGGATTTCTTCTTTTGAGTATATACATATTAAACTATGGGAGACTTCCAATTCATTTGTGGATTTGATATACTCATAGAGGGGATTGGAATGCCTCTAAATTTAACAAAACTACCATCTAATGATAAATCATACGGACGGGGGGGAAAAATGCAAAATAGGATTTTTAAATTAACCTTGAATAAAAATATATGAGAGAGTGGGGAGAAATTGGCAAAGGACACGGGGAAGGAAAAAAAGGAGAGTGAATAATTTGGGGGATGTGGTATCTAATAACTGTGAAGTGATGTATGAGGAATGTAAATGTTGCGGGAAGAATTTTGATAAACTGCGTGCGGCAAGGCATCCTCCCCATATTTTGGGGGCGGTGTGCGATTATTGTTTTGGTAATTGCAAATACTTGGGACAGGGTAAATGGGAGCATAATTCTAAGGCGGAATCTATGAATGTACGTCATGCCTCAAAATTGGAAAAGGAAGTTGACCCAGAAATTTGGTATGTAGCTGATGGAACACGGAAGGTTTATGAGTGGTGAAAAGGAATTATGGGAGGAAATGAATGAGGAAGACGAGGTGAAATAAATGGAAAAAGAACTTGAAGAGAAAATTGAGAAGGTGAGCGAAATGAAAATTTTGTCTGTTCACCCTAACAGCAGGATATCGCATGAGTGTAGCAGAGCCCTGCATTTCTCATGCCGCATGGCTGGTTGCGAATGCAGTTGCCACGGGAATTATGAACGGTTTTCATCCTTTGAGGTCAGGCGGTGAAAAAATGAATCTCGAAAGAATGAATTATTTTGTTGCTGATTATTTGGCACAATACGAGGATGCGGGGGAATGGACGAAAGCCGAAGAAATGGGAGAAAATATCAGATTGCAAATACACAGTTTGATAAATAGTGGAATTGCTGAAAAGGAATTATGGGACGATTGGAAAAAGGAGAGTGAATAATTTGGGGAAGAAGAAATTAATTTCGGACTTGATGGATAGAATGAGTTGCGAAGAAAGGAAAGTTGATACGGAAGATTTCACTATTCCAGAAGAAATAGCTTTAACATGCTGGAATTGTGGTTCGGAAGTGGTGAATTGTTTTATGTGTGGAACACCATTTACTGTGGGTTCGGAAATGTCTTGTTATCGGAGGGAGAGGCATTATTGTTATGATTGTTATCTGGCTTTGCAGGGAACAGAGGGTGAGTGAAGATGATAGATATAGATGAAGTATGGTTAGTACCTGAGAATGATAAGGAAATAGAACGTGCTAAAAATCTAATTGGTAATCCTGAGGAATATACTAAGGTTGAAATGCCTTATTTTCAGTTGAAAGAATTATTTAAACTGGATTATATTCAAATTGGTAATTATGGGGGATATGATAGTATTTATGGATATGTAGAATTATATAATCATAAATTGGAAATTAAAGGTTTCGAACCTAAAATCACAATTGATAATAAATATTTTAAGCCGTTTATTAAATATTTAATTAAAGGATTGAAATTAAGATTTAATGATGTTATAACGTTTTACTATGCAGTCAATAAATTTGTAATTGTTGAGGTGGAAAACAAAAAAGGTTTAATTGTGCCTATTGGTGAGTGAAGATGGAAAACAAGAAGGAAACGGAAATAATGAGAATGGAAAATATGACTGAGGAAGAAATAGACAAATATATTGCTGAGAGAGCGAAAGATGCAACAATGAAAGAAGCATGGGTGCTTTTCTTGATTCAAGATATAAGACGTGAATATAAAGAACTCAAGGTTCTTTATGATGACACGTTTAGTAGGTGAAAAAATGGAAAACAAGAAGGAAATTAAGGAAATAAGAGTAGTAGAAATAGAGGAACTTGTAGCTGGAACAAATTGGTTGCGGAATATCAGTTTTCTCAGGTGGTCTGATTTTTTTGATGAAGATGAGGCGGATTGAATGAAAACAGAAATAGCAGAAAAGACATTGAATGAATTATTATCTTTTCCATTAATAGACATTATTAATTATTTATTGGAAAGAAATGCCAAGTCTGTGGTATTTGTTATTCCAGTACATAACAAAGAAAGCGCAAAGGTAAAAATATCACTTAAACACGTTAAGGTGGACTAAATGAAAAACAAAAAACAGTTTACGAAGAAAGACTTTACGGGCACTGAAGTGTTAATGTGCACGGTTTGCGGTGAGGAGTTATCGACCTGCGACAGTTGTGGAAAAACATTCGACATGGAGTTTGACAATGAAGTGGCATGCGGCAAGGACGACAGGCATATATGCCGGAATTGCTGGGAATCTCATCTGCTGGAGGATGACTAAATGAGAAAAAATTATACTTTAGATGATGATGATGATGATGATTATGATGATGATGATGATGATGATGATGATGATTCGATATATGTATATCTTTGTAAACGCTGTGGTAAAGTCGTGGGAAATATTGAAAAGCATGATGCGTACCATGCAAAAGAGGGTTCTAAATGAAAAACAAAAAACTGAGACCTACGAAGAATAATTTTAAAGCCCCCGAAGCGTTTTTGCTAACATGCCCGACCTGTGGTGAGACGTTGGACACATGCGACATCTGTAAAGAACCATTCGAATTAGATGATAGATACAAGGTGGCATGCTGTAAGGACATGTGGCACATATGCTGGTACTGCTGGCTTGATTTGCCAGAGGGTGAGTGAAGATGGAAAAAGAAATAGAGCAATCCTTGTTCGGGGACTTGAGGGCGACTGTGCGGTACCGAAAAAACCTGTTCGCAGGAGATACAGTGGAAGAGAAGAGGAACAGTGCCTACTGGCATCTGAAGTCCCTTGCGGAACAGGAACACAGCCAGCCACAGTGGGGGATAGTATATGGCAACGTCTTTTTCACTGAAGAAGAAGTGGAGAAGATGATTAGGGAGGAGATAAAGGAGGTGGAGTAATCCACCGGAATTTTCCGTTCATCGGCTTGGCAACCGATGCCGATGAGCCTGCCATAAAGGCGAAACGGAAAAGCCAAGGGGGAAAAGAAATGAAAGAGACGACAAGAAAATTACTAGAGAGAGTAGACGAGGAGCACGACTGGAGAGAGGGAAAAACATACAGTGGTGGCGGCACGAAGCTCTACAGGACAGACGTATGCCGTGTATGTGGCTTACAGAGGGAATATGTGGACGACCGCCAGAACGGTGTTCATGGGGAATACACGTTCATCGATGCGGATAACCATGAAGTTCCACTGCGTGAAGTGGTGGCAAAAAAGTGCCTGCCGGAGTAACCGAACATAGCCATGCAGTGAGCAATCCTTCCGGATACCGCTAGCTGGAGGGGATTCTTGGTAGCGGAAACAGGAGATGAGAGAATGGAAAACGAAAGGAAATATAGAGATGGAGTATTGCTGTGGACAGAACCACAAGCTAAACGAGTCGCTAAGAAGATTTGGAATAGTATGAATGCGATATTGAAAGAGCCACGTAAAGAAATAACGTGGGATGACATTGAGGGCTATTTTACTTTAGCTGGTTCATTGGTTACAGTTTTGAAAGGATATGTTCCAGAGGATACGTCTGCTCTCGAATGGCTGGAGAGTGAGTGAAGATGGAAAAATATGAATTGCTTTCGTATGCATTCCAGTATTTCGATACAAATCCCATAACTCGGTATGGTACCGGCGAACGTCTGTATCCGAATGCGGACGGCATTGTCTGGTACGAGGTTCTTCACGAAGACCGACCGATATATTTGCGGCAGTTGTTCGTGAAAGGCTCAAATATCTCTGGACACAACGATATATCAAACGTGTGGGGTTGGGACGGGGACAGGGAGAATCCCACACTGACCCCATCGTTCGTATGGTCTGAGGGAAGGTTGCACCTGTTCGTGAGGCATGGGAATCTGGAAATACTGCCCGACACGACCGTAAAGCATGATAGGGTTAAGCACGTTGCGAAATTTGATTGGGACTAAGGGTGAGTGAAAAAATGGAAAGAGAAGAGTTTATCGAGCAGTGGAACAGTATAGATGATGAATTGAAAATAGTAAAACTCAAGTCAGGTGACACCGTATATGCAACGACTTACGGAGTGGTGGAGAGAGTGGACAACGTAAAAATGAAACATGACCTGTATATCAGATTTGGAAAGGACGTTGGCGGTATTTGGGAAGAAACTGCAACCGTAAAACTAAAAAACATAAAGGAGGTGGAATGAGATGGAAAACGAAGAAGGGAAGTTTTCTAAGAAAGACTTTACGCACCCTAGAGAATTCTTCATATGTCCGATTTGCGGTGAAGAGTTGTCGGTCTGCGACAACTGCGAACAAGAATTCAATTTAGGGGTTAATAATCAAGTTTCATGCGGAAGGGATATCCCTTGGCATATATGCTGGGATTGTTGGAGAGACCTGCCGGAGGGTGAGTGAAAATGGAAATATGGTATGAGATAACTACGCATGGAGATATTTGTAGGTATCGAAAAGTAAATGAACGTGTATATGTGACTTATTTGGGAAACGGGATTACTTCCAGTTTGGGGAACGGGGTTACTTCCAGTGACTGAGTAAGAAAGCTCTGACCTTCAAGGGAGAGAGGATGTCAGCGGAGATGCTGATAGCGATAGTTAAAGACAATCTTAAATTGGATTAAATTCAACAACAATAACTTTTATATACTTTTAAGATATATTCATATAATGACGGACAAATGTGAATGTGGGCACGATATGAAAAACCATATTGGAGGGATTTGGTGTATGGGGGAAACAGAAGAGAACGGTATTTATAGTTTGTGCGACTGCTTGAGAACTGAGAAATTGTTGAAGTGATTAGAATGTGTGAGGAATGCGAAATTGTTGGGGGGTGTGATTGCGAATGCAATGCGATGAAGATGGGGGTAGACGAACGTCTTCGTTGTACTATCTGTGGTCATATTGTTGGATTTGGTTGGGAAATATTGGATGAGGTGGAATAAATGAAAACATGGGAAGAGTTCGAGAAACAGTGGAATAAAGCAAAAGAAAAAAATGGATGTAATCCTGTAAGGATAACGGATACCCATGGTGTACTCACAGCAGACGCATGGTCTCATCATGGTTCATGCCTTCATCTGTATCGTGATGGAGAGATTACGGCTATTATGAATTTAAAAGTCGTTAAACGGGTGCAGTAAATGAAAACGTGGGAAGAGTTTGAAGAGCTATTTAGAGATAAAACCGCAAGTGGATATAACGCAATGATTGTAGTTAAAGATGGCAGTTACTACTTTGCTAGAAGTTATCAGGTATTGGGAACGAAAATTTACTTGTTCAATGCTGAAACGCAGATAATCGGTGATGTGAAATTATCCGATATTAAGAGTGTGGAATAAATGAGTGATGATTACAAAGATAGGTTTTTGCGGGAGGTTATGGAGAATTACCCCGAAGCCTCAACACCCTCCCTCAGGTGTGTGCATTGGGACTATGCGGGAATGAAGTTTAAGTTTGCGGACGAGGATGGGTCGGTGCATGAGGTTGATATGGAGAAGCTCAAGAAAGGGCTTAATTTGTTCATTCGGAAACTTCTGGACAGTGGGCGGATGGATGCATCGGACTTCGATGAGTTGGTGCAATATTCAATTTTCGGGAAGCTGATTTATGAATAATGGGATAGAAAAGAAGAGAGTGAGTGAAAAAGAGGTGAAATGAATGGAGCCTGAAAAACTAAAATATATGCATGATAAGTATTTCGAATTGAAAGGAGTTACAGAAGGTATGAGTATAGAAGATGTAAAAAATCTCTATGCTGTGTCCATTGTTCGCTTGTTTAAAATTAATTTTGAAGAACCTGAGAGATTAAATGAATTTTGGCGTTATTTAGGGGATATAAGAACTCTATATGAAAAGTGGATACCAAATGATGATGAGAAAATGAATTGGATAGAAGAGAAGGGAGTGAGTGAAAATGGATTGGGAAGATATGGATTGGAATGATTTGCAAGGGATGGAAGAAGCATATTTTGAGGAATTAGCAATAAAATATGAGAAAGAATACAGGAATAGTGGTAGTGAATTTGTGGATGGAATTGCTGAGAAGGTTAAAGATTGGAAGGTTATTTGCTCGGTCAAAATAACTGAGGGTGAGATTTTGTCTGAAGATGGAATGTCGGGATTGGTTGGCATTATAAGGTCAGTACTTTCACAGAGTTTAGAGGAGGGAGAGTAAATGGACATAAAAGAATTTGAAGCGAAATGGGATGCAATCGAGACCAACGGACAAAGATTAGTTTATGTTGGTAGTGAATATAGTTTTATATATGTGAACAAATATAAGCTTATTAAAGAAAAAATTCATTTTTATGATGCATATCTATGTTATGTAGGGAAGTTTAGATTAGAAGATATCGTGGATGTTAAAAGTATATGGGATGAGGAAAGTGAATAATAGAATAGAAGATGGAATAGAAGGCGACTAAAATGAACAACAAGAACCGTAAATTTAGGAGGGAAGACTTTACAGAACCAGAAAACTTCGTGAAATGTCCGGTTTGCAGGGAAGAGATATTTTTCTGTGATATATGCGACCGAGTATTCGATAATCTTAATTGCGATGTGGCGTGTGGAAAGGATAAAGGGCATATATGTGAGTCTTGTTGGAAATATTCGACAGAGGTGGAGTGAAAATGGAAAGAAAAGAATTTGAGAATGAAGTAGACAACTATTCCAAGAAATGTGAGAGATTGAGGAAGGGAAGGGGACTTTGGGAAATAGAACTTGAAGAGGTGGATTAAAAATGACAATAGAAGTAATAGAAAGATTTAAATCAGAATTTGACAATTGGAGATTCACAGACAGCTTAACAGAAAACGAAGACCTGAGGTTAGTATTGTTTAAAACCTTTTTATCGGATATTTTTTTCGATATTGAGTATATAGAAATTGTTAAGAGGTGTGAGTGAAGATGGAAATTAAAGATTTTCTATATGATTGGCATAATAATAGTTTGATTGGTGCTAATCATGCAATATATTTAGATAAGTCTGTTATTTATGCTGATAATTTTATTTTTTCCGACAATGATATTGGATATATAACATTTGAATTAAATAACGTCAGAGTAGCAAGAATATTTTTAAATACTATAACAAGGGTGGATTAAAAATGACAACAGAACTTGTGTGAAGTAAAATGAATAGCAATAGAATCTTTCCAGTGGAACCCGTTCTGACACTTCCAATCTTAATCTTTGCACTTTTTTATTTGACGTGTTTTGTACTGTTTACTTCGTTTGTATTCTCTATAGCCGGAATCGTGCTACTTGTTTCATTTGGGATAGTCTGCGATGTTATGGAGCTTGCTCTTATTCAGAGAATACGAAAACGAAAGATGATGAACGAGGTGGAATAAATGGAAATATGGCAAGAGATAAATACGCATGGTGATATTTGGGAATTTCGAATAGTAAATGGGTATCTATATGTGGCTTATATGGGGAACGGGTTTAGTTCCAGTACGGTGGTGGGCTGAATGGACATTGATAAAGGACAAGAAGAACTTGAGAAGTGGTTCGAAGAGAGATACGGAAGGTCACTTGTTGGTTTTAAGAATGAGATTGCTAATAAGTCAATTGATTTCACAGGACATAGAAAAAACGCAACTCTAATTGTGGATATAAACAGAGAAGGTTCTATTTATATTTCTGTCCATACTGATGCAACCGAAGTAAGTCTCTATACGAATGGATATAGGTTCTTATTTCCAATTTATCAGTTGTTAGATTTTGTTGACTATAATATCTTACAAGAACTATACATCTATGAAGAGCTTAGTCAGATACCTGAAGCTGTGTTACGCAAAAGGCTAACTGTTGAAGAAATAGAAAAGAAATTGACGAACCTCTTTATAGAGCACAATTTCAGAAACTTTAATGAGTATTTTAATTTGTATATTTCAATTGTATATTTCAAAACTTTATAAATGGATTAATGAGAAGGTGGAGTAAATGAATAAAATAAATGTATCGGAATGTTCATGTTGTAAGAAGAATTTTGGCGAGCTAAAGTCTCAACCCCATCCCTTTATTGTGGGGGCGGTGTGTGAGTACTGTTTGAGTAATTGCAAATACTTGGGGAAGGGAAATTGGGAGCATAACTTTTAGGGCGGGATGAATTGTGATTGTAATGATTATTTCGATAATTATTTATACTTTTGTTCTATTGTTAATGGAGATGATAGCTAATGGCATATGAAACTGTTGTGAATGGAGAGGTTGTGGACTGGGGTTCTCTTAGAGAGCTTGTGAATAGATGTGATTATTTACTGCTGGAAATGGAAGACGATGAGCGTCCTTATTTGCTTTATGACAGTGAAAAACTGAGAGATAAAGACCCTGATGGGCGGTATGCTATTGGGATGATAAGGAAGATATATGAATATGGGGACGATGAATAAAGAAGATTGAAGGATGAGATGAACTAAATGAATGGCGAGGACTTTTATCTTGAATGGTATAAAACATATAAGAAAAAGAGGAAGGTATATATGGGTGAGCACGGGTTCGTAATTGCTGACGATTTCGGGAATAGACTATCTGTGGAAAACCAATATTACCTTGTTTTAAGGATGAATGGGGAAGAGATTGCTAACGTGTTGCTTGAGGACGTAACGAAGGTGGAGTAGGGGGGAGGGACTACGGAGGAAGTGTATACAGATATTAACTATAGTGGAGAATTGAAATGTACTAATTGTGGGCATAAGTTTCCTTATTGGGAAATATTGCCGTACAGTTTTGTGGAATGTCCTTTGTGTGGGGCGGAATTGATGGTGGTGTAAAAATGGAAATAGATGATGAGAAGTTGGAGGAATTGAAAGCTATAAAAAAGGAATATTTGAATTTGTCGGAGAGGTATGCCGATTGGAAGGACTGGTTCGGGCGGGAATTCTCTTTTGTGAAGTTTGATGAGGAAGAATTTTGGGATATCTCTAGGGACAATGTGTTGTTTTTGGGGAGGTCTAATGATGGTGGGTTTGTGAGAATTTCGCAGGAAGGACGTGTGGAAGTTAGCTTTTTTAATAACTTTGACGAATTGGGAAAGGGACAAAAGAGGTTGGAAGAGGCTTTTGGAATTGATTAAACTTTATGACAAACTTTTATATATATTTTATAGATTACACTATACCGACTTGGAGGAATGAAATATGAATAAAACGGAATTGAAATTGTTTGGGAATTTGCCGGCTACGAAGGAACTTAAGAATTTTCTTAAGAACGAAGATGCAATTGATAAGGTTCGGAAGTCAATTGTGGAGGAATACAGGAAGGTGAAGGAAGAGTTTAAGAAAAAGATGGACTTATTGGAGAAGAAGAGTGATTTTCTGAAAAAACATGGCGAATATATTGAGGTTATGAGAGAACTTTCTGATGTACAGGCTAAGCATACTCATCTTTTGGATGAGCTTGACAAATTAGAAAACCAATATACTGAATTAGAAAGTGTGGAAAAAGAAAAGTATGCTGATGAATTTAATAAAATTTCAGAGAAAGAGTTTGAAATTCAATTTAGATTTGAACAGATGCGTATGATGATTGTGAAGGAAAGGAATAGAATAGAGAGCAAGAAATTTCAGGAGGAATTTGCATCTGCTGTGAAGGAAATTTTGATTGGAGGTGGAAATGATGAGTAATGATATAGTCTTTAAACAGGCATTTGTTTCGGGTTCTATAATTGATGATGTAATTTCGGATGCGAAGAAGGAGATGGAGAGTGCTATTCAGGAACTCAATAAGCAGAGAGAAGACCTACTGAAAAAAGTAGATACGAAAGAGCTAAACAAATTGAAGCAAAAGATTGATGCAATAAAAAAAGAAATTAAAGAAACAGAGAACGAACAAGATGTCTTGAATAAAAAACGATATGAGACTTATGATGAGCAGGATAAGTCAAGGCGTGAATTTAGTTCTTCACCTGAAGTTGTGGAACTAGAAAGCTACTTACATAATGCCACAGAAAGATATGAGAGGTATATGAAACTGTTAAATAAGCAGGCAGAGAGGATTTTGTCCGATGAACTAAAGAAGGAATTAGAGGATAGAATTTTCAGGAAGTTAAACGGACAATAACTTTAAATAATTCTTTTCTATTTTTTTGAGAATAAGAATGAAATGTGATGAGTGCGGACAGCACAAATCTAAGGGCGATTTTTTTTCTGTTTTTGGGCGGAGAGTTTGGTTGTGTTCAGTTTGCGAGGAAAAATTTCAATTGGATTTTGATGTCTAAAAATAATACAAAAACTTTCAAATAGGCTGAGCCGATAGAGATGTATGATTTCTGAGAGATTTTATTCTGAGAAGGAGCTTACTCGCACTCCCATAAGTGAGAATGTGCTTAAAATTTTGGAAGCAAGGTACTTACTGAAAGACAAGAATGGGAAAGTTATTGAGACCCCTGACCAGATGTATATGCGTGTGGCTAGGAATGTTGCGATTGTGGAGTACGTCAATCTGTATATTGCTAATAATGGCAATCCGAATACAGATAAAAATGAAGGAAGATTGTGGGGAGAAATCTCTGAGTCTGAAGCGAGGGTGTTAAAGCACTATTTAGAAAATGATACTTTCGAGACATTGAAGGGGGTTTCATACGAACAGTTGGAAAAGTTTATTTCTATGCATTATAGTAATGTGCCAGACTTCGTAGATGATATGTATGGGCTGATGAGGGATGGTGTGTTCCTCCCTAATTCACCTACTTTGATGAATGCGGGCACTTCACTTGGGCAACTGAGTGCTTGTTTTGTTCTTCCGGTTGGGGATAGCATAGAGGAAATATTCGATGCTGTGAAAAATACGGCGATAATTCATAAGACTGGCGGGGGGACTGGGTTCTCCTTTAGCAGACTTCGGGGGTCTGGCGGGATTGTCGGGAGTACTAAGGGAGTAGCTTCGGGGGCTGTCTCCTTTATGAAGGTGTTTGATACCACTACTGAGGTAATAAAACAGGGGGGTAAGAGAAGGGGTGCGAATATGGCGGTGCTTAGGTATGACCATCCCGATATAATGGAATTTATTACGGCGAAAGACAAAGAGAATACGATACTTCGTAATTTTAATATTTCTGTTGGTATGGACAAAAAATTCTTTGATGCTTACAGAAATGGCGGGGACATAGAGTTAATCGACCCACACACTAAGGAAGTTACTGGGAGAGTTAGTGCGAAAGAAATGTGGGACAAAATTGTAAAGGGTGCTCATACGACTGGAGACCCCGGCTTAATCTTTCTGGACAATGTGAACAAAACTAACCCAGTCAAATACTACGGGGAAATTGAGGCAACAAATCCTTGCATTACAGGAGACACATTTGTATATACTGCTTCTGGAATAAAAAGAGCAAGAGACCTTTATTTGGAGGGAAATCCATTAAAGGTGGTAACTGATAAAAGAACCTTTGGAAGCAAATTTCAGAATGCCTCAAACATGATTATGACTGGAGTAAAACCAGTAATAAAAATAAGAACGAAAGAGGGCTTCAAGATAAGGCTTACAAGAGACCATCTAGTGTACAGTGACGAAAGAGGTTGGGTTAGTGCTGGAGAACTTAAAATAGGAGAGAAGATACGTATCCTGAGTAATGAAGGTGGCTTTGGCACATCTGGTAGTCTGGAAGAGGGAAGAGTACTTGGGTGGCTGGTTGGAGACGGGCATATAAACAAAGGTCTTGGAAATAAAAGAGCTGTGCTTTCTTTCTACAATACTGACAGACCACTGGCTCCAAAATTTGCTGAATACGTTAATGACTTAGTGAGAGATTCCGTTTACAACCGGAGTTATGAAGTGGGAGTTGTTAACGTTGAAAGCAGAAATGTCTCTACTGTGGCATCTGAAAGATTGAAAGAGTATGCAGTTCAAATTGGTCTTGGTGAGAACAAACTTCGTGTTCCGGATGCCGTAATGACCGGTAATGCGGAGATGCAGAAAGGATTTCTACAGGGACTTTTTGAGGCTGATGGCACTGTGTCAATCGGCACTAACTCCAGATATAGCGTTAGATTGACGTCCATTAGTGAGGATATGCTACAGGAAGTACAGGTTCTACTTCTGAATTTTGGCATTTACAGCAGGATTTACCGTAACAGAAGAAAAGCAGGGGTAAGAAAACTGCCAGATTCCCACAGGATGAGTAAGGAATACCCATGTCAGGCATACCATGAGCTTTCAATTGGAAGAGAAAGCATTTTAAAATATGCTGAAAAAATAGGTTTCCTTTCACCACGTAAAAATGAGAGATTGCAGGATATAATAAACTCCTACATTGAGTCACCAAGGAAAGAAAAATGGAGTGCTACTGTCGAATCACTTGAATATGATGGAACAGAAGAGGTTTTTGACCTTATTGAACCAGTTACGCATACTTTTATAGCCAATGGTATTATAATACATAATTGTGGAGAACAGCCTTTATTACCCAATGAGAGTTGTAATTTGGGGAGTATTAACTTAGCTAAGTTTGTTACATTTGATGAGGAAACTCGGTTTGATTATAGTAGGTTTGGTCTAATTATTGAGAAGGCAGTTAGATTTCTGGACGATGTGATTGATGCTAATTTCTTCCCTCTGGATGAGATTGCCAGAGTTACTCGCTCTACTCGGAAGATTGGGCTGGGGGTTATGGGGTATGCTGATGCTCTGGAGAAAATGGGAATTCCCTATGACAGTGAAGAGGGAGTTAAGTTTGGGGAAGAAATTGCTAGGGCACTGAAAACTTTCGCTCTGTTTTTTTCTATGAGTCTTGCTAAGGAAAGAGGAGTATTTCCATTGTGGAAGGAAGAGGCTGGGTTTGCGAGGAGGAATTCCACAGTAACGACTATAGCACCAACAGGGACTATTTCTCGTATTGCCGAATGTTCAAGCGGGATAGAACCATTCTTTGCTCTGGCGTATCATAGTAAGGTTCTGGACGGGCAAGTATTATATGATATAAATAAGGATGTCCTCAAGGAGATTGATATATTGGCGGAGGGGGATTTCATTAGTGCTGAAGAGGAAAAAGAAATACTAAAGTATATTGAAGAGACGGGGACACTTCCCGACATTGAAGTTCTTTCCGAAATAAAGAAGTTGTTTAAGACTGCTGGGGAGATTTCGGGGTATATGCATGTGGAACACCAGAAAGCTTTCCAGAAGTGGATTGACTCAGGTGTTTCGAAGACAATAAACTTACCCTCCGATGCAACCGAAAAAGATATAAGCGAGGTTTACCTCCAAGCATACGAGGGCGGGTGTAAAGGTATTACTGTTTATCGGGACAATAGTAAAGTTGTCCAAGTGCTTAATAAAGGCAATGCTGTAGATTTGAAATTGTCTATTGACTATGACCCGAATTGCAAGAGTGGAAGCTGTAATATTTGAAAATATTTATATGTGGCTATGCGATGGTGATTAGATGCCTCCCGAAAAACCTACTACAATTGAACGTATTTCAAAAAGAATTTTAAAATCCTTTGCACCCGAAGCCGAAATAAAGAAAGGGCGGGGCAAGGGAGGTCTTGCTTTCAGAGATATTCCCCTTCCATTTAATAGTTATGTCCAGATGGTTGGAATGAATGAGAAGACCCCATTGTATAGATGGAGTTATAGTTGGGTTATGGACTTATACTATGGGTCGGATGTTCTCAGAGCTATTATAAGTGGGATAAGCGATGAAGCATTCAAAAATGGATTTGACATCCAGCCGAGATTTGTTTCAAAATGTACTAAGTGCGGGTATGAGATGTATGAGGATAAGAAGATTTGTCCGATTTGTGGCGGGGACACGAGAACTCCAGATTTCTCTCAGCGTATCAGGGCTCAAGCTTTTGTGAAGAAAAAGAATAGGTTCAATTCGGATTTGTTTCAAGTGATTAAGGGTACTGATGTTGACCTGAATATTTTTGACAATGGATTTCTTTTGCTCACAATGAAGTATTTGTATGACATAAATGGGAATATTGTTGGGGCGGAAATAGATGATTTGGTTAGGCTTAGTCCAGATAAAGTCAAAATGAATATAAGTAACTACGGAATGGGGCGTGGGGACAATGGGACTTACTTGTATGTGTGTCCAGAGCATAGACAGAAGATTGCTATAAAGCCTACGAAATCTGTATATTATTGTGATATTGACCATAAGGAAATGCTGGAGGCTTGGTTTGCGGCTAATCCTCAGGGGAGTGCGGGCAGTGGTGCTAGTGGGCAAAATTTATATTTCGGGAAGGGGGAGCTTATTCATTTAAAAAGATGGAGTTCTCAGGAGGGATATGGGGTTTCTCCGGTGTATACTGTTTGGCGTAAGGTGCTCAGTTTAATCAAGATGGATGATTTCACATTGGAGGCATACTCCTTACAGCGAACACCTAAGAGTTTTCTGATTATTCGGGGTAAGATGGATGATGTTAGGAGAGGGTTTGAGTATGTGATGCAGAAGGCGAGGGAGAACCCGAATATGGTGTATCCTTTCGTGGTAGAGGGCACGGATGTAGGGACTAAGAGGGTTGCTGAAGTTGTCAATATGGATTTGAAGCCCGATGAGATGCAAATGCTTGAGATGGTGGAATTGTTCAGGACACATATCGGGCTTGTGTATGGGGTGCAACCAATGTTCTCCACTGGGCACACTACGGGTGCTGGAGGGCTTGGCAACGAAGGACTTGAGGTAACTGTAACGAATAGGACGGTTAGAGAGACTCAGCGTGTTTGGAATGCATTTTTTGATTGGTTAACCGAGAAGTTGAATGTTAGTGACTTTCAAATAAGGCTTGTGCCGAATGAACAGGAAGATGAGATGAGGAAGCTGGAGATGGAGAGTGCAAGAATAGATGAAGCTGAGAAAATGCAGGGACTTGGGTTCACTGTGGATATGGAAGTTGATACTCAGGGAATGATAAAGTTCAGGTATAAGAAGAGCCCGTATGCAGATGAGCTCGCTAATCCGAATGCTAGGGGGAAAGGGGAGGGACTTCCTATGGGAGGGAATGAGCCCTTACCCGAAGACATTCTAGCGGAAGGAGAGAAGCAGATGCAGGGCGAAGGCGACAACGAACAGGAGCAGGAAGGAGGTGAACAGAATGGGGTCTAAGGAGATAAGGAAGATGCTCTCACCGAAGGGGGCGACCATCCTTTTGGAAAATAATGAGTTGGTATACTTCTATAAGGATGCATATGGGGATGAGTATACTGGTAGGACTTTGGAGGAGCTAAAGGCGAATTATAAGTCAGGTACTAAATTCCCGAATACTATGTTGTTTAATCAGTATACACAAACTATCGCACCCCAGACACTTCCGAAGATTACTTCAGTAAATGAGAAGTATGCTAGGCGGGAGAGGTACGAGGACAATGAGGATGGGAGGAATTTGCATTTCTTGGGGAGGAGTAGGAGAAGAGCTACTTCCCATAAGTTTGGCGGGGATGCTAAAAGACTTTCGAGGAGGAGACGGGAGGAAGCTAAAGCTCTGTTTGGGAATTATTCAGAGGAGGAAAAGAGAAAGAGTAAAGGCAAGAGAGGGAATGATTACGCTCAGGTATTCGACAGTGATGACACTGAGGTTAGATTTTCAGTGAAAGGGGTCACAGACAATAAGACATATCAAATTCCAGTTAAGACAAAACCTTCGGGCTATGGGGACGAAACAGAAGCACCCCCAGTTAAGCGTGCAAAAGGGAAAAAGATTAAGGTTAACCCCGAACAGGACATCGATACTTCACCTGAAATTTTGGGTATAGACCAAGCAACTGAATTTATGCATAATTAATTCGAAATCTTTATATTCCTTTCAGGTATTTCCTGAATATGGACGGTAAAAAAGATAATATTACACTCGAAGCTCCTAATGTTTTTATTAAAGTTATTCACTCTTCTGGTATAGTAGAAGAGGATACTATTCACAATGGTGTTGTTCAGGCTGGCGGGGCTGAAGTTGTTAAGATGATGAGTGGTATAGGTACTACATCTGTTTTCAACAAAATGCAAATAGGTTCGGGTACAACTGCTTTCAGTTCCACACAGACAGGACTGGTTTCCGAAATTGAAAGTACCACTGCTTCCCTTTCTATTGGCACTACTAACTACAGTGGAGATACTATGATTTCAGTTGGGACATTTGCGATTTCAACTACAGAAAGTGTAACTGAAAGCGGAGTATTTAATTCTAGTGTAATGTTGGCTAGGTCTGTGTTTGCCGCTAAGAGTTTATCAAAGGGAGATACGATACAGTTTACATGGCGTGTTAGGGTCTAATTTATATATTTGTTTAGCATAACTTAAATATGTTGACCGAAGACATTATTGGTTACTCTAAATTTCTAGCTTCGAAACAGGACAATTGTCCTTATTGCTCATATGTGGGGAAGGGTCTTGGCGACCATCTTTCCACTGAACATTCTGAAATTCTTAAAGTAGAGTTGCCGAAGGCGAATAAACCGAATAAAAATTCCCAAAATCCTCCCCCTTCTGGCACTAGACTTGACGAAGGATTGGTGCAACAGGAAACAAAACCAGAGTTGCAAGTTTCAGGGAATGAGTCTCCGAATGATGTAGGTCTGGCTGAGAATGCTCATACTCCAGAGGGGATGGACGAGGAGGACAATTATGAGGATATTGCGGCGGGGGTTAAGGAGGTTAGTCTTTATGTGTGTCCTGTGTGTGGGGAGGAATTTTATTCGGAGAAGACTTTGGACGACCATACTCTCTCTGAGCATAGTGAGATGAATGATGATGAGGAAATAGAAACAGATAAGGCGGATTATGAGGATGTATATGATGAGCCGGTTCATCATACTTATCAGTATATGTCGGAGGGGGAGAATTATTATAAGGGAAGGCGTAGTAGGGGTATCTATGGGGAGATTGCTACACAAAGGAGGAGAGCTCAGGAGGCTAGGTTAGCTAGACAAAGAATGGCGGGGACATTCAATCAGGCTAATGGGAGTAAGGTTGTTAACCATAGAATTGTGTATGGGAAGTATGGGGTGCTCCCAGTGGGTGAAAGAGAAAAAGCATTCTATGGAATTTATTGCACAGCAGGGGATATGGATAGGCATATGAGTTATATTGAGGCATTGGCATCTAAACCATATAATGAGCAGAGAAAATTTTTTGAAAGTATACCTGATGTTGAGCAGAATGCGATGATGCGTATTGGGGAGGAGTGGGATAAGCATCACTCACAACTTGCAGGGGAGGAGAGTTCTAGTAGTCGGGCGGCACTTATAGATTGGTATCAAGGGTTTAAAGAATTAGTGGATAGGGCTGAGCATTACAATCCGGCTGATTTGGAGAGAGAGAGAGCTACTCAGGGAAAACTTCGTTCTGCTGGGAGAAGTCGGACTGCAAATAAACCAAAAAATTATAAGGTACTAAATAATGAGGTTTCTATGAAGTTAATGAATGATTTATGGGATAAATACAAAAGAAACACCGAGAAAGGTATTATTGATGCGGAGTCAAGCCCCGAATTAAAAGAACTTTACAAAATATATATAGACCAATATTACAATTCAGAGTCTCCGTTGCACGGAATTACATTCAGAGAATTTCTAAGGCAATTCCGAAGAGTTGCTAGGGACGAAGGTGCGGATGAATATGTTAGTATGATTGATAGGGCTCGACAGGAATTAGCAGATAAAGATGAGGAAGAGATTGCAAGGTCGGAAAAAGTTCGTCATAGAATTCTAGAGAGCAGGGATAGGAGAGCTGATAGGGCGAGAGAATTAGATGAACAGGAGGAACGGGTTAGAGAAAAGCCTAAAGCGTATTGGGTTATTGGAGAGGATGGGAAGCCTCAGCGTGTTGAAGAGGAACAGGAGAAACCTATCATCACAAGTAGGTCTAGTGATGCTTTGAAAGAGGCATACAGTATGTATCAGAGGGACGCATATGATTTAGACACTAGAAAGTTCAAAATGCCATTTGATGAATACGTTTCCAAAATGTATAAGACAATTTTAAATTTTCCAAGAGTACAAGGTAAGAAACATCTATTGACTGTATTCAGTGAAGCTATGCACGAATTAAGAGGGGAGAGGAAATCTATTACGAAATTCAATTATCAGACTGAAGTATCGGATATGGTTAAATCTTTTGTGGACAAACTGAGGTATAGAGGGACTGTTGGGGACGAATGGGAATGTCCTTACGATAAAGCTGTATTCGTTACTCCCGATGCGATGGGTTATCACTTGCTTAATCGTCATTCAGATGTGATTACAAAATTGATGAAGAAGGTCTATGTCTGAAGCTCGAAACATCTATGATGTCGACTGGGTTGCAAGTCCGGACGGAGGGGTATACTATGTCTGTCCAATATGTGAGCGGAAGTTTTCTACTCTAAAGGACTACTATCGGCATCTGGATGCAGGGCATAAGGAAGAGGTTAATGTTGAGAGGGATACTAAGGTTCGGGATTTTCTCAAGGAAAAATATGGGGAGAAGGCGGATGAGATATATTCCGCTATCACTGGGCTGGTTGCTTCGGGGAATTATGGGAAGAAGCCGGTCTGTCCTTTTTGTGGGAAGGAGTTACTAAGTACGAATGAATTGGAATATCACTTGGCGAAAAGACACGGGGATGAAATTTTGGACAGTTTGGAGTTGAATTTTGGAAAAGGTGAGAGGCTTGGGCATTCTGGTTGGGTAGAGGACTTATATGAGGAAATAGCCGAGAAGTCTAAGGTTAAGGACAGAAGGGGGGTTGAGTTTTATAGATGTGTTTTTTGGCATTCCAAACCATTTTTCACACAAGACGATATGATAAAGCATTATAAGACGATGCACAAAATTGGGGAGATTAAAAAATTCTTAGGAAAAGATACCCAAGCAACAAAAGAGGATTTAATTCACCAACTTGTGCAAGCACCGAAACTTAAAAGGGATAAGCAGTATTTAACTGAAGGTATGCCTGTGTATTATCATAGGTGTCCATACGATGGATATCGGGCGAATACCACACCTGAGTTTGTTGAGCATTTGAATGGACATACAGTAGAGCAGTTGCAGACAGCTGTTGAGCGTTTGTATTAGCAAAGTTTAAATTCAATGGGGAAATGTTTTCCTGTGGTTGTAAGCTGGAAACAATGGGAAAAAGACTTTATGCGGGGTAAACTTCTTTTGGCTTATTTATTAATAGCCAATATTATTCTAACTGTTATTGGGTTTATTATGTATGGTAATTTGATTGTGTATAGATATGTGTTTTTAGTAGATGTTGTGGCGGGGGTAGGGGTTTTGGTGGACACAACTGCTCATCTCTTTTTGGGAAAGATTACGGAGGGGCTCAGTGCGATTAATCAGGCATATCTAATTCGGGAGTTTTTCAGGGGGAGAACTCATGTGGACTATGCTGTGGTGGCGGGAATTGGTGCTACTGCTGTTGGGATTGGAATTAATGGCGGGGGCATTCCTTTGGTTGTGCTTTCGGGGGTTGTGGTTGGGGTATTCATATTGGAGTTTGGTATTTTGTTAAAAACTCGTTACTATCATTGAATGAAGTAGAATAGGGATGGCAACCTCTTTCATTCATTTGATAATAACTTTTATATACTTCTTTCTTATAAAGATTTGAAGATTTATGGCACGGAAAAATGGGAATGGATTAGATGTTGCAATTGAGTGTCCGAACAACCACGATTGGCACACTATTGATTTTTATACTGGTGGGGATGGGTTGTGTATAGACCATTACGGAGATGGGAGAGTTCAAGGTTGGTTGAAAAGGGATATGTGGGGACTGGACGGGAATGTTTCCTTCGAAAAATATCCAATGGCTTTGAATACTGGGTATTTTATGGGGAAGTTAAAATATACATTGCTTCCGTTAAAACTTGGGAAAAAGAATGCTCAGGTTCATTTTAAAAAGATTGATGCGGGTTTTGGTGCGAAATTGCACGGGGGTATGTTTTCGGAATTCTATGTTAATCCTTTAGATGCAGAAGGTACTCATGCTACTTTAGTTTCGGGAATTAAGTATGTTACATTCGATGGGCAGGGTATTTTCTATGGCAAGGGTCAAATTCCAGTTCAGGGAGCACCGGGTATTTTTGATGAGGTTGATATTGTGCTGGACGAATTCGGGAAGGTTGCTAATGTGCATAACAAGATAACTGGGTTTGATGGTGTTGAGGTTTCCCACGAACCGAAGTATTTTATTATCTGTGCTTATGAGCCGTCTAACGGACATGTTGTTATGACAATTCGGGATGGGAAAGAAACTTATGAGTTGTTTGCGAAAAGAATAGAAATGATGGGACAATTCAGTACTGATTTTTACCCGAAGGATATTAATTATGTTTGGAAGGAGGGCGAAAGACCATATGGAGGTAGAGTACTCGGTTGGGGTGATTATGTTGTGAAAGATAATGTGGCGTATGTTAATTTTGCAAGCTCTTATAATGCTGATGTTGAGTTATCATTGAAGGGAGGTCTGATACCTAAAATTTCGGGGGGTTTTCTGACCAAAGGGTCTCTTTCGGACGAAGGGGACATAAAGGGATATTTGGGTGAGGTATGGTATGAATAAGAAAATATATGACAAAGATGAAGTAAAATTTATGATGAGGAAGTTGGGAAGGAATACTCCTTTCAGAAAGGGACTGGACGAATGTGTCAGTGGTGTTGTTTCCATTATGAAGGGTGGGGAGGAATTTGCTAAGTATTTGTGTGAGAGATACAAGAAACCTTTTTATGAAATTACTACCCATCTTTATAACGATGGGAGCGATGCTTCTGATGATAAGGAAGCAATTGGGAAGATGAAAAAATTTATTGATTTGAAAATACCATTGGAATTTTTAGGGCGGTTCAATGAGAAATTTATGTTCGTGGACGATGTTTACGAAACGGGGACTACTTGGGAATTTATTCACAGGCTGTTCCCTAATAGTAAATTGGTTGTGTTGGTAGCGAAGAATACTGATTTGCCAGAGGGAGTTTTTGCGGGAGACTATTGGGCGAAAGATGATTGGGTTGAATTCGAGTGGAAATAAATAGAGGTGAAAAAGATGTTTCAATATGATGATATGAATAAGAAAGAATATTCGGAAGTTGTGAAAGAAGAAATATATGGATTTTTCCCAGTTGATGGGATGTATATATGTGATGTGGGTGCTACTGGGGGGGAATATACTTTATGGGCGGTTTCGAAGGGGGCTAAATTTGTGTATGCTTTCGAACCGAACTTGAGGCATTTCAATAGGCTGAAAAGACATATAACAGCGAATAACTATGTCAATGCGGTTCTCCCTTTGAATTTGGCTTTAGCAAATGATAAGGTTCTGAAGGGGGAATGGTCTAAGGAGGACTGGTTTGTCAAAGGTAATGCTAATTTTACTCAGATTTCGGCGGCTAAGCTGGATGACCTCAATATACATAAATTGGACATTATTAAGGTAGATGTCGAGGGATTTGAAATGGATGTGCTTAGGGGTGCGGAAGGGGTAATAAAGGAGCTTCATCCCAAAATAATGGTTGAGACTTCGACTACCCAGTTAAAGGAAATTGAGAAGTTTTTGGGACAGTATGGGTATAAAAAAGTTCATATGACCCATTCTTCGCATGCTCGGAAAGAGGACAATGTGTATTATTTCGAAGTGCCAGAAGCTTCAAATAAGGGAGAGTGATTTATGACTATGGTAAACAAACCGTTTGTACCTAATACGATGGAAAATGTGGAAGTGTCTTGGGCTTGGGTTTCAACTTCTCAGGGGTTAATAAATTGGACATTTAAAAACCCGAACTCAGTGCCGGTGAATTTTGTTTTGTATAGAGGGGTCAGTGTTAATGGGTCAGCACCAGAGAATATGTATCTGTTTGGCGATGCATTCTATCCGCTTTATTACCAGAATTTTCAGACACCTTTCCAGACAGGTCAACCTTCCCCATTGGTCTCTTCAGCTACTCAGCCACCCCTCAGTATGTTCAAGTCTCCGGACGGGACAATTCAGGCGGCTTTCATCTTTACTCTGAAGGCTAAAGGAAGTTGGTCAATGGAAGAAGGAGGCTGGGTTGATGGGATGACACCTGCGGGTGCTGTTGCGATACCTGTCTCTTATTCTGAGACTGCAAAGTTTTCTGTGAATTACAATAAGGCTATTTCCTGTGAGCAATACAACCAACAAGCTGGGACTAACTACCCGTGCCCCCCAGACCCATTCACTGTGGAGAGTGCTTTGTTTATGCTCCCCAAGAATGTGGCGAGAGAGGTCTCATCGGATGTAATAACTATGGTCGGGTCTTCTCCTGCTCCAACGGGCGGGAATGGTTCGAGTGGGTCGTGTATGTCTTCTCTTATTTCTGCATTGGAGGGCGGGAATTTGAGGGAGGTTGTTCAGGCTATAGAATGTCTTTTAGAGGCAGGGACACTGACGTTGAAGGAGATGGATAAGGAAAGATTTGACAAACTCAAGGCATCTTTCTGATACCTCTAGGAGCGTTCAGAAGGGGGATAAATTTAATGAAACTACTTCCTAAGGGTAATTAACCTTAGGGGGTACTAAAATTCAAAATAGGATTTCTAAAGGCGTTGGGAATAAAAATGTTGGGAGATTAGGCGAATATGATAAGAATGTATGGGTGTAAATTGAAATATGAGATGTCGGCATTTGCGTTGTTGGCTTCGGAGCTTGTGAAAGAATTTAACAATTCGGGAGAGCTTGGGAGGTATATTTGGACGGAATATTGTGATATTTTCGAGGGATGCGAGGATGGGGTGTATACAAATGATTTTGATGAAAGGCATATAAATATATACTTCCCATTCCACTATGCTTTGGGTAGAATGTGGTCGAGTGGATTTAAGGGGGGCATCCTTGTTGGTATTGCGGACACTGATGAATTTAATAAAGAGATTGTAGAGAAATTGCGGGAGGTGGACTACAAATACTTTGTTACTCCGAGTAAGTATGTGGGGGAGGTGTTCGGGTTGGATAGGACGGAGGTAATACCTCATTTCCTTCTGGACGGGGTGGACAAAATTGCCAAACAAAAGAGGAAGCAAAATACTGTGCCAACGTTCTATATCAATGCCAGTCATACTTGGAAAAGGCGGGGGCTAGACCTTTCTTTCCGCTCTCTGAAGGCTTTGGCAGATAAAGGGAAGAAATTCAAGGCGGTTATTCGAGTGTGGGATGCGAATGATATTCAGGTCAATGAGGACTGGTGTGAGGTTGTTTCGGGGTATTTACCATATGAGAAGCATTTGAAGTTGTTACACAATTCGGATTACTTTCTGCACCCAGTTCGGGGAGGGGCGTTTGAGATGTCTATTCTGGAGGCGTTAGCATTGGGGGTTACTCCGATTATAACCGATGCTCCCCCGTTCAATGAAGTGCCGTTGAGGCGGGAGGACTATGTGGGTATCCCTGTGGAGAAGAAGGACTATGTTTGGCATAATCAATGGCACACGGGGAAGATGTGGATGCCGGAGTTGTCGGATGTTGAGGAGGTTGTGGCTTCGGTGCTGGAGGGGGAGCCATTAAAGATTGATACAGGGAAGTATTTCGAATATTACAACAAGACGAGAGTTGCTAAGATGTTTCTGGACTTAATTCATAAATAGGAAGCTTTTATATACTTTGTAGGCATTGTGTTTTACGGGGAGGTTTCCCCCTAAACCTCTCCTTTTCTCTATCAGTAAATTTATAAATAAGATATGGATGTGGTATTATGACTTTGGAGATTGCTCCGACATATAGTTGTCCGGTAGGTTGTGTTTATTGTTATCATACCGAAAGTTGGCTTGAACACCCGAATGAGTTACGTGCAATTGATTATGATATTGACAAGATGATTGATGGATGGTTGAAGAGAAGTAAAGAGTTAAGAAACAAAGAAGCTATTTTTCACGGAGGAGAACCACTTCTTATGTCGATTAGTGATATGGATGAGTTTTGCAGGAGACTTAAGGATGCTGGGTGTGAAAGATTTGGTATTCAGACTTCAACTTATGGAATGAGCAAAGAAAGAATAGAGTTGTTTAAGAAGTATCATTTTAGTGTTGGAGTTAGTTTTGATGGGGGTTGGTATCGGGGCTGTCCAAAGTGTTTTGAGAAGTTTCCAGACACAGACGAAGTTAAGAGTGGAGTTGAAATGGAATGTCCGAAATGTGGGGAGAAGGTTGTTCCTTTTGAGTTTAGTCTAAATAAGGGGCGTAGCTGGATAAATAATCCAGAGAAGCAAGAAATGTTTGCCCATGAAACAGAATATTGGATAAAAGAGATGCGGAGAGGAGGTATTCATGTTGGTGTTATTTGTGTTCTAAATAAATTTAATTCTGGGAATGATATACTTTTGGGAGGGCTTATGGCTCAATTTGAGAGGTTATCATTTCTTTCGGTTAGATTTAACCCTGTTCACGAAGAACAACCTGCGTTAAAAGAATTATTAGAGCTATCGGATGAAAGAGTTACACAAGTTTATTTAACTATGGCTAAGAGACAATTTGAAAATAATTTGAAATGGTATCCTTTTGAAGAATACAAAAAGAAATTGACTGGAATAGAAAATTTAGAATGCTGGAGTTCGGGATGCGACCCAACACATACCACAGCATCTTCATTTGTTAATGGTAATGGGCAAATTACATTGTGTCCGAAGTTATCTACATTTTACAATAATGCCGTTCAGGTTGGGAATAACAAACCATCCAAATGGAGAACACAGTTGCTTAGGGAAACTCCTTTTGAAAAGGGGGGATGCAAGGGATGTAAATTCTTTTGGGTGTGTGCTGGGGGTTGCGAGTCGGATGGTATCGATGGGGACATACGAAATAGAAGTAGGTTTTGTAATGAGATGTATCAGTTGTATGATTATGTGGAAAAGGAGGTTACAAAGGGGAAGGATGTTATCCCGTTTAGTGAATTGCCAGAGGAGAAGCAAATGGAAATTTATAATAAAGCTAGAGGAGCAATTAGACATGGTGAAGTTTCTGAGGTTAAGGAATTTGCATGGATGGATTAATTAGTTTAAATTGGGTGAAGGGAATAAACTGGGACGATGAGTTAGAGTACCTTAGAGAGCAAATTGTCTCAGCTAAGATTTCTGCATTTCTTTCGGGGAAAGTTCCATTTCTGGATGTTATAGCACCTTATTATCAATTGAGTGCATTCAAGGGGAACAGAGAGACAGTATATACATTTATGAATGTGAATATGGGGAAGCGTAAAAAGAATAGCGAAAGGAAGGCTAGATTAACTATAAATTGCGATGCAAATGAATTTTCATATTATAAAGCGTTGGAGGGGAGTGAATTGATTGGGGAGACTAAATTGGAGATTGGGCGGAAGGAAATTTATAAATATGTGGGCGGGGTCAAGTCTTCTCCCTTGTGGTATTCTCTGGGTATTAGTTTGTATGTTGGGAATGAGGATGCTTCGAAGGTTGTATACGAAATGATGAATGAGAAGGCGAGAAAACTATTTGACAAATACTATTCGATGCCAGCAAGAATGGACATATGGAAGGGCGTGGTTATAATAGAGACGCAATATCTTTGGTCATTTCTTGGTATCAAGGAGGTTGAGTTAGATACAAAAAAGGAATATTTGTTTAATGGGTTTAAACATCCGCTTAAGTATAATGGTGTAATGGAAACTTATATAGGGCGGGGTAGAATAAAGGGATTGGTAAAATGAGAGAACATGCATATATTGTTGCATTCTTAACTACTTTGAGGGCGAAATATAAGAAGAATAGTTGGGTGTGGAGGACTTTGGCTTCTGTTGTTTGGTTGTTTCAGGATGAGCGATACGAATGTGAGTATTGTGGGGCGTTGTTCTTGAATGAGGCAGAATGGTATTTACATAGAGTAATGCATATATCTATGTTTGGGGGGAATGAAGAGGTGAAATAATGGGTTTTTTGAGAGATAAGGATATAATAGGAATGGTAGGTAATGGAATGCTTATACCAATGGAGTTTAATCCTAAGGCGGTAACACCGAATGGATATGACCTTAGTATTGACCCTGTATCGATTGATGTTATGCAAGAGGTGGATTTGGGGGCATTGAAGGGACAGGTTGTCTACACTAAGGAATATTTGAAGATGCCGAAGGATGTTATGGCGATACTTCATTTGAGGAGTAGGTTCAGTCGGGTCGGGGGGTTCGGGTCTTTCGGGTTGGTGGATGCGGGTTTCGAGGGGAAGCTTCAATTTTGTATTTATCTCCCCGAGGAAGTATGGGAGCATATGCGTACTAAGGAGGACACGAGGATGGTGCAAATAGCTTTCTATAAGTTTGATGGGGGAGGGGTAGAGAAGGCTTATGCGGAGAGAAGCGGGGTTTTTCAGAAGAAGGTTGCTACACCAGAGATTTCCAGTTGGGGGGTAATTGACTTGGAGCGACCGGCGTAAAAGCTTTTATATACTATTTAGATATTTGTGGTTGAGGGCATTATGAAGGACATATTAGTGTTTGTAAAAAGGGACTTCTTTGGGAAGTTTAAGGATGACTCAACAGGGTTTTTTGAATGGATAGCTAAGCTGGAAGGCATCTTCGGTAATTTTAAAAGACTGAAGGCTTTCGAACCATTTTCCGACCACGATGTTATTACTGGAGCGGAATTGGTGGGAAACAATATTCCGAAGGACTTAGGGATGGTACTCAGACTTAAGAAATTCTGTCTGACTTATGGGGCTGAGAATTTTTATTTCACTGACCCAGAGTCGGATGCATTTCCAGAGAAAGATTATATCAATTGGACTTTCGAGCGAGAAAAACTTATGCACGATTTTCTAAGGAGGATTTAAAATGCCAGTTAAGTCGAGGGACTTTGTGGTGGGTATACCGGCGGGGCATCTCTCTTATACTGCTTTCTTCTCTCACTTCTTCAGATGGATTTCGGGGAATACTGTTTCACCGATGATTGCGGAGAGTAATAGGGTGGATGTGAATAGGAGTCAGATTATTCAGTTGGCTAAGGACAAGCATCTGAATGTGATTTTTATGGACAGCGATGCACTACCCCAGACAACATACCCAGAGCTGGAAAGATATTTGCTTGAGGACTTCGAGAAGTATGATATTGTTGTAGCACCAGTGAGGGGAATGAATGGGCAACTTCTTATTAGACCTAAGAGTGCGGACTTCAAATACCCCCAGCACAAGGATGAGCTAAAGCCTTTCGAAATCGAGGCGGGGTCATTTACTTTGGCGGGTATTTCATATAACTTACTGGAGAAGCTAACTCCTCTGTCTCAATATGGGCTGGTGGACAACAGATTTGTGCCTCTCTATGTGGCTTATACTACTCAGACCTCAGAGGAATATGCATTCTGTAAGAAGGCTATAAAGACTTACCACAGTAAAATTGCATGTGACCCAAGAATAAAAGTTAGCCATTTCAAGCCTATACCACTTGAGCCTCCTCTGACTATAGAGGAAAACGAAGAGAGGAGAAAGGCATATGAGAATATGATGCAGGAAGCTAAGGCGAGTGGGAAATTTGTCGGATAAAAACTTTTATATACTTCGGGGGTATACTAGGTTATGGTAAAATTTGTCAATGAAAAGACTGGGACATTAACTAATGCGGCTAGGGCTGTGTTTGTTTTGGCTACTACTTTCGCTGTATTTTTGGTGAGAGAGGCTTATTCATTTGTTGTTTCATCTGTGATAGAAGAGCAAATTTTTGGGGTGCTTCTGATTGGACTGGCTATTGCTGTTATGTTTATTGCAATCCTTCCACTTGAGAGTGTTCCGAAATTTCTCATACCGCTGAAAAACGCAATTGAACTTGGCGAGAGCGACCTTACTCCTAGCGACATTACAGAGCTAAACCAGCTTGTTAGCTTTGTTGAAGAGTTTCTGACTAAATATGGAGTTAGTCTTTCCCAATTGCTTGTTGCAATGAAGGACAATAAAGATTTTATTAAACTTTTGAATGAGGAAAAAGCTAAAATAGTTTCAAAACCTTAAATATTTCTTTCCCATACATATTTATGAGTATTTATTCTGAAACTGTGAATGTTTCGCTTCCTGTCTATTCCAGTACAGCATTTCCAGTTACTTATTATTCTAACGTAATCGAATTCTTGGGGTCTGTCTTTAAGGCTTCGGGTGTAAATAGTGTTATTATGTATTATGACCTGAAAAATCTCGATTTGAAAAGACAGGGGAATACTGCGGTGTTGTACCCAGAAGAGCTAAAACAGGAGTATGTTGGGTTCGGCAACGAGAGTTGGGGGACATATTCAGTTACGGCGGATATGTATATTATGGGCACTCAGAATTCTGTGCTTGAGAGGATAGTTGGGGGGATACACAGGTATGTCGGGAATTTCTTTCCGGTGTATCAAATGATTGAGAATGACAGAATTGTTTGGCTGAAGATTACCGATGAGGAGAGTTTTCAGGAGAGTATGCGAGGGGGACTTAAATATAGGTTTGTATTCGAGGTAAGAGTGTATATTAAAGAAAGAGGCGGTGCATATGGTCTCACCTAATTCTATTCCGATTGGGGTGAGATGGTATGCTCCAATCAAGATTACATATACAGGGACTACGGGTCTGAGCAGTACTTACCAGCAGATGCTCCTTTTCGAGAATGCGAAGTATGCTACAACTCTGGGCGGGTACTATGCCAATGCTATATTTTTCGATGTAAACGGGGGGCAAATTCCCTCTTGGTTGGAAAACATTGGGGGGATTGGGACGGGGGTGAATGGGACTACTTCGTTATACTGGTTGAAGATGGGTTCATTCAATAGTAATTCTACTTCATATTATTCTACTTCAGTGTCGACTACCTACCAACAGAGCAATCTGATTACTAATTCTCCTATTGCGGAGTATACCACAACATTGGTGCATTCGGTTAGCACTACTATTTTTGTGGGGATGTACCCTACGGCTTCATTTAACTATTCTGCCACTGGGCTTTCGGGTATGAATTACAAAATGAATGTGGGTATGTCTGGGGTTGACAATGGGGAGCAGGTATTCAACTACTATGTGAATTTTACGGCGAAAACCACAACGAATGCTGTGTATGGGAGGTTTGTGAATAATACTATTTCATCCACTTGGATGCCGATGTTCATATTCAAGCCCGATTTTCCTTCCAGCGGGGGTATTGTGATATCGAGTTTGGGGGGTTGGCAGGGTTATGTTACGGGGTATCAGACTAAGGTGCCTGAGGTAGTTGAGACTTTATTCAATAGCGGGACAAATCAATATGCTTGTGTGGGGGTGGTGAAGCATAGGCACGGAGGGCTCAACCAACAACCTGTAGACTTGGCTACCAATGTGTATGACTTACCGGTTGGTAACTATGCTCCTAAGAGTTTGGCGACCGATGCGAATGCATATATTCAATTTCAGTTTAGGCAGGGGGATTACTTCGGGCAGTGGGGTATTGCATCCAGTATGCTTGGGTCGGGGGGATGGCTCGGGGGAGGGGTTGTGCTGGGCGGGTATGCTTTCGAAAATCGGGACTATGTGATGACTGGGGTTTTGGGGACTAGCCAGTTGCAAATGTTTTCCAACTATGGGAATGTAAATATGGTGTCGCAGAGTACGAGGCAGACCACGGGCGTTCCCTATTTGAAGGCGGATGTGCCGGCATTTTCGGGGTGGCTGGATTTCGGGGTATTTTCGGGGTCGAATGTGCAATTCTTCTGGGTCAGGACGAGGGAGTATGTGGACAAGATGCCGAGTGCTGTTTATGGGACTTTGTATGCGAATACTACACCTGCGGTATATAAGGTTGTAATAGAGGACAGTTTGGGTGTGTCTGGGGGTGAGTAGGGTAAATGGTTAGTGAATATGTTATTACACTTAGTACTACTGTGGCTGGGAGTGGCTATTACCAACAATATATTCCAATAAGTAATTATTCTAATTATGGCATTAATTCAAATGCATCTAATTTTGAGTTTGCTACCAACGGAGGGACTACTTTATATTCTTGGGTAGAGGCTATTGGTACTTCTACTATGAATGTATGGGTTAAAATTCCATATGGGACTAAAACTGTAAATTTGGTAGTGTATGGTTTAACTGATAATGTTTTGAGTAGTTCTGGGTATGCGGGGAAAGCACCTCAGTTAAGTACAACTTATGCTGAATATGATAATGGGGAAAATGTGTTTATTTATTATAATGTTAATCCAACATCAACAACAGGTTGGACTATCGATGGAACTGCTGGGAAAACAACTTCTGCACCTTCTGGTTCTCATTATTCCACCACCAATGCGTTATATGCAAACAGCGCAGGTGGCGATTATTTATATACCCGCATTCCTAATTTGTCAACTAATGTAATTATATCTTTTAATGTTTACACAACAGGTCTTGGAGATTTATTCTTCTTAGCAAATAGTTCAGGAACAGGGCAAATGGCAAGATTAGATGGTAGGTCAGCATCCCCTGATTCAGGATTAGCTAATACTTTATCATGGACTTCTTGGGATGCCCCATCAGGCATTCAAGAATCTGCCAATACTTGGTATAAATATGATATTGTAATTGCAGGAACAAGTGCTTATGCATATATTGGTTCAGTGAGTAATTCCCTTGCAACTTTAGGTACAGTAACAAATTCTTCTGCTTTTTCAATTGCAAATAACGGCAATTATTTAGGATTAGTGGGAGATGGTTTAGGCAGTAACTATATAACATACTGGAATGGATTTGTAATCCGTACTTATGTTTCAGAAATGCCATTTGTTTTGATTAGTAAATATGTCATTACACTTAGTACTACTGTGTCTGGAAGTGGTTACTACCAACAATATATTCCAATAAGTAATTATTCTAATTATGGTATTAATTCGAGTGCATCTAATTTTGAATTCGCTACTAGTGAAGGGACTACTTTGTATTCTTGGGTAGAGGTTATTGGTACCTCAACTACGAATGTATGGGTTAAAATTCCATATGGGACGAAGACTTTAAACTTAATGGTGTATGGTGCAACTGATAATGTTTTGAGTAGTTTTGGGTATGCTGGAAAAGCACCTCAGTTAAGTACGACTTATGGTGAATATGACAACGGGGCAAGCGTGTTCAATAAATATTGGAATTTTGCGGGGGCTTCAGCACCGTCAGGCTGGACTTTTTTAAATGGTGGAGG
>Ga0078972_1005083_pt1 | contig 34269 bp, 35 predicted proteins | sample YelNatPaOPGAMG01_FD_67568 | JGI IMG/M metagenome (GOLD analysis project Ga0078972, IMG submission 67568) | Hot spring thermophilic microbial communities from Obsidian Pool, Yellowstone National Park, USA - OP-RAMG-01 (SPADES assembly) (version 2) | ecosystem: Environmental > Aquatic > Thermal... | reverse complement strand
GTGCCGGACCACCCTCAGCCTGAACGCCTTCGCATGTGCCATGCTCGCCACGTAGCTCATCCGCCCCCTGATCCACTCCCCACTCCTTGTGATTGGCCCGGCGCAGAAACGGCCGCTTGATACTGCCGTCCGGTGTAAGGTACAGTACATATTGTAGCTGCATCCTGCGCACGGTGAGGGGGCGAAACGCCGGGTGGTGGTGCGCCCCATACGCGCTAGCATATGGTCTGTGAGTGGCTGCCAGGTGGCTTGCCCTATCCTCGGCCCCTTCTGGTGCCGGGTGGGCTTAGGCGGGCGAAGCACAGCTCTGCGCCCACCATCGGCTGACGGCGCGCCGTGGAGCGCCCACTTCATTGGGGCGGGAGGTGTGGAAGCCGGATGATGGGAACGCTGGCAGGCCCGGCTTTTCTCAACGCATGTAAAGGTGCGCCCTTGGAGTGCCCGGAGTGCCTGCCGTGCTGCAACGGGCGCGGGAATCCCGAACGATGTACACGCCGTTTCTGGTTGGACTTGCGGCCGGGTTGGCTGCGCAGCCACACTGTCTCGGCATGTGTGGCGGGTTTCCAGTGTACGTGGCTCAGTCGCCCCGCAGGCGAGCGGTCCGGCAGGCCCTCTTCATCGCGGGGAAGCTGTTCACGTACGTTTTTCTAGGCGGCTTAGCGGCGTTCTTCGGAAGCGTGGTGCTGAGGGCCGGGGTGCTACCGGAGGCGCGCAGGCTGCTTTCCACTCTTGCGGGGGCCGCCATGGCGCTGGTTGCGCTGGGCATGATTGGCTTCCGCCTTCCGCCCGTCCTCCGTGGCGTTGGCGCGGCTCTCTCAGAGCCGATACGTGCGGTAGCCACTCCACTACTCAAGGGGGGCGAGCCTGTATCCGCGTTTGGGCTCGGCATGGTGGTAGGCTTCTTTCCGTGCCCGGTAACGGCCGCCCTGCTTCTTCAGTGCGCCGCGTGGCATTCCGTGCCCACCGGGCTGGCGGCGATGGCCGGCATGGGTGTTGGCACCGCCCCCGTCCTCTTGGCGGCGGGCGCGTTTGGGGCGGGCCTGCGCTGGCCCCGCTTGAGGCAGGTGGGCCTTAAGGTAGCCGCCGTGGTGGTGTTGCTGTTGGGTCTCACCACGTTGGCGCGCGGCTCCGGCCTCCTTCCCTGCTGCATGCACGCCAACCACGCCGCCGTGGGCGCATCCCATTCAGCCAGCCAGATGCCCTCGTGTTGCCAGCAGTGAGTTCCTCACCCCCCTCCACCGCTCAGCGGCAGATCTGTCGCTACTGCTCGCTCGTGTTTCGCGGCCCTGGGTACGCCGCGCCGGACGGCCACGCATATTGCTGCTACGGCTGCTACCTGATCCAGCGCATCGTTGGCGGGAGTACGGAGTCCGCCCCCTCTGCCTGGATCCTTGCGCGCTTGGGCGTGGGTGCCTTCCTGGCGATGAACGTGATGATGGTGAGCCTGGTGCTGTACACCGTTAGCGAGCGGGACCTCGGCGCGAACACGGTGGCCGTTCTGCGCTGGTTGATGCTGGGTGCGTCGACGCCGGCCATGTTGGTGTTGGGCGGACCGTTTGTGGGCAACGCGGTGAGGGAGATAGCTACCAGACGGTGTAGCACAGACAGCCTGGTGGCGATGGGCAGCTTTGCGGCATATGGGGTCAGTGCCTACTCCGTGGTGTCTGGGCGCGGCCAGGTTTACTTCGATACGGCCACCATGCTTCTGACGCTGGTTACGGTGGGCCGCTTTCTCGAGGCGTCCACGCGGAGCCGCACATCCAGGTCGGTGAGGGAGCTCCTCGAGGCGGAGCCGGGAGGCACTCACGTGCTGCGGGACGGCCAAGAGGTAGACGTGCCCGCTGCCGATGTGCGAGTGGGTGATCTAGTTGTGGTGCGTCCTGGAGAGCGTATACCGGCGGATGGCGTGGTGACGTCCGGCTCAAGCCTTGTGGAGGAGGCGGCGTTCAGCGGCGAGCCGCGCCCTCGCCCCTGCTCCTCTGGCGACAGGGTGTACGGCGGCAGCCTTTCATGCGATGGACGGCTAGTGGTACGCGCCGAGGCAGTGGGATCCGATGCACTGTTGGCGCGGGTGCTGCAGATGGTGGACGAGGCGCAGTCCAGCCGCGCGCCCGTCGAGCTGCTGGTGGACAGGATTGCCCGCATCTTCACGCCGGCGGTTTGGGTGCTGGCAGCCTGCTCGCTGGGGTATTGGGGCGTGGTGGCTCACAACGTGCCAAAGGGGGCAATGGCGGCGCTGGCGGTGCTGGTGGTTGCCTGCCCGTGCGCGCTGGGGCTGGCAACTCCGCTGGCCACGTGCCTCGCCATCGGCAGGTGCGCCCGTGCGGGCGTGCTGGTGCGCTCCGGGGAGGTCCTTGAGCAGCTTCCACGGGTGGAACGCCTCTTTGTGGACAAGACCGGCACGTTGACCCGAGGCACGATGTCCGTGGCACGGATCGTGTGCGCGGAGGCTGACGACGAAGCGGCCAACCGAGCGTTGGCTCTGCTGGCAACCCTGGAGAGCGGCAGCGAGCACGCGATAGCACGCGCGGTGGTGGCGGAGGCGCGCGCCAGAGAGATCGGCTTAGGGGAGCTGAGCGAGTTCAGAGCCGTGCCGGGACGGGGGGCTGCGGGCCGCGTTGCTCTTGGGGGGCGATCGACCACGGTGATGGCGGGCAGCTCCGGCTTCATGCGGGAGGTTGGCCTCGCCATACCGCCAGCGCTGGCGATCGATGGCGCGGACACGGTGACGTACGGTGCGTGGGACGGCATGGTTCGCGCCGCCGTCGTCCTCGAGGACGAGGCCCGCCCGGAGGCCAGGTCGGCGGTCGGCATGCTGGCAGGCCAAGGAATCCGCGTTGCGATGCTCTCCGGCGACCGTCGGGATGTTGCGGAGAAGCTCGCCCGCCAGGTTGGCATCTCCGACGTGCGGGCGGAGTGCTCTCCTGAGGCCAAAGTGGCCGCCGTGCGGCAGGCCGCGGATGTGGGCGAGGTGGTGGCGATGGTTGGCGACGGCGTGAACGATGCGCCAGCACTGGCGGCGGCACACGTGGGCATGGCGATGGCCGCCGGCACCGACCTGGCGCGCCAATCCAGCGGGGTCACGCTGTTGGGGGATGAGCTCACCCGCATTCCATGGCTGTTCGATCTGGCCCGCGCCACCTACCGCACCATCCGGCGCAACCTTGCCTGGGCATTTGGCTACAACATGGTAGCGCTGACGGCCGCGTGCTTGGGCATGTTGCACCCGCTGCTTGCCGCCCTCCTCATGCTGTTCAGCAGCGTGGCGGTTTCGGGCAGCTCGCTACGCCTCCTGCACGAGCCCAAGGGCCCGTAGGTGTGGTGCCTCAAACCCGCCATGTCAGGGTCGGCCTGCCGGAGCCTCTTCCATTCCATCGCGCATGTTGGAATGACGATGCGCTTGGGCCGTCTCGACGCATGCAGGGCCTGAGGCAGGAACTGCGCTGAGCGAGGGGGTGCAGGTCCGGCGTTGCTTGTGGCGGGCTCGGCCCTCAGCGAAGTGCGTTGGCCACCGCGAGGAGCAGGGGGCGGGTTACGTCTCCTACCAACGCGTAGGTGCGCCCGCGGCTGGTCCAGGTGAGCACAGCGAACTGGTGCCGATCGACGAGGACGCCGGGCCGACCGTGGATGGTGACGCGCGTGATGCCGCGGCCGGTTGGCAGCGCGGACGAACCTGGTGATATGTAGACCGACAGCATGTCTGCGCCGTCGGAGTAGCGGAAATGACGCCTGGACGGGCTAGAGAGGGATGTGCTCTCGCCCCTTAGCACGTATCCGCCTGGAAGACGCCGCGGCGCCGTTATACCCCTGGTGGCGGAGTGCGAACCGCTTACGCGCCGCAATGGCAGGGTGGATACTACGTGCACCCCCCGCTTGGTGACCAGCTTGAACAGCGAGTTGGGGAGGGAGACTCCAGTGGCTACCCTCGTGAAGTACGAGACACTCGTGGGCACGCCCCGCGGTCGGTGCTGCGCCGTTTTGAGCGTCAGCCCGCTCGCCTTGTCCACCCACAGCACACGGTGGGGCTTAGACGGGTCTTTGGGGCTGAGGTGCAACACATAGCAGTGGCGTTCCGCCACGGTTTGGTATTGGGGCTCCAACGTAACCCTGTAGTTGCGCAGCAGCAGGGCAACGTCTATATCGCCCTCGTCGGGGAGGGCTGGGCTTTGGGTGAGGGTGTTGGTGCGGGGGTTATACTGGCGCCTTATGTCGTCGGTGATGACGACCGTCTGGCCCGCCAGGGCGCGCGGGGCCACGTATGCAAACCGGGTTCTGTCGCCGGAGTGCCAGACGTTGGCCACCGCAGAGGTGCCCTGACCCTCCAGCCAATCGATGGTGACGATTCGGCCTTGGTAAGACACGTGCTCTGCGGCCCAGGCGGTGCGCTTGAGGACCTGCAGAGCAGTGGGAGCGGCCGCCAGGGCGCAGTGCCCCGACAGGAGGATTATGAGCAGCGGTGCCGCCAGCCGTCTCATTGCTCTTCGGGCGCGTCCTGGCTGACCTGGGCCATCACGAATTCCAGCCTGCCGCGGTCCGCAAGCGGGCTCTGCGCCCTGTAGGATGCGTGCTCCACCACAAGCGCCTGGATGTCTGCGTCTGGATTGGGTTGCTGTCTGGGCAGCACGGTAAACGCCGCCGTAACGATGGTGGCAACAACCGCTGGGACCCACAGAATGGCCGCGCGGCGCGTAGCAAACGATGGCCGTATGGTTGGCGCGCGTTCTGGCTCCTCGGGCAGGCCGGCGTATATGCGCTCCCAGAACCCATCTGGCGGCGTTGGGTCCGGCACGGCGGCGGCCGCCACCTTCAGGTTCCGGATCTCCCTCACTGTCTGTGCGCACTCGTTACATCTGGACAGGTGCGCCTCCACGCGGCGGCGGGCCCATGGAGATAGCATTCTGTCCACATAAAGGCTGAGGCGCTGCCCCAGCTTCGTGCAGCTCATAGTAACCTACCTTGCGCCGTTCGGCGCGTGCGTGTCCTCCTCTGCGTTCAGGTAGGGGCGAAGTCTGCGCGCCATGAGCGCTCGCCCCCTGTGGAGGCGGGACCTAACCGTGCCTATCGGACACCCCAGCGCCTGGGCTATCTCCTCGTAGCTCATTCCCTCGGTATCGGCAAGGATGAACACCAATCGATACTCCTCGGGCAGCTCGGCCAGAGCATCCTGAACCCTGTCGCGGAGCTCACTGCGCATCAGTTCCGCTTCCGGGGATGCGCTTAGGTCCGGGATCTCCCGCTCCGACGGCCCGTCTTCGGCGCCGTTTCGGAAGGCGTCCAGAGACTCGATGTGCACCTTGGGACGACGCCGCAACCCATCGATGAACGTGCGGGACATTATGCAGTGTATCCATCTGTCGAAGTGCGTGCCCGGCCGGAACCGGTGAAAAGAGCGATACGCCTCCAGCACGGCCTCTTGCACGAGGTCCTGCGCGTCATCGTGGTTGCCGGACATCCGGTAGGCCACCCTGTAAAGCCGGTCTTGGTGGCGGCGCATCAGGGCCTCGAACAGCCGGATGTCCTCCTGCCCCAGCTGCGCATGGGGCTTTTCTGGACTCATTGACGTGATCTCCCCACCTATGGTTATCGATACTGGGCGGGAAAGGTTCCTACTATGGTGTCTCAGTACGGCTAGAGGCCCTCGTCTTCCTCCGGCAGGTCGGCATCGGCACCGGCAACCGCCGCCCTGATGGACGCCTCCACGAACTCCGTGATGGCGGCCTCCTCGGTCAGGGCAGCAAGGTACTCCTCTAGCTCGGCAATCTGGGCATCCAGCTCGGCGGCATTCGCGCCTGGCGGCAGCGCCTCGCGGTCGGCGCGCAGGGCGGAGAGGCGGGCTGCCAGGGCGCGGCGCCATTCCTGCCACTCTTGGGCTCGCGGGTGCCCCTCCAAGAAGCTCTCTATCACTTCGTCCGCCGCGTTGCGGTCCATCGACGGTCCTCCGTTGCATGCCCACGGCAGCTGCTGGCAGACGTGCTGCCTTGCCCAAGAGAAGCTCCGTGGGTACAATGGTGCTGATACAGTGTACCCCATCGGGTCGGGCTGCGTACCCGTTTGGGTTGCCGTTCCGCGGTTGCGGGCGGATGCCCGGCCGGAGCGTCCACACGGTGAGAAGGATCTACCTGGACTACGCCGCCACCACCCCTATTCACCCGGAAGTTAGGGCGGCCATGATGCCCTACCTAAACGATGTATTCGGCAACGCCTCCAGTGTACACTCCTTCGGGCGGGAGGCGAGGGCCGCGCTGGATGCAGCCCGCGACACCATCGCGTCATTGTTGGGTTGCCAGGCTTCGGAGTTGGTCTTCACTTCTGGCGGCTCCGAGGCGAACAACTTGGCCGTATTCGGAGCTGCGTTTGCACCCGGCCGCCGCCAAGATGTCCAACCCAGGGTGGTAACCGCCGCGGCAGAGCATCATTCCGTTCTGAACACCGCATTGGCATTGCGCGACCTTGGGTGCCGCGTTGACGTGCTGCCGGTTGACCGGTACGGTATGGTGTCGCCCGATGACCTGCGCCGCGCCCTTCGGGAGCCAGCGTGCCTGGTGAGCGTTATGGCTGCCAACAACGAGGTGGGCACGCTTCAGCCCATTGCGGAGCTGGGCGCCGTGGCGCGGGAGCATGGCGCACTGTTCCACACGGACGCGGTGCAGGCGGTTGGCACCATTCCGCTGGATTTGGGCAGCCTACCAGTCGATATGCTCAGCTTCTCAGCCCACAAGTTCCACGGTCCTAAGGGGATGGGTGGCCTGTTCGTGAGGACGGGCGTGCGACTACGACCATTGGTCATAGGGGGCGGGCAAGAGCGCGAGCGGCGTGCTGGCACCGAGAACGTGGCTGGAGCAGTTGGCATGGCTCAGGCGTTGAGGCTGGCGTGCGATGGAATGGCTCAGGATGAGGCTAGGGTAGCCGGCCTGCGGGACGGGCTGATCTCGGGGCTGATGGAGCGAGTGGAGGGCGTTCACCTCAACGGCCACCCCACGTTGCGCCTTCCCGGAAACGTGAACGTATCGTTCGACAAGGCGGACGGCGAGGCGCTGCTTTTGGGGCTCGATCTAGCCGGGGTGGCGTGCTCCAGCGGTTCCGCCTGTACATCTGGCGCCATAGACCCGTCGCACGTTCTGTTGGCGATGGGCGTGCCAGCACAGCTGGCCGCCGCGGCCCTTCGCTTCTCGTTGGGCCGGCCCACCACGCGGGAGGAAGTGGAGCAAGCAGTGGAGATCATCGCGCAGGTGGTCCAGCGTGTGCGAGGCTGATGGACGCTGGCGAGACACTAGGCCGCTATAGGATCGTCCGAGAGATCGCGCGCAGCAACGACGTGGTCTACGAAGCCGTAGACACCATCATGGGGCGGCGCGTGGCCCTGAAGGAGCTCTTGCTGCCCCCGAACCTGGTTGGCGCCGCCCGCAGGGAGCGAATCGAGCGCTTCTACCGTGAGGCAAAGGCGGCGGGAGCCCTTTCGCACCGGAGCATCGTAACCATCTACGAGGTTGGCGAGAGCGGAGGCAGGCACTTCATCGCCATGGAGTACCTGGAAGGCCACACCCTCCGAGAGATGCTTCAGGTGCAAGGCCCCCTACCAGTTGAGCGCGCTCGCGAGATCGCCCTTCAGGTGCTGGATGCCCTCGCGTATGCCCACTCCAGAGGAGTGGTTCACCGGGACATAAAGCCGGACAACATCCACATCCTACCGGACGGCCAGGTGAAGATCACGGACTTTGGCATCGCCAGGATCATGGGCGAGCCAAACCTGACCACCGACGGCACGGTGTTCGGCACCCCCAGCTACATGTCGCCCGAGCAGGTGGCCGGCAAACCCATCGACGAGCGGACCGACCTGTTTTCGCTCGGCGTGACGCTGTACGAGATGCTCACCGGCCGCAAGCCGTTCACTGGAGAGTCCGTGGTCACCATCACCTACCAGATCACGACCGTACAGCCGGAGCCTCCCCACGGGGTACCTCCCGGCCTTCAGGCCGTGGTGATGAAGGCGCTTGAGAAGGATGTTACCAAGCGATACCAGTCTGCCGCGCAGATGGCCGCTGACCTGCGAGCCGAGCAGCCGGCCGCGCCGATGCTCACCGCCCCGCCAGCGGTGAACCTGCTGCCCGGCGCTAAGCAAGCGGTTATGCCACGGGCCTCGCCGCCGGCCCCCCCCATGCACAAACCGTGGTGGCTCTCTCGCGCAAGCCGATCGTTTCTCGCTGCGCTGGCACTGACGGTGGTTGGCGGCGCCGTGCTGTTCGCGATGGTGTTGGGCCTCAGGGCGGCGTACGCCAACTACACCCGCAGCGTGCTTGAGAGGGTTTCGGCGGAGGCTTTCGCGAGGGCCACAGCCGACTACCGCGCGGGCCGCTACCTGGAGGCCGCCCAAGGGTTTCTCGATGTGGCGAGGAGGGCCAAGGGCACAAGGATGGCCGAGCTGGCGCGCGCCAACGCCGCCACTGCCTATGCCGAAATGGCCGCATCCGTCGAGGCCAAAGATAGAAACGCCGCCGTCTCCCTATACCGCCAGGCCATCCGCATCAACCCGGACGACCCCGGACTGCACGCCCGGTTGGCCTCCCTGCTGTACGACATGGGGTTGCTCGAGCAGGCGGTCCAGGAGTGGCGGGAGGTCGAGCGAGTGGATACCACTGGCACGGCTGCCTTGGCGGCGAGACACAACATCGCGGTGGCGTACTACAACAGGGCCGTCATCCTGAACGGGATGGGCAAGACCGACGAGGCACGCTACTACTTCAACAAGGCGGTGGAGGCGGACCCGGGCGGCGACGTCGCCGCGCGGGCCCTGCAACAGCTGGGCAACCAGCCCCCTTTCTAGCGGCAAGGCGTTCCGCTTCGGAGGTTTGCTGGTCCGCCTAACTCGGTAAAGAAACAAACGTTGGCGCAGCGCTTGTACACCCGCTTGCTTTGCTACGGCGGCTCTCCTTGCCGCCATCCCAAGGCGCCGCGCAATGCAGGAGGTTACCGTGAAACACGTAGTGAGCAGAGTCCGTTTTGGCGCCTTGATGGCGTCGGTGGTAATGGCTGCGCTTGTCTTCGCCGGTTCCGCAAGCGCGCAACGGGTGGTGGTGCGCAAGGGCACTCCGGTAGACCTGGCGTTTGATTCCGCGTTCAGCTCCAAGACCGCCAAGGTTGGCGACGTAGTGCCGCTGCATGTCACCCGCGACGTGGTGGTGCGCGGCCATACGATCATAAGGAAGGGCACGCGAGTGACGGCGGTCATCAGCGACGTGAGCAAGCGAAAGCGGTACGGCGTGAACGCCAAGATCCAGCTTGCCCTCAACCCGGTGAACACCACCTTTGGCCGCTCGATTCCGCTGGAGCCGCGGAGCCAAGGACGGTATGTTGGCCGCAAAACCGGCGGGGCGGCGGCGGCCACCCTGGGAGGCGCGGCGCTTTTGGGCCCGGTGGGACTGGTTGGCGGCTACTTCATATCAGGCAGATCAGTGAACGTAAAGCCGGGCGATCCACTCGCCACGGAGGTCTCCAAGAGCGTGGTGCTGCGGCGTCGCTGAGGCTTGCGGGGCGTAGCACAACTCGGGCCCATCCGGTTTCCAGTGCATCGCCGCTGGGCTGGATGGGTCCGTCCGTTCGGTAATGAGCCAGCTCTCACACACCAATCATTGGAGTGTGTGCAGAGCAACCATATTGGCGGTGGCAATCCTGCTTCTGCCAAGCTACTCCGCCGATAGCACCTCGTCCACGCCGCCCCTATCTGGCATACAGCTGCGGGTGGGCCTAACCAAGCTCGGTCTGCGCGGCGCCCTGGCCGTGCGGCCGCTATCCACAGCTACGCTCACAAACCCCTCATCGCCAGGCTGGCACGCCACCCTCGCGGCCGGTCAGTTGGTGCAGATGCGGTGGTGCAAGGGGGGGAGCATCAAGTGCGCAGGCGTGAGCGCTCCGCCCGCGGGCCCGCTGAAGATGAGCTGCGCCGGAGGCTTCGCCGTTGGGCTTCGCATCTACGACGGCAACCTGGAGCTAACCCCATTGCCCAACGGCAGGCTGCTGGTGGTGAACCAGGTGCCGCTGGAGCAGTACGTGCGAGGTGTGCTGCAAGCAGAGGGGCCGCGAACCATGCGCCCCGAGGCCCTCAAGGCGCTGGCGGTGGCGGTGCGAACTTACGGCGTATCCAGCCGCGCGCGCCATCTGGCGGATGGCTTTGACCTGTGCGACACCACGCATTGCCAGCTGTACGCGGGCCGGCCGCCATCTGGCTCGCCGGCCGAGCGCGCGGCTACGGAGACCGCGGGCGAGGTGCTGGCCGTCAACGGAGAGCCGGTACCCGCCGTATACTCCGCAGACTGCGGGGGCGCCACCGCGGATAACGAGTCCGCAGGCATGGGAGATCGTCCCAACCCGTTCCTCCGCGGGGTGAGGGATGCGCCGCCCGATGGCGATCGGGACTTCTGCGCTGGTGGAAGGATGCATTCTTGGGAGGTCTCCTTCGCCGTCTCAGAGTTGGCCAAGCTGCTGATGCCGTCGTTGCAGATGCGCATGTCGGCGGTGCTCTCCATCAGCTTTGGTGATCCAGATGAATGGGGTCGCGCGCGCACGGTGACGATCGTTGGGCTGGACCGGCAGCCCCCAACGCCCGGCAACGGCGCGACACAGCCTCCCGGCGGCGCACTCGGTGACACAACGGTGACCCGATCCATGCCAGCCTGGGCGTTCAGACGGCTGGTGGGCGAGGATCGGCTTCCATCCACCTTCGTGACGGGGGTGAAGGTGGAGGGCGACCGTGTGCGCATCAGTGGGAGGGGCTATGGGCACGGGGTAGGTATGTGCCTGGCGGGCGCCAATGGGATGGCGGGGCCGCCGTACCTGGCGTCGTACCGCGCCATACTCGAGCATTACTACCAGGGCGTGACGATTGCGGACGCGGCAACACTGTGCGGCAGCACGGCGCGGGGGCGAGACGTGGGCCGGTTGGCGGCGCGCGGTGGGCACGCCAGGCGCCTGCGCGCGCCCAGATCGGGGCGAGGCGGCCACGGGCGGCCAGGTGGCGACCCAGCCGCCCGCAACGTTGTGACACCCCCCAACAGCAGCCGCGCGCGGGCCACTCGAAGGGGCTAAGCAGCCAGCCTGAATATGGGCGTGAGCCCCTCGGCGCGCTGCCTCAGCACGGTCTGCTCGGCGGTGGTTAGCGGCTTGAACCCAAGCGCCGTGTTCAGGGCCATGCGGAACAGCCGTTCATCGCCAGGTGGCACCATCGCCGTTATCGGCTGAGACAGAGTGAACCGCACGGCTAGCGCGGCATCCTCCGGGTTGGAGATCGGCTGATACCAGCACTTCGGGTAGTCGTGCGGAACGCCTTGGGGCCAGGGCTGGCGGGCCATGGACTTCAGGGCGAGTATGCCCATGCCTTTCTCCTTGGCCTTGGCCACCACCTGCGGCCCGAAGTTGGCGTTGGTATACAGCACGAAGTTGATCGGGAACAAGATCGTATCGAACGGATACCGATCCATGGCGGCGAGGGCCACCTCCACGGAGTGAGCGGAGAAGCCCACGTGCCGAATGCGGCCATCCTTGCGCGCAGCCTCGAAGGTGCGGATGGCGCCATCATTGGAGAGCGCCTGATCCAGCTCCTCCATCCGGGTAAGGCCGTGTAGCTGGTAGAGGTCGAAGTGGTCCGTGCGGAGGCGCTGCAGCGAGCGGTTTAGCTCTTCCTCTGCGCCGGCTTTGTCGCGGCGGCCGGTTTTGCAGGCCAGGAAGCACCGTTTCCGATAAGGCTCGAGTGCTGGACCAAGCTTCTCCTCTGCCTCGCCGTCGCCGTAGCTGGGGGCAACGTCGTAGTAGATGACGCCTTTTTCGAATGCTTCGGAGACCAAGCGGTTGGCGTGGGCCTGATCGTTCCCCATAACGACGATGCCTCCCATGCCAACGATGGAAAGGCGGCGGCGGGTTTTGCCGAGAACCCGCTGGGGCAGGCGAGCGGCGTGTGACTCGGATGCGGCCTGCGTTGGGGCGGAGGCGCTCATGGCGGCAGCAGCCACGCCGGTGGCGGTGGCCCTCAGAAACTCTCGTCTGTCCATGGATATCTCCTCACAAACGGGCATGTAATGGTGGTTGGGCCCGCTGGTACCAGGTTCACCAACACAAAGCTTAGCCTCCGAAGCCACGCCAACGCAAGGCGGTGCGCGTGGTCTCTTGCGCCCTTACACGGGCCCAGGGGTGACGGCGCCCCGGCTTTATGCTACACTTAAAAGGCGGCTCGCCGCGGCTTCGACCGTTTGCAGGCCCGTTCGGTGCGACGGCCAAGCGCAGCAAACCCCTTGCGGGGCAGGCCGCGCTGTCATCTTTCCAGGAGGTTCCGTTTCATATGCCAAGGGGGGGAGGGCTGGGGCGAAACAGCGGGCCCAGCGCGCAAACCCAAGTGCCCGACGGTCTGTGGGTCAAATGCCCCAAGTGCGACCGCGCACTCTTTGCTCGAGACCTTGAGCGAAACCTCAAGGTGTGCGGTCAGTGCGGCTACCACTTTCGCCTCTCAGCGCCGGAGCGAATTGCGTTGCTCACGGAGCCGGAGAGCTTCTGCGAGTGGGACGCCACCATCACCGCTTGCGATCCGCTTGGGTTCGCCAGCTACAACCAGAAGCTGGAGCGGGAGCGCGGCCGCACAGGCCTGAACGACGCAGTGCTCACCGGCGCCGCTATGATCGGGCAAACGCGGGTTGCCATCGGCGTTACGGACGCGCGTTTCTTGGTGGGCGCCATGAACTCCGTTGTGGGCGAACGCATAACCCGCTGCATCGAGGGCGCTACTGCCGAGCGTATGCCCGTGATCCTGGTCAGCGGCACCGGAGGCGGCGCCAGCATGTATGAAGGCATTCTCTCGCTTATGCAGATGCCCAAAACCGCCGCCGCCCTCGCCAGACACCACCGAGCTGGACTCCTGTACCTCGGCATACTTACGGACCCGTCCATGGCCGGCGTCTTGGCCAGCTGGGCATCTTTGGGCGACATCATCCTCGCCGAGCCCGGCGCCATGATCGGCTTTACGGGCGACAGGGTCTCTAAACAGGCTGCCGTTGGCAAAAAGCCGCCCGACTTCCAGACGTCCGAGTTCCAACTGAGGAACGGCATGATCGACGCAGTGGTGCAGCGGAAGGACCTAAAAGCCACCGTCCTGCGAATACTGGCTTGGACCCAGTGCGCTTCGCCATCTGCGGAGGGTGCGGTATGACCCGGAACATCCTGGACTTTGAGAGGCAGATCTCGGAGCTTGAGGGCCAGATAAGCGAGTTGAAGGCGTACGCCGCCCAGTACGGCCTGGACCTGGCGGCTCAGATCCAAGACCTGCAGGCCGAGCACCAGCGGCTGATGCAGCGGATATTCGGCCAGCTTACCCCATGGGATAGGGTGCAGCTGGCCCGCCACCCGCGCCGCCCGCAGACCCTGGACTATATCCGCCTCATGTTCGACGACTTTCTGGAGCTGCACGGCGATAGGTCGTTCGCCGATGACCCAGCTATAGTGGCGGGTTTGGCAACGTTCGCCGGCCGCCCAGTGCTGGTGGCCGGACACCAGAAGGGCCGCGACGCGCGCGAAAGGGCCCGCCGCAACTTTGGCAGCGCGCGCCCAGAGGGGTACCGCAAGGCCCTCAGGCTCATGAAGCTCGCCGAGAAGTTCGGCCGACCGGTCATCTGCTTCGTGGATACCCCTGCGGCGGACTGCTCCGTTGGCGCTGAGGAGCGCGGCATAAGCGAAGCCATCGCCCGCAACATGCGCGAGATGGCCCTCCTTGAGGTGCCGGTGATCGTTGCCGTGATTGGCGAGGGGGGAAGCGGCGGCGCCGTTGGTATTGGCGTTGGCGACCGCGTGCTGATGCTGGAGAACGCCATCTACTCCGTGATCCCGCCCGAGGGTTGCGCGGCCATCCTCTGGCGAGATCCCTCCCAGGGCGAAAAGGCCGCGGAGGCGCTGAAGCTCACGGCCCAAGACGCCTTGGGCTTCGGTGTGGTGGAGGAGATCGTCCCAGAGCCCCTTGGCGGAGCCCACCGAAACCCCGAGCAGGTGGCCGCGGACCTCAAAGCCGCGATCCTAAGGCACCTTTCGGAGGTTTCCGCCCTGCCCGTGCAAGAGATGCTGGACAGGCGGTATAGCCGCTTCAGGGGCCTGGGCGCCTTCGTCGAGGCGGCGGCGAGCCGTGCGGCGGCCATGTAGCTGGCAACGCCGCACCGCCCAGCGTCGCTGGCCTAGCCGCCGCCAAACGGCCTCAGCTCGCGTGGCGCAAACGCGTCCAATGCCTGGTCGTACGTGCTCATGTAGCAGTGGTGCGCCCCGGTGTGGCAGCCAGGTCCGGCCATCTCTATCAGTATCAGAAGCGAGTTGTTCTCGCAGTCGGCCCTGATCTCGCGGACCTCCTGCGTGTTGCCGGACGTCTCTCCCTTCATCATCACCCGGCCGTGGGACCTACGATACACGTGCACCTTGCCCGTTTCCAGGGTGCGCTTAAGCGCTTCCCGGTTCATGTACGCAAGCGTGACGACCTGGCCCGTGGCGGCTTCTTGAAACACGCACGGTATAAGCCCCTGCTCGTTGAACTTCAGGGTGCTGAGCAGCGTCTCCAAATGACCTCCTCGTTGTGGCGGAACTCGCCGCATGTGGCGGCGCCGCTCCTATTCGACGCGATGCCCGAAACTACCTTGCATACGGAGTTGGTTGCTGGTTGGTCGAGGGCAAGCGCAGAGTCGTGACGAAGCCCTGGCAAACGTGAGACGCCCGCATGAAGTAGGGAAGCATGCGGGCGCGCCGGTATATAGCTAGCGGTATACCACCGAGCACCTGCCTTCCCGCAGCGAAACGTGGCTAGTCCGGAGGCGGTGGCAACTACGGCGCGCTTGGCTCATATTGGCGCGTATGTCGTTGCTTCCTACCTGCGTTGTGGCACGAGGGAAGGCACGTCTCGAGATTGCGTGCGCTGGCGGTCGGGCGCCATCGGCTGGGTGGCGCGTGAGCCCGGCCCAATGTCGGTGTGCAACCACCGCTCTGTGGCTAATGACGATCGGTTGGTAGTTTGCTGCACAAGACAAGCTACGAAGCCGACCCGGTGGGTTGCGATGGTATGTGTGGCCCAGCAATCCCCTACCCCTGCACCTGGAGAGGCTGCTGAGTCTCCTCGATACGGGATGCCGCGCGCACCTTGTCCAGCATTCGCTCCAGAAGGGCTTTGTGCTCCCTTAGAGCCTGCTTGTAGGAGGTGCGGTCCGTCTCGTGGATCTCCAGGCGCAGATCGGACAATGCGCTGTCAAGGATGGATGCCAGTACCGTGCATTCATCCTGAGTTAGGTTTAGCACTGCCATCCCAGCACCTCCACCATACTGATTCCCAATTGAACCTGAGATCAAGCATGCCAAGCCGCCGGTTTTGGGGGACGAGCCACCGGGCTCGGATCTGCGAAGGTGAGTCTGCAGGGCTGCCGCGGCGGCACAGGCCGGCTCGCCAGGAGATTGCCAAGCTGGCGCCGTATTAGCCCTATAGCGAAGATAGCGCCTGCTACAAAGAGGACCTCTCACGTTGTGCCGCACCAGTACGTTTGCCGCCCTCGTTGCGGCGGCTGCCTTGGCCCTGCTGCCCGGATGCGGCGGCCCTCCGCCCAAGGCCAATCGGCCTGTTCAGATAGAGTATTGGGAGAAGTGGACCGGCTTTGAGGGCGATGCCATGCGCGCCACTGTCGATGCTTTCAACGCATCCCAAAAACGCATACACGTCAACCTGCTGACGGTAAGCCAGATCGACCAGAAGCTGCTGCTGGCGTGCGCAGGGGGAAATCCACCGGACGTTGCAGGGCTTTGGTCCTACAACGTCAACGTGTACGCGGACAAGGGCGCCATTATCCCGCTCGACCGTTATCTTGCCAAGGCGGGCATAGCTGAGGACCAGTACATCCCCGTGTTCTGGGGCATCTGCAAGTATCGCGGCAAGGTCTGGGCGCTTCCGTCAACCCCGGCATCCACTGCCCTTCACTGGAACAAGGAGCTGTTCCGCGAAGCAGGCTTGGACCCAAACCGCCCGCCGCGCACCATTGAGGAGCTAGACGCCTATTCGGAGAAGCTGACGAAGCGAGATGCCAGCGGGAAGATCATTCAGATGGGCTTCATGCCGTCCGAGCCCGGATGGTGGAACTGGTCGTGGGGCTACTTCTTCGGCGGGACGCTGTGGGACGGCAAGTCGAAGATAACCGCCAACTGCCCGGAAAACATCCGCGCGTACAAGTGGGTGGCGTCGTATGCCAAGCGGTATGGGGCGCAGCAGCTTCAGCTGTTCAGAAGCGGGTTTGGCAACTTTTCCTCGCCGCAGAACGCGTTCCTCTCCGGCAAGGTAGCCATGGAGATACAAGGCGTGTGGATGCACAACTTCATCGAGAAGTACGCCCCTAACCTGAAGTGGGGCGCTGCGCCGTTTCCTCACCCGGCGGACCGGCCTGACCTGGCGAACACCAGCATCACCGAATCGGACGTGCTTGTCATCCCCACCGGCTCGAAACACCCGAATGAGGCGTTTGAGTTCATCAAGTTCGTGAACTCGCAACGTGGGGCGGAGCTGCTGAACATGGGTCAGCGCAAGTTCACCGCCCTCAAGAGGGTAAGCCCAGAGTTCCTTGCCAAGCACCCAAACCCGTACATCCGCACCTTCATCGCCCTGGCGAAAGGGCGCAACGCGTACGCCACTCCTCAGCTAGGCATATGGACCGAGTACCGAGACGAGATGAACGCAGCCTTCGATGACATATGGCTGGGCCGCCGCACGCCGGAGGAGGCCCTTGGCCAGGTGCAGGCGCGCATGCAGAAGAAGCTGGACCGCGAGCTCCGTCGCATGCACCGCCTCGGACGAAGCCTGTGAGCGAGCATCCCGCCGGGAGGCCAGCAAACCGACGTTTCGCCCGTCTTCCTGTTGAGGTTTCTCATGGCTGGCATTGACAAACGATCTACCAAGAGGGACGGCAAGGGCAAGCCGCGCATGAGCCGTAGCTCGTGGAGAGAGACGAGGGCGGCGCTGCTGTTCATAAGCCCGTGGCTGGTTGGCCTGTTCGGACTTCTGCTGTACCCAATACTAGCGTCGTTCTACTACAGCTTGTGCGAATACTCCGTGCTGGAGCCGGCCCAGTACATTGGCCTTGGCAACTACGCCGACCTGTTCACCGACGAGGTGTTTTGGAAGGCGCTGGGCAACACCTTCTACTACGCATGCCTCGCCCTGCCGCTCGGCCTGGTGATGGCGATCGCCGTGGCCCTTCTGCTCAACACCGGGGTGCGCGGCATGACCGTCTACCGCACCATCTTCTTCCTGCCCTCCCTCATGCCTACCGTGGCGCTTGCCATCCTATGGCTGTGGATCTTCAACGGCGACTACGGCGTTCTGAACTACGCCGTATCGTCAAGCACGGGGTGGATTGCGGGCCAAGTGGGCGGGTTGGGGCACGCCATGGCCACGCACGGAATGGGGCTGCTTGGCAACGCCATAATGGCCGCATCCCAACACGTCAAGGCGCAGGGCCCCCCATGGCTCACCGATCCATCGTGGTCGAAGCTGGCCTTTGTGGTGCTGAGCCTTTGGGGGGTGGGCCACGCCGTGGTGATCTATCTGGCAGGCCTGCAGGATGTGCCCGTGCACCTCTATGAGGCGGCAGACCTGGATGGGGCCTCCTGGTGGCAGAAGGTGCGGCACGTCACGCTGCCCACCATCTCGCCCGTGATCCAGTTCAACCTGATCCTCGGCATCATTGGCAGCTTCCAGTTCTTCGCCGCGCCGTACGTGATGGCGCCAAACGGTCAGCCAGCGCGCTCCGCCTACTTCTTCGCCATGATGCTGTACGACAACGCTTTCCCATACCTTAAGATGGGGTACGCCAGCGCCATGGCCTGGGTGCTGTTCGTGATCATCATGATGTGTACCATGGCGGCGCTGAAGCTCTCCTCTCGCCACGTGCACTACGAGGGAGGGGCCTAAGCATGCAGGCCAAAGGCCGTTTTGCCAAGCTTGTGGTGCAGGTAGTGCTGCTGGCGGGCTCGTTCCTGTTCCTCTTCCCGCTGCTCTGGATGATCTCCACCTCGCTCAAGCCAATCGAGGAGACGATGCGCACGCCGCCGGAATGGATACCGTCCACCTTCCAGTTCGGCAACTACTGGCGCGCCATCACGTACCAAAGCGACAAGCTCGGCTACATACCGTTTTTGCGATACACGGTTAACACGCTGCACGTGGCGGTGCTGGCGGTGGCCGGCACGGTGGTCTCCAACGCGCTGGTGGCGTACGGGTTTGCCAGGCTTCGGTGGCCGGGGAGGAATCTCCTCTTCGCCCTCACCCTGGCCACCATGATGGTGCCGTTCCCAGTGGTGATGGTTCCCATATACGTGATCTTCCGCCACCTGGGCTGGATAGGAACGTTCCGTCCGCTGTGGGTGCCGGCCTGGTTCGGCAGCGCGTTCAACATCTTTCTGCTCAGGCAGTTCTTTCTGACCATCCCAAAGGAGCTCTCCGACGCAGCTCGCGTGGATGGCTGCTCCGAGTTTGGCATCTTCTCGCGCGTGATTCTGCCCCTATCGCGGCCCGCCCTCGCGGTGGTGGCGCTCTTCAGCTTCCTGTATCAATGGAACGATTTCCTGGGCCCGCTGGTGTACCTGACGGACCAGAGGAGTTTCACGCTGTCGCTCGGGCTGCAGTTCTACCAGAGTCAGCACGGCGGCACCGAGTGGAACCTGCTTATGGCAGCCTCCACCATAGTGGTGCTGCCCATCATCGTGCTGTTCTTCTTCACGCAGAAGACGTTCATTCAGGGCATTACCGTAACCGGCCTTAAGGGCTAACGGGATACCGCCCCGGCGGGCCGTGGGAGAGGAAAGGAGAATTGGGCATGGACCGCCGTGAGTTTCTGAAAACTGCCGCCGCTGGCGCCGGGCTGGCGTTGATGCCGTCTGCGGCCCGCGCAGCCAGGGCCACCTCCGCCAACGACAAGCTGAACGTCGCCCTCATCGGCGTGTGGGGCCGCGGCTTGGCCTTCTACGACACGTTGGCAGACGAGAACGTGGTTGCGCTCTGCGACGTCAACGAGAGCCGCTTTCCAGATGCCCTTAGGAGGTTTCCCAACGCCAAAACCTACATCGATTGGCGCAAATGCCTGGACCACAAGGGCCTCGACGCGGTGGTCATCTGCACGCCAGATCACCACCACGCTTTCATCGCCAACTGGGCGCTTAATCGCAACCTGCACGTCTACTGCGAGAAGCCCCTGGCCATCACCGTTGAGGAGGCGCGCGCTGTTCGGGCCAACTGGCTGAAGAAAAGGGGCAAGCTCGCCACCCAGGTTGGCATGCAGCGCCACGCCATGCCCAACTTCAACCGCGTGCGCGAGCTCATCCAAGACGGCGCCATCGGTGAGCTGCAGTCGGCGTGCGCTTGGGGCAACCGCCAGATCCGCCGATCGGGCTACCTGCCTCCTGATGGAGAGCCCCCCAAGGAGCTTCACTGGGACCTCTGGCTTGGCCCGTCGCCAGACCACCCGTACAACCCTGGCTACTTCGCTGGCGGTCCCGGCATGAACTGCCTCTCGTGGAACATGTACTGGGACTTCGGCGTGGGCCAGGTGGGCGATATGGGCAGCCATACCATGGACCTGGTGTGGAACGTCATCGACGCGCAGCTTCCCACCTCCGCCGAGGCCAAGGGCGAGAAGTACAACCCTGAGGTAACCCCCGTTGAGTGCGAGCTCCACTTCGAGCACCCCGCCAACAACTGGCGCGGCCCCATCCGAGTGAGCTGGTACCAGGGCGGAGCCATGCCGGATTCGCCTAGGCAGTACGTGGATCTCAAGCAGATCGACCACGGCGCCATGTTCGAGGGAACGCGCGGGCAACTGATCTGCGACTTTGGCTCTCGGATTCTGTTGCCCATGGGCGACGGCGCAGACATGACCTACTACAAACCTCGCCCCAAGGAGGAGCTGCTGCCCAACCTGGGCGACTTCGCGAAGCAGTGGCTGAACGCCTGCAGAAACCCAAGCCTGAAGACGGCGTGCGACTTTGAGTACACCGGCAACATGATCGAGCAGATGCTGCTGGGGCTGGTGGCGTATCGCGCCGGCCAGAAGGTACAGTACGACGGCGCAGCGGGCAGAATCACCAACAACCCCGACGCCAACAGTCTGCTGCGGCGCACCTACCGCAGTGGCTGGGTGCTCAACGGCTGAGCGCCTGTGCTTGCATCCGGTTGGAGGAGCTGGATGAGCCGCACCAACTTCTCGTTTGCCGCCTGTGTCCTCCTGGCAATCGCGGCCGCTGGGGGCCAGGCGCGGGCCGACATGATGGCCGATTCGCCGGTGACGTTCCCGAAGGAGGGAGCGCTGCCTGCCAAATACCCGCCGGACCTGCCGCCTAAGCCCGAAGACCCCGGCGAGAAGGATTATTACCTGTTCAGCTCGCCAGAGCGGTCGCTGGGGCAGATCAACAGGATTCAGGCCGAGATGCCCGCTGGCACGTTTGCGCCGCCTCGTGCCGACTGGCGCTACCTCAGGCGAACGCGGCGCATCCTCACCGGCGGCGGCGAGCTGCGCTTGATGGCCATCGGCGACAGCATCGTGAACGACACGATGCGCTCGGGCTGGGTGGCCAAGCTTCAGGAGGCATACCCCAAGGCGCACATCCAGGCGATGGTGTACGTGCGGGGTGGAGGCGGCTGCCAGCACTTCAAAGAGGCGGGGCGAATCGATCGTGTGGTCGTCCCGCGCAAGCCGGACTTGGTGCTCATCGGGGGCATAAGCCAGCAAGGCATCGAGAGCATACGCGAGGTCGTTCACCAGCTCCGCGCGGCTCTTCCGCACGTTGAGGTGTTGCTTTTCACCGGCGCGTTTGGCACTGCCGACCCACGAGATCCCAAGGCGTTGGCCGAGGCGGCGTGGTCTGGCACGGGAGCTTACGGCAGGGCTCTCAGGAAGCTGGCCGACGAGGAGAAGTGCGCTTATCTAGACATGACTACGCCGTGGGCCGAGTATATACGATCGGCCAACGTTCACCCGCATCTGTTCTACCGCGACCCCGTGCACGCCAACGAATACGGCGAACAGATATTGTGCAAGATCATGTTGGCTTTCTGGGCTCCGGGGGCGACGCGGTAGCCCCCGTTCCAGCGAGGAAGCCAGGGGAGCGCAAGCGAACGAAGCGGCGGTTCTCTCCATCTTCCTTGGCTCCTGCCGCATTCGTTGGAACCCGGCGAAAGGGTCCGCGGAGCGCTAGGTGCCGCGCTGCCACCGCGACGCAATGCGGCCGCTCCCAAGCCTGGTTGCTCTAGAAGCGGCCGCTATGAGGTAGACCTGCCCGCAGTACGGTATGGGCCGAAGGACGCTGGGGAAACCACGTTGGGCTGTAGTTCGGCCTCCGGCCCACCGCACTCTCGTGATAACGCGCGTCCTACTTAGGTGCCTTGGCTGCCGGAGCGGGCTTCTTGGTGCCCTTGGCCTTGCCCTTTGGGCCCGCGGTTGGCTTGCGAGCCATAGTGGACTTCGCCTTGGCGCCGGCCACTGGTTTGTGGGTAGTGGCCACCTTGTGCGCCTTAGTGGAGGCGCTTCCGGTGCGGCTCCTGCGGACCGGCGTAGCCTTGTGCATCTTGCTTCTGGTGGCGCGGCGCTTGCTGGTGTACTTGTGGGCCTTGGCCTTGGAGGCGCCACCCATCCGGGCGGCTCGGCTCTTGCGCCTGACTACGCGGTGGTGGCGCACCACACGCCGTGCCTTCCGATGGCGCGTAACGCGGCGGGCCTTGGCCTTTCGCGAGGCAGCGCCCATGCGAGCTGCGCGGTCGCGACGGGTCATCCGCTGATAGCGAGCGCGATGCGTCCTCTTGGCTATTGAAGGCTTGCTGCTGGTGGCACTACTGCTGCTTTGAGCATAAGCGCCTATGGCACCCAACAGGAACAGCCCAGCGAGAGCTAGGTTAAAGATTCTGCGCAGTTTCACGTCCTGGTACCTCCATCCGAACTTGGGTGGCACCTGTTCGTGCCACGCCTACAGTATCGTGGATGGCGTCCAGAAGTTCCCAACGCAACGGAGCAGTTCTACGGAAAGCGTGGGGTAGGGGACCGGAGAGAAAGGAAATGGTGGGACCGCAGCCATCAGGGGAGACCACATCCGCAATCGGGATTGGCCGCTTCGTCCCACCGCAATGATTACTTAGCCTTCGCGGCTTTGGCCTTCTTCGCGGCCTTTGCCTTCTTGGCGGCCTTTGCCTTCTTGTGCGCCTTTGCCTTCTTGGTGGTTTTCGCCTTCTTGGTGGCCTTCTTCGTCGTCTTGACGGTCTTCACCGCGGCGGTCGGCGCGGGCGCTGCGGCCTGCTTGGCCTCAGCGGCGAACCCGCCACCCACGGCCATCAGGAACAGGCCAGCTATCAGCAGAGCCAGTTTCTTGCGCATTGCTCGGTGTCACCTCCTCCTGCCCTATCAATCGGTCACTGCCATCTTGCATATCGCAATAGGCGTCTGGAAGTTCCCACCTCACCCGAAGGTTCTGGCGGGTTGTTTGAGCTAGCTGGCGCGCTGCCGGCTTCTGCGGCGGGCCACCACTCCCAGGTTCAGCGCCATATCCTTGGCTGCGTCGCGCCGGTCCAGGTGGTACAAGATCAGGGGGGCCACGGCGCCCAGCATCAGCTTCGAGAGCGCGTATAGGGGGAACAGAGCAATGCGAAGCGGCCTGCTCCACGCCATCTCGTTCAGGCGCGGAACGATGAGCGCTGCAATCCGGAACTGCCCCCCCAGGCGTTGCATCCGGTCCACCGAGAAGCCAGCGCGCTCCAGAAGGTGACGGATGCCGAACGACGTGTAACGATAGAAGTCGTATGGGCGCTGGTGCTCCTCACCTGTCAATGGGACGGAGAGGATTAGCACCGCGTCTGGCTTCATGCACCGGGCAAGCTCCTCCAGGGCGGTCCACGGCTCGGGGAGGTGCTCCAGCACTTGGGTGCACAGGGCGGCATCGAACGCCGCGTCGCGGAACGGGATGCGATGTAGGTCGCAGATGACGTCTAGGCCTGAGTAGTCCCAGGTTGCGTCGCCCTTGGCGAAGTCGGCGGCCACGCGACGTGTGTGTGCGAACAGGAGGCGGTACTGCCCCTCGCCCGCGCCGGCGTCCAGCATCAGCGCACCGGGCGGCACTTCCTCTGCCGCGCTAGTCACGAAAGCGCGCAGGTCCGCCGTTGCTGGGTCCAACGCCTCCCGCCACCATGCCGGCAAAAACCTGCGCAATCCCCTCGCCGACTGATCACCCATTGTGATCAACGCGCCTCCGTTAGGCCCACGGCCGGTTCCGCCGCCGAGCCCGGTTGATAAGCTTGACTTGCTAGCACGAGTGTAACATAATGCAGTTGCGCAAGATAGGAGGCGACAGCATGCGCATTGGCGCGCGCACTAAGGTTACGCTTGCAGTGCTGTTCACCACCGGAGCGGTTGCCCTGGGCGTGCGGGTGCTGGTGCTCTGCTGCGCCTCTCAGCCGGTCGCGCCCACCCCTCGGCGCAGCGAGCCTCTCGCTCGCCTCAAAGGCGCCAGCATAATCCTGCGCTCCGACGGCAGCCGCGTGTGGGACCTGAAGGCTGAAACCATCGAGGTGGCCCGAGACCGCCGCACCACTTCGTTATCGGGAATCACCAACGGTACCCTTTACCGCGACGGCAAGCCCCTTATGGCGCTCAGCGCACCGCGAGCCGTCTTCGATAACAGCTCGCGCAGCCTTACGATCACGGGTGGGGTTACCGTTACCGGCCCAAAGGGCATGAAGCTGATCACTCACTCAATCGCCTGGGTGCCGTCCGCCAAGCGGCTCGTATGTCCCGGCCCCGTAACCGTGCGTACCCCAAACGGTATCCTGATGGGGGATCGGTTGGAGGCGGACTTGGACCTGCAGCAGTGCACCATCTACGGCATTCGGCTTAGGGCGGACACTCGTAAGCTGCCCGGCCGCGGAGGCCCGGCATGAGGCTTCGGTTCGCCATCGCCGCTCCGCTTCTAGCGGCGGTGTTGCTGGCCACGGGTCCCCTAGTCGGGGCGCCCCCCCGCACACCCAGGCGTGACCAGATGCTTGCGTCTGCGGCGGCGCAGGCGCCCGTCAAGGCAGCCCAACCCGCCCCCGCCAAAGAGCCGGAGTTCGATAGCTACGAGGTTGTGGCGCCAAAGGCTGTGTGGAAAGAGCCCGGAAAGGTGGGTCGGCTGTACGGCGGCTTCACGATCAAGCAGGGCGATACGGTTCTGAGGGCGCAGGAGGCCGAGTACAACCAGACTGCGGGCACCGCCATTGCCACAGGTGGCGTCTCCGTTACGGACCCGCAGGTTAGCGTCACGGCGGATCGGATGACCGTGGACATGAACGCGAAGAAGGCAGTGCTGCAGGGGGCCGTTCGCGTTGTGGCCAAACCGAAGCAATCCGATGCGCAAGACCCAGCCAAGCAGAAGGGCCTGAGGCGCGAGTTTCGCGAGCCGGTGCTTATCACGTGCACCAACCTGGAGTACTACTACAAGCAGAAGCGCGCCATCGCATCCGGCAACCTCAGGTTCGTGCAAGGCAAGCGAACGTTTGCCGCAGATACCTGCCTGTATTTCCAGAAGCAAGAGACCGCCGTGCTAACCGGCAACGTTCAGGGCGTGGACGAGAAGGGGCAGACCTACCAGGCCAACGCCATCAAGCTTGTGCTGAAGGAGGACGACGAGTCGGTGGAAGCGGAGCGATTCCACGGCGTGTTCAAAGTGAAGAGGGAGGAAGGGACGGAGGAGGAGCCCCAGCCGCCGGAGTTGTCCGAACCCACGCCTGTGGGGGAGCCAGCTACCGTTTCGGCAAGCGGGCATGCGGGGTAAGATTACGGGTACGCCACGGGTGGAGGCACACGTAACGGGCCGCGTGCAGCAACAGGAGACACACCATGCCTACGGCCGCTCTTGTAGCTCTAATCGTTATCGGCGCTGTGAACGTTCTCGTTCTTGTTGCGCTGACGGTGGCCATTTTCGCCATCAAGGGTCAAGTTGAGAAGGTGATGGCGGTGGCCAGGCCCACCATTGGGAAGGTGGAACAGGTCGCCGACGACGTGAAGACGGTCACCAAGGAGACAGGCGCAATAGTGACTCGGGTTGAGGAGCTGGTGGACCGCGTGGGCAGCCGGGTGGAGGCTATCGCGGACACCGGTGAGAAGACCGTGAAGGATCTCTCGCACCGGGTTCAAGTAACCAGCCAGGTGGTGCAAGAGACGGTTACTTCGCCCGTGATTGGGGTTGCTGGCCTGTTGGCGGGCATCGGCAGGGGCATATCGGTACTTAGGAGCTACGGCGACGTCCAAGGCAACAAGGAGCAAAAGAGCGATGGCGAGAAAGAGTGACCTTCTGGTTGGGCTACTGGTGGGCGCGGCCATAGGGGCGGGCGTGGCACTGCTGTACGCTCCGCGGCCGGGCGCCGAGCTACGAAGCGTGGTGGGCCGAAAGGCTGGCGAGATCGTGGATAGGGGGCGCCAGATGGTGCGCCAGGCCGGACAGAAAGAGGCCGCCGCACCGGCGGAGGAGGGCCAGCGGCCGGAGCAGGCGGGGGAAGGCGGAGAGGGCCAGGCGTCGCCGTCCGACGCGGTTGCGTAGGGAAGGAGCCATTCGCAGCAAGATAAGGCTGATGGGCGGCAGCCAAACAGTTGCCTCCGGTCCGCGTCCACGCGTCAGTGCGCGAGCTTGGTGAGAGCGGATCTACACCTTCCTGCTCGTCTGCAACTGGCAACATGCCGCCGACCGCCCCTCTCTCATCGCACTGCTCATGGATGGAGGCGGCGAAGCCTGGGTGAGGGGAACACGGATCGCCACGGTTGGCTGGCGCCAACGCCTGCAGGGGTAGGCGCCCTCCAAGGAAGCAAGGGACGGGTGAAAGCAGGAACAGACTCGGCGAATCAATCCCCACGTCCTTGCTTTCTGCCGTCCTCGTATCGTCCGGGTAAGCAATGGGGAGGAGAACCGTCGCTTGTTCCGCATTGTGTCACGTTGTTCGCAGACCGGCGCCAGGCTAGGCGTGCTGGAGACCGCCCACGGCGCCTTCCGCACCCCCGTCTTCATGCCCGTGGGAACCAGGGGCACCGTCAAGGCCATGACCCAAGAGGAGCTCGAGCAGATCGGCTTCCCCATCATATTGGGCAACACGTACCACCTGTACCTGCGCCCAGGCCACGACGTGATCCAGCGCGCTGGCGGTCTGCATAGCTTCATTGGGTGGAACGGAGCCATCCTAACGGACAGCGGCGGCTTTCAGGTCTTCTCCCTTAGGCAGATTCGGCGCATCGGCGAGGACGGGGTGCTGTTCCGCTCGTACATCGACGGCTCTGAGCACTTGTTTACGCCCGAGCGCGTGGTGGAGGTCCAACTGGCCTTAGGCGCGGATGTCATCATGGCGTTCGACGAGTGCCCCCCTTACCCAACCACCCACGACTACGCCTGCGAGTCCGCGCAGCGTACCCACGCCTGGGCGGTCCGCTGCCTGAAGGCCTACCACGAGCTCCTTGCTCGCCCTCATTCCAACCCGGCGCCAGCCCTGTTCGGCATCGTGCAGGGCAGCGTTTACAGGGACCTCCGGGAAGAGAGCTGCGACTTCATCTCATCCATGCCGTTTGCGGGAATCGCCGTGGGCGGCGTCTCGGTGGGTGAGCCCAAGGAGAAGATGCTCGAGGTGATGGATTGGACGTTCCACCGGCTGCCGGATGAGAAGCCTCGCTATCTGATGGGGGTCGGCACGCCCGTGGACCTGCTGGAGGCTGTGGAGCGCGGCGCCGATGTGTTCGATTGTGTGCTGCCCACTCGTTTGGGGCGCAACGGCTCCGCGTACACAACCTACGGCCGCATCAACATCAAGAACAGCGCCTTCCGCGAGGATGCCGGGCCGATCGACCCCGAGTGCCGATGCGCCACCTGCAGGCGATACAGCGCCGCGTACATCCGCCACCTGTACATGTGCGGCGAGATCCTGGCTGCCGTTCTGCTGACGCGCCACAACCTCCACTTCTATCACAAGCTTATGGAGGGCATAAGGGAGGCGATTCGGCTGGACCGCTTTCCAGCCTTCAAGGCCGACTTCCTGGCGCGCTATGAGCAGGGGGACGGGCAGGATGTTGGGGCTGACGCGCGGTCCCGCGGAATGGGTTGACCAGCGTGAGGACGGCAAGCAAACCGGCCACCGCCAGCACCACGTACAGCGTGGCGAACATCTCGCTGCGGCTTAGGCGCATCTCGCCGAAGTTCGCCAGCACCATGGCAACGGCCATCGGCACCAATGCCGGAATGTCGATGCCCAGCACCAGCACCACCACCAGGGACGGCACTAGGAGGGCCAGAAACAACCAGAACGTGGTGCTCACCCGCATTCTCAGCCGGTAGAGCGCGGCGAAGAACACCCCTAGGAACACGAAGTCGCCAGGCCCGATGCTCGGCGGCATCGGCACTGCCAGGGAGACCGCGGGCATCTTGACGGACACCGCGCTTACCACATTGGGCGCCGCTTGGATGAAGTACATAGTGGTGCCGTGGTATACGCCCCAGTAGTCCACCATGCCCGCCACCAGCGCTCCGGGGAACAGGATGCCGGGCTCCCTGATGGCCAGCGACACCAGGCAGCCGAACAGAACGGCGGCCAGAATCATCAGCATGTTCTGCCAGGGGAAGAAGATGTAGAAGGCAAGGCCGCCCGGCATCACCCTGGTTGTTAGCGGAAGCAGTATCCACAGCACCAGGCACACAACGCTTCCCGCAAGGGCGATCCGCGCTGGGGGGGTGATGGCGGCCACGTAGCGCACCAGCAGAAGTTGCACAAGGGTGAACGCCGCCAGCGAGACGACGGCCGCCGGGTAGCCTAGAGCCTTTGTTCGCAGGGCGCTGGCCACGGCGGGAACGTTGGGCAGAAGCAATGCGAGGTAAAACAGCGCCAGGTACCCCGCCGCCGTGGTCAAAGCCGTGCGCAAAGCTGTGTGCGGTTCGGGGCCCTGCGTGTGGCTCTCAACGTTATTCTGCATCCCAACCAGCTTCGACGGTCACACCATGGCTCCCTTTGGGGCTGCGGGGGAGATGCAAGCAATGAAGCCAAGAAGGGGATAGGCCAGAAGCAGATTGGGCGTGCCATCCTCCGGCTCGCAGGATCGTCCGCTCGTGGGTTTCTTGCTTCCAGCCTTCCTTGCGATGGCCCCGATCGCGTACGCCCTGCCTGGGCTCACCCCGAGCTCCGGCCAGTGACGTGGAGTGTCGCTTGGTTGCCGACTTGCGAGCGCGCCCAACGGATGGTATAATATAGCGCACTGAGCCGATCGGTGGGCCTGTAGCTCAACGGCAGAGCAGATCCCTCATAAGGATTTGGTTAGGGGTTCGAATCCCTTCAGGCCCACCACCGTGCACGGCCGGTGTTTCATCTTTCCCCCCGCCGCTGTTCGCCCTCTCTGCCGCTGCGCCTGCACCTGCGACGCGCCTCCGAGCCGTTGTCGGGGCGGACGTTCGCACTGCCCGCGCGGGAAGCTCGCTGTCACGCTTGCGCCCACAAACGCGCAGGGGACCCCGGGCCGCGCCCGGAGCCCCCATCGAACCATGGGCCATCTGTGGCGGCTACTGCGTGGCGCCTGCTGCGTACGGGCACCATGGGTTCATGCCCATGCCGCGCCCGAAGCCCATGCCGCGCCCACGGCCCATGCCGCGCCCGAAGCCCATGCCCCAGCCCGGACCAGCGGTTGCGGTGCCGGCCAGCCGCTGGAGCAGGGCCGCGTTGTCGGCCATGAGCTTCTGGATCTGGCTGCACGCGGAGGCGATCTTCGCCTGCTGGTCCGCGATCGCCTTCGGATCGGCGTTGGACGCAATCATGGTGCGCAGGCTAAGCTGCATGGTACGCACCTGTTGGTGCAGCTCCGTTATGCGCTGCACAAATGCCTTCTCGGCGTCGGTTTGAGGCGTAACGCGGGTCCACCAGCCGCCCCAACCCATGCCAGCGCCGAGGCCGAGCCCCATTCCTATGCCACGACCGAAGCCCATTCCGGCGCCGGGGCCGATGCCAACGCCGGCCGGGAGGCCTAGCTTGTCTCGAATCTGCAGCGCCCTGGCGTTGGTGGCCTGCATTGCAGCCATCGTCTTCGCGATCTCCGCCTGCTTGGCTGCCACGGCGCTCTGGTCCGCGTTGGTGGCTAGAAGCCCAGCTAGCTCCTGCCGCTGGGTCAAAAGGGTGTTGTGCAGCTCCGTCAGCGTTTGCACCAGGCTGGCGGCTTCGGGATCGGTGGGCTTGACGCGGGTCCACCAGCCGCCCAGCCCGTACATTGGGCACGTGATGGCCGGTGCGGGGGCCGACTGGGCGCGAGGTCCACGCCTTTGGGCCATGGATGGCAGTGCGACGCCAACCACCATGGCCGAGGCTACGGCAACGCCTGCTGCAATCTTGGTGATTCTTCTCATCTGTGTGCGCTCCTCAGCGATAGAATGAGGGCCTGCGCGCCTCTCGCTTTGGCTAGGAGCCCTCCACCTACTACGGACGATGCTGGCCGCCGCAGATTCCACCTCTTGGTGGTTCGTCACTGGGGAAGGGAGCTCGCCACGCGCTCCAGCTCTGCGGCTGGCAGGTCCGCGATGAGCACGTATACGCGGTCGCTCCGGTAGACCCGGAGGCTAAGGCCAGGCGCGCCGTGCAGTATCTGGCACTGGCCGATTCCGTCCCCGGCTTCGCCCTGCATCATCCCGCGGCCCCCGCGCCACCGGCGGCCCATGCCCATACCCATGCCGCGTCCCATTCCCATTCCTCCGCCGCGACGATAGGCGTGCTGGAAGACCGACAGGCTGTTGAGGCCGTCCGTGTAGCGAAGGTGGACCATCGGGATGCCGCTGCCGGTGGTGGCCAGATAGACGCCTTGCAGATGAAACCCCGCTGGCAGCACCGATGGCTGGTACACTGGCATGCCGATCTTCTGGCTGGCCTCCGCAATGCTAAGCTTCTCACCAGCGTTGGGGCTGTGCTGCGTCACCGTCCATCCACGTGGCAAAGCGAACAGCGTTTCCGACAACCTGGCGGGGAAGGAGATGCTAACGACGCGGGTGCTTGCCTGGAGTCGCCCATCGGAGGTGTAGCTGTCGGTCCGGAGGATGACGGAGGTGGCGCTGTCGATCCACACGTCTCGCCGGGGGCCAGGCGGCTTGCGCGGCGATACTTTGAGGAGCAGGGCGCGTCTGCCAGCGATGGTCGCGACTCCGCCAGCCGTGACCTTGTAGTTGCGCAGGAGGAGGGCCATGTTGGCAGGGCTGCCCCCGGCTGGCGCCGCCACTGCGGTGCGATCTTCGGTCTGTAGCCAATACACGTGGGTGCCGTCGTCCACCAGAACCCTGCCGGCCATCGGGCCCGACACGTACTCCATCCGCTGCTTGCCGCCGCTGTGCCACACCTTCACGTCGGCCTCCGTGGCGCCAGATGCGCCGTTCACCCGGGTGTGCACCGTGGCCACGTAGGTGACCGATCGATCGGCGGCGTAGGCGCGCTGAAGCAGGGCGTCTGGCCCCTTGGCGGCAGCCGAAGCAGGGGTGCCACTTAGGGCAGCTAACAATGCAACGACCGCAGCGAGTCTCACCGATCTTCCCTCTTGACGCTTTGGGCCATGGTGCCGGCCATCAGGCCGAGGGACGCCTGGTCCGCCAGCGGATCGCGCCAAGACGACATGACGTAGCGCGCGGCGTACGGCTCGGTGGCGGGCTGGTGCGGGGCAGATGGTTGTTGTCGCGTGCCGAGGAGCCCCAGCAGGAGCGCGGCGGCGGTGGCCACGCCCAGCGCCCACGCCCGGACACTGGTGTGCGTGCGGGTTGGCACCGCGTCCATATGCGCCGCCACGTGCTGCCACATATTGGCCGGCGCCAGCGGGGCGCCTAGCTCTCGCCTCAGCAGGCTGTCCGTGCGCTTGAGCGCGGTGAGCTCCGATCGGCAATCTGGGCACCGCCCCAAGTGCGACTGGAGCGCGCGGCGGCGCCACGGGCCAAGCTCGTTGGCAGCGTGGTTGGCAAGATATCGCTTTGCCGTGTCACATCTCATCGGCGTTCTCCACGTATGGTGCAAGGCGGCGCCGAAGCGCGTCTCTGGCGCGGGCCAGGCGTGAGAGGACGGTACCCTTGGGTACGCCCAGCGCTTTGGCGATCTCAGCCACATCCAGCCCACCGAGGTAATACATCGCCACCACGGCCCTGTGGTCCGCAGACAGGGAGGCCACGGCGGCGCTCACCTTGCTGGTGCGCTCTTGGGCGAGCAGAAGCTCCTGCGGGCCCGCCGACGGGTCGGGGAGTTGGGCTTCGGCGTCGCTTTGGGGGGATAGCTCTTCCATGCTAGTTGTTGGCAGCCGGCGTCGCTTGAGATGGTCTCGGGCCTTGTTGGCCGCGATGCGAAACAGCCAGGTGCGAAACGCCGCTGCGTCCCTCAAGGAGCCCAGGCTGCGCCATGCCTCCAGGAAGGTGTCCTGAGTCAGGTCGCGAGCATCGTCTTCAGAGCGCACCATGTGCCACAGCATGCCGTAAACGGTCTGCTGGTTGTCTCTGAACAGCTCCTCGAAGGCCGCGCGGTCGCCACGTTGCGCCCTTCGGACGAGGTCGTGGGCCATCGTCTTGACAGCTACTCCGTCCACACCGGCAGTCTCCCACATCCTAAGACGAGACAGCGGCCTCCACGATTCCACGCCGGTGCAGGGCAGCGGTCTAGAACCCGTCCACGGGCTGAACGGTTGGCCACCTACGGGGGAACATGGCAGAGAGCCACGGCATCACCTCGGTGGGAATAGAGGCGTTTTCGGCCAGCACCTGGTCTGCGGGCGATGCGAAGCCAACCGCCATCTGCAGCAGCGCCCACTGCGGCATCTGTGCGCACGGCTGTGCGGCCGGCAGAATTTGAACGGAACCTTCTTCGATCGCAAGACCGAAAGAGCCGATATCCGTCTCCACTCCGAAGCGGGCTGATTGGTTCGCCATGGGTGAGGTGGACAGACGCCGCTCCAGTTCGGGGCGCAGTCTGGCGACGGTGTCGTGCAGGCGCACTATCCGCATCATGGCGTCGCTGCGGCGGGGATACCGGGCGGTGAACTCCGCGCCGCACATGGCCGCCAGCCGTCCGATTGGGTGGTCCGGCGTGATGGCCCACAGCGTCACTCTCTCCTTGCCGGCGTTTTTGGCTCGCTTACCCGCATATGCTAGCAGAGATCTGCAGGCTTGTTCGGAGCCGTCAACAACCGCCTCATCCAGAACCAGCTCTGTCTTCTCATCCCGCGCGGCGAAGTAGGCGGCAGGCCGCCCGTCGTCGTCCAGTACGGTTACTCGGTTTCGGAGGTCCTCGTAGTAGCGCCAGTAGGCGTCGTCGCGCACCAGGCCGCAGCCCCTGGAAAGGGTATCGGCCTCAAGCAGGGCGGAAAGCGCCGGCAGATCGTCGTCGCGCATGGGCCTGGCGGGCATGGCGGCATTGAGCTCCGCCAAGTGGCCAGTTGGGATGGCCACGCTTGGCGAGCAAAGGGCAACGGCATAGCCGAAGCGGTGGTAGAAGTTGGGAATGCCGAAGAGGAGCGATATGTGGAAGCCGTCCTCCTCCATGAAGCGGAGTACGTCTTGGAAGAGGGTGGCGCAATAGCCGTGCTTTCTCTCGTCCGGGTGGGTTGCCACATCTCCGATTCCGGCTAGGCGGAGGGTGGACGCGCCGATGCGGAAGTGGCGGTCTACAACCAAGACGCTGCTGACGATACGGCCGTCCACTTCCAGGATGCGAGACAGCTCAGGGCGATGGTGCGGGCGTTGCTGGTGGGAGGCGAAGTCGCGGCGGATGCGAAGGAACTCCTCGCAGAAGGCATGGGCAGTGGTATCGAGCATCTTCTGGAGGTCGTCTTCGGACTGCACGTACCGGGCCTTGGGTGTCTGGTTGGGCATCTTGGGCTCCTGTGGCTGAAGAAAGCTCGGGCGAGAAGGGGCGGTGCCGTTCGGTGGGTTATGCGCCGCGCCCACCGCTCAGTTGAACATCACTTCGGGGTGAACGAGCTTCTTCCTGCCTTCCTGGCTTCCCGCTTCCCGGCTTTCCGGCCCCGCGTTCCTCGGTGCGGACTCGCGCATGCCGTGACCAAGCCCCGCCCGGTTGCGCTGCGGAACTACTGGGCTTGCGGGCAAGTCCAAGAAATGAGGGGGCAGGCAAAACGCTCGACGCGCGGAGGCTACAGGCAGGGCCTGCCCGGCTGCACTCATGCGGGTGTGCAGTCGCGCCAGTTGCGCATGGGACCTACACGGGGGCCAGCGCCGAGCTTGCGGAGGCAGGCGTATGAAAAGGCGTGGGCTCACCGGGTTCACCCTCATTGAGCTTCTCACCGTGATGGCCATCATCAGCATCCTCGCGGGGATTCTGCTTCCCGTTTTCGGCTCCGCGCGCGAGAAGGCGAGGGCCGTCTCTTGCATGTCCAACATGAAGCAGATCGGCACCGCCATCTACGCATACCTGCAGGATTGGGATGAAACGTATCCCATGAACAGGTTCGTAACCAGCGCATCAACCTCCCAACCCGCGCCCTACAACTGGAAGCGAGCGGTGTATCCCTACCTACGAACCGCGAAGGTATTCGAGTGCCCCTCCAACGACGCGGCTTGGGCGGCGGCGTCCTCCAACGCCCCAGGCGGCGACGAATCGAACGCCTTCTACGCCGAGGCACAGTGGCTGCCCATTTCGTACGCGTACAACGGCGGCTTCTTCAACGAGAACGTGCCGTTCGAGGACGAGCCACGTCCCCGTGATGCAGGCGAAGTGAAGGACCCAACGGGTACACTTATGCTTGTGGAGAGCCGCTCCCCAACGCCCGACCTGGGCCCATGGGCGCTGACGAGCGAATACGCGCCGGGACGCGGATGGGTGGCCACGCACGGCCAGGGTTCCAACTGGGTGATGGCGGATACGCACGCCAAGTTCATGCCGCTTCGCCTAACCATGACGCCCAGCGAGATGTGGCACGACCCGCGCCTGAACCAGGCCTGGTACGACAGCGCCGTGGCGAACCTCCCGCGCGAATACCGCTAGCCAGGCTTTGGTTAGGATGGTTGCGTCAAGCGCCTGGGATGGGGACAAGCCGCCGGGGCAAACGCACGGGTGGTTGCCCTCACCGCTGGCCCGCGGATTGCCCTCACCCCGGCTCCGCCACCCCTCTCCCACTTGCGGGGAGAGGGGAGCTGGGAGGAGTGGGTGAGGTTGTGGCTGGTTGTGTAAGCTACTGAGACGCCGGAGGCTCCCCCTCTCCCCAAGCTTTGCGCCGTGGGAGAGGGGGCTGG
>Ga0078972_1005082_pt1 | contig 34270 bp, 33 predicted proteins | sample YelNatPaOPGAMG01_FD_67568 | JGI IMG/M metagenome (GOLD analysis project Ga0078972, IMG submission 67568) | Hot spring thermophilic microbial communities from Obsidian Pool, Yellowstone National Park, USA - OP-RAMG-01 (SPADES assembly) (version 2) | ecosystem: Environmental > Aquatic > Thermal... | reverse complement strand
TGGAACAAACGTTACTTACTCGGTAACTTATACAGATGCAGAGAACGCAGCCCCAAGTTCAGTTATTGTTTACATAGATGGGACTATACATACGATGGTAAAATTCAATCCTGCAGATAATACATATACAGATGGTTGTGTGTATGTATATTGGACAACTACATTAGCAATTGGAACACATAACTACTATTTTGAATGTTCAGATGGACAACTTCAAGCAAGATTGCCCACTTCAGGGACATATTCAGGACCCGTGATAAATCCAGAAAATGTTGCCCCTGTTTTATCCTCAGGGTCTGTTTCGCCTTCAAGCGGAACGCTGGGTACGACTTTCACATATCTTGTATCGTACAGCGATGCAGATAACAACGCCCCGTCTTTTATTAAAGTCCATATCGACGGAACTTCCTATGATATGGTTAAGCAGAATCCATCTGACAATACTTACACCGACGGATGCGTTTATACATATACTACCACTCTGTCTCTTGGAAACCACAATTATTATTTCGAATGTTCAGATGGCGCAATCACAATTCGTTTACCGGTATCAGGGACCTATACTGGACCTGAGGTCCTCTCAGAACCCGTGGGAACACAATTAGTATTATTCTCTGAAGTGATGTACGACCCTGTTGGCACTGAAAGCAACGAGGAATGGTTTGAACTTTACAATCCAAGTTCAGTTACTGTATCATTAACAGGTTGGTATGTTCGAGATAATGCAGGGATATTCTTCTTCCCTTCAGGGACCTCAATCTCGGCAGCAAGCACGATTGTTGTAGCAAGAAATTCAACTGCATTTTATGCAAGATATGGATTCTTACCACAAGTTAATGGACTGAATTTATCGCTATCAAACTCTGGTGATTATCTTAAACTATATTCTGCAAACGGTGTTGAAATTGACATGGTATCTTGGGAGAATGCAATCTCGGCTTGGACGTGCAGCGCAAATGAGAATTATACAATATCTCGCTGTCCTGCATGGGTTGATACAAATACCTCTTCGGATTGGGTTTCAAATTCATATCCAAGCCCGGGCGAAGTCTGTACTCCGAATTCACCACCTAGTGCAGTATTGCTCTATGCGCCTACAAGCGCAACTTCAAGTTCACTTATGCTCACATGGACCATGAACAACGATAATGACTTTGCAAGATACGAAATCCACAAATCAACTTCACCTTTATTTACAATAAGTCAAAATACACTTGTGGCAACTATCAATGTAAGAACTACAACAACCTATACTGCAATAGGACTTGCAAGTTCAACTACATACTACTTTAAAGTTCGTGTTGTTGATACTGGGGCGTTATATGCAGATTCAAATGAAGTATCAGGGACTACACTTGGCACGAACACACCTCCGACTTTGACAAATCCGAGCGTTACTCCACTCTCTGGGACAACGACAGATACATTTACATATACGGTTACCTACTATGATGCAGAGAATAATCCGCCTGCATTTGTGCGAATTTATATTGACGACGTCTCGGCAAACATGCAGAAAAAAGACATCCTTGATAACACATACAGCGATGGTTGTGTTTATGAGTATGTAGTGATTGCCGGCTTGGCTGTTGGTACTCATAGTTATCATTTCGAAGCCTCAGACGGTTTACAGGTTGTTCTGTTACCTCCCTCAGGTGCTTATTCAGGACCAATAGTTAGCCAACCGGGTAACAATGCGCCTGTTCTATCTTCTGCAACAGTTACTCCCTCCTCAGGGGATACTTTAACAACATTTACATTCAGGGTTACATATACAGACAGTAACGACGATGAACCTGCGTTTGTGCATATAATTATAGATGGAAATACCTATGATATGGCAAAAGAGAACAACATGGATTTCAACTATGCAGATGGTTGTGTATACATTTATGGAACGACCTTATCTGCAGGGAGTCATTCTTACTACTTTGTAACTTCTGATACAAAAGATTATGTCAGATATCCATTAAATGGTAACTTTACAGGTCCTACGGTATCTTCAGTAGGTAATACCGCACCCGTTCTTGAGAGCGGAACCGTATCTCCGAATTCAGGAAATCCAACAACCCTATTTATCTTTTCAGTTTTGTACATAGATGCAGACGACCATGCTCCGATTTATGTGAAAGTGAATATAGACGGTATAAGTTACGACATGACGAAAGAGAATACCGCAGATAATGTATATTCAGATGGATGCGTATATGTTTATTCTACGTATCTTACGCCTGGATATCATCAGTATAGATTTGAAGCCTCAGATGGAATCGATGTCTTTGTTACAGGTATGAATCTTACCGGCTTGGTATCTTCACCAAATAATGCGCCTTATCTATCATTGCCTGTTGTTTCGCCTTCAACAGGGACTACAACGACACAATTTGTATATTCTGTAATCTACTATGACCTTGACAACGAACAACCTGCGTATGTAAAGGTATTCATAGATGGAAAGGATTATGATATGCTTAAAGAGGACGCCTCAGATACCAATTATGCAAACGGTTGCAAATATGTATATACTACAACTTTGAGTTCAGGGGCTCATACATACAGTTTCTTATGTTCTGATGGATATAGTGAAAATCTGACTACAACCTATAGTGGACCTATTGTTGTACCACCGAACGAGCCGCCGGTTTTGTCTTCACATGTTCTCTCGCCTAATTCGGGCAACACATCGACAGAGTTTACATTTTCGATAGTATATTCAGACGCAAACAATGGCGAACCTGCTTATGTTGTGGTGATTATTGATGGCTTGGAATATACAATGGAAAAAGCAACACCGGGCGATTACGAGTATGTAGATGGATGCGTTTATGTATATCGAACGAAACTCGGCAAAGGGATACATACATATTCATTCAAGGCATCTGATGGAACCGATTCTGTGATATATCCTGAAGATGGAATTTTATATACCGCAAATGTTTCTGAACATGTCGAGCCTATAAAGAATCGCGAGCCTATGTTATTACTTCCGATGGTTTCACCCTCTAAGGGAGATACCAAAACACTGTTTACATTTAGGATATACTATTCAGACCCTGATGGCACCAAGCCGGCATATGTTCGCGTTGTGATTGACGGCAAAGCGTACGAGATGGTATGCGTCGAAACGGGGAATTACAAGGATAAAGTTCTTTATGAATATGTAACAAAATTAGCAAAAGGGAAACACAACCACTATTTCACGGCATCTGATGGCGAGTTTGTTAATAATACAAATCAGATTTCAGGACCGAATGTAGAATTGAAAGAATCGACGCCGGGCTTTTCGTTCTTGCTTTCTGTGTGTGGGCTGGCTATTATTGCAGGGGTAATACTTATTCGGAAGAGAAAATAAGGACAATAAAAATAAAGTAATATAATAAAAAAATAAAGCAAAATTTTCTGTTTGTTTTCTGTTTTTATTTGAAATATTTATAATTTTATTTAACTCTAACTTTTATTTAACTTTTGATAAAAAAGTTATGAAAAGGTGTAAGGACAGGCACAAAGTCCTTGAAGACTTAGTTTCTTAGTTTGACAGAGGTCTATAATGGTCCTTCGTCTTATTTACTGTAAATGGAGTTGTTTGGTTTGATACTTGAGATGATAGGTTTGATGTTTGGCTTGGATGTAGTTTATCTAACACTTTATCGAGGAGATAATCTTTGAATGTAATACGATAAGTGAGAAATATGTTTATGATTTGTTCTTGATCGACTACAGAATAGGTATATTCTGGTTTGTCGGAACGTTTTATGATACCCTCGTTAATGAGTCTTTTAAGGTAGTAAGTGATTGTAGATGGAGAGAGGTCAAAGTTATCAAGTAAATCAGAATGTTTAGCGTTTGGATTAAGGAGTAAGAAGAGTACAATCCCCCGAGGTATTTCACGGCGTAACTTTGCAAGTATTTTTTTCTGTTGAGGGCTAAGTTTTCGAGAATAATATCTTTTGTATCTATTGTCTCTTTGGGCTATGATTAATTCGTGTTTTTCGAGATATGAGAGATGGTACCGTAAAGTGCCAAGTGGTATATCAAGTAATCTTGAGAGTTCTCTTAGATGTAATCCTGGGTAGGAAACGATGGTATCATAAATGCGTTTTCGAGTTTGAAGTTCGAAGGAAAGGTCATTGTTCACATAACTACATAGGCTTGGATTATTTTAATTATTCCTAAAGAAGTCTTCAAATTATGCAAAAATTCTGCAAAAAGGTATTTTATATAAGATATGGGAAATTTGAGATGGTGAAAGGGTGGTAAGGTTTTTAGATGAGAATGAGGCAAAGGGTGATATTTTTGCAATATATCACGACATAAAGGATACCTTTGGGGTAAGATTTGTTCCAGATGTGTTTAGATATTTAGGAGGGAAACCTGCGTTTCTCGTGCATGTATGGCCTAAGGTAAAAGAGATTGTAGGTACGAGGGATTTTGAAGAAAGAGCAGACGAGTTAAGGTATAATACCACTAAACTTGTGGATGGTTTTGATAGAGGAGAGTATCACGAGAAGGTAAAAAATAGCGTGGCTGTAAATGAGTTAAAAGAGATAGATGAGGCTCTTTCGTTATTCTACTATGTGGATCCGAAATTAAGTCTTATTTTAATTCCATTTGAGCGTGCGTTAAGCGAGCATGGAGTTAAATATTATGAGACTTCAGAAAGAGCATTGCAAACACCTGTATTTTCATATAATTGGAAGAAGAAGATACACGAAACAGAGATAAGTTTTGTTGACGAAGAAAAAGCAAGAGGGAAGTTAAAGGAGATTTATGATGATATTAAGAATGTAGAGGGACTGAAATTTGTATCGAGAGACTATTTGGCGTTGGGGAAATGGGCGGGATATTTAGTATCGGCTTGGACAAGTCTCAAGAATCATATAAACGGAGAGAATTACAAATCAAAAGTTGCAAAAGTGCGTGAATATGCAGTAGGACTTTCAGACGATTATGAAATTTCGATAGAGGATAAAGATATATCTTCATGGGGCATCTCGAACGAAGATATGGAAGAGATTAGATATGCGATGTTAGAGTTTTCAGAATATATGCCCAAACTTACTATGAACATAACAATCCTATGGAAAGGGATGCAGGAACTTCTTGGAAAAGAGCCTATAATATAGACGTGTAATATAGGTAAAGTAGTTTAGATTATGAGAGAATTAGGGCAGATATAGATTTGATAAATTATATAATAGAATACAAGATTGCTCAAGATATCATGTTTGTGAAGATAGCAGGGCTTGGATATACTATGATACAATAGGACTATGATACAATAAGACTATGATAAAATAGGATACACTTTTGGGATACATTCAATTGAGATATAATCAAGAAGAATATAAATAGAGAAATGAGATAGAAAATAAAATTATGGCTTGGATAGAACTCCAAAATGGAGATGACTTAAGTTATTTTGAATCTGATGGTGAGATTGATTTAGGAGGGATTTTCAGTAAGAGTGTGCAATGTATAGATAGGTCATTAGGTAAGCCTTTGGCATTGCTTGCAGATGATGGCTTGGTAGTTCGTTATTTTGTTGTATCGTTAGATGTGATTTCTGAATATGGAAAAGGGAAAGATGTAATAATCCCTATAGATGCAATAAGAGGGATTGATGCTGAAAACATATATATCGAGGTTGTTTCAGATGAACTTGAGGATATACCAAGTTATAGAAGTGATAGACCTCTTACAATAGATATGGAGCGTGCTGCATATAGAATATTTGGACTACCTGCGTATTGGGAAGGTGAGGCAGGCTTGGAGGAGAGCGAGAATTATTTTTACAGATATTTAGAATCACACGAAGTATATCCGAAAAGAATTCCTAAGCGCATGCCATACGAGAGGCAATCTGGAAAGGTTGTGCATTTTACGAGAAGGAGAAAATATCAGAATAAATGATGTCTAATTAAGCAACAAAGATATAATTAAGCAACATTAAATAAAAATCAAATAACATCTAAGGACTCTAAAATAAGGGATGTACATCTAAAACTAATATTGCCTATGAAAGATTGCCTATGAAAGAAATGATTTATGAAATGTGGATTTAGGATTACTAATAATCTTCGAAGTTGTCAAGTGTAACCTCGCAATCTTCGGAATTCTCTTCATCCTCGTCGTAAGTTATGGGGCAACCGAATGCGCGATATACATCTTCCCAACTGCAATCTTCGTATTCATCTTTGTAATCATCATCTTGGTAATATTCCTCGTGCATCTTATTACCTCCAATAACAGATAGCAAGCAAGCATAATAAATACCCTAATTTAGGGGGTGAGTGAAAGTAAAAGTAAGAAGCGAAAGTGGTTTTAAAAGTGGTTTTAATTCACTTATTTTTGGTAGATGGATTCGTAGATAGATTCTTTAAATCGAAATCATAAAAATCGAACAAAGGGAATTCAAGAGTTCTTTCCAAGCCACAACTTTCGCACTTTATCGAGACTATATCCGTGGGATTTTTGTTAAGAAGAATGCGCTGATTTATTACAGAATATGCGCATATTCCGCATTTGCATTTTATTCTTGAGACTACATAATATTCGCGAGTTATATCTGAAAAATGTTTCTTATTAGGTTCTTTTCTTGTAGAAGAATAGGCTTGGAGGAGATTTATAAGGAAAACTAAAAGAGCATATTCTGTATCTTCTTTGTTTTTGTCTTCTTGGTCTTTTTTGGAATTGGAAAATATGGAAAATATTTCAGAGATGTGATTGAAAATAAGATATGGGGGCGGGCTTGGAGGTAAGTTTTGAAGTTTACTCATCGAAGAAAGAAATGTTTTGAGTGCGTTCTTTGTATTGTCAGATTTTTTAATTATACATTTAGAAAAAGAGTTTTGTAAGAAGGTGTATGCGGAAATAAGGAGCAAATCATCAAGAGAATCAACGAACATGATACCTTGAAAATCAGAAAGAGAATAGGTTCGGCTTATTTCAGAAATGTAATCTTTGCGAATAGAGATTAGGGTCAGAAAAGAAGTGATTATCTCAGAAGTTTTTGGAGTTTCTGAAGTATTCTTTTGTATGATTTGAACGATAAGTTTGTGCCATTTTTCTAAGATAGTTTTGTTTTTATCGATTAGACATTTTTCAAGGGTCTTTGTCTTCTTCTCGGCGTTTATTTTTATCATCTAATTTTTCATGATATATTCTTTTCATAAGATTTTCTTAATTTACCTATGGATTGCAAAAGGATTTTTTACGGAAAACAGATACTCTGTTCATGAAAGTGCCAAAAAGCCATCCGAGATATGCCTCGCTTATCACACGTGATAGAATCGTGAAAGGTGTAAGGCTTGGAATTACTTCTCTTCACGGCTTGGTTGCTCAGGGTAGAGGTGAAGCGTTCGATTATTTGCTTGGCGAAAGAACGACGGAATGGGCAGATGAAGCCGAAAGGGTAGCTGCGGCAGTTCTTTTGATTGCAGAGCAACCAGTGATTTCAGTTAACGGAAATGCGGCTGCTTTGTGTCCAAAAGAGATTGTAAGACTTTGGAAAACCCTATTTGAAATCAGAAGTAAGAATAATAAGAATAATGGATATGGAATTCCAGATAGGGCAAGAATAGAGGTGAATTTGTTTCATAGAAGCGAGAAAAGGGTTAAGGCGATTGTTTCGCATCTTAAAAAAGGATTGAGAGGGAAAACAGTTGAGATTTTAGGTGCTAAGCCGAATAGGCGAATTCCCGGCTTGGAGCATGCCCGTGCGTTATCTAGCAAGGAAGGAGTATATGGTGCTGATGTTGTTCTTGTACCTCTTGAAGATGGGGACAGAGCAGAAAAGTTGGTAGAGATGGGTAAGAAAGTGATTGCAATAGACCTAAATCCGCTATCAAGAACAAGTAGAAAGGCGACGATTACGATAGTTGATAACATAACTCGTGCGATACCAAATATAGAATTGCACATGAAAAAATTGAGTGGGAAAAGTAGATATGAATTGGAAAAGATGGTATCAGAGTTTGATAACGGTGCGAATTTGGAAAATTCTATGAATGAAATCATGAGAAATCTTGAAAAGAACAAAGAGGAAGTTAGAAAGGTGTGTTGATGAAACGACCAATAGTAGAAAAGACGACTTTTTGGATAACCGAGAATGAACTTATAGAATCGATTACAATCGAAGACGAGAATGAGATAAAATATGCTCATACATACAAGAGATGGGAAAAGAGTATTGGTTGGCGTGCGATTGCAAGATGGGATAATATGTTGGGTAATCATAGAGGTGTGCTCCTTTTTTCTCATGAAAGAACGGATGAAAAAGAGGAGGAAAGAATACCTGAAAAAGAGATAGAAAAGTGCAAGGATTTTAAAGAAGTTCTGAGAGTAGTGCTTGAGAAATATTCTTCATTGGGAAATGAACGGGGAAAAGAGATATGAGGATTGAGATAGTAAAAAAATATTCGAGAGAGTATATTCGTAAAGAAGTTGCGAAACTAGAAAAGAAGTACAAAGATTTGCATGAACTTAGAGAAAGATGCTTTGAAGAGAAGAACTATCAAAATAATCCCTGTCTTTTAGACGATTTTTTCTATTGGCAAGCGCTTAATTCAGGTGCTGAAGTTTACGAGCGCGTTTCGACATACGATTTTTCGATTCTTTCCAACCTTACAGAGAAGAGATTGGAAATTATGGATTATCTCTCTAAGACAAAAGGAGGCTCTGTTGGTTCTATAAAAGAAATAGCAGAGGTGTTAAAAAGAGATTACAAGAATGTATATGACGATATCATGGCACTTCAAAGAGATGGGCTGATTGAATTTCTGAAAGCCGGAAACAAGACCAAGCCTGTGATGCTCATCGAGAGAATAACAATTGAGTTGAAAGACAAATGAATTATTCTATGTTTTTATATTTTCATACTTCTTTTTATATTCTCGTACATATTTTGTAATATTTTTATGATTTCGTTTTTAGACTTTTTAGTTTTAAGGATATGTCTTTATGTGTGCTTGCTTATCTTGTTACTGTTATGAATATGATTAATTTCAAGGTTGAAAAACTCAGAAAGGACGAATTAAAAGAAATAGTGGAACTTGATAGGATGTGTTTCGATGAAAGGATAGTTTTTGATAGGAAGATTTTTCAGGAACTTTTATCAAACGAATGTTGTGTGAATCTTGCGATAAGAAAGAAGGTTGAAACTGAAGATAAATCAGAAGGTAAATTGGAAGATAAATCGGGATATAAAAAAGTTAAAAAAACGAAAGATAAATTGGTTGCATTTGCCATAGGCTTGGTAAGGGATGTAAAAGAAAACGATGTAAATGGAAAAGAAGGTATAGTATTGACAATAGATGTCCATCCAGAAATGAGACGTCTCGGCTTGGGTAGCATGTTAATGAATTCGCTCGAGAAAGAATTTGTGTCAAGAGGATGTAAATATTCAATCCTTACAGTGCAAGTAAACAATCATGCTGCGATATCACTTTATGAAAAGTTAGGATATAGAACGATACAGAAAATTTATAAATACTATCCAACGAATGAAGATGCGTATTTGATGTTAAAGGTATTTGATGTTAAAGATAATTAGTGGGGAGATGCGAAAATGTGCAAAAGTAATTAAATATCAAAAAGTTAATCACATAAGGCAGGTGCGCAGATGGATGAAAGTAAAAAAACAGGGACTACAACTGTGGGAATAAAGTTTAATGGCGGAGTTGTTTTTGCGTCTGAAAGGAGAGTAACAGCAGGGACCTTAATTGCACATAAGAAGATGGAAAAGACGATAAAAATCGATGACAACCTTGCGATAACAACCGCAGGGCTTGTTGGAGATGCGCAGCAACTTGCAAGGTATCTTAAAGCAGAAGTTGAAATCCATAAGATGCGCACAGGGGCGCCTATAAAAGTAAAAGCGGCTGCTACATTGATGGCAAATATACTTGCAGAAACTTCATATTTTCCATACGAAGTAGAACTTCTGTTAGGTGGTGTGGATTCTGAAGGTGCGCATGTATATTCGATAGATTCCGCAGGTGGTGCGATTGAAGATAAGTATGCGACCACGGGTTCAGGCTCTCCATTTGTATATGGCGTCCTCGAAGATGGGTATAAGGAAGATATGAGTCTATCCGAAGCAATCAATCTTGCGTTAAGATGTATATCTGCGGCGATGAAAAGAGATTCTGCATCGGGGGAGATGATAGATGTTGCAGTAATTACACAAAAAGGATTCAAATTTATGACGGATGCAGAGGTCTTGAAAAGGCTAAAGAAACTCGGAATAGAGTTACAAAAATAATTTTCCAATTCTTAATTTTCCATTTCTGAAGGGTATATTTATTTCCGAATTGACTTGATAAATGATTGGGATTTATCTGAATGGGTATGAATGGCTTTGAATGGCTTGGAATATTCCTTATCCTTATCGGGGTATTTCTAATATGCCTTGCGGTATATTTGCAGATAGATTACTATCTCTTATTTGCGGGTTTAATAGAGTTGTTTATAGGCGGTGGGATATATGCGTATGGTGCAAGAAATAGACCTGAAGCAGTGCGAGCCACGCCTCTTTCTCAACCTGAAAAATGAAATTCATATAAGTTTAACTCGCATAAGTTTTTTTATTTGAAAGGTAATATTTATTTGGAATGTAATAACGGGCTTGGTGTTATGTGGTTTAAAAAATGGAGAGGATGGTTTTTTGGAGAGGCGATACTTGAAGATGTAGATTTTAGAGAAGTTTCAGAAGAGTATCTTGAAGAGCGTGGAGTAGTGAGAATATTTTGTCCAAAATGCGATTGTTGTATTCTATTTCCAAAAAGCCGCACTTTCCCTGTGGTAAGATGTCCAGAATGTGCCCTTCCTCACGAAAAAGAATTATGCAAATGGTTACTCTATATCAATCCATACAATAAAGTTTATGAAAGATGTTCGAAATGTAATAAAATAGTTTGGATAGACGCAAAGATTATAGGAAATGTAGTTCAATTTCGATGTGAAAATTGTAATGCAAAATATGAACTTGATATCTCAGAAGAGTTTTTGTTACCAACCGGGAAAAAAGGTAAATAACAATTATTGGATATGGTATCGCGTGGTTTCATGTCAAGAATCGTGGTATGTCCAAAATGTAAGTTCAGGTTCGATATCGGGTATGGTAGAGCATTTGCATGCAAGGGATGTGCATCAGCGGCCCTGGGGTCGTGCGGTCTTGTGAAATGTCCAAAGTGTGGGAATGAATTCCCCGAATGAATCTAAAGACAGAATTTAAATAATTTAAATTATAAAATCTGATGAATTATAAAATCACAGAATAATCACATGAAAGATTTTTGGGGCGAAGTTTGAGCGAAGTTTGATAGTTTGATAGAGTTAGGCTTGGGGTCTGGGTTAGGCTTGGGGTTTATTCGGAGTAGGAATCTTATCTAAGTTGTAAGTCTTTCGAATTATTGCGTTGAGTTTTTCAGCATTTTCAAGATGCTGTTTTGCAGATAGTTTCATTGGAAATATAGAATTGCCGAGAGATTTTGACATCGTTTCTGTGAGTTTGATTTTGATATTTTTTCCAAGTGTGAGATACATTTCATAAAATTCGAATAAGGGCATGTCAATTATTCTTTTCTCGGTTTTATGTTCATAAGATATTCTTACTAACTCTTTTTCCTGTGGGTCGAATAAATCAGAGTAAATAGAATAAAGGTACCACATATCCCTTGAGAACTCGCCTTTTGTAAGGAGATGTATGCAAGAAAGGGCTGAATAAAGCGCATATGTAAAAGATTTTACAAGTTGGTTAACTAATGAGAGTTCAGAGATGATTTCTGATGAGGATGGGTTTTCGCTAACTGTCTTTATATCATTATTTTCTACGATTTCTGTGATGCTCTTGTCCGAGTTTGAGGAATTATTTTCATTCTTTTCTTTTTTTGTTAGATTTTTTTGTGTAAACTCAACGTTACGTTCAATATTATGATATAGTATTTGAGAGAAGAGCAAATCGACTTCTTTAGAATAAAAAGAGGTTATAGATTCTGAGGATATAACAAGTTCATTTGATATAAAATCTCGGATACTTGCATAAGGGTCTTGTTGGAAAATAGGTATTTCGCGCATGAATTTATGTATAATGTCAAGTTCCTGATTATGAATTCCAAGGATTAACTGTTTAAGGCTTGGGCTCGTAGGTAAGAAGAAAGGCATAAATGAAGGGTCGTATTCTTTGCCATCATATTCGTAGGCAGGTTGAGGATGTGTTTTTCGTTCGTTTCTTTTTAATTTTTCAGATGAGGGATAAATGATTTTTATTGGAGTTAAAGAGAGAAGATTCTCAATTTTTGGGATATAATAGAAAGTTAAATCGATATCGGATTTAGGTGCTGAAAGAGTGATAGAATGACTGCCGCTTAGACAAACTGCGAATACTCTGTTCCCGTTATCTTCGAATGATTCAAGAAAGAGGTCTGCAAATAGACGCATGCTACTTGTGTCTATTTCTTTGCTCGGAACTACTTTAATCATTTGATACGCCGAAAGATATGGTTTTTATGTTGTATTTAATTATTTACTTAAGATTTTGAAGGTTAAGATATGGATTGATGAAAAATATACGAATGAAAAATGTTAATCCCTTAAATAACATTGAGGTTGAGATAAATATGGATATTCCTGTTGTGGAAGGACGTGGGCTTTATAAGGTTTACGAAGATGTAGAAGCAGTATGTGGTATAAACTTCTCTATTAGAAAAGGAGAGATTTTTGGTTTTTTAGGTCCTAATGGAGCAGGAAAAACAACGACTGTAAAAATGATATACTGCGCATCTCCTCGAACATCAGGGGTGTTGAATGTTAAAGGCTTGGACGTCGATAAAGAACCTAGGAAAGTAAAGGGGATTATAGGCGTGGTGCCTCAAGAGAACAATCTTGACCCTGATTTTACAGTTTATGAGAATCTCATAGTTTTCTCAAGATATTTTGACATTCCGAGGAAGGTTGCTGAAGTAAGGGCGAATGAGCTGATACGGTTTATGAATCTCGAAGAAAAGAAAGATGTTAAAGTAGATGGTCTTTCGGGTGGAATGAAACGCAGGTTAATCATTGCAAGAGCACTTATAAACAATCCGGAAATACTTATTTTAGACGAACCAACGACCGGCTTGGACCCTCAGGCAAGACATATGATTTGGGAACGCATACGTAATTTGAAAACGCAAGGGACTACCGTAATACTGACTACACATTACATGGAAGAAGCAGAGTATCTGTGCGACCGTGTAGTGGTAATGGATAAAGGAAAGATTTTAGTTGAAGGTTCGCCTCGAGAACTTATCCAAAAATATGTTAAAAAAGAAGTTATTGAGGTTTCTGACAATTCGGGCAAATTGAGAAAAAAGATTGAGAGTTTAATTTCTTCAGAACCTGAATTTTCAAATATAGAAGTAGATTCTTTTGCAGAACGCGTATTACTTTATACAGATGATGCAGATGCTCTTTTTAAATTTCTCTCTGGGAAAGTATCTTTGCACGAAACTCTTAAAGAAACACTTATTCGAAGGAGCACGCTTGAAGATGTATTTCTAAAACTTACAGGTAGGAGGCTTAGAGAGTGAGTGAGAATGAAGAAAAAGAGAAAAATTTGCAATCGAAAAATAATTCGGAAAATAATAAAATAACCGAAGTAAAAAAAGATAAGAAAAAAGAGAATAAGATGGGTTTTATTAGCACACTTTTTTCAGTGCCTGTAGTATCCAGAAGGGCTTGGAAGGTTTGGCATAGAAATGCAGATGTGTTTATGAAAACATACAAGACAAATTTCATTCCACCATTTATTGAGCCAATCTTATATCTAGCTGGCTTGGGTTTCGGCTTGGGCGGTTTTGTTTCGGAGATAGATGGTCTTTCGTATGCAGTCTTTCTTGCACCTGCATTGATTGCAATAAGTGTGATGAATACTGCATCGGGCGAAAATACCTATGCCTCATACGTGAGGATGTCGTTCCAGAAGACCTTTGACGCTATAATTGCAACGCCTGTATCTATAGAGGATGTGATAGCGGGCGAAATGCTTTGGGGTGCGACTAAATCTCTTATTAATGCAACAATCATGCTTGTTGTCATAGGTGCGTTTGGACTGCTCCTTTCGCCATTGGCGATTCTTATAATTCCATTATCTATGTTTGTTGGCTTGGTGTTCGCGTCAATCTCTATGTGTTTTACTGCGCTCGTGCCGAATATAGATTCTTTTAATTATTATTTCTTTCTTTTTGTAACGCCCATGTTTATATTCTCAGGTACCTTCTTTCCAATATCGAGTATGCCTAAAGTTGTTCAACAAATCGCATTCTTTCTTCCATTAACACCTGCAGTAACAACAATGCGTGCTCTTGCCACAGGGAATGTTTCTATTGACCTTGTCTTTTCCTTGCTCTATCTTTTGATACTATTAGTCTTCTTTTTTGTGTTTGCTATAAATTTAATGAAAAGACGCCTAATCATATAACGGTAGAATCAAGGATAGTTATCAAGAGTAGTATCTGGAGAACTACATTCGTGCATTGGGGTTATTCATTGGATATAGCGCAACTCCTCTTCGAGTAGTTTTTCGTTTGATAAGCCCTTCGCGTTCGAGTGTAATGAGGATATAAGAAGCAGTGCATTTATCGATTTTAATTACTCTTGAGATATCTTCTTGTGAGATGCCTGGCTTGGTTATAATTGTGCCTAAAGCATTCTTTTTAAGGTCTGGAGATGTATTTAAGATACTCCCCGTCTTGGTAGGATAATATCTTCTAAATAAGCCATCTTTGCATGAACGAATGAACATTTCTTTTTCAAGTATGCTCAAATGATAAGAAAGAACGCCGTTTTTTGTGTTTAGAGTTTTTAATAAAGTTGAATAATCAACGCCCGGATTTAGTAGAATATATTCGAAAATTTTAGCCCTTAACTTATTTTCAAGAACATGTTCTTTACGTAATCTTGAATAAAAGATAGGAATAAATTTAGGAATAAATCTAAATTGTTTTTTTATTTCTGGAAGAAGTGCAAAGCCTACGAAAGTTATACCAATTATAAGAATCAATTTCGGGTAGAGCATGTAACCTGTAATAGGGTATTCTTTTTGAATGGTATTATTTTCCTCTGTAGATGGAGTAACTAATGGCTTGGTGATGTAAGGACCTGAACTTGTGCCTGGGGAGGCGTAATATTCGTGGATATTTATGCTGATTTCTTCGTGGTTGTTTAAAATGTTCTTTTCGAATGGTACACACTCTGATATAACTACATGTAAGGTATGATTTCCAACGATAGCAGACCAGGTTAGGGTTGCGACCATAGTTGAATTAGTAGGAACAAACAATCTTTCTTCGTCGATAGGTTGTTCATGTGAGTAGTATTCTATTTCGTTGGATTGGGGACAAGATGTAGAATCAAAATGATATAGACGCACTACGCAGCTCGCGTCTATGCTACCTATATTACCGATAGTAGCGAGGATGGTAATGTTTTGTCCTGGTATGAGAGGAGTTGAATCGTCGATTAATAACGAATGAACATAAAGGTCAGGGAGGAAGTCAGCACATTCATTTCTTTCAAAACTTTCAAAATCTCCTTTTGATAATGGAAGAAATAGACTAATCGAGAGGATAAAGATTAACTCTGAAAAGAGGATGTACTTTGCTAGCATAACACGCATGTATACAATTATCTGCTTTCCTGGTTAATATAATTTGCCACGTCTTTATAAAGAATTTAAAAAATATTAAACAAACATCTAAAGAAATAAATAGGGAAATAGGTAAGGAAATAGGTAAAATAGTAAAGTTACTTGCCCCGGCCGTTTCCTGCTCTTATAGAAGGTCGATTATGCTCTACACCTTTACCTTTGTAAAGTAATCCTCTACCTTTCTTCCCTGCGCTTGTTAAACCGCGATAAACCCTTTTCTTATGCTGAGGCTCGATAATCCAGTTAAGGTTCTTATCGCTCTTGATAGATGGGTGGCTTGGGTCAACTAATATTACTTCATAATATTTGTGTTTTCCATCTGTCCCTACCCAATACGAATTTAGCACTTCTAAATTTGGGTAATGTTTTTGTGCGCGTTCTTCGGCAATTCTCTGAATGGATTTTGCCATTGTTATTTTCACTATACCTTTTGATCTAGGTTTTCTTCCTTTTACGATAGCCCTTTTGCGTAACCCACCTTTTCTAACTCGAGCGCGTACAACGATAATACCCTGTTTTGCTTTGTAACCTAGCGCTCTTGCTCTATCTAGTCTGGTTGGTTTTTCGATTCTTGTTATAGTAGGCTCTCTTCGCCATTCAATCATTCTACTCCATTGGAGTTCATCTACACCGCTCTTTTCAGGCTTATGCCAAGCCAAACCTATGTATTTATACATACTTTTTGTCATATCATGTCCTCCTTAGGATTCACCATTATCCGAATGACCGGTTTTTGGCACATCTCCTTTTAGGCAAGTAGGAAAAGAGATAGTGGTTAATAAAGTTACCTATTTAAAGGAGAATCTGTTTGAAAGGATGAGGTTCGTTATCATCTAAGGCGATTCCAACTATCTCGATATAATCTTTGATACCAGAGGTTGCGATTTTTGCGCCTAGGATATTTTGAATTTGGAATATGCCTGCGGTTCCGGACATTTGCACTTCGATACGAACGGGTTTTTTATCGCCTTTTTTAATTTCTACTTTTTTGATTGCAAGAGCGGAGATTGAGTGTATGTCTATTTTACCTCTAGAGAATGGTACGCGGGCACGACCGTTTGCCATGTCGCATCCATCTGCAACACAAACGCAACCAGATTCTAAGGATAAGCATGGGATTGATTCGTCATGAGCATAGAGGCATTCGAGTATCATCAATTTAACAAAAGTGCGATGTTTTAAGTTTTTATAGAATTTTTTAAGAGTGGAGTCGAGGAAATCCTCTGCGAGGAACATGCTATGTTGATAATGGTACAATCTATGAATAGCATTTCCGAGGTCATGTAGATAGGCTCCGCCTACACAGATAAGTTGAGCATCTTCGAATTCCAAGCCGTGTTCGCGCATTATGTTTGGTTGGATACCGTTTTCGTAAAGAAGGTTGAGAATTTTTAGTACATTGTAGGTAACAATTCGAGAATGAGTAACTCCATGGTCATTATATTTTAGCCTACCAATTGCGACTACATTTGCCTGTTCAAGATTTGCCTGGATACATTCGTCTGACTCGAGAATATCGAAGAAATCGAGTGCTTTTTTATTTTGGGAAAGAAGATTTCGAATGTCCTCTTTAGCGCCTTCGCCTGCTTTTACATCACGAACAGGAGGAGTTCTTTCGCCTGTTGTTTGTGTTGTTGGGGTAACAATTTCTCTGCCTGATGTGGATGGGATTATGGGCATTTCGTCATCTTCGTTATCTCTGTAAACCTCATCTGGGTCATATTTTTTGTCCATGGAAATCCCTGCAGTTAAGCGAATGGGTGAGTGGATATAAAAAAGATTATCAAGAGTTGGATTTAAATTTTAAGAATATCATTTTAAGAATATCGTTACAATTTTAATATAGGTATTGCATTAGAGATTAGAATAGAGATTGAAATTGGGAGGGAAAAGATGCCAAAGATAGAACCTTTTGAAGCATATTCGAGGGAGTACGATAGATGGTTTAACAAGAATCAAAACATATACCTAGCAGAACTTGAGGCTGTAAAAAGGTTCATACCTGACGAGTCGTCTGGAGTAGAGATAGGAGTAGGGACTGGGCGGTTTGCGGCGCCGCTTGGTATAAAAGTAGGTGTGGAGCCCTCTAAGAAGATGGGAAAGATGGCAAAGGAGCAAGGTATCGAGGTATATGAAGGAGTTGCGGAAAAACTTCCATTTGAGGATAGAAAGTTTGGTTTTGTTCTTTTTGTAACGACTTTATGCTTTTTGGATGATGTGGAAAAAGGTATAAAAGAGGCGCGTAGGGTTTTAAAAGAGAATGGAAAGATAATAATAGGATTTATAGATAGGAACTCAAAGATGTGGGAGAAGTATAGAACAGAAAAATTTTGTGGAAAGTTTTACAAGGATGCGACTTTTTATTCTGCTGAAGAGGTTAGGGAATTTCTGGTAAGGAATGGCTTTTCAGAGCCAAAGTTTGTGCAGACAGTTTTTGAGGATAAGAAAGGGAGTATTCAGCCGGTGAGGGATGGACATGGAGAAGGTCTTTTTGTGGTTGCATGTGCAAATAAGATTTGATTTATGTTTATTTATATTTTGAGGTAGAGCATGAAAGTGTAGTATCCGCAAATTATTTCGCAAGAATTTGTTATTCATTGAATCATTTTGCAAAGAATCAAAGTAAATTAGCAGGATAGCTTTTTCTGAAACCTGCCTCCTGAGGGCATTCGCCAATATCTACCCAAAGAGCATAGTGCATACGTAGGTTATGCCATCGAATGAAATCTTCGATGGAACCAAATCGCCAACGATGCCTGTCATACTTCTACAGTCGCATGTTCAAATTCTTTACCTGCTAATACAAATCTATGTACTAAACTGAATGTGTGTTCTCTTTCATATTTGCATTGTATCCATGTATATCTTTACCAATTGTTCTACTCTCCTTACGCTTACTCTATAATGTCTCGAGAGCTAAGATTTATCATACTCCCCTACTTCTACCACAACCTTGCATATCCATCTTACCTGCTTGTCTGTTAACTTAGTCTCTCTCTTATGTTCTACTCCACGAAATATTTTCTGTGCTCTACAAAAAACTGAAACAAAAAGGTATTTCAAATTATGAAAATGAGAAAATGAAAGTAACGAATTTAATTTTCATCGGCAAAATCGTTTAAACATATCATGTTGACTTATTATTGCATTCTAAACGATATTACTCTGAAGAGGTAGATAAGATATGTGAGATGACTGATTGAAGACTTTAGAGAGAAAATAGATAATATCGCGATGAAGAAGAGCAAAGAATAGCATAGTTGGAGAATCTTAAATGGCTGATACAAAAGACAACTCTGATAGAAAGAGTGTTGGAAAAATAAAGACATCTGAAGATGAAAAGAATAAAAATAAAGATTTCATCATATTCGAGAGGCTCCTTTCGCTCCTTTTTAACAACATGTATCCTGAAGGCTTGGAATTCCATTATTCAGGAAAATCGTTTCCTCAGTTTGATATAGATGCAAAAGGACGTGATATAAACATAAACTTGCATAATTTAGAATTCGAACATCTGCTAAAATTATGGAAGATAAAGGTTACCTATAAAGGAAAGGGTGTTATCGAAATGGGACGTGGAATAAAGGGTGTAAAGATAAACTATCCGAGGTTGTTTTTTGCTGTAGTGTCTCACAAACTACAGAGACTCTTTCGTACCCTTTTATATAAGAACAAGAGTAAAGAAAAGAGGGAAAGTTGCACATGAACAACAAGAATAAGATAAAAGAGTTTGAAAAAAAGATGTTGAGAATACTTGAGAACGATTATTATCTACACGATGCGCACATTCTAAGTTTCGAAAAAAAAGATACAAGAGCAATGATTACTCGAGCTTACATAATAGAAGGATTTGAATGCGGTAAAACAAAAAAAACAAGGAAATACTTTGTTAAGATGATTACAGAAGATTCTATCTATCTTTGGAAATTGATGCAGTTTGCAAAGAATGTATATCTAATATTCTCATCTAAAGAACTCATGTTCGAAATATTTTCAACACCACTTGACATGGCGGTGCATGAATATAGACGTCTTAATATGAGCGCAAGCATCAACCTTCCTACGCCGAAGGTTTATGGTATTAATAAAATAGATAAGAATGGAGTAATGATTGTTATGGAAGCGCTCGAAAATGTGAAAAATCTCGACAAAGGTATTTCGGATGAAATCCTAAACGAGGTATTTTCGTATCTTAAAAGGATGCATGATGCAGATATCTTGCATGGCGATATTAAGTTATCTAACATTCTTTATTCTAACAGAATATATTTTATAGACAGCGGGCTCTTTACGAATTATATAAATATATTCGATGCAAAGATGTATGATCTTGCATGCACAATATGCGCACTTGTCCCTATTGCTACCGTAGATAGAGTGATTAAATCTGCTTTGAGATTCTACACATGTGAAGAATTGTCAAGTTCATGTGAATATCTTCCTCTTGCACAACGCAGACCTACATTCGAGGTCTCGAACGAACAGATAAGTGAAATAAGAGAAATTGTCGAGGGTGTCAGAAATCACAAAAAGTAGAACGATTACTTCTTTATATTTTCGTTTAATTTTGTATCTTTTTTAACTTCGATTTTTCCATCTTTTATTTCAAGAAGGTCTAGCTTTTCTTTTATCTCTTTTACTTCTTCACGCATCTTCAACATCTCTTCTTCGAATGGCGTAAACCCCTTTTGAGATAATATCCTATGTGAGATAATAATTCCAAGAAAAGTTGCACCTATGATTGCAAGAGTTGCTATCGTTACTATAAGAAGGACAAAGACAAGGAAATTAGCCATAATCCAGTCTGCAGACGCGAAATTAGTTGCTGCTGAGATTACCAATGCTGCCAATACAGATATTACAAGAATCCAAACGATTAACGAAGGTGGTATATTCAATTTCATCTAATCCCTTTCCTTTTTTTTATCTATTTTTCTTTATAGTTAACATCACAGAGAGCATCTTTTTATAAGGCGGCGTATATCTTTGTGGCTCGCTACTTTTTGCATCGTCTATTTGAAACAGAATACCTTTATTAGTCTGCACAATTTCCAATTCGCATTCATAGGAATATGCGGTTAGATTATCCCAAGCCGTGGCATTTAAGCAAAAGGTAGTCAAGTTCGTTTCTATGGTTAAATAATATGCATACTCATCAGTTGCAACAAAAGTCTCATTCTCTTGTGATACATTAAGAGTTAGATTTGTATACATATGGTCGTCAAAGCCATGCAGATATATCTTAGTTACATTCTCTTCTTCTATGTAATCTATGACAAGTTTAGGCACTGCGGAAAAAGTAGGTTGAGAGGGAGTGTTTACACATCCAGAAAGGAATGCAATAAGAATGACAGATATAACAGATGCAAAAGCCACCGCTTTTTTATTCTTATCCATGTGCGGTTGCATAATCAGGAATGAAATTCAAGGTAAATAAACCTTGGCGGCTTTTCTCCTAAAACGGGCGTGAAGGGATTCGAACCCTTGGCCACTGGCTTAGGAGGCCAGTGCTATATCCTGACTAAGCCACACGCCCATTCATCATAATAGATTTGGAATATTAATTTATTACGGTTATTTGTGTTAGTTGCCTTATTTGTGTAATAGTCGCACAATAAATAGATACTCTCTTAATGCCATAATTAACCTAAATCTGCTCCGATTAACGGGAAAGCTGATATTACTATTCCGTCTTTTGTAATTTGCAGTAAATGTACCTTTGTATCGTGCGCAGTCCCTCTCAACTTAGTTATCTTTATCGTCTTTATGGTATCTGTCCCTCTAAGAAAATATCCAAGCCTGATACTTCCATCTGAAAGATACTGTTCAGGTCCAATATCTGTTTCGCGAACTTCGCCTATAATTAAGGAAATGGCATTCCAAGCCTTGACTACCAAGAATATTTCGTATAAGATTTTTCTATAAGTAAATTCGTCTATCGTTTTTAGAGAAAAGGGCGTGATGGAATCTATTACAATCCTTTTTGGCGATTTTTTTGTAACTTCTTCTATCATCTTCATTATCACTCTCGAAAGTGCGCTCTCTTCGCTCTCTTTATGAGACTTCTCTGATAGAGATCCAGATAGGTCCACGAATGAAATAGTCCCATCCTTAAATTTCTCAGAATCAAAGAACTTAAAGTTCGACATTGCGCGTAACGCTGAAGATTCAGGTTCTCCTACTGCAGAAAAGTAAATCCCTTTTTCGCCTAAACCAGCCCCTGCCATAAGAAATTGCATTGCAAATGTTGTTTTCCCGGTCCCAGGTTCGCCTAAAAGGTATATTATTGATGGCTGAACAAATCCTCCTTCGATAAGTTCATCAAACCCTTCGATGCCGCTGCGTATACGTTTAATTTCATTCGTATTACTCATGTTACTCCCAGCCTTGCATCATTCCACCAAAACCAATTGCAGGGAACGGAGATAGACTAATACCTGCACGTGAAATAGTTAATGTGTGAATATGCGTATCATGTGCAACTTCTCTCATCTTTAACACGCGAATAAATTTTAGAGTTTCAATCCCTCTTGTATAATATCCAAGATGAACAACAGCGTCTGCAAGATATTGTTCGGATCTTATCTCCTTTCCTCTTGCCTCTCCGACTACTATAACAACAGAATTCCACCTTCGCATAGATGCAAAGAGGTCGTAGAGCGCGCTTCTGTATTCGGATAGGTTTCTGCTTCTTAGAGATAACGGTGTAATAGAATCTATCACAATCCTTTTTGGCGAATGTTCCTGAACCATATTTTTCAGTTCTTCGACAATCGCATACACGCTCCCATTATATTTATTCGTTTGTTCATTACTCGATTGTTTAGCCTCAAGAATCACAGATAAATCTTCGTATATTATACTGCCGTCATAAAAATATCTTTCTTCGAAAAAGGAAAAACGCTTCATTGGCTGAAGGACTATTTTCTCAGGGTCTCCGATTGTAGTTACATACATTCCTTTTTCATTTTTTCTTGCACCTTCGACTAGAAATTGCATTCCAAAAGTGGTTTTACCGGTTCCTGGTTCTCCAAGTAGATAAACTACTGAAGGAAATACAAAACCACCATGTGTAATTTCGTCCAAGCCGGAAATACCACTAGATATTCTTTCTACCAATTCTCCACCTCAAAATGCTTTTCATTGTTCTAACGATACTTAATCTACTTAAATTAATCGCGCAGAAGTCTATGCATCTATCTGAAAATTCTGCTTAATCAACGAATATAAAAACTAAAGGTTTCGTGATGTTCTGTTCATAAGATAAAATCAAATCAATCAAAGAAAATCAACGAAAGGAAGGAAAGGAATGTTTGAAATATGAGAATGTGATTTGGGATTGATGCAATCGATGGAATTAAAGGGTAGAGTATCTCTTGTTACGGGTTCTTCGAGAGGAATAGGTCGTGGCTTGGCTATCCGTCTTGCAAGAGAGGGCGCGGACGTTGTAATAAATTATCTAAGTAGTAAAGACGAGGCAGAAAAGGTCTCTAGAGAGATAAAATCGCTCGGAAGAAGATGTGTAGTTATAAAGGCAGATGTTACCGACATTTCAGAAGTAGAGAAAATGTTTGATACTATTAGTAAAGAATTTGGTAGATTGGATATTCTGATAAATAACGCAGGTCGTTTTTTTTACAAGCCTGTTGCAGAAATGACAAGAGAAGAATGGCTTGGAGTACTTGATGTTAATCTAAATGGCACTTTCTATTGTTCAAAATTTGCCATCCCTCTGATGAGAAAACAAAAGTGGGGCAGGATTATTAACATAGGTGCAATAGAAGGCGTAATAGGGAAAGCATCACCTGGAGCTGCGGCGTATGCGGCTGCTAAATCAGGGATGATTGCGTTTACAAGATGTCTTGCGCTCGAAGAAGGCGATAACGGTATTACTGTTAACATAGTAACACCAGGAATTGTGAATTTGGAGATGAGTTTCGAGGAGGCCATGGGAAAAAATCCTGAACTTCCTCTTGGAAGGGTATGTACAGTAGATGACATTGCAGAAGCAGTTCTCTTTCTTGCTTCGAATAGAGCATCTTACATTACTGGGGCTACCATAACAGTATCTGGCGGTTGGGGTTTATAATAGCGTGGATTATAATAAAGGGTATGTAGAATATGATAAATATATGTTAAATATGATAAAACTTATGAAGGAGAAAAGCATTATGTAAAATGAGGGCTCGTAGATCAGTTGGAAGATCGCCACTTTGGCATAGTGGAGGCCTCGGGTTCAAATCCCGACGAGTCCATTTAATTTTTCATTATTTTGCGTTTGATTTTCTTTGCAGTTGCTCTTGGGGGTCTGCCTAAGGCTTCGGGATTTAAGGGCAATCTCGGGTCGTCTTGGAAAACAACATACATCTGTTCTTCGTAAATGTCCCTTGTACCACTTTTGTCTTTTACCAATCGATATGCTTTTGCCTGTTTGTTTATTGAATCTATAACAACTGCAACATGGAACGACTGCTTAAACATCCTTTTTTGAGTTTCTACATCGGTCATTGACATAAAACAAGTATGTCCGGGATGAGAATGATACCATCCAACGAGAATGAAATCATGCTGTTTCTCGAGATTATCTAATTGTTCGCAAAGTTTCTCGAAGCCGTTTCTATCGAATTTTACAGAAACCGAACTTGCATCTAAATCTGTAGTTACTACATCTTTAATTACCACGTATTCTTTTGGCTCATCGTCCCGGCTTGGATAATAATATCTATCTCCTAACATGAAACCCATACATTCTAGATTTCTTGTTGCGTATTCTTGTGCGTGTCTAATCATCTTGTCCATTGCTGCTTTGGAGATGTAAACGTCGATGGCTTGGTATGGTTTGCCCCATTCGTGTATGCCAAAAATTTCTGGTGGTTCTTGAACTTTTACCTTTCTCTTTACTTCAGTCTCTTTTCTGATTACGGGCTTGCCCAACTTCACACCTCCAAAAGCCTTACACCGTAACTAATTTTTTATTTAAACATAACCAAGTTCAGGCGATTTTAAAATCCACCTTCGGGGTCAGGTATTAATTCGAGCACATCTCCTTCTCTGATATTACATTCACCTAAAGTTATTTGACCTCTGAGCACACGTTTGCCACATCTTAGCACATATGCGCCTGCTTCTTTTTCCCAATATGAAGCAGCGCTTTCTATCACTTCTTCGATTGTGTTATCGCTTTCGAGGTCCATTTCTACTCTACTGCCCGTATCAGCATCTTTTACAGTAACCCTTGTTGTCATTCAAAACTCCTCCGACATTCGAAGGGACTTTTGTCAGGCTGTGAATATACCTAATTGTATTAATATCTTGCTGTTTTAAGGTATTTTGAGAAGATTAAACGAGATATGGGATTTCCCACACAAAGATTTTAAATTGAATTACTATTCAGGAGATGCGGATGATTTAATGATGTTTGGCGGAATTATATTAGCGCTCGCAATAGTATGCGCGGTAATGTCGCTTGTTATGTATTCAAAGCAACGGTATTATAGATATGCAATGCTAACTGGTAGTGGTTTACTTGCAAGTGCAAAGCGTGCTGCAGCATCAAGTGGAAATGCAACTGCGATGTCAGGGACTGCGGCAATGATTACTGCAAGTTGGACAATCCCAGCAGTATTAGGTTCAAGCATAGTAATAGCCTGGGGTGCGGAAGTATCTGAATTTTTAGTATCACAAGGGATGGCATTAGCGATATTAGCTTGGTTGCAAGTTCTCCCTGAGTTTACAGTGGAAGCAGTGATAGCGCGCGAGGCTGCGCTTGCTCCTAGTGAATATATGGGCTTGGTTACTGCGAATTTTACAGGTGCAAACAGGTTGTTAGTTGGCTTGGGCTGGCCCTTGATATATTTTACTGCATATTTTTTTGCAAGGAGAAAAGGGAGAGAGTTACCGTATATAAAACTTAGAAATGAACATTCAGTAGAAGTAGTAGGTTTGCTGATTCCCACGTTGTATTTTATCACGATATGGCTAAAAGGGACGCTGAATTTGCTTGATTCTGCGATACTAACTGGAATGTATATATGGTATCTTTGGGTATTAGGAAAAATGCCGCCTGAAGATGTAGATGAAGCAAAGCATCTTCACGGAGTACCAAAAAAGATAATGTCAAAGACGCGCAATGTGCAGATTGCGTTTGCAGTAACTATGTTTCTTGGAGGTGGAGCGGTTCTCTTTTTTGCAGCGGAGCCATTTGTGCATTCATTGATAGGCTTGGCAGTTCTCTTTGGTATTTCGCAGGCATATCTAATTCAGTGGGTAGCTCCTTTTCTCTCAGAGTTTCCTGAAAAGACGTCTGCATTTTATTGGGCAAAGACAGTTAGGCATGCGCCCATGGCCTTGATGAATATGATATCGTCTAAGGTAAATCAATGGACGATATTAGTTGCGATGATACCAATGGTATTCTGTGCAACTTTGATGCATTTTGGAGATATACAATTTAACTCGCACCAGAGGATAGAGATACTTCTTACAGTTGTGCAGTCGATATATGCAGCGGTACTTCTACTTAAGATGAAATTTACAAAATTCGATGCTGTTTCGTTGTTTGGTCTTTGGTTTATACAGTTTATAGACCCTGCGATAGACCCTGCGCTTCATGCGATATTTCCAACAGATGTTACGAATGCAATAATAGGTGCATATGGGTGGTGTCCGATTGAGAATATAGAACATGATGTACCTCCATTACTTAGAATGTTAATTATCCCTGTATATGTGCTATTTGCAGTTGGCGAAGTAATAAAATATAGAAATGAAATAAAGGCGCCGAGGATGTTTCTTGATGTTTACAATACGCATGTGAGAAAAGTAATAGTGCCGCCGAGGAAAGAGGAGAAAGACCCATTTTGGGACGTCGAGGAAATCGAAAATGAATGTACAGAGAATAATTCAGAAAAAAATTCAGAAATGAGAAAGGAAGTAGATAACAAGGATAATAAAGATAAAAAAGGTAGCGAGGAAGTCAAAGAGGAGAAAGATAAGGCAAGGGTTGAAGAAGGAACCAAGATTTAACATTTTGAAAGTCAAAAAAGACATTTAATTCTTAAGATTAAACTCCAACTTAGGATTAAACTAAAACTCGAATCTCTAAGTAATATCTAAAATTATATATTGGCAGTTGTTGTTTTCTTTTTGGTTGTGATGGAACTATTCAGGAGAGCAAACATATAATAGGTAGGTGATATAGATGGTAGATGTATCAGTTGTGATGGAACTATTCAGGAGAGCAAACATATAATAGGTAGGTGATATAGATGGTAGATGTATCAGTTGTGATGGAACTATTCAGGAGAGCAAACGAACTCTTAAAAAAGAGAATGGATATTGTATTTGCGATAATAGTAATCGTTGGATTGGTTTTAAGATTATGTGCGATAAGAGATGCACCGTATTTTATAGATTTGTATGCTGATGCTTACGAGTCTAGGGTTGTTCTTAACGAACCTGGTGATATGTATGTTAAAGAACTTGAAATGACAGTAAGAGAGATAACCTGCGACGGTTCTTTTTCACCAGGGTGGGCAAAAAAAAAGTGTGCGCCATATCCTCCAGTTGCACTTTTGCTTGTTTCGCTTTTATACATAGCAGGGGGAGCAACGCTAGAGGGGTTTTATGCTGCACAAGTGATTTTTGAACTTGGCATTTCTGCGGTTGTTTGTATGTATTGTTATCGTGAGAAAGAGCCTTTGATGTTCGTTCTATTCTTTTTGAATCCCTTTGAGATTTCAGAATTTTGGCACGAATCCCACGCCTCTTTCCTATGGATGCATTTTTTTATGGTACTATCATGGATTGCATACGATTATGGGTATAAGAACAAATCTGCGTTATTTATCGGCTTGGGGATTGTATCAAAACTGTATCCTGCGGCAGTTATGCTCTTTCCAAGAAGATGGGGAAAATCATATCTTATAATAGTGATAACTGTTTTGTTGGGACTGTTACTACCCTTTCTAATTCCTGGTTATTCGTATATCTGGCAAAGAAAGAACTACCACTTTTTGTTATCGATAATATTGTCAGGAATATCTGCAATAATGCTGATTCTTTTATCTAGACAAAAATGGGTAACAGATTTGGATATAATTGGTTTTTCATCAATACCAGTTGCATTATACATAACTTTGGGAAGCCCTGAATTCTTTCCAAATTATGCGATGATGGCATTAATGCTACCTGACAAGCGATATTTTAGACCTCTGTTTTGCATACTAATTTGGGTAGTAGTGTTCTTTGAACACGAAATTACACCGATAGTTGTATCTTTGCTAATCATGCCTATATTCTATCTTGTGTTTAGAAGAAATTAGAAGAAGTTTAGAAAAAGTCGAAGTAGAGATAGGAATGATAACAGGCAAAATTAGAAGTTAGTATGGGACAAGAAAGTAATAGTAGTATGAGCCGAACTCAGATTTTGCTGTGATTTTGTATATTTTCTACTTTTCTATATTTTCTGAGCTCTACATATATTTTCTGTATTCATATTTTCTACAATTCTAAAATTGCAAGCAACAAATCTAAATCAAAGACCAAGCCGGCAAGATGGTCTGAAACGTCTAAGATTGGAAATTGATTTACTTCTTTCTTGAGAAATAGAGATGCAGTCTCGCTTATGCCTGCATATGTTCTAACTATCGTCGGTCTATTATCCATTATTTGATATACTTGCAAATCTGGAAAATGGATGTCGAAAATCTCATAATTTAGATTAAAAGAATCTTGCTGAGCCTCCCAGGGATAGGTATCTTCGTCGTCTCCGAGCGGGATGTCAGAAACGACCTTGTGTATTTCAAAAAATGCATGTTTGAATATATCGAGTGCGGTAACGAGCCCAGTTAGATGTGCGCGATAGTCAATTACTGGAGATGCAGTAGTGCGTGCAAGATACATAGAAATTAGTGCAGGTGAAAGAGGGGTATTTTCGTATAATGGAAAAGTGGGATTTCTTGCATAATGCATTATGTGGATTTTAGAATCGAGATTAACAACGAGAGGAAGTAAATTTAATGCAGAAATGGTGCCTACAAGTCTTTTTTCATGGTCTATTACAGGAAGAATATTTAGTCTATTCCTCGACATAAGATTTGCTGCTTCTCTTACACTTGAATCTTCAAATAAATAAGGAGGGTGTTTATTCATCAAACCTACTAATTGGAATTCGTTAATTTTAGCAATAACATCCCAGAGAGATACTGTTCCTTCGAATTTGTCTGTGTGTTCATTTACCACTGGAAGATAGAAAAGAGCATTTTTTTTCATTATTTCGATTACATTATCTCTATTATTTGGGAGCAAAATATAAACTGGCTTGAAATCCATAAATTCTTCTAATTTAATCATGACCTCTCACCACCAGGACTGGAATTTTCGAATGTCTAATAACTCGCTCTGCTGTACTTCCAAGAATAAGTTTTCTCAACCCCGACCTACCATGTGTGCCAAGGACGATTATCTTACAATGTTCCTTTTCTGCAACCTCTATAATCTTCTCAGAGGGGATACCGGCTTCAATCACTTTTTTAATCTCCAAGCCGATCTTTTTTCCTTCGAGTGCGATTTTTTCGAGCACTTCTTCGCCTAAAGAATAGAGAAAAGAGTAAACGTCAGAGAGCATGGCATCGGGTGGCATAGTTGGTATAGAGGACTCATTAACAACGTAAAGAACAATTGGATTAGCATGGAGTTCTTTAGCGATTTCCAAGCCTTCGTGAACTGCTCTTTTGGAATATTCCGAGCCGTCTGTTGCGATTAGTATGCGTTCTATAGGCACGGTCGCACGACCTGTTGACAGCCAGAATTATGTCATCTTTCGAAGCATGCATTAATGCGCCTGCGCAATCTTCGCCCTTGTTAATTATAGAGTCTGTTCTTAGGATGATGAAATCTGGCGTGTCTTCTTCATGCAATCCTTTTTTCATATTCATAAATGCTATTCTCGGATTCTGCACAGCCATTTTTAAAATATCCATTGGTTTTACGTCCATCTTTGCATTTTTTGAGAAGTGATGAATTCTGCATATTCTGAATGTAAATTCGATTTCGCGGAACATATCCGGCTTGGAAAGCATCGAGTTATCAGTCCCAAGCGAAAGAAGAATACCTTTTTTGAGCATAAGAGGAACATTTGGGATTTTGCCGAAGAATGCATTTGCCCGAGGACAGATAACTATAGGTATGTTAAATTCTGCGACTTTTTCGAGGTCATCATCGGTTGCTTCGAGCATGTGCACAAGGAAAGTAGGCGATAGGTCGAGTATTTTATCAATATTTTCTCTTATTCTTTCGGAAGCATGGATACCTAAAACCATACCCTTTTGTTTGACATGCGAGGCAACTTTCCGAATCTCGTCCTCATTCCAGTCAACAAAAGAAGATAGCCCAAGCCCGATTGAGTGTTCGAGTAGTAAGTCTAATTCTTCTTTTTTGTATTTGTTTTCGATAGGACGAGAAAGAGGATAGGCATTTATTTTGAATTGAACAATGTTAGATTTTTTCGTATCATTTTTCTCGAAGTATTTTTCAATTGCATTTTTGAAAATTTCAAGACCCTCCAAGCCACCTTCTCTGAAATCAAGGAAAGTGTAGGTACCTGAATTTAGCATTTCAGAAATGGATGTTTGAATGGATGATATGAGTTCGTCCTTAGATGCATTTGCTAAATACCTGTGTTTGATACCAAGAGGGGGAGCGACCAATTGCTTTAATGTGCCTGTGTAGGAAGCAACATGCGCACGAAGTGCTCTATCTGCAGAGTGAGTATGCGAGTTTACGAATGTAGGAATGATAATTCCTTTTGCAAGAGGCTTTTCGTTCTTCTTTATAGATTTTGGACGTGCAAATTTTCCGGGTTTCGATTTGAATATTTCGATAATCTTTTCATTCGAAAAAGAGATGCCACCACGAAAGAATCCATCTTCATGAAAAATCCAACCTTCTACATAACTCATTTTTCCACTCTCTTTTGACCTCTTTATCTATCCTTCTTTATATTTTATGTTCCCTCTTTCTTAAAAGAAGAATGAATGCAGCTAGTAAGGATAAGAGAATTATCAGAGATAAACAACATGTATTCTCTTCCACTTTTTGTATTCTTGGTTGAATTTGTAGATTTGCATAATCTACGTCGGAATCGCCAATCGAATTGCATATACATTCGATTGTAACATTTTTGCATCTGCTTTTTGGCTTTACGAACAACTTAACTATTGCCAGACCGCCTGCTTCTATCTTAAGTATATCTTTTTCAAAAATAGAAGAAGCGTTTTGGCAAACGCATGATAAAGAGATATCGTCCAAGCCGTTACCTATATTTTTTACGAACAACTCGAAACATGCGATTTCCCCATCTTTGATTTTTTGGGAATCGTTTCTGAATTCGACGTCTATTTCGTATCTTTGGGCAATGTAAACAGGGACTTGTAGAGTGCTTGAGCCTTCATGGTCTATGAATGTGATGTTAATTTTATAATTCCCATGTTTAGTATATTTTGTTGCATAAAAGGTAGAATTTAGGGTAAGATTTGAGAATGCGTATACTATGGTGCTATATTCGAAAGAGCCATTGATGGTAGCGCCAAGAAAGGGCGTTGATTCTATGATTATTACGATTTGTTCGTTTGCATTTCCAGAGTTGGTTATAGATATGTTCTGTTGAGTTTCTTTGCCTGGGAAGAGGATAATTGGGGAGTTTACCGAATATGTAATGTTGTGCTTATGTTCGACACGAACAACAACCTTTATCGAAGAAGTTAAGTTTTTACCTGAGGCAGATATGTATATGTCATATTGGCTACCTGAAAGTGCATTTGCAGGAACCTCGAATAATAATTTAAAAATTTCAGTTTCGTTTGGAAATATTGTTCCTGTTTGAATAACGTTCTTGCCGTTATCAAAACATGCTTGACTGCTCGAATTGAGGATAAACTGAGCAGGACAGTTACCTTTGTTTCTGACATGTATGTAAAATTCTGAAAAATCCCCAGGCTTGGCTGATTGCATATTTGGTAGTGCAAGGAGTTCCAAGGAGTATAGTTCAGATGCTATTGCCATGAGAAAATCACTTTCTGAATCGTTATCAGCAAGAGCCTCTACAGATACCATACAAACTTCGCCAAAGAGAGCGTTCAAAGGAGCGCATAGGGTCGCGTTTAATATTATACTCTCTTTAGGTTCAAGCAAAACCTCAGTCGTCTGTAGTGTTACTATCCAAGCACTTTCATTTTGATTACTCTCATTTTGCTTATTAACATTTGCATTCGAAAAAAGATGGATATTTTCGGGGGAATTGCCATCGTTTCTGACTACCAACTCGAATTTTACACATCTTCCTGGCTCTATATATATGCTATCTGGGATACAATCGAGAAAAAGATTGCTCACTTTTTTTACTTTAAGGATACATTTCAAAGTATCGTTTGCATCTGTTCGTGGATATGCCCAAGATACGATTTCCACTTCAGAGTAAGTTCCGAAAAGAGCATCAGGTGGTATATCTGCAGTGATTATAAATGCGGTACTATTATTTGGCTCAAGGTAAGCCCATTCTGCTTCTGTGGATACGTTCCAATCTCCAGATACCTTGAAAAAGAAAATACTTGGATGTCTGCCTGTATTTGTAATAACAGCGTAAAATAGCGCATGTTCGCCTGGAAAATAGTCTAAATTGCCTATTACTTTAAGAGAACAACTTATTTGATATTTGGATTTTATAATTATGGAAACTTTCGATTCGTTCATATCGCCTAAAATTCTTGCTGTAAAGTTTATGTAAAAGATTTCGCCATCTTCGGTATCTGAGGGGAGGGTAATTGTTAGCGTTCTTTCCTCTAATCCCTCGGACGGAAATGTAAATGTTTGTGAAGTGAACGAAAGGGCACATCCTCCTTCGTTAGATATGCATTCAAGTAAAGCAGTTGTTGGCAAAGCGCCTCTATAAAAGGTAGTAAGGTTAATATTTATTTTATCTAAAGGGTCAGTTTCAAGTTCGAGAAGATTGAGGAAATTTCCCGAGGAATTGATTCTTAAAAAGATGCCATTTACATACTCTATATTTCCGATGTTTGTTAAAGTTGGCGAAGATATGTTTCGGTTAGATAGCATGTTAAGAAGAAAAAGAGCGTATGCATTAGTATCAGGATGTTCTACCTGACAACCGAAAAGTTCGCAGTTGAATACATTATATCCAAGAGATGCAGTTACATTGTTTCCATATTCATCTAATGCCCAGATTTCGCCTGCTCCATCGACTAATTCGACTTTTGCAGCAAATCCGCGGTGTCTCATGCCGTAAGAGACATAATTGGTAAGTTCGTAATCTGAAATGAAATATGGGATTCTAGGTGCCTTTTCTGTAAGGGAAGCATGGTATCTAGTATCGTTCCATGCTTGTGTCTTGAATGGAAAATATTTTTTCAAAGAAGGATTGTTATCAAGAACGTCTTCAGATTGAGCATTTGGATGCGCACCGATAATTACTTTTCCACCTTCTGAAATGAACTTGCATATACTCTCTCTAGCCTTGTCAGTAAGAATATAAAAGTAACTATCGTTCATGGAATCGGAATTTTGAGATATATCGTAGATAAAAATCCCGTAATCTGAAGAAGATAGATTTTCAACCAGAGATTGATTATAAGATACCAAGCCGAAATATGATGGATGATTTGCCCAAGTATAAGAAGAAATTATTCCATTCTCAACTGCGATTTGTAACCAGCCATTTAGACCTATCGAACCTATGCCAAAATCTTCTTCGTCCCCAAGCCAGTCGTTCAAGGTTCCTACTCCATAAACAAGCGTTTTCTTGTTCCCATGCATGAACCTTTTGTTTTCAATAACTACTGCAGGCTTGGGAAATAGGACTGTGTCAAAGTAAATGTAGAATGTTCTGTACTCGTTCTTTGCACTTGTGCCATTCATTATGAAAGATATTTTAACTATGCTATAAGTTGAGTTGATAAAGACTGCGTTCGAGTTCTTTAATCCTACGGGAGACAAGGTTTCATCTTCCATATTTCTTACATATTCAACAACTCTAATGGAATTTAAATCGATTTGTTCTGTAACGCCTAACGATGATAGAAAAGCAGAAAAGTTAATAGTCAAATCTACAGGAAAATCGTATCTTTCGAAATCTGGAGAATAGACATCTACTTTGATTCTAAAATGCCAATCTGGATTCCACCAAGATGCAGAGTTATTATATCCTGTTCTCGGCTTGGTTGGTATATTCTTGGTTGCTATTGGCTTGGTATCATTTATGTGAGAATACATATGAGAATAAGGAAAATTCGAGAAAGTATCTTTTTGTTCCGTAGAATTTTGAATTTCAGTTTCTGAAAATTCGTCTTGTATGTTTTGTAGGTAATAAAATTCTGTATAGTGGAGGTGAGATGGGAAAGTTATGAGGAGTATAAGGATTAAGGCAAGGATACGCATGCTTCTAAGATACGCTGACAACCTTAATAATTTGTTTGTTTTCTTTGTAGAGCACAGAAAATATTTCGTAGATTAGAGCATAAGGGAGAGATGACGAAGTTAACAGACAAGCAGATAAGATGGATATGCAAGGAT
>Ga0078972_1005081_pt1 | contig 34271 bp, 32 predicted proteins | sample YelNatPaOPGAMG01_FD_67568 | JGI IMG/M metagenome (GOLD analysis project Ga0078972, IMG submission 67568) | Hot spring thermophilic microbial communities from Obsidian Pool, Yellowstone National Park, USA - OP-RAMG-01 (SPADES assembly) (version 2) | ecosystem: Environmental > Aquatic > Thermal... | reverse complement strand
CAAAAGATGGGGCAGTAAACACTGTCATGCCTACTATACGCCGTCGTCTGCGATATGTTTGGCCAGGGTTCGCAGATAATTAATGAACAACGCTAGTTCAGGGATGGGCCAACTGTGAGATCCGAAAGGTTCACAAGGGCAGGCCGACCGTTCTAGTCTACCCGGTCATGTGTAACAGAGTGAATGAGAATGGGCGGAGAAAAGGCCCATGAAGTCAAGCACCGGTGTTGCAAGCTGCTGCAGCCCGGTGATTGATACATATACTCTCCCAGGATAGAAAGGGGACAGGCGGCGCTTCTCTCTGACTGAAAACAGAGGCATCTCCGCCGGGCGATTTCATAATGCGAATAAAGAGCCTTTCCCCGGCGACCCCGGCCCCGGGACCCGGTTGGAAAATGATCGTGGGTCTGGGGAACCCGGGTCCCGAATACGCGGCCACCCGTCACAACCTGGGTTTCCGGGTGGTCGATACCCTGGCCGCCGCGGCGGGGGCCGCCGTCAACCGGAAACAGCACCGGGCCCTGGTCGGCACGGCGGTGATCGGCCGGGGGAAGGTGGTCCTGGCCAAACCGCAGACTTACATGAACGCGAGCGGCCAGGCCGTGGGACCCCTGGTGGCGTGGTACAAGATCGCCCCGGAGGATCTCCTGGTGGTGCTGGACGACTTCGACCTGGCGCCGGGGTGCCTGCGCCTGCGGCCGGGCGGCGGACCGGGCGGGCACAAGGGGCTGGCCTCGGTCATCGAGGCGCTGGGGACGGATCGTTTCGCCCGTTTGCGGGTCGGCATCGGGAAGCCTCCCGCGGTCATGGAAGGGGCCGACTGGGCCCTGGGCACCTTCGGGCCGGCCGAGAGCGGGGAAGTCGACGCCGCGGTGAAGCTGGCCGCGGCGGCCGCGGCCGAATTCGTCACCGGGGGCTTGACCCGGGCCATGAACCTGTACAACGGGAAAGGCCGTGGCTGTGGTCGGACAACCGATTGCGCGGTAACGAACGGTGTTATAAAATAAAATGGCCGGGTCATTTCAGTAAGGTTTGGGGGAGTCATTGATGACGGGTACGGTGCCCAAGGACCTGGAGGAGATCATCGCGGCTTTAGGCGACGCCCGCAAGGTGATGATCGTGGGTTGCGCCAGTTGTTCCACCACCTTTCACACCGGTGGCGAACCGGAAGTGCAGGAAATGGCCCGCCGCCTGACGGAACGCGGCTTCGAGATCACCGCGGCCGGTTTGCCCCAGGTCAAGACCTGCGGCGTGGACAACGTGGCCGATTTCTTTTTCATGAACGGCGAGGCGCTGGCCGAAAGCGACGCCGTCCTGGTTCTGGCCTGCGGGGAAGGCGTGCAGATCGTCCGGCAGTGTACCGAAGAAGAAGGTTTGACCATCCCGGTCGTCAGCGGCACCAACACCGTGGGGCACATGGGTACCCAGGTTTCGCCGGCCGACAATCCCTACGGCGATTTCCTGGAGCAGTGCGCCGAATGCGGCGAATGCCTACTGAATTACACCGGGGGCATCTGCCCGGTGACCAGGTGCGCCAAGGGACTTTTGAACGGTCCGTGCGGCGGGGCCAAGGACGGCAAATGCGAAGTCGATGCCGGGCGGGACTGCGCCTGGGTGCTGATCTACAACCGCTTGAAGGCGCTTGGGGCCCTGGACAACATGAAAGCTTTCCGGGAAGCCAAGCATTATTCCAAGGCCAACCATCCGCGCCGGGTCATCTATGCCCGGGACAAGGGTCATTCCATCGCCTGAGGTTTCAGCCCCGGCGACCGGGAGAACAGACCGCCGCCCGTTGGAGCAAAACCCCCGTTTTCACACGGGGGTCGGGGAACCGGAGGCCGACGGCGGAGGTTTCAGCCCCGGCGACCGGGAATAATATAGGGGGACGACAAAGAAGGGCTTTACGGCTTAAAGCCCTTCTTTGTGGTGCGTCCGTTTTTTCGTGGTCGAGAGGGCGGGTCAATCTGGAGGCAGGAGGCGTGAGGTTGGAAACGGCAATGGAAGGAACCGGCGGAGCCGGTTCCGACAAGCTTCCAACCTCCGACCTACGGGATCCGGCGTCCATTTCGATGGGTCCGGCGGATTGGGATCAAAAGTGTAGGGAAAAAGGAGAACTTATGCCGGGAATACTGAATCTGTTGCCCCGGCTGCCCGAGTGGCGGAGCGTAGCCCGGGGTCTCGAAAACAACTTGCGGCAGCAACTGGTGTTCGGCGCGGGGGGCCCGGTGCGCGGGCTGCTCATGGCCGGCTGGGCCGAACGTGCGGGGCCGGTGCTGATCGTCACTCCCCAGGAAGCCGAGGCCAGGGTCCTGGCCTCGGACCTAAAGAGTCTGCTGCCCGCCCACGGGGTACGCCTCTTCCCCAGTTGGCCGCTGCCGACCTTCCAGGTGATGGCGCAGGGCCGGGAGGCCATGGCCCAGCGTTTGGGGATACTGCAGGAACTCTGCCTGGGCGGTTCCCCCATCGTCGTGGCGCCGGTGGAGGCGATCCTGCGCCGGCTTACGCCCCGGGGCGCCTTTTGCCAACAGATGCTGTCCCTGTCCGGCGGGATGACCCTGGAGCCCGGCCTCCTGTTCCGTACCCTGTTGGCTTTGGGATACGAACGGGTGGAAAAGGTGGAAGGGGCCGGCCAGTTCGCCGGGCGCGGCGGCATCGTGGATGTTTTTCCGGCCACGGGGCGCAGCCCGGTGCGTCTGGAGTTCGACGGGGACGAAGTCGCCGGGCTGCGCGAGTTCGACGTTTCCACGCAGCGCTCGCACGGACGGGTGGAAACCCTGACCCTGACTCCGGCCCGGGAACTGGTGATGGACGAGCAGACCCGGGCCCGAGGGTTTCAAGCCATGGAGCGGGATTACCAGGCCCAACTCAAGAGGCTGGCGCGTACGGCCACGGTCGACGCCTACCGCCGGCTGGCCTCGCAGTGGGAAGAGTTGTCGGGCCTGGCCCGGACCGCGTGGGCGCCCGGAGTGTCCCTCGAACCGTACCTCCCGTACTTTTACGACGAGCCCGTGGGCCTGCCCGACTATTTCCCGCCCCGGTCCGTCGTGATGCTGGACGATCCGGTTCGGACCGCCGAAGTGGTGGAAGCCCTGGGGCGGGAAAGAACAGCCTCCTTCACCACCCTGCTGGAGGACGGCCGGGCCCTGCCGGGCCAGTGTGACACCTACCTGCGCTGGGCGCAGGTGACGACTTCCCTCGAACGGCACCGTCTGATCGCGTGCGCGGGGTTGGCGCGCCACATCGGGTTCCTCCGGCCCGACCGTACCGTAACGGTGGGCTCGCGTGGCCTGTCCGCTTTCCTGGGCCATGCCGAAGTCCTCACGGACGAGATCAGGCACTGGCGTCGTACGGGCCGTTTGGTCGTCATCCACGCCGGCAACGACATCCGGGCCGCCCAGATGCGGGATTCCTTGCGGGACCGTCAGATCGAGGCCGTGTTGGCCGATACTCCGGGGCGCGAACTGATGCCCGGCAACGTGGTCGTGGTGCCCCGCCCATTTTCCGGCGGCTTCGAACTGCCCGGCTGCGACCTCGTCCTCCTGTCCGAGGCGGAAATCTACGGGCGCACCAGGGTGAGGCGGGCCGCCCCGCAGCGGGAGGGGCCGCCCGGGGGGCTGGACGACCTCAAAATCGGTGACTACGTGGTGCACACCAGTCACGGTATAGGCCGCTACCGCGGTATCGTCCAACTGGAAATCGCCGGTACCCACCGGGACTACCTCCTGGTCCAGTACGCCGGGGAAGACAAACTGTATGTGCCTACCGACCAGTTGAACCTCATCACCCGCTATACCGGCGGCGAGGGGGAGGCCCCCCGCCTTTCGCGGCTGGGCGGACAGGAATGGACGAGAGCCAAAGCCCGGGTCCGGGAAGCAGTGCAGGAAATGGCCCGCGAACTCCTGGCCCTTTACGCGGCCCGCGAGTCCCTGCCCGGACACGCCTTCGGGCCCGACACCGTGTGGCAGCAGGAATTCGAGGCCACTTTCCCTTACGAGGAAACGCCGGACCAGTTGCGGGCCATAGCCGAAGTGAAGGCCGACATGGAAAAGGGCCGTCCCATGGACCGCCTCCTTTGCGGCGACGTGGGCTACGGCAAGACCGAGGTAGCCCTGCGGGCGGCCTTCAAGGCGGTCATGGACGGCAAGCAGGTGGCTTTTCTGGTTCCCACCACTTTGTTGGCCCAACAACACTTCGGCACCTTCCGGGAGCGCCTGGCCGGCTTTCCGGTACGGGTGGAGAGCCTGAGCCGTTTCCGCACGGCCCGTGAGCAGCGGGAAGTGGTGGAAGGGCTGGCCAAAGGCGCGGTGGACATCGTCATCGGTACCCACCGTCTGTTGCAGGAGGATGTGCGCTTTGCGGACCTGGGGCTTTTGGTGGTGGACGAGGAACAGCGTTTCGGCGTGACCCACAAGGAGCGCCTGAAGCTGCTCCGTCGCAACGTCGACGTGCTCACGCTCACGGCCACGCCCATTCCGCGCACCCTGCACATGTCCATGATCGGCGTGCGCGACACCAGTATTCTGGAGACCCCGCCCGACAACCGTTTTCCCGTCCAGACCTACGTCCTGGAGGAGGATCCGCTCCTGGTCAGGGAGGCCATCCGCCGCGAAATAGGCCGGGGCGGCCAGGTCTACTTCGTGCACAACAGGGTCATGGAACTGGACGCCGTGGCCGCGTACCTGCGTCAACTGGTGCCCGAAGCCCGCCTGGCCGTGGGTCACGGACAGATGCGGGAGGAAGACCTGGAAGAGGTCATGCTGCAATTCATCGACGGCGCCTACGATGTTTTGCTGTGCACTTCCATCATCGAGAGCGGCCTGGACATTCCCAACGTCAACACGCTGGTCGTGAAAAACGCCGACCGCCTGGGGCTCTCCCAACTCTACCAGTTGCGCGGCCGGATCGGGCGCGGTAACCGCCTGGCTTACGCCTATCTGACCTTCCAGAAAGACCGGGTTTTGAGCGAGGTGGCCGAGAAAAGGCTGGAAGCTTTGCGGGAATTCACCGAATTCGGTTCGGGTTACCGGATCGCCATGCGGGACCTGGAACTGAGGGGCGCCGGCAACCTGTTGGGCATGGAGCAGCACGGCCACATCGCCGCCGTCGGCTTCGAGATGTACACCCGCCTCCTCGCGGAGGCGGTCCGGGAGGTTAAGGGAGAAGCGGCGCCGCCGGCGGTGGAAACCTCCATCGAGATCAACGCCGAGGCCTACATCCCCGATGACTTCGTGACCGGAGCGGATCAGAAGGTGGAAATATACCGGCGTCTGGCGCACCTGACCGCGGAGGAGGAGGTGGGCGAACTCCGGGCCGAGGTGACCGACCGCTTCGGGGCCCTTCCCCTGCCCGTGGAAACTCTTTTCCTGGTCGCCGCCATCCGGGTCAAGGCCGGCCGGCTGAAAATAGCCTCGCTGTCCCGGCAGGCCAACAACTACCGTTTCCGCTTCGCCGCCGGCCATGCCCTGACCGGGGACCGCCTGGTGCAGGTGGCCGCGGCCTACGGCAGCCGCATCAAGTTCATCCACACCGCCGACGCCTTCGAAATCAGAATGGCGGCGCCCAAGGCCGATCGGGAGACGCCCGGTACGCTGTCCAAGATCGACCGTTTTCTTTCCCTGCTGGCGGGCAACGAATCCCCGGCGGCGTCCGCGCCCGCACTGGGCCTGGCCGCCGATTGAAAGCCTTTCCGGATCCAGGCCAGGAAACAATTGGGCTTAGAAAACATGGGCGGCCTTTGGAAAAAAATGAATAACCCTTTTGGGTCTGTTATATACTATCACTGAAAGTCATATCACGAAGATTAGGCAGGAAAAGGAGGGATGATGGCCTCGTGAAAGCAACGGGAATTGTGCGCCGCATTGACGACCTGGGCCGTGTGGTGATTCCCAAAGAAATTCGCCGGACGCTTCGAATCCGTGAAGGAGACCCGCTGGAGATCTTCGTTGACCGTGATGGCGAGGTTATTTTGAAAAAGTACTCCCCCATCGGAGAACTGGGTGATTTTGCTAAGGAATACGCAGATTCCCTTTACGAAGCCCTGGGCCACATGGCGTGCATTACGGATCGCGATACCATAATCGCCGTGTCCGGCGCCGCCAAAAAGGAATACATCAACAAGCCCATCGGTCCGGTGGTGGAAAAAGTGATGGAGGACCGCCGGCCGATCGTGATCAACGCCCCGGGCGAAGACCCGTACTGCAAGGATTGCTCGATCATGGAAAACGGCGACTGCAAGTATTCCTCGGAGGTGATAGCCCCGATAATCGCCGAGGGAGACCCCATCGGAGCGGTTATCCTGGCTTCCAGGGAGCCCAACGTCAAAATGGCCGAGATGGAATTGAAGTTGGCCGAAACGGCGGCCGGATTCTTGGCCAAGCAGATGGAACAGTGACAACCGCCAGGGAACCCTGGCGGTTTCTTCGGCCGGTTGTTGCCTGGTTGGTCAACCGGCGTCGTTGCCAACGCGGACAAGTTGGTGTAAGATAGAAGGACAAAAGGATAACCCATCGGGGGGGAGAGCCGTTGGGGCTTTTTACAAGGTTCAGGGATCTCATGGAGGCTAACCTTTCGGACCTGGTGGCCAAGGCCGAGGATCCGGAAAAAATGCTCAATCTTTACGTGGACCGGGCCTCCGAGGAATTGAGGAATTTCGCGCTCCAGGTCAACCAGGCGGTGGCGGATCAGATTGCCCTGGAAAGGAAAATCACGGCCGGGCAAAAAGAGGCCGGCGACTGGGGGGAGAAGGCCAGACTGGCGGTCGGCCAGGGCCGCGACGACCTGGCCCGGGAGGCCTTGCGGCGGCAGAAGGTGGCCCAGGAGGCCCTTTCCGCTTACGAATCCCAGTTGACCGATCAAAAGGCCGTGGTGGAGGAACTCAAAGCCAATCAGCGGCTTTTGGAAAGCAAGTTGGACCAGGCCAAAAGCCAGCGCGACCAGTTGGTTATGCGCGAGCGGCGGGCCAAAGCCTTGAAGGGCGCCGCCGACGCCGTCCAGGATCTGGCCATGGGCCGCGCTTACGCCGACATCGACCGCATGAAGGACAAGGTGGACCGTATGGAAGCGCAGGCCGGGGCCTCACGGGCGCAGTTGGAGGGCACCGTGGAGGCCCAGTTCGACGCCTTGAAACGAACGGATGCCGATCACGACATCGAACGCGAGTTGGCCCGCCTCAAGGAGGAAATGGGCGGGAAAGATTAGGTCGATCATGCGCGCGCGGGCGGATATCCCTTGACCGGGATACCCGCCTTTTCTGTTCGGCATAATTAAAGCGGGAGGCTTTTGGGACGATGCGTGAGGCGCTTTGTATCATGGGGCTCGGTTACGACGACGGGGGATCCCTGCCCGAGGCCGGCTGGGAACTCCTCCGGCAGCGAAGACGTCTTTTCCTGCGCACGGAGCGCCATCCGGTTGTGGAGCGCCTGCGGCGGGAAGGAATCCGGTTCGAAACCTTCGACGGCTTTTACGAGGAAGAAGGGGACTTTGCCGCGGTCTACCGGCGCATCGCCGGCGCCGTATGCCGGGCGGCCGCGACCGGGCCGGTGGTCTACGCCGTGCCCGGCCATCCCCTGGTAGCCGAGGAATCCGTCCGGCTGATCCTGGACCAGGCCGCCGAAACCGGCATGGCCGTCCGGGTGGTCACCGCCCCCGGTTTCCTGGACGCCCTTCTGACGGCCTTGCGGCTCGATCCGGCCGGCGGTCTGAAACTGCTGGACGCCTGCCGCCTTGCGCCGGCGGATTGCGACCCCGCGCTGCCCACCGTCGTCATGCAGGTATACAGCCGCCTGGTGGCCGGCGAGGTCAAACTGACCCTTTTACAGCGCTATCCCCCCGGTCACCGCGTGTTCGTGGTGCGCGCGGCGGGTATGCCCGAAGAGGAAAATATCGCCGGGATTCCTCTCTTCGAGTTGGATCGCCGGGAATACGACCATCTGTGCAGCGTCTACCTGCCACCGGCGGCGGAAAACGGGCCGCCGGCGGTCTGCGAATATCCGGCCGACCGTCTGGTCGGGATCATGGCCACCCTGCGCGGGGAGGGAGGATGCCCCTGGGACCGGGAGATGACGCACGAAAGTCTGGCCCGTTACGTGCTGGAAGAGGCCTACGAGGTGGTGGAAGCCATCCACCAGGGCGTCGCGCATAAATTGTGCGAGGAGTTGGGAGACTTACTTTTGCAAATAGCGTTCCACGCCCGTATTGCCCAGGAAAACGGACGGTTCGACTTCAACGACGTGGTGCGCGGCATTTGCGACAAGTTGGTTCGTCGCCATCCCCACGTGTTCGGTACGGCGACGGCCCGGACCAGTGCCCAGGTGGCGGTGAACTGGCAGGAAATCAAGCGCCGGGAGAAGGGTTCCACACCGGAGTCCGTCATGGACGGGGTCGGGGCCCCGGGCGCCGCTCTCCTGCGGGCGGCCAGGGTCCAGGCCCGTGCCGCCCAAATGGGTTTTGACTGGCCGGACTACCGGGGCGCCCTCCTCAAGGTCGGGGAGGAACTGGCGGAGGTGACCGGGGCCCTGGCGGGGACGGATCCCAACGCCGTCTTCCGGGAAGTGGGCGATCTGCTCTTCGCCGTGGTCAATGTCGCGCGCCTGGCGGGAGTGGAGGCGGAGGAGGCGGCCACGGCGGCCATTAATAGATTTATCAACAGGTTCAAATACATTGAGCAAAAGGTGGCAGCCACCTCCAAAACATTCCATGATTTTACGCTGGAGCAACTCGATGGCTGGTGGGAGGAGGCAAAAAAAGTCGAAAATCCTTAAAAAAATCGGCCCGACGCCTCTTCCCGGAAGGAATTTAGAAAGGCTTGGCGAATAGATGGTAAAAATTACTTTATGGAGGTGTACCCTGTGAATAAGGCCGAACTGATTTCCAACGTGGCCGAAAAGACCGACCTCTCCAAGAAGGAAGCGGAGAAGGCGGTTTCGGCGGTGCTGGCGAGTATCGAGGAAGCCATGGCCAAAGGCGACAAAGTGCAGCTGGTCGGCTTCGGGACCTTCGAAATCAGGGAGCGGGCCGCCCGCAAGGGACGCAATCCCCAAACCGGCGACGAGATCAGCATTGCGGCGGCGCGGGTGCCGGTGTTCAAGGCGGGCAAGGCCCTGCGTGACGCCGTCAGCTGACGGCGGGCCACATAGAAATAACGACACGAACATAGCGAGGGGGAGCCGCTTGCGGCTTCCCCTGACCCGTACCGGGGTCACGATTCTGGGACCAGGGCGACCGCGAGTGAAACGGTTTAGGGCGGCTACTGTTTTAGCCGGCCTTTTTTTCGGGGGGTCAGGTGGTTGCGATTGGACAAGTTCCTGAAGGTTTCCCGCGTCATCAAACGCCGCACCCTGGCCAAGGAAGCCTGCGACCGGGGACAGGTGACGGTCAACGGCCACGTGGCCAAGGCCGGCACCGAAATCAAAGTCCAGGATGTCGTCGAAATCGGTTTCGGCCGGCGCAGGCTGAAGATCAGGGTGCGGGAGTTGCGCGAAGCGGTGCCGGCCGCCCAGGCGGCCGGACTGTACGAGGTCCTCGACCAGGGGGAAGGGTGGTACGGCGGAGAGTAGGAAGGGTACCGTTCCCCTAAAGGCCGGCCCGGGCCAGTTCGTACCGGAAAGCGGGCAGGTGCCCGTATTCCGCCTTCAGGGCAGCGAGGTACTCTTCCCCTTCGGGCCGGGCGTCCGCCGGCAGCTTTTTGATCTCCGCCAGGTGGCCGGCCGCCTCACGCCAGGCCGCGGGGTCGCCCGTCGCCATCGCTTCGGCGACCATCGCCCTGTACAAATAGAACGCCCGGCGGGGGTGTGTTTTCGCCACCGCCCCGGCCACGATGGGCCGGAAAGCGGCGGCCCGCTCGGGAGTCAGCCGGTCGAACAGGGCGAGGATCCTTTCGTTATCGTTCTCGACCACGGCGATTTCCAGCAGTCGGTCGGTTTTCCCCTCGGCCTCCAGTCGGTCGAGGATTTCCGTACGCACTTCCGGCCAGACGCCCATTTCCCCGGCCACCCGGCGCAGGACGAAATACTTCCTGACTTCGGGCTGCCGCAGGAAGAGTTCCCGGTACCAGTGCAGGGCGGACGCGGTTTCACCCTGTTGCCGGTAATGCCAGGCCAGCCATTCCAGGTAGGCGGGACGGACCTCCGCCCCCCCGGCCAAACCGGCGACCAGGGCGACGGCCTCCGCCGCGGCGCCGCTTTGCACCAGGGCGTCGGCCAAGCGGGTGATGGTCGCGGGCCGGTCCGCGAACTCCCGCCGGGCCCGGTCCACCGCCGTAGCGACGCGTCCCTCGCGGGCCATGAGGACCAGGCGCTGCTGTTCGGTGCCCAGCTCCCGTACGACGTCATCGGCCTCCGCCGGACGGCCGTTTCTCTGCCGCCAGGCCACCAGCCAGTCGACCAGGGTTTCCCGGTGCCGGCCGACGGCGCCGGCCAGAGCGGCCCGGATGCGCTGTTCGAGCGCGGGCCATTCCCCGGGGGAAGCGTGATCCAAAACGGTATCGATGGCGCCATAGGCGAATTCCACACCGCCCGTGGTAACGTCGGTCAGGGCGGCCGTCAAGACCGTATCCAGCCACTGTCTGTTCCGTTCGCCGCGGGGCCGCCCCTCGGTCAGGCAATACTCCAGGCCCTCGATGCAATCGGCGGCGGCGGTTTTGATCCCCCAGTCCTCGTCACGCCCCAGCAATCGGCGTCCGTAACCGTCCGCCAGTTCGGCCAGCACCGCCTGGTAAACGCTGCCGGCCCGTTCCCAGTGCCGCTGGTCGGCCATTTCGTGAGCCAACCGGATCAGGTCGCCCAATTCCAGGGACACCCGGGCGGGATCGTCGTGACGCAGGGCCCGCGCCGCCATCCGCCGGAAAACCGCCTCGCCGGCACTCTTGCGGGTGGACGGAGCCGCCAGTTGTACCAGGGATCCCAGGGACGGTTCCCGTTGCAACATCGTATCGATGAGAGAAAGGAGTTCTTCTTTGGCGAGGCCGGCCAGAAGACCGTGCGGGTCCGGAGGCTGTTCGAAGGATTCCGGCCGGTGCACTCCGGTGAGGCCGAGGGCCACGACGTGTTCGCAGAATTGGTCACCGTGGATGGTGCACCAGGTGCGCTCCAGGCCCTGGGGGCCGAAGGCGATGCGCACCTGGCCCCACGGCGGCCCGTCCAGTGTTGCCCGCAGTTCCCACGGGAAGGCCAGCGGGTTTCCCAGCGCCCCGCTCTCGTAAAGTTCATACCCCGACGAAAAGGCAGACGCAAGCGCCCGGTTGGTGATCAGTTGCTCTGTCAACCAGGACAGATCGGACAAAACGGTCATCTCACTTTCCGATGCCCTGCCGGGCCCGTCCCTGGCTCTTGTTTCCTGCTATTGTATTACAGACTCGTAATCTTTTCAACGGGGTTCTTGCCGCCGGGTGGGTACGGACCAGCGGTCCGTTCCGGAACCGCTTTTCCCCGTGGTGGGGAATTCAGTGCCGGCAGTTGGAGCCCGTTTGCCATCAGGGCGCGGCCATGCTACAATTAACTATAGCCAGGGGCCGTTGGGTGGGGGACATCGATCGGACGGCAAGGGCCTGGAGTCGAAAAATAATTGGGGTGTTTTCGTGCCAATTATTTGCGAATTCTACGGAATCAAAATAATGATGTTCTGGAATGATCATCTTCCTCCCCATTTTCATGCGCAGTATGGGAGGCATAAAATTTTAGTCGACATACGCAACGGAACGGTAATAAAAGGGGTATTCCCGTTCAAGCAACTGAAACTTGTCTTGGCGTGGTGCGAATTACATAAAGACGAATTGTTGCAGAACTGGGAGAATGGAAAAAACAACCTTGAATTTAGCAAGATAGATCCGTTGATTTAAGGGCGGTGTAATTGTGTTTCATAAGATTCTGCAAGTAGTGCCCACCGATGATTATAAGGTGTATCTCTATTTCATCGATGGGAGAGTTAAGCTTTATGACGCCGGTGAGCTAATAACAGAAGGAGTATTTAGGCAGCTTCAGGATATTGAACTATTCAAAAACTCCTGCACGGTATTGAACGACACCTTGGCGTGGGATGTGTCCGGAAAATTTGATCCTCATAGTTGCCTGGATTTGGATCCGGAGGAACTTTACCGCTCATGCCCCGAAGTCGACGAGCCCGAAGCCCTGTTTTCAGCCTGAAGTTGTTCCCGCCATCCCTGGTCCGGTTCTTTCAACCTCACTTCCTCCGCCGGAAAACGACACCCGGGGTCACACCGCCCGGGGCGTGGCCGGCCGCATAGGCGAGCGGGCCGGACGATGCGGGGACGGATCCCCGGAAAAGCAGTTGGCATCCGTCCGGCGGCGGGCCGGGGGAAGCGGAGGGCATTTCGGCCAAGAGCCGCCGCTCCAGTTCGGACCACACCTCCCAGAATTCCGCTGCCTCGGGACCCATTTCGTCACGCGCCAGGCGCAAAAGCCATTGATAGGCGGTCCTGCCCACCTCGTCCAGGCAGGGATCGTTTTGGGCATGTTCCGGAGTGTAGCGGCTGTGGCGCAGGTTGTGGGTGAGAAACGTCCGGGCGTATTTCTCCATTTCGGCCCTTACTTGCACCGTTTCGGCCATGCCCAGGGGCGCAGCGATCCTTCCCAGTTGCTCCACCGGGTTGTTCAGCAGCAGGTCATAGTCGATGACCGCGCGCAACTGCCCCCTGATTTGTGTAAGGTAGGGAACGAGATGCAGGGACCACAGACGGCAGGATTTGGCGGGATCGAAACGATCGCGCCGAAAAAGGGATTGTGCCACGCTCAAGGGGTTGCGCACCACCAACAGGTACCTGGGGGTAAGTGCCAGTCGGCCGAAGACCCCGATCCAAAACGGCAGCACCCGCAGGGTGCGGGGGTCCTTGAAACCCCAAGGCCGAAGCGATTCCGCGTAGTTCCGCACGGTTTCGGCGGCCCTCGATTGCAACTCCAGCACGGCGGCGTCCCGCCAACGGGAGTCGGGGATGAGGAACAGGCTGTCCCAGGTCAAGCCCAGGGCGGCCAAGACCCTGGTGTTTAGGGCGACGATGTCGCTGTTTTCCCAAAAACCGCGGGGGTTGTCTTCCCCGGCGGGGACCAGGTGGTCGCCCAGTTCCATTCCCAGCGCCTTGAGCCCCCTGGTGACGGCGCTGGTGCCGCTGCGGTGCATGCCGAGGACCACGATAACTTCCTGTGCCATGACAGCCCCTTGCCCAAGGTAATGCCGCCGGTTTCCCGGTGTCCTCAGTATATGGCCGCCGGCGGCTTTCAGTTCTCTTCCAGGCGGGCTACCAGCACGGTCCGGTCGTCGCGGGCCGGCCGCTGGGAGGCCAGGTTCAGGATCAGGTCGGCCAGTTCCCGGGGATGGACGTCGTCCGTTTCCTGCAGGAGTCCGGCCAGCCAGAGGTCCTGTCCTCCGTCCGGATGGGCCTCGTGCACCCCGTCGGTGGCCAGTACGATGTAGTCGCCGGCGGTCAGGGGGCGGCTCGAAGTGGAAACGATGATGTTGCTGATGATACCGGCGGGCAGGGAGTCGGCCTGAACGATGCCGACTTTGCGGAGCCGGCCCACGAAGCCGGGCGGGGCGCCGACCTTGATGAAGGCCGCTTCTCCGCTGTAGAGGTCCACTATGGCCAGGTCGATGGTGGTGAACCTCTCCTCGGGTTTTTGTAGGATCAGGGCGGCGTTGACCGTGCGCACGGCTACCTCGGGGGCGAAACCGGCCTGCAGCAGTTCGGTCAAAAGCCGCAGGGCGGCCTGGCTCTCCCGGGCCGCCTCCGGCCCGGTACCCATGCCGTCGGAGAGCACCAGGGCCATCCGGCCGTCCGGTAGGGGGCATATGGCAAAGGAGTCGCCGGAGATGTCGCTTCCCTCCCGGGAAGCCAGGGCCACGCCCAGGGAAAGCCGGAAACGGAGCAGGGGATAGAGCCTGATCCGGCACACCTGGTCGCCTTCCTGATACAGGCACTGGCGGGTGGCGGGGTGGAAGGCCAAAGCGAGGTGTTCCTGAAGGACATCGCCCAGTTCCTGCCAGCAACCGGTTTTTCGGGAGCAGGGTGTGATTTCGGCCGCGGTTTCGCCGCCATGTTCACCGTTTTGCTCCATGGAGAGGGACAACACCTTGAGGCCCTTTTTACGGAGCCTTTCCCACGCGGCGGGGGGCAAGGCCGGCGCGGTCCAATCCCCCTCTTCCTGGACCCGCGTGGCCAGGGTCTCCAGCATGCCGGCGACGGCTTCCATTTGCACCGCCACCATATCCCGCTCCTGCCGCCACTGCCGTCGCGCGGCCTCGTCCAGCCGGGAGGCGGCACGGCAGGAGAGCGCCGCTATGCTCAATTCGCGGTGGCGGGGGCAGCGGCGCCTGATGTCCTCCGATACCTGCCACCCCGTCCGGGTTTCCGTGGCGCCGACGAGGTCCAACAGGCTTCGAAAAGTGTGGTAAAACTCCCTTTCCCAGCAGGTCTGGTGCAGGGAACAGCCCTGGCATACGGTCGCGGCGACCTCGTCGATGATGCCCTGCAGCCGGTCCTGTTCCTCGCGCCCGCCGCCGGCGGTCACCTCCTCGAAGGCCTGCGCCAGGTTGTGCAGGATGCCGGCCCAGCCGCGCACCCGCCGGGCCAGGAAGACCTGGACGGGATCGGGCGACGGTTTTTCCCGGGCGGCGGGCGGCAGGATGCCGGCCAGCCATACCCGCAGGGGGCCGGCCAGGCCCAGGGGGAAGAGCAGGTAGAGAACCATGGCCGCGCCGCTTTCCGCCAGGGCGGCGGTGAAGGCGGTAAAGTCGGCGGTGTAGACGGACAGGACGATGTTGCCCAGGAGGAAACCCAGGCCGACGCCCAGACGCCCGAAACCCTGGCAAAGTCCGGCCACCAGGCCCATAAACGCGTAGGCGTTGACCATTCCCCCGCCGGTGCCTAAGGTGAGCCCGGGGATGACCCCCGCCAGGGCCCCTACGGCGGCACCCAGGCCGGGACCGCCCAGGAAAGCCGCCACCAGGACGAAAAAGCGGGAGAGGACGCCGCGGAGGGAAAGAAACCACCAGTCGTAGCCGCCGGCGCCGGTGATCACGCCGGCCGCGAGGGTCAGAAGGCTGAAAAGCTCCTCGGCGGTCAAGGCCCGCGGATTTTCCGCCCTTACCAGGGGGCCGAGGCCGACAAGGAACAGGTGGGTGAGAACGGCGGCGAAGACGGCCTCGAACAGGGCGGTGATGTAGCCGTAGGCGGTGGGGTTGGCAAAGGCCACAAAAGCCGTCCGGACAATGAGGAGCACGGCGGCGGTGACGCCGGGTACCACCGGCCGGGGTCGCGCCAGGCGCGACGGTAACAGGCTGAGCAGGACATGGATCAGTGCCGCGGCCAACAGATAGGCGGGGAGTACGGAAGCTCCCGCCGCGCACGCCATCCCGGCGCCGACGGCCAGGGTCACCCAGACGGCCTTTTTATTTTGCAGGCGGACGGCTGCCGCCACCAGGGCGGGACCGAAAGGCATCAGTTCCCCCAGCACCGCGGCGCGGCCCAGCAAAAAACCGGCCAGAATCAAAGCGACCAGCACCGGGAGCCGGGGAGACGTCAGGGGAAACGTCGTCCGGACCCGGGGTTTTCCCGCTTTTTTTACCGTCCCGGCCGGGCGGCGCCTGCGGCGATAGGGGTAGGGATCCGTACCAGTGGTCACGGCGGTTGCGCCTCCAACACGGTGAATATCCTTCCGGAAACATTATAATACAGGCGGGATGAATTTCCTGTCAGTTATGGTACCCGATAACTTTTTTGTTTCGACAGCCCTTTCACCCGACGGACGGAAGAAAGTCCCCGCCTTTTAGGCATTAAAACCGGGGGCGGGAAATAGATTTAAGCTTGAAGGCAAGCGTGTCCGCAAACAGGGGCTCATGGCCCGCGGACACCCACCGGTCTTGGAAGCTGGAGGCCCGGGGTTGGAAGTGGGACACAGAAGGAATCGGCAGGGCCGGTGCCAACAAGCATCCCACCTCCAACATCCCGCATCCAACGTCCCTTTTGGTGGGTCGCGCGGGTCGGGTGGAGGGAGGATGGAGTCTCTTGGCCGGGGAAGGAAAACAGGAACTGCGGCTTTGCGACCGCGAGGTCCTTTCGCTGGCGGGGGTGTTGCACGTGGCCAGCTTCGACGAGAAGGAAATCGCGCTGGAAACCGAACTGGGCTTTCTTTCGCTCAAAGGGGAGGGCCTTCACATCACCCAGTTGAACCTGGACCAGGGTACCCTCACCGCCGCCGGATATTTCCACGCCCTCGTGTACCAGGACGCCAAGGCCTCCCGCCGCGGGCCCCGGGGACGCAGCGTGTTGAACCGCCTGTTGAAGTGAGGGGAAGCGGAGGAGACATGGTGGTCGGCGGACAAGCGGGAATATTCCTGCTCGCGGTGGGGATCGGTGCCGTGGCCGGTCTCCTGTATGACGCTTACCGGGTGCTCCGGCTGCGGACCAAAGCGCGCGGCCTTTGGGGGGATCTGGGGGATCTGTTGTTCTGGAGCGTGGCTTTCGGCGTCGTGTTTACACTCCTTTTGCGGGCCAACCATGTGGATTTGCGCCTTTACGTGTTGGGTGGCATCATGGGCGGCGTCCTTCTCTATTTCAGCCTTTTGGGCCGTGCCGCCTTTCGTCTCCTCGATTTCCTCTGGCATTTGACCGGCAAGCTGGAGGATTTCCTTTTTATACTGCTGGAAATCCTGGGACGGGCGTTGCTGTTTCCCGTACACAGGTCTTTGATTCTGATCTGGTGGCCCGTTAAAGTTTCTTGTTCGGGAAGCCGATATCTTGGCAAGACAAGTATGGGCGGAATGAAGAGGCAAGCCGGTGTGTTTCTCTCTTTACTTAGAAGTAAGGCCCAAGCGTGGAGACACCTGCTGGATTCCAATAAAAGGGACTAGGGTGACGATCGCCTCACTGTTTGGCAAATCGCGGCGGATTATCAAAAAGGTCTTGACAGACGGGTGAACACCTGGCAATATGGAATATATCCCTCTTATGGTTCGTCGCCGCCAGTACGCAAACGGCATGACCGGAACGCGGTCGAGTCATCCGTTCGGCCACGGGACGGACTTACTTGGGAAAGGTGGTTTCCAATGACTGGGAAGAGCGGGTCGCAGCGCGCCCCTGCGGGGGAGCCATCCGGGGAAAAACGCCGCTTTACTCCGCGCCGGCTGCCCTTCCTGTTTACGGTGGCGGTGATTGGGTATCTTCTCCTTTCCTTGAGCGGCCAGTTCTTTAAGCTGGCGCAGATGGAATCCCAGGTGCGGGGCATGCAACAACAGGTCGACAGTCTGCAGGCCAAGAACCAGGCCCTTCAGAACCAGTTGCGGTTGATTCAGTCCGATGCCTACATAGAACAGGTTGCCAGGCAACTGGGTTACTTAAAACCCGGGGAGCATCCGGTCCTGCCGGTCCCCAAAGGCGCCAACAACGCGCCGTAATTCTCCCGGCCAAAGATCTATTGTTGACATCCGCGACCCCTGGCTAATATAATTAGGGAGGAGCGGTTTTTGTGCATTTAAGGAGGAATTCCCTGGTTTATGCCGGTGCAGGTGGGCAGCGTACTGGACGGGGTGGTAACAGGAATTACTAATTTTGGTGCCTTCGTGGATTTGCCCGGTGGTGTGACCGGACTTGTGCACATATCCGAGATAGCCGAAAGTTACGTACGCGATGTCCGGGACTTTCTTCAGCCCAACGACCGGGTCCGGGTCAAGGTCATATCCGTCGATCCCAGGGGCAAGATAGGTCTATCCATCAGGCAGGCCGTTTCTCCCGCTTCGCGACGGCGTCCCGGGCCGGATTTCGAGGATCGCCTGGCCCGCTTCATGAAGGAGAGCGAGGAGCACCAGCAGACCTTGCGCCGGAACACGGATTCCAAGAGGGGCGGCCGGGGAACCGGGCGCCGCGGCCCGTAGAACACATGGCGGCGGCCTGCGCGGGCAGGCCTCTTTTTGTTTTGTTCCCTACAAAGGTATTTTGGGAAATATGATCGAGAACGTGGTGGGGTTGAGCCTTACTTCGATGATTCCGCCGCACATGTCGGTCAACTGCCTGGCGATGGCCAGGCCGACGCCGCGGCCGGGTCCCTTGGTGGAAAACATGGGCTTGAAGATGTGGCGGCGCAGGCGCGGCGTCAAAGCGTCGCCTGAATCGGTGACCTGGAAAACATAGCTGTTTTTTTCCTCGCTGATTTTCAGTTCTATCTTTTTTTCGGGGGCCATTTGGACGGCATCCATTCCGTTGTCGAGAATGTTGCCAAGAATCTTGGTCAGATAGGTTTCCTTCACCACGAGACCGGTGAGGTTTCCTCGTACGGTCAGCTTGAAGTCGATCCCTTGCGCCCGGGCCTGGCCCGCCTTGTTCATGATCAGCGCGCCGACCACCGGCTTGCCGAGAGTTAAAAGATCGCTTACCTCCTTGAAATCGGTGATCAATTCATCCATATACGTTATGGCTCTGTCGAAATCGCTTCTTTGTAACAGGCCCCTGATTACGAACAGATGATTGAAGACGTCGTGGCGCTGTGCCCTGGCCGCCATGTACAGTTGCACGGGATTCGCCGCGGCCTCTTCCGCCTCGGTCCGGGACAGCTTGCGCGCGGTCACCAACAGCACCAGCACGTCGGCCAGGGCCATGAAATCGAGTATCCACAGTCTGGTCTGTGCCGCGGTATCGACTGTCCGGAATACCGTGCCCACAATGGCACCGACGGTGAGGGCCTGAAGCAGGAACAGCGGAATGAGGAGATAAACGTGCCTTGCCTTCATAAACACATTCCCTGCTCGTGTAGGGTGGGGTTTCTTGCCGGAACGGGCCGGCCCACCGGAATGGATGTGGGATGCAGGAGGTTTGTCGGAATCGGCTCCGCCGATTCCTTCCATACCCTACTTCATCCTACTTCCAACCTCGAGCCTTTCCCTGCCAAATTCCGTAGGTGCCGGCGGTTAGGGGCACCGGTGGCCGGAATGAAGTCTGCCGGTCTCGGCGCATCGTGACCCCTGGAATGCTTCGTCCACCGCGCGTCGGCATCGGTGGCTGGCGGTTTGTTTTCAAACCACCTGTTCTGGGATCCCCGGGATCCATTCCAGGGTCGGGGGCCTGCCCCGGTACCTTCGGCCGACTTTCCATACGCAACAAACCTACCTGCTTTGGCAGGCGGTGGTTAATTACTTCACCGTTGCCGGGTATTCTCCTGCCGAAAAGTACCGGAGGCTCTTGCGAAACCATATCGGGCGGAGGTGGTCCATAAGACGTGCGCATTGCCGGTATCGATATCGGTACCAACTCCGTTCGCCTTTTGGTGGCCGACGTGGCCGGTGCAAGGGTGGAGGAGCTGGCCGTGCGGAGGGTAGCCACCCGGTTGGGGGAGGGCATGAGCGGGGGACGGCTGGTGGAGGCCGCCGTGACACGCACGATCGAGGCCCTGGCCGGTTTTCTGGCTGAAATCCGCGCCCTCCGGCCGGACAAAGTGGTTGCCGTGGCCACCGCCGCCGTGCGCGACGCCGGCAACGGCCGGGAGTTCGTCGGACGGGTCCGGGACAGCCTGGGTCTGGAGGTCCGGGTGCCCGGCGGCGGCGAAGAGGCTCTCTATTCCTGGTACGGGGCACACTCGGGCGTGCCGACCTCGGGGCGGCCCGTCGTGGTGATGGATCTGGGCGGAGGCAGTACCGAGTTCACCTGGACGGAGGGCGGCCAAGTCACGGCCGCCAGTGTGCCCGTGGGCGCCGTGCGCCTCTTCGAGGCGGGCGGGGGAGGCGGGGAGGCCGCGGACCTGCTGGCGCCGGCCTTGACCCGGATTCGGGGGGCCCGGGGTCCCCAATCCCCCGAACCAGGTGAATTGATGATGATAGGGGTGGGGGGAACGGTAACTACGGCGGCGGCCATGCAGATGGGCCTGGCGGCCTACGAGCGGGGCCGGGTGCATGGACGGGAGTTGAGCCGGGCGGATGTGGCCCGTCTGGCCGCCCTGGTGGCGGCGTGTCCTCCCGCCCGGCGGGCATCGCTTCCGGGGTTGGACCGGGAGCGGGCGGACATCATCCCGGCCGGCCTGGCCATCATGGTTGCCGCCCTGGACGGCTTGGGTCTGGACTCGCTGGTGGTCAGCGAGCGCGGCCTGCTGCACGGGCTGGTGCTGGACGCGGCCGGTACCGCCCGGTAGGCATTTGCGGACCGGCGGGGTACCCGGGCCGCGGGTGCCCGGGCGGTGAATTTTTGCCGCGACCGGAAGGAAAAACGGAAAAGCTGTGGAAAAACGCAGAACATGGGAACCGGGGTCGCCGGGCCGCGGGCACCCGCCGAATTTGGAAGTGAGAGGCTTGGGGTTGGCAGTGGGATAGTCTCCCGCTTCCAACATCCCGCATTCCACATCCGTTCCGGGGGAGTGGATATGGATCTGGCGGCCAGGGTTGGCCGGACCCTCGACAAGTACCGGATGACGGAGCCGGGTCAGACCGTGCTGGTGGCGGTCTCGGGCGGTCCCGACTCCATGGCCCTCCTCTACCTGTTGCACGGTCTGCGAAAGGACAAGGGTTTGGCTTTGGCCGTGGCCCATTTCAACCATCTGACCCGCGGGGCGGAATCCGACGCGGACGAGGAAATGGTGGCGGAGGTGGCCGGGCGTCTGGGGCTGCCTTTTCGCGCCGGACGGTACGATGTGCCGGGGGCGGTGGCCCCCGGGGCGTCGCTGCAGGTGGTGGCCCGGGAAAAGCGCTACGAGTTTTTGCGGGAGGCGGCCGCCACCCTCGGGGCGGGGCGGGTCGCCCTGGGGCACCAGGCGGACGACCAGGCCGAAACCGTACTGCAACATATCCTGCGGGGGAGCGGCGTCAGGGGGTTGGCCGGAATGCCGCCGGTTCGCGGTATCTTCATCCGGCCCCTGATCGAGGTGCGCCGCCGGGACCTGGAATCGTACCTGGCCTCCCGCGGGCTGTCTTACCGGACGGACCCGTCCAACTACAAGACGGTGTACCACCGTAACCGGGTGCGCCTGGAACTCATACCTTTTTTGACGTCCGGCTACAACCCGCGGCTGGTGGAAACGTTGAACCAACTGGCCCAGGCCTGCCGCGCGGACGAGGAATATCTCGCCGGTCAGGCCCGGGCCGCCTGGGAACGGATGGCGTCCGGGGAAGGCGGGCCGTCTCTCGAACTGGCCGGTCTGGCCCGGTTGCCCGACGCCCTGGCCGCCCGGGTGGTCCGCATGGCCTGGGAACAGTTGCGGGGGAACCCGGATGACCTTTCCTACGTCCAGACCATGGCCGTCTTGTCCCTGGCCTCGGCCGGACGCACCGGCGGCGTGGTGCACTTGCCCGGCGGGGGGAGGGTTACGCGTACCTATACACACCTGTTGTTTCACCGGGCCGCGGGCCGCGACGGCGAGGCGCCTCCTCACTCCGGCGCGGACCCCGGGCTCCCGCCCCGGCCCGTCCGGGTCCTGCGCGTGCCCGGCCGGACGCCGGTTCCCGAATTGAATTGCACGATTGTGGCCTCGACGCCGGCGGGTTGCCCCCCGCTGAAAGAGTTGCCGCCCACAGAGGCGGTTTTAGACCTGGAGCGAACCGGCGGCGAACTGCATGTGCGCACGCGCCGGCGGGGTGACCTCTTTTGGCCGCTGGGTTTGCCGGGCAGGATAAAGCTGAAGAAGTTTTTTATCGACCGTAAGGTGCCCCGCGGGGAGCGGGACCGGTGGCCGCTGGTGGCGAGCCGGGACGACATCGTCTGGGTGGCCGGCCTGCAACCGGGTCATCGGTACCGGGTCACGGAGAGCACCAGGCGCTTTTTGCATCTCCGGCTGGAGGACGGGGGGCCGGACGATTGAAAGACCGGGGACCCGTATGTTATAATAGGGCGGTTACGGCCCAAGAACCAAGGGGAGTTGGAGCATTTTGAACAAGGTTCTCAAGAACCTGTCCATCTATCTTTTGATCGTACTGGTCATAATAGCGCTCATCCGTTACTCCGCGCCCCGCCAGGGAACGGTGGTTCCGTACGACTACAGCGTGTTCTACGACTTCCTGAACCGGGGCCAGGTTACATCCGTCGAAATCCAGCCTGACAATTCCACCACGGTGATCAGCGGGGAGTTGAAGGACGGGACCAAGTTCCAGACCCGGGGGATATGGCCGGACAACAGCCTGATGGGCGCCCTCAGGGACAAGGGCGTGTCCTACAAGGTGGACCAGCCGGCCCAGCCCGGTTTCTGGGCCAACATCCTGGGTTCGCTGCTGCCCATGGTGGTGCTGGTGATCCTGTTCTTTTTCATGATGCAGCAGACCCAGGGCGGCGGCAACCGCGTGATGTCCTTCGGCAAGAGCCGGGCCCGCCTGCACTCGGACGACAAGCGCAAGGTGACCTTCGATGACGTGGCCGGGGCGGACGAGGTCAAGGAAGAGTTGCAGGAGATCGTGGAGTTTCTGAAAAATCCTAAGAAGTTCAACGACCTGGGGGCGCGTATACCCAAGGGGGTGTTGCTGTTCGGTCCGCCGGGCGTCGGCAAGACCCTGTTCGCCAGGGCCGTGGCCGGTGAGGCCGGCGTGCCGTTTTTCAGCATCAGCGGCTCCGACTTCGTGGAGATGTTCGTCGGGGTGGGCGCCTCCCGGGTGCGCGACCTCTTCGACCAGGCCAAGAAAAACGCTCCCTGCATCGTGTTCATCGACGAAATCGACGCGGTGGGCCGTCAGCGGGGCGCCGGGCTGGGCGGCGGCCACGACGAGCGGGAGCAGACGCTGAACCAGTTGCTGGTGGAAATGGACGGTTTCAATCCCAACGAGGGCATTATCATTCTGGCCGCCACCAACCGTCCGGACATCCTCGACCCGGCTCTGTTGCGGCCGGGGCGCTTCGACCGGGAGGTGACCGTGGACGCCCCCGACGTGGTCGGGCGGCGGGAGATCCTCAAGGTGCACTCCCGGGGCAAACCGATGGCCCAGGACGTGAACCTGGACGTCTTGGCGCGCCGCACGCCGGGCTTCACGGGCGCCGATCTGGCCAACATGGTCAACGAGGCGGCTCTTTTGACGGCCCGTCACAACAAGAAGGTCATCGGGATGGAGGAGCTGGAAACCTCCATCGAAAGGGTCGTGGCCGGGCCGGAGAAAAAGTCCAAGGTCATCAACGAAAAGGAGAAATGGATGGTCTGTTACCACGAGGGAGGGCACGCCCTGGTGGGACACCTCCTTCCCCATACGGATCCCCTGCACAAGGTCTCCATCATCCCGCGCGGCCGGGCCGGGGGCTACACCCTGCTCCTGCCCAAGGAGGACCGCTACTACATGACCCGGTCGCAACTGCTGGACCAGGTGACCATGCTGCTCGGCGGGCGGGTGGCCGAGGCCGTGGTGCTCAACGAAATCAGTACCGGAGCGCAGAACGACCTGGAGCGGGCCACCGAGACCGTGCGGCGCATGATCATGGAGTACGGCATGAGCGACGTCCTGGGACCGCTGACGCTGGGTCGCAAGTACGACACGCCTTTTGTCGGCCGCGACATTTCCCGCGACCGCAACTACGGCGAGGACGTGGCCGCCCAGATCGACCGGGAAGTTCACGCCACGATTGAGAGGAGTTACAACCGGGCCAAGGAGTTCCTGGAGAAACACATGGAAGCCTTGAAGGCCATCGCCCAGACCCTGTTCGAGAAGGAGACCCTGGAGGGCGAAGAATTTGTCCGTATGATGGAGTCGTTCGGCATAGCCAAGGGGCTGGCGTAACGGCGGTTACCGGGGGCATGCCCCGCCTCCGGACGGGGGTGAAGAAAGACGCAAGGGAGAGGATACCGATGGAGAGGACGTTTGTCATGGTCAAACCGGACGGGGTGCAGCGCCTGCTGGTCGGTCCGGTCGTCAGCCGCTTCGAGCAAAAGGGCTTCAAGATCGTCGGGCTGAAGATGATGCGCATTTCCCGGGAACTGGCCCAGCGGCACTACGGGGAGCACCGGGGCAAGCCCTTTTTCGGCCCCCTGGTCGACTACATCACCTCCGGCCCGGTGGCGGCCATGGTCCTGGAAGGACCGGGCGTGGTGGAGGCCGTGCGCGGCATGATGGGCGCCACCAATCCCCTGCAGGCGGGCCCGGGGACCATCCGGGGCGACTTCGGCACCGACATCGGCCGCAACGTGGTACACGGTTCGGACTCCGCGGCCAGCGCCGCGCGGGAAATAGACCTCTTTTTCGACGCGCGGGAACTGGTGGAATACGAGAGGTCCCTGGAGCCCTGGATCCTGGAAAACCCCCACGCCTGAAGGGGCGGGCGCGGGGATTTTTGCCTCCCGGGAGGGAAACGCCGGCGGGAGGAGAAATATTATGAAGTAGTTCTTTTTTGCGCAATTATGACGAAGGGGAAAGGAGGACAGCGCCTGCTTTTTGGCCGCACCTTAACTTAGAACATCATGAGGGGGAGGACTGGAATTGGCTTACGATGCTACCAAAATGGCGGATTACGAGATAGCCGAGGCAGCGGAAAAGAATATGCCGACTCCCGACGAGTGGCGGGAGCGCCTGGGGCTGCACAAGGACGAGGTCATCACTTACGGTCGCATTGCCAAGCTGGACTTCATGAAGATCATTGACCGCTTGAGGGACAAACCCGACGGCAAGTACATCGACGTCACCGCTATCACCCCCACCCCGCTGGGCGAAGGCAAGACCACCACCACCATGGGCCTGGTGGAAGGCCTGGGCAAACGCGGCATGAACGTGGGGGCCTGCATCCGCCAGCCTTCCGGCGGACCGACCATGAACATCAAGGGCACGGCGGCCGGCGGCGGCAACGCCCTGGCCATCCCCATGACCGAATTTTCCCTCGGCCTGACCGGCGACATCAACGCTATTCAAAACGCCCACAACCTGGCCATGGTGGCCCTGAACGCCCGCATGCAGCACGAGCGCAACTACGACGACGCCGAGTTGGCCAAAAGGAAACTGCGCCGGCTGAACATCGATCCCACCCGGGTGGAGATGGGCTGGGTCATCGACTTCTGCGCCCAGGGCCTGCGTAACATAGTCATGGGTCTCGGCGGCAAGATGGACGGCTACATGATGCAGTCCAAGTTCGGCATCGCCGTCAGTTCGGAAATCATGGCCATCCTGGCCGTGGCCAGGGATCTGAAGGACCTGCGGGAACGCATCGGCAAGATCGTCGTGGCCTACGACAGGAAGGGCAACCCGGTCACCACTTCCGACCTGGAAGTCGCCGGCGCCATGACCGCCTACATGCGCGACGCCGTCAATCCGACCCTGATGTCGACGATCGAGTACCAGCCGGTGCTGGTGCACGCCGGTCCCTTCGCCAACATCGCCGTCGGGCAGAACTCCATCATCGAGGACCGCATCGCCCTCAAGATGTTCGATTACACCGTCACCGAGAGCGGTTTCGGCGCCGACATCGGCTTCGAGAAATTCTGGAACGTCAAGTGCCGGTTCTCCGGCCTGGTACCCAACGTGGCCGTGGTCACCGCTACCATCCGCGCCCTCAAGATGCACGGCGGCGGGCCGAAAGTGGTGGCCGGCCGGCCCCTGCCGGATGAGTACACCAGGGAGGATGTCGGCCTGGTGGAAAAGGGCTGCTGCAACCTGGTCCACCACATCCAGACCGTGCGCAAGGCCGGCATCAACCCGGTGGTCTGCATCAACGCCTTCCACACCGACACCAAGGACGAGATCCTGGCCGTCCGCCGGATCGCCGAGGCGGCCGGCGCCCGGGTGGCCCTGTCCGAGCACTGGGCCAAGGGCGGCGACGGCGCCCTGGAACTGGCCGATGCCGTCATCGACGCCTGCAAGGACAAGCCGCAGTTCAAGTTCCTTTATCCGCTCGAGATGCCGTTGCGCCAGCGCGTGGAGGTCATCGCCCGGGAGGTCTACGGCGCGGACGGCGTCTCCTGGACGCCCGAGGCGGAGGCCAAGGCCAAGGCTTTCGAGGAAAACCCCGCTTACAGGGATTTCGCCACCATGATGGTCAAGACCCACCTGTCCCTGTCCCACGTGCCCGAGTTGAAGGGCGAGCCCAAGGGCTGGGTTCTGCCCGTGCGCGACGTCCTGATCTACGCCGGGGCCAAGTTCCTCTGCCCGGTGGCCGGAACCATCAGCCTGATGCCGGGCACCAGTTCCGACCCGGCTTTCCGTCGCATCGACGTGGACGTGGAGACCGGCAAGGTGCTCGGACTGTTCTAGAAAACGCCGCACTTCGGGAAAGCCCTGCCTGACGCGGGGCTTTCCCGGTCTCGGGGGGAAACGGGAGGTGGGGCCCATGTCCGGCGCGGAGGACTTTGCAGCCAGTCCCCGGACGGCTTATGCCTTTATGCAGGATCTGGCCAAACGATGGCTCGCCCACGACGGACTCTGGTTCCAGGCCGTGGAAGGGGAGTTCGGCATGGCGGCGGCCATCGAAATGGACGCCGCGGCCTGGGACCGGTTCACGGTACTGGAGGCCGGAAGGATCAGGAGATTCTTCGGTTTGCCGGAAAACGGGGGGCTTTCCGCTCTGCGGGAGGCGCTATCCCTGCGCCTTTACCGGTTCGTCAACGAGCAGGAGACCGAGGCCGCGGCGCCGGACCGGATCGTCTTCCGGATGCGCGACTGCCGGGTGCAGGCGGCCCGCAAGAGAAAGAACCTGCCCGACTTTCCGTGCCGGCCGGTCGGCCTGGTGGAATACGCGGGCTTCGCCCGGGCGGTCGATGACCGGGTCACGACCCGCTGCGTGGTCTGTCCACCGGACGAACATCCGGCGGAGTATTTCTGCGCCTGGGAATTTACCCTGGCGGGATGCCGGGAGGACTCCCGTCCCGTCGTCGACCCTTTGCCCCCGGTGCTGGAAGAACCCGAACGGGCCCGGGCCTTGGCCGGGGATCTGGCGAAGCGCTGGCTGGCCCACGACGGCCTGTGGTTTCAGGCCATCGAAGGGAAATATGGGCTGGAGACGGCTGTGCGGCTCGACCAGGCGGTTTGGGAGAAGTTCACCGTCCTGGAGGCGGGACGGATCCGCCGGTTGCTGCAACTGCCGCCCGACGGCGGTCTCCCCGCCCTGCGGAAGGCCCTGCCCCTGCGGCTGGATTACCTGGCCGACCGGAAAGAGATCGTCGAGGCGGACTCCGGCCGCATGGTCTTGCGGACCGATTCGTGCCGGGTGCAGGCGGCCCGGCGGAGGAAGAACATGCCCTTCCTGCCTTGCCAGGCGGTGGGCCTGATCCAGTACGGCGGCTTCGCCCGGGCCGTCGATCCCCGCATCCGGACCCGGCGTCTGACCGGTCCGCCGGATGAGACCGTCCGTTGCGCCTGGGAGTTTTCGCTACCGGGGTAGGGTGGCCGCCCGGCGGGGAAAATAGAGCGGTGGGCAACATCCGGGTTCGGTGGGATTACGGCCTTTTGGACGTAGATTTTGTGGGGCGGGAGGGAAAACATGTCGTTCGGCGACGTCTTGAACATCCTGTGGATCGTGCTGTTCCTGACGGCCTTCCTGCCCCTTTTGCGCCAGCGGCAGGTGGAAGTGTTCCGGGTGCGCCTCATCCGGCGCTTCGAGGACCGGCGCGGCAGCCGTCTGATCACCCTGATCCACCGCCAGGAGTCGATCAGCTTTTTGGGCATACCGCTGTCCCGCTATATCAACATCGAAGACTCGGAGCAGGTCCTGCGGGCCATCCGTCTCACGCCAGGGGACATGCCCATCGACCTGCTCCTGCACACCCCCGGGGGGCTGGTGCTGGCCGCGGAGCAGATCGCCGCGGCCCTGAAGAGGCATCCGGCGCGGGTGACCGTCTTCGTGCCCCACTACGCCATGTCCGGGGGCACCATGATCGCGTGCGCGGCCGACGAAATCGTCATGGACGAGAACGCCGTCCTGGGGCCGGTGGATCCCCAACTGGGCAACTACCCGGCCGCGTCCATCGTCGCGGCGGTACGGGACAAGGGCGTGCGGGCCGTGGACGACCATACCCTCATCCTGGCCGACCTGTCCACCAAAGCCCTGGAACAGGTGCGGAAATTCGTCCACTTTCTGCTGGAAGGCAAGATGGATCCGGACCGGGCCGCCGATTTGGCGGCCAACCTGACCAGCGGACTGTGGACCCACGATTACCCCATCGGCGTGGACCAGTTGCGGCAAATGGGGCTGCCGGTAACCGAGGGCCTGCCCAAGGAGATCTACGACCTCATGGACCTGTACCCCCAGCCACCCGGGCGGCGGCCCTCGGTCCAGTACATCCCCCTGCCGTACGGCCGGGGCCGGGACGGCCGTACTTGAATATCCCGGCGGGAGGCACGGGGATGGAACGTGTCAACCGCATCCTCGCGGATCCGGAGTACCAGGGATTCCTGAGGGAAAACGCGCGCCGGGAAGAGGCCCGGGTCTTTTGCCGGCACGACCTCGCGCACATGCTGGATGTGGCCCGTCTGGCCTACATCCTGCTGCTGGAAGCCGGACCGCCGGCGAATGCTTGGCCGGGGCGGGAACTTGTTTACGCCGCCGGCCTTCTGCACGACATCGGCCGCTGGCGCCAGTACGACGGGGATGGCGATCACGCCGCGGCCGGCGCCGTCTTGGCGGGTCCCATCCTGGAGCGGGCCGGTTTCCGGCCGGAAGAGGCCGCCGTGATCGGCCGGGCTATCGCCGAACACCGGTCCGCGCAGGGGCAAAGCGGCCTCCTGGGCGCGGTCCTTTCCCGGGCGGACGATCTCTCCCGGGCCTGCTACCGGTGCGGGGCGCGGGAACATTGCTACAAGGCGGGCCGCATGGAAACGGCGGCCGGACTGTTGAGGTAGGGGGTTCTCTATGGCTATCGAAGTACACGGCCTGGCCGCCGCCGACCTGGCTGCGGCCAGGCGGGAGTTGGCGGCCGTGGGGGCCAGTCCGCCCGGGGTGCGGTTGATGGCGCCCAAGGCGGTGCACCGCCTGATCAAGCTGTCGGGCGTCGATCCGCGTCAGGCCACGGTCATCAAGCAGGAGATGCTGGCGGCGGGAGGCGACGCCGCCACGCACCGGGGCGTCCTGGACGGCTCGGCGGCAACCAGCGATTGTCTTTTGATGGGCACCCTGCGTCAGTACGAGCTGTTCTGCGCCAAGCTCCGGATGCAGCCTTTCGGCCTGGCCGGATTGTCGGACCGCATTCGCGAGGTTCTGGACAACATGGAAGGGACCGGCGTTTTCCGGCTGAACTGCCGGGGCCGGGAACTGGTGCTGGGCGAGCGCACCCTGGTCATGGGCATCCTGAACGTCACCCCCGATTCCTTCTCCGACGGGGGGCGCTACCTGGATCCCAGGCAGGCCCTCGATCACGCCCTGGCCATGGTGGAGGACGGGGCGGACATCATCGACCTGGGCGGGGAATCCACCCGGCCGGGTCACCGGCCGGTGGAGGCCGCGGAGCAGATCCGGCGGATCATGCCGGTCCTGGAACAACTGCGGGACCGCGTCCCGGTTCCCGTCTCGGTGGATACCTCGAACGCGGCCGTGGCCCGCGCCGCCCTGGAGGCCGGCGCGTCGATCGTCAACGACCAGTGGGCCCTGACCGCGGATGAGGAAATGGCGGGCGTGGTCGCCGCTTACGGAGTGCCGGTGGTGCTGATGCACAACGGTAGCGGCACCGGGTACCGGGACTTGATGGGGGAAATCGCGGCCTTTCTGCGCCGGAGCATCGACCTTGGGGTTCGCGCCGGGATCAGCCCGGAGCAAATGGTGATCGATCCCGGTTTCGGCTTCGGCAAGACGCCGGCGCAAAACCTGGCCGTCCTGGCCCGCCTCCGGGAGTTGGCCGGTCTGGGCCGGCCTATCCTGGTGGGCACTTCGCGCAAGTCCATGATCGGCAAGGTACTGGATCTGCCGCCCGGGGAGCGGGTGGAGGGAACGGCCGCCACGGTGGCCTTGGCCGTCGCCGCCGGCGCCGCGGTGGTGCGGGTGCACGACGTGCGCCAGATGGTGCGGGTGGCCCGGATGACCGACGCCGTCGTCCGCGGGGTCCCCGACCCGCCGTCGGGGTTGGCATGAGCGACCGGATCTTTCTGGGCGGCATGGAGTTCTTCGCCCGCCACGGCGTGCGGGAGGAGGAGCGGCGCCTCGGGCAGCGCTTTGTCGTCGACCTGGAGGTGGGCACCGATTGCCGGCCCGCGGCCGCCGCGGACGACCCGGCCCTGTGCGTGGACTACGCCGCCCTTTACGATTTGGTGACGAAAACGGTGCAGGACGGCCCCTTCCGCCTGATCGAGACCGTGGCCGAGCGGGTGGCGCAAGCCGTCCTGGCCCGGTTTCCGGTGGCCTACGTACGGGTCCGGGTGGCCAAGCCGCACGCTCCGCTGCCGGGCGTCTTCCGGGAGGCGGCGGTGGAAATCGAGCGGCGCCCGTGAGCGACGGGGCGCTGGCCTACGTGGGTCTGGGCACCAACCTGGGCGAGGGTTTGGCCAACCTCCGGCGGGCCCTGGCCCTGCTCGCCGCCACTCCCGGGATCGCCGTCCGCCGGGTGGCTTCCGTCTACCGGACGGCCCCGCAGGGCTACGTGGACCAGGACTGGTTTCTCAACACCGTGGCCGAAGTGCGTACCGCGCTACCGCCTTTGGACCTTTTGGGCGCCCTCCAGGCGGTGGAAGCGGGCATGGGCCGGGTGCGTACCATCCGCTGGGGCCCCCGGGTGATCGATCTGGACCTGCTTTTGTACGGCGAGGAGCGGGTGGAGGGTCCGCAACTTACCGTACCCCACCCGCGCCTTGCGGAGCGGGCCTTTGTGCTGGTACCGCTGGCGGAACTGATACCGGACCGGGAACTGGCTCCCGGACAACGGGTGCGTGAGATGGCGGCCCGCCTGGCCGAAGAACAGCCGTGCGAGCCGTTGGGGGAAGGAAAGGAGTTGTTCCCCGTGTTGCAACCAGGCATAACAGGTGAGGAACGGGTGCTGGTGACGCCGGACAACACGGCCAGTGCCCACGGCAGCGGCGCCGTGCCGGTGTTTGCCACGCCGGCCCTGGTCGCCCTGATGGAAAAGGCGGCGCGTCTCTCGGTGCAGCCCGCCCTGGCGCCCGGTCAGACCACGGTCGGCACCCGGGTGGAGATCCGCCATCTGGCCGCCACGCCCGAGGGCATGACCGTGACCGCCCGTTCGGAACTGGTGGCCGTGGAGGGGAAAAGGCTGGTCTTCAAGGTGGAGGCCTCGGACGAAGTGGAAACGGTGGGTACCGGCACCCACGAACGCTACGTGGTGTGGGAGGAATCCTTCCTGAAAAAGGCGATGGCCAAGAAAAACAGGGAATAAAAAAAAGGCGGCGGCAAGCCGCCTTACTTGTGCTGCGGTAGTTTGGTCGCCGCTTCGGAGAAGAAGGGGGTGTCCTCGGGCAGGGTGAAGGTTTTCAGGTCCTGCAGGCTGATGTTGCGGACGTGCCTGGTGTGGCTCCAGACTTTGTGGTTGCGCAGCAGGAACCCGGTCGCGGACACCGGTATCCAGGTCAGGGCGAAAACCGGGTAGTAAAGGAACCAGAGGTACACTTCCGGGCGTACTCTTTCCATGATCAGTCCCAGGGCGAAATAGCCGAACTGCAGGGTGAACAGCATGGCGATCCAGCCCGGATCGGCGAAGGTTCTCTGGAATTGGAGCAAGGAGAAGATCATGGAAAAGCCGATGAGGATGTTGTAAATGGGCTGGAAGAGGTACAGCGCCCCGTCGATCATGGCCAGGTTCTTCTGGCGTATGCCTTCCGCCAGAAGCTGTCCCATGTAGCGGACGGCCACGTTGCAATGCCCCTGCATCCATCGCTGGCGCTGCCGCCAGGAAAGCCTGAGCGTGAGCGGTTTCTCGTCGTAGATCTTGGCTTCGTGGGCCCAGGTCACTTTGATGTTGTTCAAAAGGGCTTTGGTTTGAAACTCCAGGTCCTCGGTCAGGGAGGTCATGCCCCAGCCGTACGTCTTCAGGACCTCGGCGGCCAGGCACATGCCGGTACCGCCCAGGGCGCAGGTCAGCCCCAGGTTGTACTTGCCGAGTTGCCAGAAACGGTTGGTCAGAAGGTAACCCACGTGAATGGACCGCGTGATCCAGGTGTCGCCGGGGTTCTTGGTGTCCAGGTAACCCTGGATGATGGTCTCTCCCCGCAGGAGGCGTGAATTCATGACCCGCAGGAAGTTGGAGGAAACCAGGTTGTCGGCGTCGAACACCACCACCGCGTCGTAATCCCGGCCCGAACCGAGGATACGGTTGAAGGCGTATTCGAGCGCGTATCCCTTGCCCTGGTGGGTCTTGCTTTCCCGTTCCATGACCGTTACTCCCGCGAAGTTTCGACAGACGTCGGCCGTGGCGTCGGTGCAGTTGTCGGCGACTATGTAGATGTCGAACAGGTGCCGGGGATAGTCCAGAGCGAAGAGGGAACCGAGGAGTTCGCCGATCACGGTTTCTTCGTTGTGGGCGGCGGTGACCAGCGCGAAACGTTTGACGGGGGGGGCTCCGTAGTCTTCCTTTTGATGCTTGAACCCGGCCAGGGAGATCAAGAAATAGTAGCCGGAAAACAGTGTTACCAGGGCCTCAAACAAATAGAACAATATGGTACCAGGTCCTATGTAATCCATATTCTTCTCCCATAAAGAAGCCACCGCGGGAGTGGCAAAATTTGGGGCCGATTGCGCTCCGGGTTTTCGGGTCTCGTTGGCAACCGCTAAATGGGTTGTGGGCACCTTGCATAGAATATCATACCGTACCAATCATTGTCAACAAATCCGCATGGACAATAATCGGGCGCCAGGGATGTTTTCCGGCCGTATGCGCGGTTGGTTTCCTTCTTGTACTTCCGCGCACTAGCTAGGACGCCTTGGCATGGCCGGAGACCAGTCACCAATCCTAGGATGCCCAAAGGTCCCGGAGGGTTAACCGGGCCCGGGCCGGTCATACAATTATCGCCTCTACCCGCCCCAGCGAACCGGTATCCGCCAGCGGATTCCCGGACACGGCCACGAAGGTCCAGGGCCGCCCGCCCGTGCCGTACGGACCCAGCACGCTCTCGCCGGCGGCCGCCCGGACCAGGGCCTCCGGCGGCAGGCCGGCTTCACGCAACAAAAGCAGTTCCCGCAGGTATGATGCGCCGTGAACCACGCCGGGCGCGCCGGCGTCGGTGCCCACGGCCACGTTCACGCCGCGCTCTCCGGCCCGGCGGACCGCCTCCATCTGGCGGGCCAGGAGGGTGGCGGCCGCTTTCCGTGACGAGGTCGGACCCGCATCGCGCAGGGCGGCCATGGGGACCAGGGTGGGAACCCATACGGTCCGGCCGGCGGCCAAAAGAGCCAGGGTGTCCTCGTCCATACCGTAGCCGTGTTCCAGGGAATCGACACCGGCGTCCAGGGCCAGTCGCACCCCGGTGACGCCGTTGGCGTGGGCCATCACTTTCAGACCCCGCCGGTGCGCCTCCGTGGTCAGGCGTTCCAGGGCGGCCGCGGAGAAATGGGGCGGGTCGATCATCATCGGCGACTCGAGGTTGACCGGACCGGTGACCAGGAACTTGACATGGTCGGCCCCCGCGTCCGCCAGTCCGGCAATCTGTCCGGCGATGGCATCGATGCGTGAGGCCGGGCCGAGAAAGGATCCGTAGCTGCCCGGAGGATGGAGGGCCGGACCGCACGCCAAAAGGCGCGGTACGCCGCCCCGCTTCTTCAGCCGCAGGGTGGCGCCCAGACGGTCGCCGCCGTCCCGCACGGCGACCAGGCCGTGGTCCAGACACGCCACCAGGCGCCCGGCCATGACCCCCACCGGGTCGTCGCCGAGCCGGGGCGGAGGCAGGGCCAGGTGGACATGGGCGTCCACCATGCCGGGGAGCAAGGTGAGCGGACCGAGGTCGAGAACGTTCCGTTGGGGGGGCGCATACGTCAGCACCCGGCCGTCGGCCGGGTCGAGAAGCACGTCCGCGAAGGCTTCGCCCCGCGGGTCGATGTAGCGGGCGGCCCGGATCAGGCGGCCCTCCGGGCGGATGAGTCGAACCATGGGTGTGTCTTCTCCTCACCAGTCATTGCCTGCGGTCCTCTCCTTCGAGAGTTTTCCACGGCGCGGCATTTTCCTTCTCACTACAGGAGCCTCGTGGACAGTAGTATTCACCGGTAGTATAATTGGATAAAGGTGGTGATACCGTCAACCACCCCCGGCACGAGGCCGGGGGCTTGATGGGGCTGCGGCCAAATGCTTTTCACGCCGGGTCGAATGTCAGAACCACTATCGCCTATGCCCGGGTGTCGAGCCATGACCAGAAACCGGATCTGGAACGGCAGGTCCGGATGCTGGAGATGTTCTGTTCCGCCAATGGCTGGTCGTTCGAAATCATCTCGGATCTCGGATCGGGGATGAACTACCACAAGCGCGGTCTTCGGA